>Ga0233398_1000088_pt1 | contig 70178 bp, 67 predicted proteins | sample 38DmetaG_FD_182697 | JGI IMG/M metagenome (GOLD analysis project Ga0233398, IMG submission 182697) | Seawater microbial communities from Monterey Bay, California, United States - 38D | ecosystem: Environmental > Aquatic > Marine > Coastal | place: USA: California | collected 2016-10-02
GAGCAGCAGCGATCCATTCAACTTCGACATGCGTGTTTCGACCGCAAAGAAAAAGACCAACCGCACACGGCGCGGCATGTCCGGGGCGTTTGAGACGTCTAAACGTGTCTGTGAACACAAAGGCTGTGAGGAAGCGGGCCAATACCGCGCCCCCAAAAGCCCGGACATCCTGGACGATTTCTATTGGTTCTGCCGTGAGCACGTGCGGGAATATAACCTCAAGTGGAACTTCTTCGACGGGACAACCGAAGAAGAAATCAACGCACAACTTGACCGTGACAAAGTAGGCGAGCGCCCCACCAAGCCATTCAAGCAATCGGCTGAAGAACGTGCATGGGCCCGTTTGGGTGTGGATGATGCGCATCAGGTGCTGGGTGCCAATGCCACCCGCAACCCCGGCAAAGGCGGTGGCGGTGGTCGCAGATTGCCGCCCACTGAGCGAAAAGCGCTCGATATCCTTGAAGCCAAGGATCATTGGGAAAAGGCCGAGATCAGAAAGGCTTATAAGAAGCTGATCAAGGTTCTGCACCCCGACATGAACGGCGGCGACCGCAGCCAAGAGGAACAGCTCGGTGAGGTTGTTTGGGCTTGGGACCAAATCAAGGACAGTCGCAGCTTTAAATAGGCTGCGACATCTTGGCGGTTGCTCCACAGGAGCGTCTGCCTCACCAAGACTGCTATGAAGCACGCGCTCCGTATTTTGATGGTTTTGACGATCACGTTGGGTATTCTTGCCCCGCGTGCATCTGCTATCGCCATGGAGCTGATGCCGAGCCAATTCCAAACCATTGTGATCTGCTCCGGCTTTGAGATGCAGACCATCGTTATTGACGCTGAGGGCCAGCCCGTCGAAGTCGCGGATACCGAGGCGCACAAATGTGTGTTTAAGGACGCGGTTGTCGCAATCGCCGTACCCGAAACACCCGTTTGGCAAACGCTCGCGCGTGCAGGCCTTCGCGATGCGGCGCGCGCCGACCTCGTGTCTGCCCCGCTGGCTGCCGTTCTACCGCCCCCCTCCCAAGGTCCCCCGCTGCCAGTCTGATCCTTTTTGTTCAGACTGAAATTACAGCGAAAGACCGTACTAGATGTCCGATATCACCGAGGCGGCCGCAATCCGCCCGACCGTTGCTCGTGGCGGGGCGTTCTACCGCCTAGTCTGGAAATGGCATTTCCTCGCCTCTCTCTATGTGTTGCCATTCATGGCAATGCTCTCGATCACGGGGGGCCTGTACCTTTATAAGCCGCAGATCGAAAACTGGCTCTATGCAGAGCGGTTGTATGTCGAGGCGCAGGAATCTGCCCTGCCTATCGCCGTTCAGATCGCACAACTAGACACCTTTGTCGGGATTTCCCGGATGCGCGCTGTTGTCCCGTCCGCCTCGCCCGGACAAATCACCCACATCGAGTTCAACACCCCCCAGGGCGACAGAAGTTACGCGTGGATCAATCCCTACACCGCAGAGATCATCGCAGTGCAAACACGCGACACGATGCTGATGCACCAAGTGAAGAAGTTCCACGGAGAGCTACTGCTTGGTGACATAGGCATCAAATTTGTGGAACTGGCCGCACATTGGGCGGTCATCATGTTGGTAACTGGGGCTGTTTTGTGGTTGCCGCGCGGAACACAGCGGCTCCGAGATCGTGCGGCCTTGCCCAGCCTGCCAAAAAACCAAGCCACAAAGCGCGGGTTTTGGAAGCAAATGCATCTTTTTACCGCAATGCTAGCAGTGGTTCTGGTTCTGCCGATATCGTGGCCGGTGGCCACGTTGATCCTGACATTGATGATCCTGTTGCCGCTTGTCGGTGCCAGCCTGATCGTGGCCCTCGCGCTCGACTGGATTGTGTTTCGCAAGCTTGGATGGTTTCGGGGGGCGTCCGCCCCGCAAGCCGCCGAGTGAGCGAAAGGATCGCGCAAGCATCGCTATACCGCTATATTGCGTGATCCTTCTCCGGGGAGGGGTGGTCGTGGCAGACGCCCCTCCCCCTTTTTATTGGAGCCTTCGGCGGACCATTGTCGCCCGACCCAGCCGGCTGCGGGCTGGTCTTAGTCAAGACAGGCGCGATAGTGCCAGCACACCCCTTCCCCTCGCCGTTTCATGCGTTATGTTGCGTCAAACGTGGTGGGCCAAGAGCCTCCAACAAAGTAAGGATTACACGATGGCGGATGGTGGCATGGGGCAAATTGCAAAACCGACCGAAGATATCTCGGTCCGGGAAGTGTTCGGAATTGATTCAGACATGAAGGTAAAGGGGTTTGCAGAAGCCTCTGATCGCGTGCCCGAGATTGATCCGACATACAAGTTCGACCCAGACACCACCCTCGCGATCCTTGCGGGCTTTGGCTACAATCGCCGTGTCATGATCCAAGGCTACCACGGCACTGGTAAATCCACCCACATTGAACAAGTCGCGGCCCGCCTGAATTGGCCCGCCGTGCGTGTGAACCTTGATAGCCATATCAGCCGTATCGATCTGATCGGTAAAGACGCGATCAAGCTAAAGGATGGTGTGCAGGTTACCGAATTCCACGAAGGCATCCTGCCTTGGGCACTGCGCAACCCTGTTGCTATTGTATTCGACGAATACGATGCGGGCCGCGCGGATGTGATGTTCGTGATCCAGCGTGTGCTGGAAGCCGACGGCAAACTGACGCTAATGGACCAAAACGAAATCATCACACCGCACCCATCGTTCCGCTTGTTTGCGACGGCAAACACGGTCGGTCTGGGTGACACAACTGGCCTTTATCACGGCACCCAACAAATCAACCAAGCCCAGATGGACCGCTGGTCGCTGGTGGCAACGTTGAACTACCTCAGCCACGATGCAGAAGCCGCGATCGTTCTGTCCAAATCGCCCCATTACAACACTGAAAAAGGCCGCCAGATCGTCAGCCAGATGGTGACCGTTGCAGACCTAACGCGGACTGCCTTTATGAATGGTGATTTGTCGACCGTAATGTCGCCACGCTCAGTACTCGCATGGGCCGAAAACGCGCGCATCTTTGGCGACGTGGGCTATGCGTTCCGCCTGTCGTTCCTCAACAAATGTGATGAGCTGGAGCGTCAAACCGTGGCCGAATTCTACCAGCGTTGCTTTGACGAAGAACTGCCCGAAAGTGCTGCAAGCATGAGCCTCGGCTAAGGGACGCGTGGCGGGTTTTCCCGTTAAAATCTGGGCGGGCGGGTTTGCGTAGCAACGCCCTCCGCCGCCGGAGGATAGTATGAAGAAGCCCAACGATAACCCGGCTGATCCGTTCAAAAAGGCGCTTGCGGAGGCGACCAAGGTTCTGGCCGACGATCCTGAGTTGGGCGTTAGCTATTCCGTAGACCCGCCCGGTGCCACCAACGACAGTGTGCGGTTGCCGCAGGTGACGCGCCGCATGACCCGCGAAGAGGTTTTACTGGCACGCGGCACTGCCGATGCTTTTGCGCTGCGGCACAAGTACCACGACGCAAGCACCTACAGCCGCTATCTGCCCAGCGGGAACATGGCGCGTGAGATTTACGATGCGATGGAAACCGCCCGGTGCGAAGCAGTTGGTGCACGCGCCATGCCCGGCACTGCGGGTAACATCGACGCCAAAATCGGCTCGGATGCGTCGCGCCGTGGCTATGGTGAGATCACAGAAGCCGCGCAGGCACCTTTGGCTACCGCCGCGGGCTATCTGATCCGGCATTTGGCCACGGGCCGTGACCTGCCACCCGCTGCCGCCAATGTCATGAACCTATGGCGCGATTTCATCGAAGGCCAATGCGAAGGCACCTTGGACGGCATTGACGGCGCCTTGGCTGACCAAACGACATTCGCCAAGCTTGCCCGTCAGTTGATTGACGATATGGGCTACGGCGATCAGTTGGGCGACGATCCTGACCAAGAAGACGAAGATCAGGACGAAGAAGGCCAGTCCGATGAGGATGAGCAGCCCGACAGCACCGGCGAAGACGACCAGTCCGAGCAGGACGACGAGGCCTCGCCCGAGCAGAGCCAAGAACAGCAGTCCGATCCCGCGCAGGCCTCTGTCACGATGGACGACATGGCTGAGGCTGAGAATGCCGAAGAAGCCGAGATGCCCGAAAGCCAAGACAACATGGAGCCGCCCCCGCCGGCCCCCATCTCTGAGGCTGATCCCGGCTACATCGTATACCGCACTGAACACGATGAAGAAATTCGTGCCGAAGACCTTGCGGAACCCGCTGAGTTGGAGCGTTTGCGTGCCTACCTAGATCAGCAGCTAGAGCCGCTGAAGGGCGCCGTGTCGCGTCTGGCCAACAAGTTGCAACGTCGCCTTCAGGCGCAGCAGAACCGGTCTTGGGAGTTTGATCTTGAGGAAGGCATTCTTGATGCCGGCCGCCTTGCACGGGTGGTTGCCAATCCGACCACACCGCTCAGCTTCAAGATGGAGCGTGACACAGAATTTCGCGACACATGCGTGACGCTCTTGCTGGATAACTCCGGCTCGATGCGGGGCCGGCCTATTTCGATCGCCGCGATCTGTGCCGATGTTCTGGCCCGCACGCTGGAACGGTGCGGCGTGAAGGTCGAAATCCTCGGCTTTACGACCCGCGCATGGAAGGGCGGTCTGAGCCGTGAAGAATGGCTCAAAGAGGGGCGCCCCCAACAGCCCGGACGCCTAAACGACCTGCGCCACATCATCTACAAATCAGCCGACGCACCATGGCGCCGGACCCGGCCCAATCTTGGGCTTATGATGAAAGAAGGCCTTCTGAAGGAAAACATTGACGGTGAAGCGCTCGAATGGGCGCAGCGCCGGATGCTCGCCCGCCCAGAGGCGCGTAAAGTCATGATGGTTATCTCTGATGGCGCGCCCGTTGACGACAGCACGCTGTCTGTGAACCCGGCCAACTACCTCGAAAAACACCTGCGCGACGTGATCGCCATGGTTGAAAAGCGCAAGCAGATCGAACTGATCGCCATTGGGATCGGCCACGACGTGACCCGCTATTACGAGCGCGCCGTGACCATCACCGACGTTGAGCAATTGGCCGGTGCGATGACCGAACAGCTTGCATCTCTCTTTGATACGGACCCGCGCGCAAGGGCGCGGTTCGCCGGAATGAAAAAGGTTTCCTAGTGTTTCAAGACTTCTCCGTGAGCGCGCGCCCCGAAAACGGCCCCCCCCGATTGGCGGCCCTGCGCCGCATCATGGAGACAGAGGATGTCGATGGTTTCCTCATCCCGCGCGCGGACGTCCACCAAGGCGAATATGTTGCCCCCTGCGATGACCGTTTGGCGTGGCTGACGGGATTTACCGGATCTGCCGGTTTCTGCGCGGCGCTGCGCGATCAGGCGGGCGTATTTGTGGATGGCCGCTACCGTGTACAGGTCAAGCATCAGGTTGATCTAGGCAGCTTCACCCCTGTGCATTGGCCAGAAACCAGCCTGACGGAGTGGCTTGAGGCGCGCCTGACCAAAGGCCAGACGCTGGCGATTGATCCTTGGTTGCATACGGTCAAAGAGGGCCTCGCACTCGCCAGCGCCCTTGGCGACAAGGGCATCGATCTGCGCGAAACAGACAACCTATTGGACCGCATTTGGGAGGATCGCCCCGCTGCCCCAACCGAACCTGTGATGTTGTATCCAGACGCACTTGCCGGGCGGAGCGCCGAGGACAAGCGAAGCAGCCTCGCGGCAGAATTGCGCAAAGCGGGCCACTCAGCCGCGGTGTTAACCCTCCCGGACAGCCTAAATTGGCTGTTGAATATTCGTGGTGCGGACATCCCCCGCAACCCGATTGCGCAGTGTCTGGGCATTTTGCATGACGATGGCTCGGTAACGCTGTTCATCGATGCCAAAAAGCTGGAGGCCATCGCACCGCTAGAGAGCGTCACACTCGCCGAGCCCGACGGTTTTGCCAGCGCCCTTTCCGAGTTGACCGGCCAGGTTGCCGTGGATTACGGAACAGCTCCCCTTGCAGTTTACCGCGCGCTGACGGCGGCAGGTGCGACACCCGTCGATACTCGTGACCCCTGCGCCCTGCCCAAAGCCGCCAAGACTGATGCCGAAATAACGGCTACCCGCACCGCCCACCTGCGCGATGCAAGTGCAGTGGTGAAATTTCTAGCATGGCTCGACAGTGCCCCCAAAGACAGCCTGTCAGAGATCGACGTCGTCACCGCCCTCGAAGGGTTCCGCCGCGAAACAAATGCACTGCGCGATATCAGTTTTGAGACGATCTGCGGCAGCGGCCCCAACGGCGCGATCATGCATTACCGTGTCACCAAGGAAACCAATCGCCCTCTCGCGGACGATACCCTGCTGTTGGTAGACAGCGGCGGCCAGTATCTGGACGGCACCACCGATATCACCCGGACGATGGCCTTGCGCGAACCCGGAACGGAGGAACGCACGGCCTATACCCAAGTGCTTCAGGGACTTATCGCGATATCTCGTGCGCGGTTCCCAAAGGGCGTCGCCGGGGCGCATCTGGACGCTTTGGCTCGGGCGCCGCTCTGGGCGGCGGGGCGCGATTTTGACCATGGAACAGGACATGGCGTTGGGGTGTATCTCAGCGTGCATGAGGGGCCACAACGCTTGAGCCGCGTGTCTGACCTGCCGCTCCAACCCGGGATGATCCTTAGCAATGAGCCGGGATACTACCTAGAGGGACGCTTTGGCATCCGGCTGGAAAACCTGATCGTGGTGCAGCCCGCGCCTGACCTGCCCGGCGGCGACGCTGAGCGCACGCAATACGCGTTTGAAACGCTGACCTTCGTGCCGTTTGATCGGCGCCTGATTGACGTCACGATTTTGTCACCGGCAGAGCGGAACTGGATTGATGCTTATCATGGTGAGGTCCTTGCAAAAGTTGGGGCACAGCTAGACACAGCACCTTTGGAATGGCTCAAGGCGGCCTGTGCCCCCCTATAAGCCCAAGGCACTTAGCGCCGTTAGCCACCCGCCTTGTGCATAAGACGCGGTCACACCTATGTCACAAACGCATGGCAGTGGCTTTCTGCGCAGTTTGTGTTACATGAAGCCCTCACACTCTGGGGAGAGAGACATGCTAAAAGAGATTTCCGTTCACAAGGCCACCGGTACTTGGGTCGTTCGGACCGACAACTCCGTCCTTGGTGAAACCCGCCATGCGCTGGAGTTGACCGAAGGCAACATGCCGTCCGTCATCTATTTTCCCCGTGACGACATCGGCATGGCCTTTCTTGAGCCTTCCGACAAAACCACCACCTGCCCTCAAAAAGGTGTGGCGAGCTATTTTCACCTAGTCGGTCGCAGCGGACAAGTTGACAACGTGGCTTGGTCCTATGAGACCCCCATCGACGCGGTTTCCGCGATCGCAGGGCATATTGCCTTTGCGACCGGGATCATCCACGTCGAAAAGCTCTAGAGCCGTTCGGCCGCCAGGCGGGTGCCCTCAGACAGGGCGCTCAGCTTGGCATAGGCGATGTCTGGATCAACAGTGCCGAACCCGGCGAATGTTCCAAACCCACAATCTGAGCCAGCGATAACCCGATCAGCCCCCACAATATGTGCGAATTTCGTAACGCGTTCTGCGACCAGTTCTGGGTGTTCAACGAAGTTTGTGGTGCTGTCGATCACGCCTGGCACAAGGATCTTGTCCTCAGGGATCTCAGCGGCGCGGTCGCGAAACACGGTCCATTCATGCGCGTGACGCGGATTTGACGTCTCAAACAGCAATTGGCTTGCATTGACCGACATTAGCGTCGGGAACACCTTGGCCATATCGATATCACAAACATGGGGGCCTTCGTAATTGCCCCAACAGATGTGAACACGCACCCGCGATGGATCAATCCCGCTGAGCGCGTGGTTCAGGGCTTCTACGTGGCTTGCGGCGATCTTGAGGAACTCTGCATCGGACAAGTCCGCAAACAGCATATGACGGCTGAGTGCGAGGTCGGGACAATCGAGCTGTAGGTACAGGCCCGCATCGACGATGGTACGATATTCCTCAGCCATAGCGTCGGCCAGTGCCGCCAGATAGGCCTCTCGCGTGGGGTAGTGATCGTTTTGCAGAAACAAGGAGATCACACCAGGTGAGGCCGCGTTCATGAAGCCCTCTTTTGCGCCATGTTCTGCCATACCGGCCTTGAGGTTGGCGATATCGGTCTGCAACTCACCCTGCCCTTTGGACGCAACAGGGCCAGTGCACATAGGACGTGCATATTGCGGGGTCCCGCCATCATCCGCGAGCCGCTTTAGAAAACCCGGAAACGCCTTGAGATCGGCTGGCGCATTGCGGGGGCTATCGCCAGAGAAGCCCGTGTAGCGGTCTTTGACGTAAGTCGCGTAGCTGATCTTCGACGTCTCACCATCGCTGACGATATCCACGCCTGACGCGACCTGACGCCCAACAGTCGCCGCACTGGCCGCTGTCATGGTGGCGTCAAACGTGGCCGGATCATAATCCGCACCGTTTTCGCGGGCGAAAATCAAATCCACCACGTCTTGAGTGCGCGGCAGGCTGCCCACATGGGTTGTTCTGATCATCTTGGTCTCCCCCTCGCGGCAAGCTTTCGCATGTGCCGCGTTCAAAAAGTCATCGGTGGCTGGATTAGCCCGTTTGTAGCAGAATCTGTTTCCACACGGCTGTTTCATCGAACAGCGTGAATTCGCGACGCAGTTTGGGTGCTGCAACGCCGAAACTGCCAAATTCCGCATGGCTGATGCCCAACACGTACACCTGCGCCCCAGTGGGTGCACCAAATGCGCCCCAGCCGGAATGTGTGCCCGACAGCGACCACCGGATCGCGGCACGTGGCGGCATTGTCGGATCATCGCGGCCGATGACGTGTTCGCAGGTGAATTTCGCATCTGGGAACGCCGCACGCAGTGACATCCAGAACCGATCGGCATCGCCCCAACCATGGCCCGTGTGCGCACCCGGATATTCCAGCTGGCACGCACGATCATAGCTGTCTGGGATCGCGGCCATATCCGCCCTCATGATCCGCTGCAAAATCTCGGCGTAATGCGCGCCCCATTGGTCATCGTTGCCAGCGCCCTTGTAGGGACCGGGCTGATCCGTTTCGGGGCTAAGCGGGCGGACGCAAGCCTCTGGCCCGCCTTCGCGTGTGATCTGATCTGCGGCAAACGCTTTGGGGTCCCAGCCCATCTGCCGCACAATCGCACCTTGGTCGCGGATCAGCCATTCATCGTCGATCATGTTGTTGCGCGCATGGCAATCGGCCAGAATGCGGTAGCGCAGTTGCTTGCCCGTCGCCTCACCATAGGCGCCGCTACCTGCGTGGGTCGCGGTGGAAATAATCCGGTGCGAGCTGAGCATCCCCGTTTCCGGCGTGCCCGACCAAATAACATCTTCGCCCAACAACTGGCGGTCAGGAAACTCTGCCAATGTGGCCATGGTCGCGCCAATGACATTTTGATTTCCGATCACCACACTCGCCGGTGAGCGTACGACGATCTCGGGATGGTAATAGTCGTGCAGGGTCGCGATGCCCCGATCTTCCCAGATCTCTTTGGTGATCCCGATGATATAGTCCGGGAAATCTTGGAACTTTTCGTCAAAACCCTTCATGGGGCCTCCTTTGGCAGACGCGCCGAGCCCCGCACCAGCAGAGGGCCGTCAATTTCGATGCGACGCACGGGCGCGTCAGGTGTGCTTATTCGGGTCAGTATTTCTTGGACGGTTGCTTCAACCATTCGGCGTGCGGGTTGGCGCAGAGTGGTCAAGTCATAGCTGGGCCATGCCGCCATGGGCACATCATCATAGCCCACAACCGACACATCATTCGGCACGCTCAGCCCCATCGTAAACCGAAGGTGATCCATCACAGCCATGGCCATATGGTCATTACCAACAAAAATCGCATCGGGTGGCTCGGGCATTTCCATCAAGGTCTGCGCCGCATTCATCGCAGTGTCGCGATCAAACATACCGTCGATTTGCGCATGGAGTTCTAGACCTGCGTCGTTCAGCCCGGCGGCAAAGCCCTTGGCCCGTTCGCGCCCGGTACTAGAGCCTTCCCAACCGCTGATATGCGCACACCTCTGATGGCCGCCCGCCGCCAAGAACGCGGCAATCTTGGTGCCCCCCGCTCGGTTAGCTGATGAGATCGCGGAAAGCCCTTTTCCCATGACAGAGCGGTTGAAACACACCACCGGGATACCGGCACGCGCGCAACGTTCTGCCAGTTCACCACTTAGGTTGATCGAGGCTGTGATAATCCCGTCCACCTGATAATCCATCAGGCTTTCAATGACGTGATCCACGTCGCCTTGGGTATTGCCCGCCATGAACACCAACAGGTGATAGCCTTCTTGATCAAGGGCTTCACTTAGCTTTTGCAGCGCATCGGCATAGAACGGATTGTCCAGATAAGCCACGACAAGCCCGATGATCCGGCTTGAGCCTGTGATCAACGAACGCGCCAAAACGTTGGGCCGGTAGCCTAATTCTTCTGCCGCGTCGCGGACTTTTTGGGCCATTTTGGCCGAGACAGATGAGCCGGGTGTAAAGACGCGGCTCACCGCCGATTGGCTGACACCTGCCTTGGCAGCGACGTCCAAAGAGGTGATTTTACGGTTCATCCGGCGGTCCACCCGCCATCGACCAACAAGGATGTACCGGTCACCATAGCACTTGCGTCCGAGGCCAAAAAGACCACGGCCCCCATGATATCCTCAACCTCTGCCACACGGGGCAATTTGATCTTGCTCTCGATCCAAGCGCGCTTGTCTGGGTCCGCGAATGTGGCGACCGTCAACGGCGTGCGGATGAACGTGGGGCACAGCGTGTTGACGCGGATACGCTCCGGGCCCCACTCAATCGCCATAGCCTTGGTCATGCCTTCGACCGCGTGTTTGCTGGCGCAGTAAACGGCCCGGTCAATCCCGCCAACATGGCCCATTTGGCTGCTGATCTGAAGGATCGATCCCCCACGGCCCACCATTGCGCGTGCCGCTTCTTGGGCAAGAAAATAGGCGGCCCGAACATTCACTGCCATAACCGCATCGAAATCAGCTGGTGTGGTGTCCATCGCGGGCGAGTGACGCGCAAGGCCCGCTGAATTGCACAAGATGTCGAACGGGTCGGATTGCGCAAAAAAAGCGTGGACGGCGGCATCATCTGTCACGTCCAGCACGACGCCAGACCCACCCAAGGCCGACGCGGCCTCGGCCACCTGATCGGCACTGCGCGCCGCAATCGTGACCTCTGCCCCTGCGTCCGCAAGTGCTGCAGCACAGGCCAAGCCTATGCCCCGCGCACCGCCGGGTACAAACGCGCGTTTACCTTCAAGCCGAAAGGATGGAGTTTTGGGCAAAGGGGTCATGGGCGCTCCGGTCAGACTGCATAGGTATGCAACCGGAATGGGCCGCCAAGGTCAAGCCTGTCCGCTACCCAACGCTGCCATTCGCGCAAAAACATCGACTCCCAACTGCGCATAGACGTCCAGCAAATCCACCAAGACCCAGTTTTCGCGGATCAAGTCGCCTTCAACCCGCCAAAAATCCAGCGACCGCATCGTCAGCTTTTGCCCCGTCGCGGGCAGGCCCAGCCAGTTTGCACCGCTCAGCGTCATCTCCATCCCCGGCCACGCGGTAAAGCCCACATAGGCGCCCTCCGCGAAGAAATGTCCCTGATCCATCAATGCGCGCCGATCTGGCATCGCATCCAGAAACGGGATCTGGTGATGCCGCCTAAAGCCCCGGATTCCGCGCGCGGTGCCAATGCCAGCAGACCCGTACCACCCGCAGCGCGGATGCCAATAGCGCGGCAGTTCCATCGCAGCCTCACCCTCGCGCGAACGGCCAAGGCCAGTTAGCATGTCACCAACAACCCCCAGCGCATGGGAGCCATCTCCGGCGATGCGTAGGCCGTCTTGGGTCGCGGGCCCGGGCACCAGCCATTCCCGCCCAAGCGAAGGCGCAAGCGGCCAAACACCCGCCTGCATCATCAGTTCAGGGATATCCCAGATCGCCTGCATTTCGACCACGCGGTCGCCCTCAATCCGAAAAAACTCATGAAAGCGCATTGCGGCCATCCGGTGGGTCGCAGGAATACCAAGAAACGGGGCCGAAAACTGGCCCATGTAGTGACCGCCGTGGCCGACCCACATCTGACCTGCCGCGTCATGGCCTGCCATCTCAATCCATATGCGCCGTTCTGCGTCCGGCATTGCATGGTAAAGCGGTGCAAGAGCCTGATCCGCCCACGCCTCCGGCCCTTTGCCCGTGACCCAAGGCGCGCCAAGTTGGATCAGCGCATCGGCCGCAAACACCTCGTCCAGCGCGGATCGGGCCTGCGCCAAAGTGCAATCGGACAGAACGCTAAGCGGTTGAACAACGGCTTTGGGGTCCATAGGAGGCCTTCTCTTTCGCAGCAGTGACTAGGGTGCGATAAGTGTTTGCGCCCATTTCGTGATGGATGCAACGGCGTCATCGGTCATGCCAGGCGACAGGATATCACCCGCGATAACATGGCTGTAAGGGTCATCTTCGGGTCCGACCATAACCGGCTTTAGCTGGACCCGTCCGCCCCATTTCGCAGCGACCGCCCGGGTGGCCGTGGAGGAAACAACCTGATCAGCATCAGAAAACAGGAACATCGCGGGGAGGTCAGCCCCCGACACATCCAGCCGCGCCACATGGCGCACTATCGCCGCCATCGGCATCACTGCGATGGTAGGATATGTGCTTGTCCAATAGGCACCGTGAGCCTCGCTTCGGACCTCAAAGCTGCGATTACGCCCTGCAATGAGCGGCACCCAATACCGCGCGGCGGGCCAGCTAAGCAATTGCCCCGCAGGATTGGCCAGAGCGAAATTTGGTGACACGAACACATGGCCGATGATGCCCTCGGACATGTCTGGATCCACGGCCGTTGCGGCCGCTAGGGTGCCGCCAGTTGAGGTCGAAATCACGAGGACGCGCTGCCCGATCCTGCGACCGATCGCATAGGCCTCTGCCACGTCTTGCAACCATGCACCTGCTGTGGCCGTGGCCAACGCGGCACCGTCTTGGCCATGCCCCGTCAGCCGCATGAAATACACGTTCGCACCAAGCGCCTGTGCGACCCGGTCCGGAACGGGGCGAATTTCCTCAGAACTGGCCGAGAACCCGTGGATATACACCACCGCGACATCGGTCTGTACACCAGGTGCGCCGTGCCAATGAATACGTTTATGCGTACCGGGACGCAGGTTGGGCACACCGGCCTCTGACCGCGCCAGATGAGCATCAAGGTCATCGGGTAAGAGACTAGGATCAAACGCATTCGCGGCCTCAACCGGCTCATACGGGCCCAAAAACCACAAACCCGCACCGATGGCCAACAACACCGCACCAACCCGTGCTGTCCATGTCAAAAATTCGAGCATCGTGTTCTCCACCAACCTGAAAGGCGACCGGCCCAGAAAGAGGTATGCGTCAAGATGCCGAGACTTCCGCAACGCAGCGTTCGATCAAATGCAAACATTCTGGGTCTGAAAAACTGTGATCCTTGTCTTTGACCAGCAAAAGCTGCGCGTCGGGGCATCGCAGATGATCCAATAGACGCGTTGCCTCAGATGTCGGGACCGCATTGTCTTGGGTGCCCTGCACCATGCGGACGGGACAATTGAGGGAAAGGGGCGCTGTTAGAACGCGGTTTTCTGCCCCATCATCGAAAAGGCGTTTGGTAAAGATATAAGGTTCACCATAGTCGCTGGGCTGGGCCACCTGCCCCTCGCGCAACACTGTGGCGCGATCCGCCTCGGACAGCCCATCCCAATGACGCGTGGTGAAATCCGGCGCGGCTGCAATGGTAACCAGTCCCTTAAGCCGCTGAGGCATTTCCCGTGCGAGTAACAGCGAAATCCACCCGCCCATGGAGGACCCCACCAGCACGAGCGGACCCGTTGTCAGTTCGTCAAGTACGGCGCGCGCATCATCGCGCCAATCGCCGATGCAACCATCGGTAAAGGCGCCAGAGCTTTGCCCATGACCCGAGTAATCAAACCGCACAAACGCTCGGCCCTCCCGGCGCGCCACGACCTCTAGGTGGGTCGCCTTGGACCCCTCCATATCTGATTTGAAACCGCCCAAGAACACGACGGTCGGGCCTGTGCCCTCGCTTCGGTGATATGCGATGCGGCGGCCCTGAGGCGTATCTAAAAATTGCATGTGCGGCTCCCCTCTCGTTTTTTACGGTTATGGCGCAAAGAACGAAGGGTGTCAGGCCTAGATTAAACGCCGCCTAGCCGCTCACGTAGACGGATTGCTTAGGACGATAGAACGTCTTTTGGTTATGCAGTCGCCCCAAAAGATCGTGGATGTCCTTTAGCTGATCAGCCGCATCATCGGGCGTGCCCGCGCCAACCAGCTGCGCCTCGTTGAGCGCGCGCTTCTTGCGGCGCAGGGCGGCTTCAATCAATTCAAGGTCTTCTACACTCAGATCAAAAGTCCGGTTGGGGGTGGGCATGGCAAGGGCCTTTGTACGGTTACAAAACTTTCTTATCGGAAACATGGTGCGCAAAAGCGACTTTTCCAGCATTTTCTGCGACTTAAATAGCTTTCTCGGCATACATTTGCATACCTAGCTAAGGCGCGGGTTGACGCCCACGGCGGCACCCGTCACAAAGCGGCCGAACATATTACCCGCAACCGGGCGCTCCGTGGGCGCCAAAACGACGGAGGACACAAACGATGTCCCAGATCACCCTCACCTTTCCCGATGGCAATACACGTGACGTGGACGCTGGCACCACGCCGGCTGAAGTTGCCGCGGCGATTTCCAAATCTCTCAGCAAAAAAGCGATCAGCGCCCAAGTCGATGGCGCCCATTGGGATCTGGCTTGGCCGCTTGAGGCCGATTGCACTATTGCCATCAACACGATGCAGGATGCAGACCCCGCGCTAGAGCTGATCCGGCACGATCTGGCCCACATCATGGCCCGCGCTGTGCAAGAGTTGATGCCCGACACCAAGGTCACGATCGGCCCTGTGCGCGACAACGGTTGGTTCTACGATTTTGACCGCGCCGAGCCCTTCACCCCCGAAGATCTGGGCGCGATTGAAAAGCGAATGAAAGAGATCATCAACGCGCGTGAGCCCGTCCGCACCGAGCTTTGGAGCCGTGAAAAGGTTCGTCAATACTACATCGACAACGATGAGCCCTATAAGGTCGACATCCTAGATCGCATCCCCGAAGGCGAAGACATTCGCATGTACTGGCATGGCGAATGGATGGACCTGTGCCGCGGCCCGCACCTGCAACATACCGGCCAAGTGCCTGCCGATGCCTTTAAGCTGACCAATGTGTCGGCTGCGTATTTCTTGGGCGACAATACCCGTCCCATGCTGCAACGCATCTACGGCGTGGCGTTCCGCAACCGCGATGACCTCAAGCAATACATGACGTTTCTTGAGGAAGCCGAAAAACGGGATCACCGCCGCCTTGGGCGCGAGATGGACCTGTTCCACATGCAAGAAGAGGCCCCGGGCCAAGTATTCTGGCACCCCAACGGCTGGCGCATCTATACCGACCTGCAAGATTTCGTGCGCCGCAAACAGCGCGCGGGCGGATACGTTGAGGTCAACACACCCCAAGTCGTCGATCGCAAGCTTTGGATCGAGTCCGGCCACTGGGAAAAATACCAAGAAAACATGTTCATCGTTGAGGTGGACGAAGATCATGCCCGCGAAAAGGCTGTCAACGCTCTCAAGCCGATGAACTGTCCCTGTCACGTGCAGATTTTCAACCAAGGCCTAAAATCATACCGCGATCTGCCCCTGCGGATGGCGGAATTTGGGTCGTGTGCGCGATATGAACCATCGGGGGCGTTGCACGGGATCATGCGTGTGCGCGGGTTTACGCAGGATGATGGCCACATCTTCTGCCGTGAGGACCAGATCGAGAGCGAAACGCGCATCTACATCGACTTTTTGTCGGACATGTATCGCGACCTCGGCTTTACGGATTTCCGCGTAAAGTTCTCGACCCGGCCTGAGGTACGCTCTGGCTCTGATGAAGTATGGGACAAAGCCGAAGCTGCCCTGCTGGATGCCACCCGCGCAGCGGGCATTGAGCCCGAGATCAACCCTGGCGAAGGTGCCTTCTACGGCCCTAAGCTAGAGTTCGTTTTGACGGACGCCATTGGCCGCGATTGGCAATGCGGCACCCATCAGGTAGATTTCGTCCTGCCTGAGCGGCTGGACGCCAGCTACATCGGCCAAGACAGCCAACGTCACCGCCCGGTAATGCTGCACCGTGCAACGCTTGGCTCGTTTGAACGGTTCATCGGCATCCTGATCGAGGAACACGCAGGCAAGCTGCCATTCTGGCTCGCGCCGCGTCAGGTGGTAGTGGCCTCAATCGTATCGGATGCAGATGATTTCTGCACGGACGCTGTGGCGCAATTGAAAGCTGCTGGCATTAAGGCAGAAGCAGATTTGCGCAACGAAAAGATCAACTACAAGGTCCGCGAGCATTCGCTGGGCAAAGTGCCCGTGATCCTTGCGGTGGGCCGAAAAGAAGTTGAGGACGGCACAGTCACGCTGCGCCGTTTGGGTGAGAAACAGACACAGGTTTTGCCGCTCTCTGAGGTGGTCGAAATGTTGGCAGCAGACGCCGTGGCGCCTGATCTGCGCTAAACCCCAAAGGCGGCCTGCACGGGCTTGCCCCACCCCAAAGTCAGCGTCCCGTCATGATCAATGACGGGGCGTTTCATCAAAGTTGGGTGCGCCTGCAAAAGCGCTATTGGTTCTTGCGTCCGTTCTGCCTCGGACAGGCCGCGCCACGTGGTGGATCGGGTGTTCAACAAGTCGCTTCCCAAAACGCTAAGAAACGTTTCGAGCGTTTCAACCTCGAGTGGCGCGTCGCGCACGTCGTGAAATTCCGGCGCAAATCCGGACTTTTCCAAGGACTTAAGCGCCTTGCGGCATGTATCACATGCCTTGATCCCATAAAGTTTAACCATGTTGTCCCCCTGTCGCGCGACCTTGCGGAAATCGTGGTCGATGCGCGTCGCCTTGTCTTTGTTGGTTTACGCAATAGTTAATTTGCCATCAAGCTTACGGCCGAGGTGGCTGGAGCAAAGAACAGACGCCTATGGGCGAACGGACAAATAGGAGACACCGGGATGGCCACCGGCACTGTAAAATGGTTCAATACAACAAAGGGTTATGGTTTCATTGCCCCTGACGACGGCGGAAAAGACATCTTTGTCCACATTTCTGCGGTCGAACGCGCGGGCATGACGGGCCTGCGGGATGATCAAAAAATCCAGTTTGAATTGCGTGAGGGACGCGACGGTCGGTCCTCGGCGTCTGATCTCGTGGCTCTCGACTAATGCCTACGCGCGCGCCCCGCATTACATCGGGGCGCGTCAAAGCATCGGACGGCTTATCCGGCCCATTCCCAAGGGCGCGCATAAACCCCAAGAACTTGTGACACCGCACCTTCGTCAGCATCGCCCTTGCGGCTGACATGCGCGACGAGGCCTCGTTTTTTGTCCTCCACCACTCGTTCGACACGGGCCTCAATCCCGGCTTCGCTTAAGGCGGCGTTGTACACGCGCATGATCGCGGATTTACGAAGATCAGGCTTAAAGATTTTGCCCACAGCTGTCTTGGGCAGCTCTTCCATGATCTCAATATACTTTGGCTGTGCGGCGCGCTCCGCCACGTGCTGTTTTGCATAAGTCACCAATTCTTCCGCTGTGACGTTAGACCCGGCAACCAGTTCGACATAGGCACAAGGTAATTCACCCGCAAACGCATCGGGCTGTCCGATAGCCCCGACAAATGCCACCGCCTCATGGCCGGCAAGCGCTTCCTCTATTTCTGCGGGATCAATATTGTGCCCCCCACGGATGATCAGGTCCTTAGCGCGCCCGGTGATCCACAAATAGCCATCCTCATCTATCCGCCCCAAATCCCCCGTGCGCAGATAGACATCGTGATAAAACAGATCGCGGTTTTTGACGGCCTCTGTATAGGTGCCCCCCTCTAGGACACCCGGATTGTCGACACAGATCTCTCCGATCTCATCGGTTGCGCATTCAACCACCCGACCATCTGTAAGCCGGAAAATCTTAACGTTAGAATGCATGAACGGCACCCCAACAGATCCAACTTTTTTGACCCCATCCACCGGGTTACACGACACAAGGCACGTGGCCTCGGTCAATCCGTACCCTTCGATAATGTTCACCCCTGTCGCCGCCTCAAACCGGTTGAACAACTCAACCGGCAGCGGCGAAGACCCCGAAAAGGCTGTCTTTACGCTTGAGATATCCGCATCCACAGGGCGCTGCATTTTGGCTGCAATTGCAGTTGGCACGGTAATGATAAAGCTGATTTTCCACCGCTCAACCAACTTCCAAAAATTGTCGAACACCCCCTCACCCCGGTATCCTTGGGGCGTTGGGAACACCACATGGGCCCCCGATGTAACCGCTGCCATCAAGATGACATGGCACGCAAAGACATGAAACAAGGGCAGCGGACAGATGATATTGTCGTGTTCCGTGAACAACAAACGATGCCCAATCCACCCATTATAAATGATCCCCGCATAAGTGTGCTGCGCGACTTTGGGCATACCCGTGGTACCGCCCGTATGGAAATAGGCCGCCACGCGGTCCCCCGCACTGTCGTCAAAATCAAGGCCATCACTGCGATGTTGCAGACACTCAGTCTCAAAATCCAAGATGCGCGCATTGTGATTTACCGTCACCTTGGGCCGAACGAACGGCACGACCAACCGCTTGACGCCCGTCAAGTAACCCAACAGATCCACTTGCAGCACGGCCTCAACACTAGGCGCCAGCGCAACAGCCTCGGCCACCTGCTGCGCGACATCTGTCTTGGGAAAGGGCCGAAGAGTGACAACAACCTTGGCCCCTGTCTCTCGCAAAATAGACGCAATCTGAGCAGGCTCCAGCAGCGGGTTCACCGGGCATACCCCCCCCGCAACCGCCCCGCCCAACAAGACGGCTGGCGTCTCATTGCAGTTAGGTAAAACGTAGGCAACCGTGTCGGTCTCACCCACGCCCAAGGATCGAAACAGGTTGGCCGCTTGCGTCACACGGCTATGAAAGTCCGCCCAGCTCAGGGTCACCGCAGGATCGGAGGCGCCAGAAAACAACTGAAACGAAATAGCCGGGCGATTAGGATGCCGCGCCGCTGTCTGAGACAACAACTGATATAGCGTCGACGCTGGCGCAACATCCGGCCAAGGCTCCGCACGCTCGATTTCCATGATATCGGCTTTGGACGCAAACGACGCCATGATGCCACCCTCCCTTGATGACCACGCCGCATCGGACGCTTAATCATAAGGATGCAAAACCGGATCATACAAAACAACCGTGACGCTGCGTGTCGCCAGCGCCTCCTTTGTTCTCGAAATACTCCGGGGGAGGCCAAAGGCCGGGGGCAGCGCCCCCTAAATCTAAAATGCCCCCAAGCGGGGGCACCTTTCAGATGGTTGACTTATTCCGCTGCGACGCCGTCGGTGAATTGTAACCGCGCGAGCCGAGCATACAGCCCCCCCTGCGCAACCAAACTATCATGCGTGCCCTCAGCAATGATCTGACCATTCTCAAAAACAAGAATGCGATCGGCCTGTTTCACTGTCGCAAGCCGGTGTGCAACGATCAGCGTCGTGCGATCTTTGGACATCGCGGTCACGGCCTCTTGGACCAACCGCTCACTTTCGGCGTCCAATGCACTTGTGGCCTCGTCCAGCAGCAAGATTGGCGCATCGCGCAGGATGGCGCGTGCAATGGCGATCCGTTGTTTCTGACCACCGGACAACATTACACCCCGCTCACCCACATAGGTGTCATAGCCTTCAGGTAAGGCCGACAAAAACCCATGCGCTGCGGCGGCTTTTGCTGCGGCTTCGACCTCTGCGTCACTGGCATCGGGCCGACCAAAACGGATATTCTCGCGGGCAGAGGCCGCAAAGATCACTGCCTCTTGGGGTACTAGCGCTATGGCCTTGCGAAAAGCCGCACGGTTCATCGATTGCAGGTTCAAACCGTCCAAACGGATCTCGCCCTCGCTTGGATCGTAGAACCGCTGGATCAGCTGGATAATAGTGGATTTACCCGCCCCTGAGGGACCAACAAGGGCAACCGTTTCGCCCGGTTCCACACGCAGCGACACACCGTTCAACGCCGCGGTTTCCGGCCGGGCGGGATAGCGGAAGGTCACGTTATCAAACTCCAACGCGCCGCGCCCGCCGTTCGGCAACGCCTGCGGCACGGCGGGGTCTGCTACGGCATCGTGCTCCTCTAGCAGTTCAACCAAGCGCTCGGTCGCGCCAGCAGCTCGTTGCAATTCGCCCCAAATTTCAGACAAGGCGCCAACGGATCCCGCGACCATAATCGCGTAAATCAGGAACTGGATCAGCTCACCAATGGTCATGATTTCAGCGCGGACATCCCGCGCCCCGATCCACAAAACACCTACGATGCCAACAAAGATCAATGAGATCACGATCACTGTCATCACAGCACGGGTCTTGATGCGTGTCTTCGCGCTCTCGAATGAGGCCTCTGTCACGGATGCAAACAGGTTCGCTGTCTGACGTTCGTGCGTAAATGCCTGCACGGTTTGTGCCGACAAAAGGTTCTCTGACGCTTTGCCTGAACTGTCCGCAATCCAGTCTTGGTTTTCTTTGCTGAGACGACGCAGGCGACGGCCCAAAACAACAATTGGCACCACAACAAGCGGCACAATCATCACCACAAGCACGGATAACTTGGGCGTGGTCCACATCATCAGGCCCAGACCGCCTAGGAAAATCAATATATTGCGCAACGCAATTGAGACCGATGAACCGATCACCGACAACAGCAACGTCGTGTCCGTCGTGATCCGGCTCAGAACCTCACCTGTCATGATCTTTTCAAAAAACGAGGGGCTCATGGTGATCATACGGGCAAAAACCGCTGTGCGAATGTCTGCGACAACACGCTCACCCAGTCGCGTCACAAGATAGTACCGCAGCCCTGTCCCAATAGCCAAAAGCCCGGCGATCCCAAGGGCAGCCACAAAATATTTGTCGAGCAACTCGGACGACCCCATCTGAAACCCATCCACCACACGGCGCACAGCCAAGGGCAGTGTCAGGCTCACGCAAGCGGTCAAAACAAGTGCACCGAGGGCGGCGAACAACAATACTCGGTAAGGGGCTATGAACGGCCAAAGCGCCTGCAAAGAGCCGATTTTCTTGGAGCGTGCGCGCTCCTCCTCGGCCGGTTTAGGCTGGGATACCGGAGCCGAAGCTTGGCCAATGTCGGTCGCATTAGTCATGAAGGTATGTCCGCATCGTTTCCAACTGCTTAAAGGCCCGTGTCGAGCGTGACAAGCACGCGACCCAAACCGGAGCGCTTTGCCGCGCCGCAAGAAGGCATCAGCGCCCCAACGAAACGCTCATTCATATTATTGGGAACAGGTTGGAGCGGGCGACGGGAATCGAACCCGTATCATCAGCTTGGAAGGCTGAGGTCTTACCATTACACAACGCCCGCGACCTTGATCTGGTGAGTATTTGACCTTTTGAGTGAGGTCAAGGGCTACAACACTTTGGCTCCGCTCACACCGGCACCAATCTGCTCTGCCCCCAATTCGCCGCGAATAATCCAAAGTGTTCAATGACGGATACACAAGTGATAGCAACAGCCCATGACATCGGCCACACCAACATATTATTCAACCGTTTCTCGCCCCTTCATTGCGGATTGGCTTGCCGCCTTGCGCCCGCTTTGCACACAAGCTGAGTACCAATTGCTTCTGGAACGCGCCAATCTGATTGCGGACCAAAACCCATCTCAGGGCCGGGTTACCTTGGATCAAATCGTTGGCCTCTACCAACGCGCAGCGGTGGAAACCGGTGACGAAATGATGGGGTTATGGAGCAGGCCAATCAGGCCGCGCGCCTTGCAGCACCTTTTGACATCTGTGCGCGAAGCGACCTCCCTGCCATCCGCGCTGTATCGTTTTTCGACGTTCTGGAACTTGCTTCTGGATGACTATCAATTCACGCTGAACCAAGCGGGTTCAGAATGGGTTCTCACCCTACAGCCACAAGGCCAAAGCCCTGCGCAGAGATTTGGGCACATGCTGATCCTCAAATTGGCGCATGGTTTGGTGTCGTGGCTTGCACGGCGCGAGGTCCCTGTCAGCAGGGTCGGTTTTACCTTTGAGAGCCCAGAATTTGCACAGGACTATGCCGTTATTTTTCCCGCACCCGTGGTGTTTGACACCCCTGAAACGTTCATCGCTTTTGATCTAGAGGGGATTGGACCCGTCCAGATGCGCTCCACAGCGGAACTAGACCTGTTTCTAGAAAATGCGCCGCGAGATTGGATTTTCACCCGATCAAGCGAACACACGCAGGCGCTGCGCGTGCGTAGCTACCTCAGTACCGCGGGGTGGGACAAAACAACTCTGAACGACGCGGCGCGATTCATGCACACCACGCCGCGCACGCTTATGCGCAAGCTGCAGGCCGACGGGGTGTCGTTCCAATCCATCAAAGATGATTTGCGCAGGGACATAGCGATCCGGCATCTATTGGTTGGTGAAAAAAGCGTTGAAGCTATAGCCCATGAGGTCGGATTTTCCTCGGCCGCAAATTTCCATCGCGCGTTTCACAGATGGACAGGCAACACACCGCGCGCCTATCGACGCCACGCGGTGCAAGATGACTGATATTGTCACTTTTCGACAATAACCTGTCACCTCCCGAGATGTATTTGGCCAGGCTGCGCAGATAAATATTTTAAAAACCGCGCTTGTAGACAGATTTCAAAGCTTCCTCCAAGCATAGCCCTTGGGGACCATGGCGAGATGCGACTATTGTAGATACCAAAGGAAACGATCCATGTCCGAAAAACTCAGCTCCATCCTTGAGATCGCTCATGCCCATGCGAAAGAGGTGATCGCGCCGAATGTCGACGCGTGGAACGCTGCAAAAACATGGCCGCGTGATGCATCTGACAAGGCTGGTGAAGCTGGGTTGATGGGGCTTTACGCGCCCGAGGAATTAGGTGGCCAAGGATTGCCCTTGGCGGAAGGCATTCAGGTTTATGAACAACTTGGCTTAGGCGACGGCGCCTACGCCTTCGCTCTTTCGATGCATAATATTTGCACGTTTGCGGGCTGTGGCTACGGCACAGATGCATTCAAGGACAAATGGGCGCGTGATCTCACCTCGGGCCGCAAACTGGCGAACTTTGCACTGACGGAACCACAGTCCGGCTCTGACCCAATGCAGATGTACACACGCGCCACCATTAACGGCGACGGCACATGGACCATCAGTGGCAAAAAAGCTTGGGTCAGTTTGGCGACCGAAGCCGACGTCTACTTTACCGTCGTCAAAACCAGCGATGCGCCAGGCCACAAGGATATGGCCATGATCGCCATTCCAGCAGACGCTGAGGGCATTAGTTTTGGCCCGCTATATGACACGCCGTCCTATAATTTCCTGCCAATGTCGGAGATGCATCTGGATCAAGTTGTCGTCAGCGAAGACAACATCATCCTCCCAATCGGTCAGGGCCTGCAGGGGTCGCTTATGGCCATCGATATCGCGCGGGTGTCTATTGCATCTGGGTGTTGCGGCCTGATGCAAGCCGCGCTTGATACGGCACTGTCTTATGCCAAGAACCGCAAAATGTTTGGTGGCAAGAACCTCGATCTGGACGGCATCCAGTGGATGCTGGGTGAAGTTGCAACCGACCTAGAGGCTTCAAAACTGCTGTATCGTAAGGCCGCTGAGGCACTCGGCACGCCGGAGGGCCCATTGATGGCCGCGCATGCAAAACGCTTTGTGCCCGACGCGGCGGTAAAGGCCGCCAATACATGTACGCAAGTGTTGGGGGGCATGGGCCTTTTGCAACCTTATGGGTTGGACCGACTCTCACGCTTGGCGCAGATGTTGCGGATCGTGGATGGCACGACTGAAATCAGCCGGGTGGTTATTGGACGGGCCCTCCAAAAGCGCGCAGCAACGTTGCCAGATCTGCCCGTGCCCAAAGGATTTGGCGAAAAAGAAGAAAATACGGGGGCGATCGCAGCCGAGTAATCCCGGTTTCTAGGCACGCCTATTTCTCCCCTTGATCTGGCCAGAAGACATGATGTTCTGGCCAGATCAATGCCGCATAGATATCCCAGATTGTCGGGCCAAAACTGTGCCCCCTCAACGAGGTCTGAAACTGGCGCATTTTCCAGCGACTGAGTACGTTTGGGCAGATCATCCGCACAAAACGCATCGCTACGTTTGGCCCTATTCGAACACAGACAAATAATAGGCAAATACGATCAAGCGTTTCTTGCAGCCCCAGCAGTACGGGTGAGAAGCAACAAAAATGCTCGGTACTGTATCCGAGGCATTTTGAACCGAACGTCTAAAATCATCCCCCTTTGAAGGGCTTAGAGGCGTGAATCCGGCTCAGATAGACGGCGGTGTGAGGCTGGTCGCAAGCTGACGAGCCGTGACACGTTCACGGTGGATCATATACAGACCCGCACCGATGATGATGACAATACCCGTAAGGGCCAGCGCGTTGGGAAAATCGCGAAACACCCAATATCCCAGAAAAGTCGCCACAGGCAGTTCAAGATACTGCAACGGCGCCAGTGTCGCGGAAGGTGCCAGCGAAAGTGCATAGGTCATCATCATATGGCTGAGGGTCGCGAAAAATCCGACACCGAACAGCCAAAGCCAATTGATCCCGACAGGCCAAACCGGATCGAGCATCGCGGAGCCTGAACCCTCAGACAGTATCATCACCGGCAGGCACAACAAGCTGGCGATCAAGCCCGTGTGGAATTGCAACGTGACCGGATGCATTCGGCGCGACAAACCACGCGTGACCAATATGTAGAACGCAAATCCCACTGCCGTGCCCAGCGGGAACAGTGCGACGGCGCCAAAGGCCGCAAAACTGGGCTGGATCACGCATAAAACCCCCAAAAAGCCGACCATAGCCGCACCAACGCGGCGTGGGCCGACATCCTCACCCAAGTAAAACTTTCCCACCAAAAGCACGATGAACGGCGCCAGAAACACGATCGCAAGTGCATCAGCCAAAGGCATCACACGGATCGCTGCAATAAAGCAAAAGGTTGAGACCAGCAAAAAAGCAGCGCGCGACACAAGAGCCAACCATTGCCCCCGCGCGACATGCAACGACAGCCCCATGGCCCAGACAAACGGCGCCATCAACAGGCATTGCACGAGAAAACGCGCCGTTGTGATTTGCCCCACTGGGACGCTGTCTGACGCCAGCTTGGCCGCCACATCCAAGAGTGGTGCGGTGACGCAAAACCCCAGCATCAGGGCGACACCGGAAAGAGTGCGATCAGCGGAGGGAGTATAAATGGCAGCGGTGCTCATGAGACCCACGTAGGCGCCATGCCCGCACCGGTCTGTTCATTTAGCGACAATCGGCTGTCGGCTTAGACCGCCCCATGGCCAAGGCAGGCAACCGATCGGGCGCGGCGTCATCTGTAGTTAAACTCAAACGCCGATCCGCCCAGTTTTGAAAAACAAAAGCGCAGGTTAGGCCGCGCCCTTCCACTCCACCGGGGTGAGGTAAACCATGCTATCATCCACACTCACCATCACTTCACCATCTTGGATATTGACCTGAAGCTTCATGGTCCGGCTCGCCAATTTTGCCAGCCCGTCCGTGTCGGCTTCGGCCAAATTCACGACCTGCAAATTGTCAAAGCGTGTGGTGCTATTTTTCACCTTATCCCACCACATCTCGGCCGTTTTGCCACCGTAGGGATAGAGGATCACCTTGCCCGCTTTACCACAGGACCGGCGGATCACCTTCTCGCTTGGCAATCCCAAAGCCACCCACACGTCCAGCTCACCGCTGAGGCTTTTTTGCCAAATGTCGGGCTCATCATCCGTGGACAGGCCCTTCGTCATTTCTAGGTGCTCATGCGCATTCAACGCAAACGCAACAAGGCGCACCATAAGACGTTCATCCGTCTCAGAAGGGTGCTTGGCCACCGTCAGCTTATGGGTTTCGTAGTAGTGGCGATCCATATCAGAAACTGAGAGTTCGACTTTATAAATGGTGGCTTTCTGCGCCATGACGTGTCCCGATCCTGTAACGATTGGGATGCCTACTCCGTCTTGCGACCATTGGAAAGCAGGCTGTGACTATGGGCCTATCTGACGGCTTATTTTCATGCCGCACAGGCGCTGTATGGCAAAAGGCGATTGCCATGCAGTGCGGTCCCATGTTGACCGCCCGAACAAACGCCAGAATATGCCCAACAGGCGCAAATTGATGGAAACACCTAGAATGTCTGAAACGGTGAATTTCACAGCCATGAAGGACGGTAGTCGTGAAGAGTACGAAATGCTCGAAGCCTTGGAAGAAGTCCACCGCGCGGGAACCGCAGACCGGCTTCTGCGCGAAGAAGTGACATGGGTGGTTGAGCATCACGGCATTTTCCAAATGTACTATTACGCCCACCACTACGGCTGGGATCGTGAGCTACGCGCACAATACAAAGACAGCCCCTTTTATCAGTCATGCATCGATTTCTGCGAACATTGGGATCAATCCAGCTTTGACCCTGAATACCCCACAGACCCATTGGAGAGCTTTGCCGAACTCGTCCACGAGGTTTTCTCGCGCAAAGCATTTGATCCTGCCCATATACAGCCCGGAAAAGTGATCGGCGTTCCGGCCTAACGGTCTGCGGCACCGCATCGCAATCGAACGGCACACAGACATTTGGCCGATGGATTGGCCGCGATCAACCGTAAGTATGTACTTACGGTTGATCGCTGAAGCTTAATTACGCTGCTGCGATCTGCTTTTTAGCGTCATAGAACGGGCGTTCAACAACTGTCGCGCGCGTCGGGCCTGACTTGGTCACGACCTCAACCTCAGCCCCCACAACAGCCGCATCTGCCGCGACCATAGCAAGCGCGATGTTTTGGTTGAGACGCGGCGAATAGACAGCGGACGTCACTTTCCCAATCGGCTCTCCGCCTTGGTTGACGCTCCAGAACGTTGTGTTCGGCCCAGTCAGCGGATCACAATCGATCACCAACCCCACTTGCTTGCGCGCAGGACCATCTTCCTTGATCTGACGCAACGCAGCCTTGCCGATGAAGTCCGCCTCCATCTCAAGGTTGACCAGTCGATCAAACCCCAGCTCAAATGGGTTGGTGTGGATGTCGGCGTCCGCGTGGTAGGATAGCATTCCTCCCTCAATCCGGCGGATCGAAGAGGTATGCCCGGGCTTCAGCCCATGTTGCAGACCTGCGGCCATAATGCGTTCCCAAAGGGCGTCACCTTGACTGCCATCGCGCAGGTACAATTCATAACCCAGCTCGCTTGACCACCCAGTACGCGAAACGACCAACGGGATGCCGTCAAGCTCCAGTTCCCGCAGCCAATAGTACTTCAGATCCATGATGCTTTCGCCAAAAAGCTCCTGCATGATGAGCCCCGATTTTGGCCCCTGTAGCTGAAGTGGCGATACGTCAGGCTCATGGATTTTAACGTCCATCCCCGCAAAAACTGCAACGCCCTGCGCCCACAAAAGGATATCGCTGTCCGCCAGCGAAATCCAGAAATGGTTCTCGGCCAAGCGCAGCAGGATCGGGTCATTCAGAATGCCCCCTTCGGCGTTGGTAATCAGGATATATTTGCATTGCCCCACCGCCATCTTGGACAGGTCGCGCGGCGTCAACATTTGCACGAACTTTGCAGCATCTGGACCGGTGATCTCTACCTGCCGCTCAACGGCCACATCACACAGGATCGCCTCATTCACGAGGTTCCAAAAGTTCTGTTCCGGGTCGCCAAAATCGCGAGGAATATACATATGATTATAAACAGAAAAACCCTGCGCGCCCCACCGAACGGTGGCGTCAAAGAATGGGGATTTTCGGATCTGCGTGCCAAAACCAAAGTCGTCTGTTTGTGTCATTTTTTCGCCCTCATAGCAGGTGGCCTGACCGGCCAGATATGTCTTGAAACCTGCCTGTGATTTAGATTGAAAAAGCGAAGCGCATAGGCCCGAAAATGGGGTATTTTCAGTCCAATCGGACCAAGAATTAGGTCGCTCTTAGACCGTTTGGTCGGATAGGCTTATTTGCCAACGGTGGCAGCTAATTTCCCGAGGCTCGGCTGACTGGCTTTGACCTGACGCGTCGCGATGTAGGTCATGTACTTTTCAATCGCGAGATCAGCCAAAAGCATGTCGTCCATCAACGCTTGAAAGGCCTGCAGATTAGGCGTGACGATGGTCATCACATAGTCCATGCCTCCACCCGTTGCGATACAGTGGGTGACCTCATCCAATTGGCGGATGTGATCCTCAAACCTGTCAAATTCGACCTTGCGGTGCGACCCAAGGGATACCGTGACCACGATCTGTGTAAAATCCACGATCCGTTCTAGCGCCAGATCCGCGTGATAGCCGCGAATATACCCCGCAGCTTTTAGCCGGTCGAGCCGCGCCCAACACGGCGTCGCCGATAGGTTTACCAGCGCGGCCAGCCGCGTCTTGCTCAACTGCCCATACTGCTGAACGGCACTCAGGATACGAATATCCGTGGCATCAAGGTTCAGCTTTTTCATGTTCGGGTCTCTCATCGGCTCACGCAGCCATATCGCGGCGGCCTTTTTGACCTAGCGCCGATTGTCCCCACCAACAATATCGGACGTAAAATCGGGAAAGGTGTCAGTTCAAGACTGCACACCCAGAACGTTTATTTTTGCGCGCGCCAAGATTTTCTGCTTTACGGTAACTTTAAAGGCGAGGTCGCACAGACCCTAAGGCGCGTAGAATGACGAACAAAAAAATCCGCAACATGGAAGAATTCGCAACGGTCAGCGGATTGTCGCGCCCTACGGTATCCAAGTATTTCAACGACCCCGGCAGCGTGCGGGCCAGCACGCGGCAACGCATCGAAGCCGCCCTAGAGGCCCACGAATACCGCCCCAACATTTATGCGATGAACCAGAATCGCAAATTGACCAAGACCATCGGCATTGTGGTGCCCCTGCTGACAGACCCCTACTTTGCGGAAATCGCCCGCAACCTAGAACAACGCTGTATCGCCGCCGGATACCGCCCGACATTATTCAGCTCGCACGGAGATCCAGCGCTTGAGGTTGAAGTGTTGGATACATTGCGCTCCCTTAAACCTGCGGGTGTGTTGCTTGCGCCTTTGGGGCGCGCGTCTGATCACATCGCGTTGGAAAAATTCTGCGGTGACGTTCCAACCCTGATCTTTGACAGCAGCGTTGGCGAAATGGGACTTTCGTTCGTCGGCTCAGACAACTTCCAATTCACCCGCCATATTACGGACTACCTGTGTCGCACCGGTGAGCCCCCCTGTTTTTTTGAGATGAAGACACCCGCCAACCCGAACGCGCACCGCCGTCGTCAAAGCTATCTGAATGCAATGGAGGCATTTGGACATACGCCAAACGTGATTTCGGTCAAAGGTGAGGGTTGGGGGTTCGAGGAAATCGGTCGCTTGGGCGGGCATCGCGCGCTTGACCAAGGGCTTTTTTCGACCAACACCGTTCTGTGCAGTAACGACCGGCTGGCCATCGGATTGCTGACCGCATGTTGTGAGCAAAAAGTAACCGTGGGACGCGATCCCGACACCTCGATTCGTATCGCGGGACAGGACGGTCACCCCCACTCGCGCTACACTTGCCCACCGCTTACGACCATCTCACACGACTATGATGCGGTGTCTCAGACCGCCGTAGAGGCATTATTCGCCGTGATCGACGGTGAGCTATCTCCTTGGAAAAGCACAAGACTTGAGGGGCGACTGATCCTCCGAGATTCCGCGTGAGATCAAAATAATTTACGCGCGTAAATTTTTGATTGACCCAAAGCCTCGGCCCTCTTAACTTTGATGGACAACATCCAATCAGGGAGGATCAGGGATGTCTATTAAGAGCGCACTTTGTGCGGCAACGGCATTTACGCTGGTAACAGCAGGCGGTGCATTTGCAGACGGCCATTCCGCAACGATCACCATCGCGACCGTAAACAACGGCGATATGATCCGCATGCAGGGCTACACCGACACATTCACCGAACAAACCGGCATTGCGGTTGAGTGGGTGACACTCGAAGAAAACGTACTTCGCCAACGCGTGACAACGGACATCACCACCAAAGGTGGCGCGTTCGACATCATGACAATCGGCATGTACGAAACCCCCATTTGGGGCGCAAATGGCTGGCTCGTAGCGCTGGACGATCTGTCCGCTGACTACGACGCAGCAGACATCCTGCCCGCAATGGCTGGTGGTCTGTCCCACGACGGCACATTGTTCGCAGCGCCTTTCTACGGCGAAAGCTCGATGGTCATGTACCGCACAGACCTGATGGAAAAAGCCGGTCTGGAAATGCCCGACGCCCCATCGTGGAGCTTTATCGCTAAAGCAGCACGCGCAATGACCGATCGTGAAAACGACATCAACGGTATCTGTCTGCGCGGTAAAGCCGGTTGGGGCGAAGGTGGCGCGTTCATCACAGCCATGTCCAACTCCTTTGGCGCACGCTGGTTCGACGAAGAGTGGAACGCACAGTTCGACACACGTGAGTGGTCCGACACGCTGAACTTCTACAAGAACATGATGGACGACGCTGGTCCCGAAGGTTACGCGACCAACGGCTTCAACGAAAACCTGTCGCTGTTCAACCAAGGCAAATGCGGCATGTGGATTGACGCCACTGTTGCAGCGTCCTTCGTAACTGGCGACGACTCGACTGTTGCTGACTCCGTGGGCTTCACGCTCGCACCCGACAACGGCATGGGCAAACGCTCCAACTGGTTGTGGGCATGGGCGCTGGCCGTTCCTGCTGGCACACAGCAAGAAGCAGAAGCCAAACAGTTCATCGAGTGGGCCACATCCAAGGACTACATCGAACTGGTTGCTGCAAACGAAGGTTGGGCAAACGTTCCTCCCGGTGCACGTACGTCGCTGTACGAAAACCCCAACTACCAAGCGGTTCCTTTCGCTCAGATGACACTGGACTCGATCCTGTCGGCTGATCCGAACAACTCGACCGTAGACCCCTCCCCCTACGTTGGTGTTCAGTTCGCAGCGATCCCCGAGTTCGCCGGTATCGCAACTGAAGTGAGCCAAGAGTTCTCCGCGGCCTACGCTGGACAGCAGTCCATCGAAGAAGCCCTGGAAAAAGCTCAGGCCATCACGAACGAAGCAATGGAAGCCGCTGGCTACCGCTAAGCGACTTACGCCGGAGGGCGGGCCAAGCGCCTGCCCTCTGGACACTCTCTCTCCTCTTCCTTTTTTCTATTTTATGCACTCCTGCGGCTCGTCCGCTAACGATCGAGGTATAACCAATGGCCACCAAAGCATCCCGATCCGCCGCCCGCGTTATGATGGCGCCCGCCGTGGTCCTGCTCTTGGGCTGGATGTTGGTGCCCTTGATCATGACCCTGTGGTTCTCATTCACCAAGTACCTGCCCCTGCGCGGCGACAGCATTGAGCGCGGTCTCGATTGGGTCGGTTTTTCGAACTACAGCCGCTTTATTTCCTCTAGCGCCTTTTGGCCCAGCGTTCAGACCACGCTTATTATGGTGGGCGGCGTCCTACTGATCACCGTGGTTTTGGGTGTTCTGTTGGCCATGCTGCTGGACCAGCCCCTGTGGGGCCAAGGCGTTGTCCGTATCCTAGTGATTGCACCATTCTTTGTGATGCCCACAGTGTCCGCGCTGGTTTGGAAAAACATGCTGATGGACCCAGTGAACGGCATATTCTCGCACCTGTGGCGCTTTTTCGGGGCGGAACCCGTGGCTTGGCTACAGGATGCATCTCTTACGTCGATCATCATGATCGCATCATGGCAGTGGCTGCCCTTTGCCACGCTGATCCTGCTAACAGCGATCCAGTCGCTGGACAGTGAACAGCTTGAGGCCGCCGAAATGGACGGCGCCCCTGCCCTGAAACGCTTTTGGTTTATCGTGCTGCCCCACCTTGGCCGCGCCATTACCATCGTCATCCTGATCCAAACGATCTTTTTGTTGTCGATCTTCGCAGAGATCTTCGTCACCACCGGCGGCGCCTTTGGCACCCGCACCCTGACCTACTTGATTTTCCAGCGTGTCATCGACAGCCAGAATATCGGACTTGGTTCTGCGGGCGGTGTCTACGCCATCATCCTTGCCAACATCGTTGCCATCTTCTTGATGCGCATCGTCGGCAAGAACCTGGACGCTTGAGGGGCTACGCACATGGCACGCGCTGTAACAACCAACCGCAAGATCATCACGACCGCCGTCGCATGGACGATTGCACTGATCCTGTTCTTTCCGATCTTTTGGACAATCCTGACCAGCTTCAAAACCGAGGCGCAGGCGATCAACGACCCGCCCCTGTTCTTCAACTTTGACTGGACGCTCGAAAACTACGCAGTGGTGCAGGAACGTTCTGACTACATGAAGTTCCTGTGGAACTCGATCATCATCGCGGGTGGCTCCACCATCCTTGGTATTCTGATCGCGATCCCTGCGGCATGGTCGATGGCTTTTGTACCCTCGGTGCGGACCAAAGATATCCTGCTGTGGATGCTCTCGACCAAGATGTTGCCTGCGGTGGGTGTGCTCTACCCGATCTCGCTGATCTTTGTGGAATTCAACCTTCTCGATACGCGCCTTGGCCTGATCGTCGTGTTGATGCTGATCAACCTGCCGATCATCGTCTGGATGCTCTACACATACTTCCGCGAAATTCCGGGTGAAATCCTCGAAGCGGCGCGAATGGACGGGGCAACACTACGCGATGAAATCCTCTATGTGCTGACGCCCATGGCAGTGCCGGGCATTGCATCCACGCTGCTCCTGAACTTCATCCTCGCATGGAACGAAGCATTCTGGACACTCAACCTAACGGCGGCCAACGCGGCGCCTTTGACAGCCTTTATCGCAAGCTACTCCAGCCCCGAAGGCCTATTCTTCGCCAAGCTTAGCGCGGCATCCACGATGGCCATTGCGCCAATCCTCATCCTTGGCTGGTTCAGCCAGAAACAACTTGTCCGAGGTCTGACCTTCGGCGCGGTGAAATAAGGAACCCGAACGATGGGACAGATTGAACTCAAACAGGTCACCAAAAGCTTTGGCGACGTTCAGGTCATTCCACCTTTGGACCTGACCATCCATGACGGTGAATTCACCGTATTTGTCGGCCCCTCGGGCTGTGGTAAATCCACTCTTCTGCGGCTAATCGCCGGGCTAGAGGACATCACCACCGGCCACATCGAGATCGACGGCAAGGATGCCACCTCCCTTGTGCCCGCCAAACGCGGTCTGGCGATGGTGTTCCAATCCTATGCGCTCTACCCGCACATGTCGGTTCGCAAAAACATCGCCTTCCCGCTGCGGATGGCCAAGATGGATAGCGCGGAGATCGACAAACGCGTCAATGCAGCCGCGAGCGTCCTGAACCTGACAGACTATCTGGATCGCCGCCCCGGGCAGCTTTCTGGTGGTCAGCGTCAGCGGGTCGCTATTGGCCGCGCCATTGTACGTGAGCCCGCGGCCTTCTTGTTCGACGAGCCGCTGTCCAACCTTGATGCGGCCCTGCGCGTTGGCATGCGCCTCGAAATCTCGGAGCTGCACAAGCGGCTTGAGACAACGATGGTTTATGTGACCCACGATCAGGTCGAAGCCATGACCATGGCCGACAAGATCGTCGTGCTACAGGCCGGTGTGATTGAACAGGTGGGCACCCCGCTAGAACTGTACCGCGCGCCGCGCAACACGTTTGTTGCAGGCTTCATCGGCTCGCCCCGGATGAACCTGATCGAAGGCCCCGAGGCCGCCAAACACGACGCCGCAACTATTGGCGTCCGCCCGGAGCATATCGACGTCGTCGAAAGCGGTGGGCAATGGCAGGGCACAGTTGGTGTGGCCGAGCATCTTGGCTCTGACACCTTCTTTCACATCCACAACACAGGCCTTGCAGAAACACTGACCGTGCGCGCCATTGGGGACGTGAGCCTACAACATGGTGATACGATCCACCTGAACCCACGTGCCGATGAAATCCACCGGTTCGACGCTCAGGGCCTGCGGATTGCGAAATGAGGCTACAGGGTAAAACCGCGCTGATTACCGGTGCCGCGCGCGGCATCGGCGAAGCCTTTGCCCGGGCCTACATCGCCGAAGGCGCACGCGTTTGTATCGCCGATATCGACATCGCCCGCGCCCGTGAAACTGCCGATGCCATTGGCGCAACCGCGATCCAAATGGACGTCGCTGACCAATCCAGCATCGACGCCGGCGTGGCCGAGGCTATTGCCCAGTTGGGCCACATCGACATCCTTGTGAACAACGCGGCCCTCTTTACCGCCGCCCCCTTGGTTGAGATTGAGCGCGCCGATTTTGGTCGCATCTTTGATATCAATGTCGCGGGTACTTTGTTCACGATGCAAGCCGTGGCCAAACACATGATTGCGCGCGGCAACGGTGGCAAGATCATCAACATGGCCAGCCAAGCCGGTCGTCGCGGCGAGCCGTTGGTCGCGGTGTACTGCGCCAGCAAGGCTGCGGTGATTTCGCTGACGCAATCAGCGGGCCTGAACCTGATTGAACACGGGATCAACGTAAACGCTATCGCACCCGGTGTTGTCGATGGTGAACATTGGGACGGTGTGGACGCCTTTTTCGCGAAGCATGAGGGCAAAGCCCCGGGTCAGAAAAAGGTCGAAGTGGCCGCCGCAGTGCCCTTTGGCCGGATGGGCCGGGCCGAAGATCTTACGGGTATGGCCGTCTTTCTGGCCTCCCCTGACGCAGATTATGTCGTTGCACAGACTTACAATGTGGACGGCGGGAATTGGATGAGCTGATGAATACGCAAAACCTGCGCAGCACGCGGACCAAGCTGTCGAATGCTACACTTGGCGCGCTGCCTGCGGATATCGTAACACCTCGTTACGACCGCGCGGCCCTCACACCCGGTATCGTCCATATCGGCGTGGGCAACTTTCACCGCGCCCATCAGGCGTGGTATCTGCATCGCCTCATGCAGGCAGGTGAGGCGCTCGATTGGGCTATCATCGGTGCAGGCGTTCGTCCCTTTGACGAGGCACAGCGTCAGAAACTCGCTCAGCAAGATTACATGACCACATTGGTCGAATTGTCCCCCGACGGCCGCTCAGCAGAAGTGGTTGGATCGATGATCGACTATCTGCCGATTGAGCCGGGGAATGGCCCGCTGATTGCGCGCATGACGCAGAGCGATATCCGCATCGTTGCCCTAACCGTCACCGAAGGCGGGTATTACATCGACCCAGTGACCAAGGCATTTGATGCCCTGCACCCTGATATGGTCCATGATGCAGCCAACCCCGACACGCCGAAAACAGCGTTCGGGGCAATGGTCGCGGCCCTGCGCGCACGGCGCGACGCGGGCCTTGGCCCCTTTACCGGCATGAGCTGTGATAACCTGCAAGGCAACGGCGAAATCCTGCGCCAAACGGTCGTATCGCTGGCACGGATGTCCGACCCGGCGTTGGCCGATTGGATCAATGAAGCATGCACATTCCCCAACTCGATGGTGGATTGCATCGTTCCCGCCACAGGCCCCCAAGAGTTGGACCTGATCCAAACCTTCGGTGTCGATGATGCGGTCCCCGTGACCCATGAAAACTTTCGCCAATGGGTGATCGAGGATGCGTTCTGCGCAGGCCGCCCCGCATGGGACAAAGCGGGCGCAACATTTACCGACGCGGTCCACGATTTTGAGGCGATGAAAATTCGTATCCTCAACGGTGGGCACCAGATCATTGCGGGCGCTGGTGAAATGCTCTCGCTCAAGACGATCGCGGATTGCATGGGGCATGACAGCGTCGCGGCCCTGTTGTCCAAGGTCACGCATACTGAGATCGTGCCCTTGGTCAAAGCTGTTCCCGGCATGACGCCCGACGTCTATACCGACCTGATCGCGCGCCGGTTCTCGAACCCCGAGATTGTGGATACGACGCGCCGCGTGGCCTTTGACGGGGCTTCCCGCCAGCCGGGCTTCATTGTGCCCACCATTCGTGACGGTCTGGCCGCCGGCACACCCGTTGAGGGGCTCGCGCTTGTGTCCGCTGTCTGGGCGCGTATGTGTGAAGGCACCCGCGAAGACGGCAGCACGATTGAACCAAACGACCCCTTCTGGGACGATCTGAACACAGTGGCAAAAGCCGCCAAAACCGACCCACAGGCATGGCTGGCTCAAAAGCAATACTACAGCGATCTCGCGAGCGAGCCGCGGTTTGCGACCGCCTTCTGCGAGTGGCTTGCGATGATCTGGCGTGACGGACTGGAACGCACAATCGCCGTGTACCTCGCGCGCTAGACCTGCGCCCATTGGCCCAGCGGATACCCTGATGACCCAGATTACGCCTGAAACTCTGCTCAAAGAGATCGATGCATTAGGTGGTCAAAACCGTAGGCTGATCGCAATTGCGGGAGCGCCTGGTTCCGGCAAATCGACCTTGGCCGAGGATTTGGCACGTCGGCTTGGCCCCACCGCCGCCGTGATGCCAATGGATGGGTTCCACCTAGACAACGATGCCCTTCATGCGATGAACCTGTTTCATCGCAAAGGCGCGCCTGAAACGTTTGATGCCGACAGCTTTGTGACCCTGATCAAGCGGTTGCACAGCGAGCAAAGCGTGCCCTACCCCACATTCGACCGCACTGCCGACCAAACCGTCCCCGCGGGCGGGCAGATTGACGAAGCCACTCGTATTGTGCTGGTTGAGGGGAATTACCTCTTACTGAACCAACCTCCGTGGGACGGCTTAGCAGGGCTGTTCGACATGACCGTGCGCTTAATCGTGGATCATGAAACCCTCGCCGCGCGGCTGATCGACCGCTGGATTGACCATGGGCTCAGCCCTGAGCAAGCTCGCCAGCGAGCGCTTGGAAATGACATGGTCAACGTGACCTATGTTGACGCCCATTCGTTTGATCCGGACTACGTCATCCGCTCAAGCTGAGGCGGCACTGCGTTGCAATCGCGACAGTAGGACCGGGGTCAAATACATCGGAACTTGGTAGCAGCCGACGAAAATCATCAAAGGCGCCGCGACCTCCTCCGGAAGGACAATCAAAAACAGCGCGATGTTGCGGTTTCCCGCGTAGATCGCGGTGGGCACGGGGATATCCCAGTGACGCGCCTGCGACAGCCACATGGTTGCCGCAACAAGTATGATGTTGATGATCAGCGCTGCCAACAGCCAGCCCGCCAAGGCCAATGGATCGCTGCGCAACAAAGGGCCAATCGCGCTCATTAATCCAACAACCACAATGGCCAACAAGAGCGCGGCACTGCCGTCCAACGCGCCTTGGGGACGGGGTGCAGCAAGCGCTGGAAATGCGCGGCGGATGGCAAACCCTGCGCCTACGGCCGACAAGATTGCGACCAATAACCCAAGCGACATCCAAAGCGCGCTTAGCGCGCCACCGCCAGCGGGATCAAGGATCAGAAGGATCGGCAAAGCGGTCAGTGGAAATAGCGCAGTGCCCAACACCAACAGCCGCATCCCCGCCGCCGGGTCTTGGCCCATCATGATGGCAAAATTTGGCGCCCCTGTCAGCGACGGGGCGGCCAACATCAGGCACACAGCCAAGGCAATAGGCCAATCCAGCGCCCCAAACGCGCCAAGGACGCCAACCACCGCCAATGGCAAACCCATTTGCAGCAGGCCAATCCGGATCAGTGCAGGTCGCACATCATCCAGATGCCCCAGCGCCTGACGCGCCCCAACACGAACCCCCGTCACACACAGTAAAAGTGCGATAAGCGGCCCGACCCACGGACGCAGAACCTCGGATAGGGCCGGCACAAACAGCCCCACCAACAGGCCCACGATCAGGCAATAGCGCCCGTGGCGTGCGATCCAGATGAGGGATCCCACCAAGAAATGAAGCACTTTCTAGGGGGCCTGCCGCATATTCTCTGGCAACCACATCGCGATGTCTGGGAACCAAATCAGGACAAAGCACATCAGGACCATGATCAGGAACATCGGGAACGCCGCGCGGGTGATATAGCCCATTTCATGCTCCGTCATGCCCTGTAGCACGAACAGGTTGAACCCGATGGGCGGCGTAATTTGCGCCATCTCAACCACGACGACCACAAAGATGCCGAACCAGATCAGGTCGATGCCGGCCTCGCGGACCATGGGTTCCACCACGGCCATGGTCAGGACCACCGATGAAATCCCATCAAGGAACATGCCTAGGATGATGTAAAACACCATTAAGATCATCAAAAGTTCAAACCGCGATAGCTCCATCGTTGCGATCCCGTCGGCCAGCGCGCGCGGCAGCCCCGTGAACCCCATCGCCAGCTTCAAGAATGCAGCCCCTGCAAGGATCAGCGCGATCATTGCGGATGTCCGCGTGGCGCCCATCAAGCTTTCGGAAAAAGTGCTCCAATTCAAAGAGCCCTGCCCTGTGGCCAAAGCCAGTGAGCCGATGACCCCGATGGCCGCCGCCTCAGTCGCCGTGGCAAGGCCCGCATACATCGACCCGATCACGACAAAGATCAGCAACAAGACCGGGATCAGAAACCGCGAATTCGCGAGCTTTTGCCCAAAGGACATGCCGGTTTCTTGCTGGGGAGCCCAGTTGGGCGACAGCCACGAATAGGCCGCAACATAGCCCATGAACATCAAGGCCAGACACAGGCCCGGAAAGACGCCCGCAAAGAACAACTGCGTGATGGATTCGTTCACGGTGACGCCATAGACGATCAACGCCAGTGACGGCGGGATCATCAGGCCCAGCGTGGCCGCGCCCGCTAGCGTGCCAATGATCATTGCCTCCGGGTAGTTGCGAGAGCGCAGCTCGGGGATGGACATCTTGCCCACCGTCGTCAGAGTCGCCGCAGACGAGCCAGAGACAGCGGCAAAGACCGTACAGCCCACGATGTTTGTGTGCACCAAGCCGCCCGGCAGCCGCGCCAGCCACGGTGACAGGCCGCGGAACATGTCCTCTGATAGGCGGGTGCGGAACAGAATTTCACCCATCCAGATGAACAGCGGCAGCGCCGTAAGCGTCCAACTGGAGGATGACGCCCAAATAGTGGTGATCATGGTGTCGCCTACAGGACGGCTGGTGAACAGCTCCATCCCGACCCACGCGACGCCCATCAGGGCAAGGCCAACCCAGACGCCTGAGCCCAGCAACAGGAACAAAACGAAGAGGAACAGCGCGATTGCATAGAGTTCGTCCATCGGGCTACTCCGCGAAGCTTTGATCGACGAGATCGCGCTTAATGCGGTGATCCCCTCGGAAGATGACATGAACAAGGTGATCTGTGAGCGAGATGGCCAATATGCCCCCGCCGATCACCATGACAGATTGTGGTATCCAAAGGGGCGTGGCGTCCTGCGCTTGGCTGACCTCATTGAATTTCCACGACCAAAACGTGAACCAATAGGCGTAGTAGGTGAAATACCACATCACTGCGCTCGCGATGCCAAAGCACCAGACCTCTAGCCAGCGGCGCGCGACCTTTGGCAGCGCATTCAACACCAGCGACACGCGGATATGCGATCCACGGTTCAGTGCATTGGCAAAGGCAAAAAAGCTCGCGGCGGCCATGGAATAGCCTGCGTAGTTCGCCGCGCCAGGGAAAATCTCTCCGGTCCAACGGGCAACCATTTGCGCGACAATAAGAAGAAGGATCGCAATCAGACACAGGGCGGCCAGAACTCCGGCGGCTAGGTACAGAAAGTCGAGCGTGCGGCGCAAGCCGCGTAAGGCAGCGGTCATGGTACTCTCTTGGACGTTTGGAAAAGGAAACGGGCCAGCCCTGCTTTGGACTGGCCCGAGAAAGTTTTGATCTTATTGCGCGTTGTAGGCGTCGAGGATCGCGGCACCGGTTTCACCGGCGGCCTCCAGCCATTCGGCGGCCATGATCTCACCGATTTTGCGCAGATCACCCATCAGTTGTTCACCTGCGGGCTGAACGCTCATGCCGCCAGCGGCAAGACCAGCCATCGTAAAGCCAGTGTATTCCTTGGCGCGCCAAGTACCGGCATATTCAGCCATCGATGCACAGGCGTTGATGACGTTTTTGTTCTGCTCGGACACGCCGTCCCAGACGTCGTTGTTGATCAGCATGTAGTTGCGCGGCAACCATGCATCGACCGAATAGAAGTGGCTGAGGCTTTCCCAGACCTTGCGGTCGTAGCCAGTTGCGCCCGACGACACCATGGATTCCGCCACACCTGTTGCAAAGGCTTGGCTGATCTCAGCCGCTTCAATCGACACGGGCAGCATTTTGGTCAGCTCAGCCATACGTGCCGTTGCATTGTTGTAGGACCGGAACTTCAGACCTTCCATGTCAGCGACCGAGTTCACTTCTTTGTTGAAGTACAGACCCTGTGGTGGCCACGGCACCGAGTACAGCATGGTCATGTTCTGCTCAGCCAGCAGCTCATTGAGATGCGGCTTTGCAGCGGCATACAGCTTGTCATGCTCATCAAACGACGACACGAGGAACGGCACGGAATCCCAGCCGAAAATCGCGCTCTCGTTTTGGTGGCCGGACAACAGACGCTCACCCAAGGGGACTTGGCCCGTTTGAACGGCACGTTTGATGTCACCGCCCGCAAAAAGCGAACCCGAAGGGTGCGTTGTGACTTCGATGTCGCCGCCTGTGCCGGTGGTCACGCATTTCGCGAACTCAGCACCCGTCACAGAGTGAAAGTTGGAGCCCGAATAGGCCATCGGCAGGTCCCACTTTTCCTGCGCCATTGCCGGCATCGCTAGCATCGTGGTCGCCGCAAGTGCGACGCATGTTTTTGTGATTTTGGTCATTTTTAGTCTCCCGGTTGTCTCTTTTATTTTTTGTCTCGTTGCAGTTTTAGCCAAAGCGCATCGGATCGAAAGCAGCCAAATCGCTATTTACCGGCTGGTCCGCAACAAGACCTGCAACGATCCTTCCTGTTTTGGGTCCGCCGGTCAATCCAATGTGGTGATGGCCAAAAGCCGTGTACACGCCAGAGCCGCGCACCTGCCCAATCAGGGGCAGACTGTCGGATGGCGCAGGCCGGTGCCCCAGCCATTCCACCTCGCCGGTGGCCTTTAGCTCCGGAAACGCGGATTTCGTGTGTTTGCGCAACAGATCAAGCGCAGCTTTCGAAGCGCCAGCCTCTAGGCCGCCAAATTCGACCACCCCCGCACACCGCAGACCTGCGGCCATCGGCGTGGCCACGAACTTACCGCTTGCGACCATAATGGGGTGCGAAGGTCCGCCCGTCGCATCCTCAAATATGATGTGATAGCCGCGCTCAGTCTCAATCGGGATCGAAAGACCCAGCTTCTTCATCAAGGGCTTGGACCAAACGCCCGTCGCCAAAATGGCGCGATCACAGGAAATGGTGCCTGCATTGGTTTGAACGGATGTGATTTTGTCGTCCGTCAGGTCAAAATCCTTGATCTCGGCTTGGATGATCTTGCCGCCCAGCGCCTCAAACACCTTGGCCAGTGCTTTGACGTAGCCACCCGGATCGCGGATGTAGCCGTGGTCCTTCATGGTCGCCAAAAGGCCAACGCTGGGGGACAGGTTTGGCTCATACTCACGCACCGCCGCACCCTCGCGCAGTTCGGGCACAAAACCGGCGTCCCGGCGCAACCCCCATGTGTAGGCATCCCCCTCAAACGCGGCGCGGTTCGCGTAGGCAAAGGAATAGTCGCAGTCGTTAACCCAATCCTGCGCGCCCGTATCGGCAACCAGCGATTTGTGCTGCGCCACGGTGTCGGCGACAATTTCTGTCAGCCCCTTTGAAATCCGGCGTGTGTCACTGTCGTTGGCGTTTGACAGGTACTTGAGCAGCCAAGGCATCAGCTTGGGCAAGTATCCCCATTTCAAAAACAATGGGAACTCGGGGTCAGCCAGCATGCTGGGTGCCTTGCGCACAAGGCCGGGCGCGGTAACGGGCGCCACGGAACAGGCGGCCAAAACGCCAGCGTTGCCATGGGATGTGCCCTCGCCCGGCGCAAGCCGATCGATGATTGTGACCTCCGCCTGCCCCATACGCCGTAGCCAAATCCCCGCGGAAACCCCAACGATCCCCGCTCCGGCGATAATCACGTGTTCGGGCATGCTTTTCTCCGGCTATCCAAATCGCATTCAGTGCTGTATGCAATTCAAGCCACAGTGCTGCCGACATTACAAGGCTGAGGCTCCTTTTTGCGACGCTACTAAAAACGAGACACTTTGAAACCTGTAAAACAGAACACAGATGGCTCCGTAAGCGCGCTCTATGCCCAGCTGCGCGAAATGTCGGCATCTTTTGCGTTTAAGCCCGGCCAACGGATCAACGAATCCGCCTTGTCACGCGACCTTGGCGCAAGTCGTACGCCCCTACGAGAAGCCTTGAACCGATTGGTTGCCGAGGGATTAGTCGATTTCCACGCGGGGCGGGGTTTCTTTTGCCGCGCCCTGTCCGAGACCCGTATTCAGCATCTTTATGATGTGAGGGTCGCGATTGAATGCCAAGCCGTCCGCCAAGCGACCCAGTGCGCGCGTACTGCGGACTTGGACGCCATCGACTTGGCGCTGGATCAAGCACATGATGAATACCAGAGCTGCACCGCTCCCATCCGTCTGATGGAACTGGACGAGGCGTTTCATATGCAATTGACCGCCCTTACCGGAAACGTGGAATTACAAAGCCTGCTCGCCACAATCTACGATAAAGTCCGCTTTGTGCGTATCGCTGACCTACGCCGTAGACAGGCAGAGGGTCGATCCACGATAGATCGCCACAAACGTATCATTGCAGTGATGCGCACCGGCGATGGCATGGCCGCATCCGAGGCCATGCGCGATCACATCCAAGAGCGTGCCCAGCACGCAGCCGAGGCTGTTCGCCTTGCTTATGCAGATATTTACGCCCCACAGGAGGCCTCCGAATGACCACACGAGGTGGAAAAACAGTCTTTGGCGCGAGCGTCGGGATTTTAATGCTGAACACCCGGTTTCCGCGCATTCCCGGTGATATCGGCAATGCCGCGACGTGGCCTTTTCCAGTGCACTACAAGGTCATCCCCGCAGCCACGCCCGACAACGTTGTGCGCGGGGATGCCACGCCCTTGCTTGGGGCTTTTATCGACGCCGGGCGCGAGCTGCTTGAATTGGGTTGCGACGGGATCGCGACCAACTGCGGGTTTCTTGTGCCGTTTCAAACCGAAATGTCGCGCGCCCTTGGGGTGCCGGTGGCCTCCTCGTCGTTGCTACAGGCACCTTTGATCCGGATGTCCCTACCTGCGGATCAAACGCTGGGGATTTTAACCATTTCGTCCGAAACCCTAACGACCGCCCACCTGGATGCCGCGGGCATCCCGCATGACACCCCTGTCGGGGGCACAGGGGCGGGGTCGCACTTTACGACACGGGTGCTCGGCGATGCAGATGAGATCGATTTTGAACAAGCACGCGCCGACAACGTCACCGCGGCGCTGCGGTTGGTCCAAGACCACCCGAATATCGGGGCGATCTTGTTGGAATGCACCAATATGGTGCCCTATGCCGCCGATATCCGCCGCGCGACCGGGCGACCTGTGTTCTCAATCTATACTTATCTTTTATGGTTCCAAGCGGGCCTCTTGCCCCGACGCTTCCCAACCAATCTAGATGATGTCCCCTTTGCAACGTTATGAGCGATCATCGCATCCCCCAGATGCACGTACACCGCGTCTCGATCCCTGCGCGCGCGGTGCATTCGCATGGTACAGGTGATGTCGGCGGTATCAACGTAGCCTTACCTGAGCTGCCAACCGACAGCGGGCTGACCGGCAGGGGCTAGGCCTCGCCCGTGTTCACCGGCACACAAGAGCGTACAACCAATCAGTCGACAGTGTTTGGTGATCCACATGCCACGACCTTTGTGGATCTGAATATTGCAAAGGCCTGCGTAGGGAACAACTTCCCCACAGATATAGGCCCTATGGGGGATGCGCGGCGCAGGCCAAAAACCTGTCGCGCTTTTACTACGAAACCTCAGGCCTCTTCGATCAACTCGGGGCCGCATGCTCGGTTCGAATTGACGGCGCGGTCAACGGCGTGCCGGGCGATACGACCTTCGGGGGCTGCGTGCATCAAACGCGCCGCACCGCGCCCGCCTTCACCAAGCCACAAGGCCCAATCATCGGGGGCAATGGTGACCGGCTCGCGGTGATGGATATCTACCATAGACGGCCCCGCCGCACAGGACACGATCGCGCAGGTCACAAGGTCCTGCCATTCCTGCCAAATACCGGCAAAGACCATGGGGCTGCCGTCGAAATTATAGAAATAGTGCGGCCAGCGAAGCCCCTCATCATCCTTGGTCCATTCATAAAAGCCAGAGGCCGGGATAAGGCAGCGCCGGGTGCGACACGCCTCTCGAAAGGCGGGTTTGTTCGCGATGGTTTCGGCCCGCGCATTAATCAAAAGCGGGCCATCGTTAGGCTGTTTGTACCACGACGGAATAAACCCCCAACGCATCGCCCGTAGACGCCGCGATTGCCCATCGCTGACCACAGTCGCGACCGGATTGGTGGGGCAGACGTTGTAGTTGGGAACCTCGGGCAAATCATTGCCCAAGGTCGCGTTGAACAGATGCGCCATGGCATCGTGGGGCAACGTATGTGCAAACCGCCCACACATCGCTTAGGACGTGCGGCCCTTGCGCGCGGCACCAACTGCACCCAGTACTGCCAAGGCTGCCAGCAGGCTCCAGGCGCCCGCGGGCAGCGGCACAGGTGAGACGAGAAGCGAGCTTTGATTGGCCCCCTGACGGAAGGCATCCGCAATCAGGCTATGGGCTACACCATTGGGGTGCACGCTGTCCCAAAACAAGAAGCGATCGGCCTGCCCGCCCGCAATACACGCAAGCGTAGATAGGCAGGCGTCCGTGACGTTGGTGATACCGGCGGCTCCCGGATCGGCCAGAAGCCCACCGCTAAGAGCGGCAAAATCAAACAGCCGCACATCATTATACAGCGCAGGGTTCGCCACAAACTGCTGGGCCATGATTTCATTAAAAGCCGCAGTCGCGGTGCTGGCGGCTTGCGGATCGCTATCGCCCTCAATCTGCACGCGAGGCGTCACGGATACATCGATGGAATTGACCAGCACAAGATCGCGCAGGCCAAGAGCCGCAAGCGTCTCGACCTGACCGCGCACAGCCCGGGCAGCCGTCCGCGCCAGTTGCAACGCATCGGGCAGTTTGGCAGCCGCAAACAGATCATTGCCCCCAAAGAACAACACCCCCAAAGGCCGTGGACCTAAAAGTGCTGCATTTGCCGTTTGCGTGAATCCTTTGAACAGGTCGACCTGAAAGGCCAAATCCGGTGAAGCGTCCGCATCCGTCACGGCTTTTGCCCCCCCAAACGCAAGATTGAGCGACAGACGCCCCGCGTTGGTGAAATCCTGCCCGACCTGATCGGCCCAAACCGCATCGTTCGAGAATTGGCCGTTAAAGTATGGCGGTGGCGGGAACGTGCCCCCCGATTGGGCAAAGATGTTACCCGTATCGCTGAGACTGTCGCCCAAAACGACAAGGCTTGAATAGGTGTTTGGCAACGTGGCGGCGGGGGCGGCCACGGTCCACAGGGCCGCAATAGTGGCCACGAATGTTTTGGTTTTTGAAAACATGATCTCTCCTTCCAGAGAAAAAGTGCGGCAAAGGCGCCGCACACCTTGGTGCAAAATGCGCGGGGCGATCTAGACCGCCGCGCGCGATATCACTGACGCATGGCGTTACTTGGCCGTGATGCGACCATCCGTGTAGGGCGTGTAGCTGCCCCCTTTGGCAGCGATATAATCTGCCAACACCTGCTCAACACCGGGGCCGAAATCATAGGCATCCGTTGCAGTTGCAAACATCGCATAGCCGTCGCCGCCATTGCGCATATAGTTGTTGGTGACCACGCCGTAGGTCGCATCAAGGTCAATCGGCGCACCACCCACCATAACGTCCGACACCCGTGATCCGGGGGCGGCACTGGCGTCAAACGCGTAGGTCATGCCGGACACCTGCGGAAAGCGGCCCGCACCCTCCTCGACTTGGCTGACCCCATTTTCAAGTGCAGCCACAATATTCGCGCCAGTGGTGGTAAAGGTCGCAAGCGTGTTTTGGAACGGCAGCACCGTCAGGACTTCGCCCATTGTGATTTCGCCTGCGTCGATCGAGGCGCGTAGCCCCCCACCGTTCTGGATCGCCACTTGGACGCCCTGTGATTTGACCCGGTCCAGCAGGGCATCCGCCACCAAGTTGCCCATCGCACATTCCACCGCGCGACAGACTGCGCGATCACCTTCGATAAAGGCCGTGGTATCGCCGATGACTTGCGCCTTCAGCTCTTCAATTGGGCCCGCCAATTCAGCTACTCGGGCCGCAATGGCTGCGTCCGGTGTCACGCTTGCGTCAATCAAAATGGTGTCGCCCGTGGCCGACGTCACATTGCCGTCCGCGTCAAACTCTAGCACCAAATGGCCCACATATTTGCCATAGGCCCGCGCCTGCACCACGGGCGTGTCGCCTATCATATGAGGATACGAAAACAACGCGCCCTCATCGGTGTTGGAAAACAGAGTGTGCGAATGCCCGCCCACCACAGCGTCAATACCGTCAACGGCTTCGGCGATTGCAAAATCCTTGGGCGCGCCCACGTGGTTCAGCGCGATGATCTTGGTCACGCCATCGGCCTCAAGGGTGGCGACATCTGCGGCCAACGCATCGATCTCATTTTGGAAAATGACGTTTGGACCCGGCGAGGATGTTTCAACTGTGTCCGTGGCCAGCGCCGAGATAATCCCGATCTTTTGGCCACCAACCTCTAGCACGACATGATTACCGACCTTGCCATTCAAGACGTTCGATTGGCTTACGTCCAAATTCCCGGAGATCACGGGAAAGGAAACCATATCAATGAACTCGGCCAGCTTTTCCGGTCCATCGTCAAACTCATGGTTGCCCACCGCCATGACGTCAAAGCCAATGGCCTCCATCATCTCGGCCTCAACCGCGCCCTTATAGGTCGTGTACATCAGTGAACCTTGGAACTGGTCGCCTGCATCCAAAGTGATGACGTTTTCACCCGCCAGTTCGGCGCGCTTGGTGTCCAGAAATGTTTTGAGCCGGGCAGCACCGCCAAAGCATTTGCCTTCGGCATCGTCCTCGGCCCCACAGGTTCCATCAAACCGCGAAATAGGCTCAATCCGGCTGTGCAGATCGTTGATATGCAAAATGTGCAGCGTGTAGCCATCCGCCACCGCCGTGCCCGCGCCAAGCGTTGTCGTCATCGCCAAAGCCGCCGCTGTCGTAAGAAGTTTTTTCATTCTACGATTCCCCTGTTTTAAAGCCGGAATGGTGGCGCGAACCTCTTTGCAAGTCAAAGTCTGAGATGTCTTGACGTTGCGGCTTGGTGGGTGCATCTGCGAGGCATGCTGATTTACAAGATTTTCCGCCGTGCCGAGTGGGCGACACTCCGCGCCACAGGCCTCACACGCGGCGCTCCCGTGGACCTCACGGATGGCTACGTCCATTTTTCCACCGCAGAACAGGCCCGCGAAACCGCGGCCAAGCACTTTAAGGGCGAGGCCGACTTGGTCCTGGCCGCGGTTGATACCGGTACCCTGGGCGATGACCTTAAGTGGGAGGTATCGCGTGGCGGTGCCGAATTCCCCCATCTGTACCGTGTGTTGCGCATCACTGATGTCGCTTGGACGCGCCGCCTGCCCCTGCGCGACGGCGCGCATGTTTTCCCGGATGAAATGCAATGATCGAAGCTCTTGGCCTGCGGGCACTGCGCGCGTTTGACCCCGAAACCGCCCATGGGCTGGCCCTAAAGGCGTTAAACGCAGGGCTTGGGCCAAAACCCGGCCCTGTCACCAGCCAACGGTTGAAATGCACCATTGCCGGATTGGAATTTCCAAACCCCGTCGGGCTGGCTGCCGGGTTTGACAAGAACGCCACGGCCTTGGCAGCGCTGTCCAAGGTGGGTTTTGGGTTTCTTGAGGTTGGCGCGGCCACGCCCTTGCCCCAACCCGGAAACCCCAAACCGCGTCTGTTTCGCCTGACGGAGGATCGCGCAGCGATCAACAGGTTCGGGTTCAACAATGACGGCGCGGATGTCATCGCTGACAGGCTGATGGCCCATAACCCCACAATTCCCGTGGGGCTGAACCTTGGGGCCAATAAAACCAGCACAGACCGTGCAGGCGACTTTGCCCGGGTGATTGCGACCTGTGGGCCCTATGTTGATTTCGCTACGGTCAACGTGTCCTCGCCCAACACCGAAAAGCTGCGCGACCTACAGGGCAGAGCTGCCCTGACAGCCCTTTTGACCGGGGCACTAGAGGCACGCGATGCGCTGCCCAAACGTATTCCGCTGTTCCTCAAAATCGCGCCGGATCTATCCCCGGCGGAGCTAGAAGATATCGCCGAGGTCGCAACATCCCTCAAGCTGGACGGGATCATCACGACCAACACAACGCTAGACCGCACTGGCCTGCAATCGCCCCACGCGGGCGAGGCCGGTGGCCTGTCCGGTGCACCACTGTTCGAACGTGCGACCCGTGTGCTGGCGCAAATGTCCAAACTGACCGACGGGCAAATGCCGTTGATCGGTGTGGGCGGCGTGCGTGACGCGGACACGGCGTATGCAAAAATCTGCGCAGGTGCGACTGCGGTGCAGCTATATACGGCCCTGGTTTATGCGGGGCCGTCGTTGATTGCGGATATCGCGCGGGGCTTGGATGCGCGGATGCGCGCAGATGGCCACACCACGCTTGAACAGGCTGTGGGCTCGCGCCGAAGCGACTGGCTGTAGCCCACGCCTAGGTTTCCCAAAGGAAACCCTCTGCGTGTTCAAAGCGCAATCTGCGTCACATAACCGTCATACTTACGTAGTCCTTGGTATTGGCGAGGTGTTCGGTGCAATCTAGGCATTGTGCACCTGCAGCGTGGGATTCTTCCCACCCCAGACACCCGTGTCTGAAGACCAAGAGGACCTGATCTATGGCCGACTTCCAAAAAATCCTCATAGCCAACCGAGGCGAAATAGCCATCCGTGTGATGCGTGCCGCCAACGAGTTGGGCAAACGCACCGTGGCGATATACGCCGAAGAGGACAAGTTGAGCTTGCACAGGTTCAAGGCCGATGAAGCCTATAAGATTGGCGAAGGCATGGGCCCTGTGGCCGCCTATCTGTCCATCGAAGAAATCATCCGCGTCGCTAAAGCCTGTGGCGCCGACGCAATCCACCCGGGCTACGGCTTGCTGTCGGAAAACCCAGACTTCGTGGACGCCTGCGCCAACAACGGCATCACCTTTATCGGCCCCAAGGCCGAAACGATGCGCAAACTGGGTGACAAAGCCTCGGCCCGGAAGGTCGCAATGGAAGCGGGTGTGCCGGTTATCCCTGCCACCGAAGTTCTGGGCGACGACATGGCCGCCATCAAGAAAGAAGCCGCTGAAGTGGGTTATCCGCTGATGCTCAAGGCATCTTGGGGTGGTGGCGGACGCGGCATGCGTCCGATCTATTCCGAAGATGAGCTTGAAGAAAAGGTCCTAGAGGGCCGCCGCGAGGCCGAGGCCGCATTTGGCAACGGTGAGGGGTATTTGGAAAAAATGATCACCCGCGCGCGCCACGTTGAGGTGCAAATCCTCGGCGACAGCCACGGCCAGATCTATCACCTGTATGAGCGTGACTGCTCGGTGCAGCGTCGCAACCAAAAGGTCGTAGAACGCGCGCCTGCGCCCTACCTCAGTGGTGCCCAGCGCGAAACGATCAACAACCTCGGCAAGAAAATCTGCGAACACGTGAATTACGAGTGCGCAGGCACGGTCGAGTTCTTGATGGATATGAACACCGGTGAGTTTTACTTCATCGAAGTGAACCCCCGCGTGCAGGTCGAACATACTGTGACCGAAGAAGTCACGGGCATTGATATCGTCCGCGCCCAAATCCTGATTGCCGAGGGCAAATCACTGGTTGAGGCCACGGGCATCGCCAGCCAGTACGACGTTCAGTTGAACGGTCACGCGCTGCAGTGCCGCGTCACGACCGAAGACCCGCAGAATAACTTTATCCCTGACTATGGCCGCATCACAGCCTACCGCGGTGCCACAGGTATGGGCATCCGCCTCGATGGCGGCACAGCCTATTCCGGCGCGGTCATCACTCGCTACTACGACAGCCTGTTGGAAAAAGTCACCGCTTGGGCCCCTACGCCCGAAGCTGCGATTGCGCGGATGGACCGTGCCCTGCGTGAATTCCGTATTCGGGGTGTATCGACAAACATCGCGTTTGTAGAAAACCTGCTCAAGCACCCGACGTTCCTGAACTACGAATACACAACCAAGTTCATCGACGACACGCCCGCGCTGTTTGATTTTCAACAACGCCGGGACCGGGCCACGAAAATCCTAACCTACATCGCTGAGATCACGGTCAACGGCCACCCAGAGACCGAGGGCCGCCCCCGCCCCGCCGCTGACATCCGTGCGCCCAAGCCGCCGGTCAAACTGGGCACACCCTTTGCCGAGGGCACGCGCCAGATCCTAGACGCCAAGGGCCCACAAGCGGTGGCGGATTGGATGAAGGCCCAGCCGCAACTGCTGCTGACCGACACCACTATGCGCGATGGCCACCAGTCCTTGCTTGCGGCGCGGATGCGGTCCATCGATATGATCCGCTGCGCGCCTGCCTATGCCAGCAAACTGCCGCAATTGTTGTCGGTGGAATGTTGGGGTGGCGCGACCTTTGACGTGGCCTACCGGTTCTTGCAGGAATGTCCGTGGCAGCGGCTGCGCGACATCCGCGAAGCGATGCCGAACATCATGACGCAGATGCTTTTGCGTGCGTCCAATGGTGTGGGCTACACCAATTACCCTGACAACGTTGTCCAAGGCTTTGTGAAACAAGCCGCTGAGACCGGCGTTGATGTGTTCCGCGTGTTCGACAGCCTTAACTGGGTTGAAAACATGCGTGTGGCGATGGATGCCGTGATCGCCGCCGATAAGGTCTGCGAAGGCACCATTTGCTACACCGGTGACATCCAAGACCCGAACCGCGCCAAATATGACCTGAAATACTATGTCGCGATGGCCAAAGAACTTGAGGCCGCAGGCGCCCATGTTTTGGGCCTGAAGGACATGGCGGGCCTGATGAAGCCGGGTGCCGCCAAGCAATTGGTCAAGACACTTAAGGAAGAAGTCGGCCTGCCGATCCACTTCCATACGCACGATACGGCCGGGATCGCATCCGCCAGCATCGTTGCCGCAGCCGAGGCCGGTGTGGATGCCGCCGACGTCGCGATGGACAGCTTTTCGGGCAACACATCACAGGCAACGTTCGGCACAGTCGTGGCTGCGCTGCAAAACACGGATCGTGACACCGGGATCGATATGGCAGCAGTCCGCCAGATCGACACCTACTGGGACGCGGTGCGTGCGCAATACCAAGCCTTTGAAAGCGGGCTTCAGGCGCCATCATCCGAGGTTTACCTCCATGAGATGCCCGGTGGTCAATTCACGAACCTCAAGGCGCAGGCGCGCTCGCTTGGCTTAGAGGATCGCTGGCACGAAGTGGCGCAAATGTACGCCGACGTGAACCAGATGTTTGGTGACATTGTGAAGGTCACACCATCATCGAAGGTCGTTGGTGACATGGCGTTGATGATGGTGTCGCAGGGGCTAAGCCGGGCCGAGGTTGAGGATCCGAAAAAGGACGTGGCCTTCCCCGACAGCGTGATCGACATGATGCGCGGCAATCTGGGCCAGCCTCCCGGTGGGTTCCCGGATGCGATTGTGAAAAAGGCGCTCAAAGATGAGGCCCCGAGCACCGAACGTCCGGGCAAGCACCTTGCCCCCGCAGACATGGCAAAAGTGCGCGCCGAGCTAGAGGCCACTGTCCCCGGCGTCGACTTCGACAATGAGGACCTGAACGGCTACCTCATGTATCCCAAGGTCTTTACAGACTACGCCCAGCGCCACGAAACCTACGGCCCCGTGCGCACCCTGCCCACGCCCGTGTTTTTCTATGGGATGGAACCCGGCCAAGAGATCGAGGCCGAGATCGATCCCGGCAAATCCCTTGTGATCCGCATGCAAGCCGAGGGCGAAACCAATGCTGATGGCGAGGCCAAGGTGTTCTTTGAGCTGAACGGTCAGCCGCGCGTCATCCGCGTGCCCAACCGCAAGGCCGTAGGCACTGCTGTCAAAATGCCCAAGGCAGAGTTCGGCAACCCCAACCACATCGGCGCACCAATGCCCGGCGTCGTGGCCAGTGTGGCTATTCAGGCCGGGGCTGAGATCAAAGAAGGCGATCTGCTGCTGACGATTGAAGCCATGAAGATGGAAACCGGTATCCATGCCGAACGGGATGCCACGGTCAAGGCAGTGCATGTTTCGCCCGGTGGGCAAATCGATGCAAAAGACCTGCTAATCGAACTGGAATAGCGCCCCAACAGGCGTTACCGGCTGTCCGGCGGGGCATCACTGCCCCGCCATACGGAGCCTTCATCCATGCACAAAATCCTTGTCCTTACGGATCTTCACATCACCCCGCCCGGTGAGTTGATCATCGGGCTTGATCCGGCAGAGCGGCTCGCGCGTGTATTGGATGCGATGCGCGCCGCACATGCGGATGCCGACCACCTGCTGATCCTAGGGGATTTGGTCCACTACGGCACCGCCGAGGAATACGCCCGCCTCCGCGCTCTTTTGCGTGACTTGCCGTGGCCCACCACGTTCATGATGGGCAACCACGATGACCGTGACACCTTTCGCGCCACGTTTCGGCAGGCAGGCGTGGATAGCAACGGCTTTGTGCAAAGCCGCATCAGCCTGCCCCATGCACATATCCTATGCCTCGACACGCTGGCCCCTGACGCCAAGCCGCGCCACAGCGGCTTTTTGTGCGCGGATCGGATGGACTGGCTGCGCGCTGAATTGGCACTTGCCCCCGGCACCCCCAAGATCGTGGCCCTGCACCATCCACCGTTCATCACCGGATTTGACGGAATGGACCACATCGGGTTGGTGAACCGCACGGAGGTCATCGAAACACTACAGGCTTGTACAGACGTGCGGCTGGTGATCTCGGGTCACATTCACCGCACGATCATGGCAAGTGCGGGTGGCCTGCCGATGGCGGTGTTCAAGAGCCCCTGTCACCAAATGCCGCTGCAATTAGGGGCGGGCACATCCGGCCTGTCGATCGATGAAAGCGGCGCATATGGCCTGCTGTTGGTTGGCCCTGACGGTGATATCTGTGTCCACACTGAGGACGTCGCCACCCACAAGGCTGCCATACTCGATGATATCGCCAGCCAGTGATTGACCACAATCGCGCGACAATCCCCCAATAATCGAGAGACATGTAACCATTTCGGCCCATTGGCCCCAATTTTGGACGTATCTGTGCCGCAGATTTGCCGCACGCGGTATGTACCAAAGGGGGGCAAAAGGAGTCCGCAATGACACATCGCTTCATTAAGTCCGAGGATGGTGCCATCACCGTCGACTGGGTCGTTCTGACGTTTGGGGTCACGATTACGGGCCTCGCCATGATGGGGACCATTGGCCCGTCGCTCGGTCGTATGGCCGTTTCCGTCGTAGACGCGCTAGAGGCCACGGTCGGCTCTATCTATGAAGGGTCGACCATCGTGGCGTACCGGTCAAACTATGACTTTGCCGGTGATACAAGCGCGTGGACGGGCGCGAGTTCCACTTATGTGGACGGATTTGGCGAAGTGCTGGGCCCGATTGCGGGCAGCGGCGGGTTAGAAAGCGTCACGACAAGCTTTGACATCGGTTCGGAGTCCGAATCCGCCACGCTGACATTCGATTTGCTGGCTTTCGACAGCCTCGATGGCGAAGACGCGGTTTTGTATATTGATGGGGTTGAGGTCGGCCGCATGACCTCGGACCAAGGCTACCTGACGTGGACGCCGGGCGACGTTGAGGGCATTACCCTGAGCGCCACCACCCTATCCGAAGGCCAACACTTGGGCGGCATGCAAAACGACACAAGCCAGAATTGGTGGCGTGACGCCGCCAGCCGGATCACGATTACGGTCGATGATCCCGGTGCCACCCTTGATTTCGGATTTGGCTCCACCGCGAACCAAGACGTCTCTGATGAAAGCTGGGCGATCGACAATTTCATCATCGAATCCACCGTAGCGGCCAGCACCGAACCTCTCGGATAACAGCATTTCGATACATCGATGCGCTTGACCCAAGGTCGCACAGAAATTTTACATCGGAAGCGCATTTTTCTCTTGCAGCCATCCGCCCACGAAAGTAGATCACCCACACGCTAAGTGAGCGGGCGTAGCTCAGGGGTAGAGCATAACCTTGCCAAGGTTAGGGTCGGGCGTTCGAATCGCCTCGCCCGCTCCAATTAGCCGGCCACACACCCCATGTGGCAAACACTCAGGTCGCCTTCGGGCGGCCTTTGTTGTTTCTGGGCCCCTGAAACAGTTGGCCAACCAGCCACAGCCGCCCGCAAATCGTGACACGCCCCTTGGCCCGTCCGAACCACCCGCCTATAGAGACCCCAATGGCAGACGGAGGCCCTATGCGCAGCGCAACCATCACCCGCACCACCGCGGAGACCGACATCACTGTTGAGATCAATCTCGACGGCACTGGTATCTATGACAACCAAACCGGCGTGGGCTTTTTTGACCACATGCTAGATCAACTGTCGCGCCACGCGCTGATCGATATGAAAATCCGCGCAAAGGGTGATTTGCACATCGATGATCACCACACGGTTGAGGACGTAGGCATCGCACTTGGCCAGGCGCTCAGCAAAGCGATGGGCGACAAGCGTGGCATCGTACGCTATGGCGCGTGCCTTTTGCCCATGGATGATGCACTGGTGCGCGCGGCCCTCGATCTGTCAGCCCGTCCGTTTCTGATTTGGAACGTGACCCTGCCGACCCCCAAGATCGGGACATTCGACACCGAATTGGTGCGTGAATTCTTTCAAGCACTGTCCACACACGGCGGCATCACGCTGCACGTGGATCAGTTGCACGGGATCAACAGCCACCACATCGCCGAAGCCGCTTTCAAGGCAGTGGCCCGTGCCCTACGCGATGCGCTGGAAACAGACCCGCGCAAAGCCGATGCCGTGCCCTCAACCAAAGGCGCGCTTTAAACGATGCGCACCGTTCTGATCGATTACGACAGCGGCAATCTGCACTCTGCTGAAAAAGCGTTTCAGCGGATGGCCCAAGAGGTCGACGCAGGTGAAGTCATCGTCTCGGACAAGCCCGAGGATATCGCCCGCGCCGATCGTATTGTTCTGCCAGGCGACGGCGCGTTTCCAGCGTGCCGTGCGGGCCTTCGCAGTTTTGACGGGCTTGAAGACGCCGTCATAGAAGCCGTCACCCGCGACGCAAAACCCTTTATGGGGATTTGCGTGGGCATGCAGATGCTCGCCACTTGGGGGCGTGAGTATGAGGACGTGCAAGGCTTTGACTGGATCGACGGTGAGGTCGTGCGCATCACCCCCTCTGATCCCGCACTGAAAGTTCCGCACATGGGTTGGAACGACCTGATCGTAACGGGTGAACACCCTGTTTTATCAGGCATCAAAACCGGCGATCACGCTTATTTCGTCCATTCCTATCATATGGATGTGACACACCCGGCGGACCGTTTGGCCCACGTGGATTATGGCGGCGATGTTACAGCTATCGTGGGCCGGGACACCGTGATCGGCATGCAATTCCACCCGGAAAAAAGCCAGGAAGCCGGGCTACGGATGATCGCAAACTTTCTGACGTGGCGCCCCTAACGGAGCCGCGTCCAGACCTGCGTGCCGCGCATCAATCCGACGCGACCCTTTACCTCCAGCTGTTCCCCCGACAGCGTCAGGGCGACATTGGAGGTCGTGACGTTCAAGATCGGCACATAGGCCGCGCCACCGCCAAAGGTGCCATTGTCCTGCGGCTTCATATCCCAAAAGAGCATTCGACCAATATTGCGGGTCGTGACTTCAGCCCCTGACGGGTCAAAGGCACGCAGCACGCGCCCGCAGTATCCCGCCCCGCAGGGTGCCACTTCGATGTGAGAGGTCAGATCTTTGCGATCCGGCTGCGTCTGCCAAATCCCGACAATACTGTCCTTGGCATAGGCAGGTGCACTGGCCCAGAGGCCGAAAACACAAGCCAAAACAATACTACGCATAATCCATCTCCCGGGACGATATCATCGTATATTGGGAGAGCGCGGCGCCACACAAGGCGACGCCGAAAAACGGGCTTAAACCCGCGTTTTTCCGCCTAGTTCAACTTGGTCCACGTGCCCCCATCGCGGCAGATCCCAAACACACAGCCCGAGACAGACAGCGTATCGCCGCTGAGTTGCAGCTTAGAGTTATAAGTCTTGCCCCGGTCGGGTGAAAAAACCTTGCCGCGGTATTCACCGTCCCCACGTGGCTTGGTCGCAGAGATAATGTTGGACCCGGTGTGATCCGACGGAATCACTGCGCCTGCACTGTTGAATGATTTCACCAATGTCCCACACAACGCATCGCCACAGGGGGCCACCTCGACATGGCCAAAGTTGCCATTGTCGTCTTTGGCTGTTTGCCATGTCCCCAAAAGCGGCTCGGCGCAGGCCGTGCCTAGCATCAAAAGGCTCGCCGCAGTGGCGGTCAGCATCGTTTTCATTGGTGTCCTCCCTCAGGTTGCACAAACCAAAGCGCACACCGCGACCTGCTGTCCAGTATGACGTACCGGCACTTGCCCTAGCGGCTCCGTTCGGCCAAAAGAAACGCGCAACACACAAGGGCCTCAACCATGATCCTCTATCCAGCGATTGACCTCAAAGACGGCAAAGCCGTGCGCCTCTTGCACGGGGAAATGGACAGCGCCACTGTGTTCAACGACAGCCCCGCTTCACAGGCCGCAGCCTTTGCGGATGCTGGGAGCGAATGGTTACATTTGGTGGATTTGAACGGCGCCTTTGCAGGCACGCCCGTCAATGGCGCCGCCGTTGAGGCGATCTTGGCCGCGACCAACCTGCCCGCACAATTGGGCGGCGGTATCCGCGATATGGCCACCATCGAGATGTGGCTGACCAAGGGTATTGCCCGCGTCATTCTGGGCACCGTTGCTGTAGAAAACCCCGATCTGGTGCGCGAGGCCGCCCGCGCGTTTCCCGGCAAAGTTGCCGTCGGCATTGATGCCCGCAATGGCCGTGTGGCGACCAAGGGCTGGGCCGAGGAAACGGATGTCATGGTCACCGATCTGACCAAATCGTTTGAGGACGCAGGCGTCGCCGCGATCATCTATACCGACATCAACCGTGACGGCGCGATGCAAGGCCCCAATGTTGAGGCGACCGCAGCCCTCGCGCAGGCGACGCAGATTCCAGTCATCGCCAGTGGCGGGGTCTCTTCGCTAGAGGACTTGATCGCTTTGCGCGACACCGGCGTGATCTCGGGCGCAATTTCGGGCCGCGCGCTATATGACGGGGCCCTTGACCTATCCGCCGCCCTCAAAGCACTGGCCTAAGGTGCAGAATTACAGTGGGTCGCGGCGATACGCGGCCCATTTGCCCCTACCCTTGCGCGCCAATCTTGCCTAGTAGATGAGGCATCACGACCACGAGGAGGGCATCCGCAATGCTCAAAACCCGCATTATTCCCTGTTTGGACGTGGCCGAAGGGCGCACGGTCAAAGGCGTTAACTTCGTCGATTTGATCGACGCAGGAGACCCGGTGGAACAGGCGCGTGCATATGATGCCGCCGGCGCGGATGAGCTGTGCTTTCTTGATATTCGGGCCACACATGAAAACCGTGGCACGATGTATGATCTGGCCACCCGCACGGCCGAGCAATGCTTTATGCCACTGACGATTGGCGGCGGGGTGCGCACCGTCGAGGACGTGCGCAATCTGCTGTTGGCGGGGGCCGATAAGGTTAGCTTCAATTCAGCAGCCGTGGCCGACCCCGATTGCATCGCCCGCGCCGCCGACAAGTTCGGCAGCCAATGCATTGTCTGCGCCATCGACGCCAAAACCGTAGCCCCCGGCAAGTGGGAGATTTTCACCCACGGTGGGCGCAAATCCACTGGCATTGATGCCGTTGAATTTGCTAAAACCATAGCCGCCAAAGGCGCAGGCGAAATCCTTCTGACCTCGATGGATCGGGATGGAACGCGGGCAGGTTTTAACCTGCCACTGACCCGAGCGATCAGTGACGCAGTATCTGTGCCCGTAATCGCCAGCGGCGGTGTCGGCACGTTGGACCACCTTGTTGAGGGCGTGACCCAAGGCGGGGCCAGCGCGGTTCTTGCCGCGTCGATTTTCCACTTTGGCGACTACACCATCCGCGAAGCCAAAGAACACATGGCTGCCGCGGGCATCCCAATGAGGCTGAATTGATGCATACTATCGACACGCTTGCCGCCACTATCGCTGCCCGTGCCAGCGCGGAACCAGACAGCTCTTGGACCGCCAAGTTGCTGGCCAAGGGTCCCGAGAAATGTGCCGAAAAGTTCGGAGAGGAAGCGATTGAAGCCGTGATTGAGGCCGTAAAAGGCGACAAAACGGCCCTGACGTCGGAGGCCGCGGATGTTCTGTTTCATCTGCTGGTGATGCTGCAATCGCGTGGCGTGACACTGGGCGATGTCTGCGCTGAGCTGGACCGGCGCGCTGGCACGTCCGGCATCGCCGAAAAGGCCGCGCGCTAAGCCGTTAGCCAAACAGGATCAGGGCCAGAACGCTGGCGCAGATCAATGCGATACCAGCGTATTCGCGCGGTGTGCTCCGCTCAGAAAAGACAAAATAACTGATGATCATGGAAAAAATCAGCTCCACCTGCCCCACCGCATTGACGTAGGCCGCCGATTGCAGCGTGTAAGCCGTGAACCAGCCCATCGATCCCAGCATAGAGGCCACGGCGACCATAGCTGTCAGGCGCCACCGCACGAAAACTGCGCGCAACTGATCCTGCTCACGCCAAAGCATCCACCCCAACAAAATCACTGTCTGAAATGCCGTGGCGCAGGCAAGTGTGATGCTTGCGCGGATCAGCGGATCATCCGACGTCACCGCCAGTGACGCCCCGCGATACGCAGGACCCGAGATTGAGAAAATCACCCCCGAAGCAAGGCCAATTAGACTTGCGCGGCTGATCAGGTCACGCCACGTGAATCGCGCGGCCTGCCCCGACAACGCAAGCACGCCACAGAACCCAAGCGCGATGGCGGCAATACCATAAGCCGACACGCTATCGCCCAGGATGAGGTAGCCCGAGAGAACAGTCAGCATCACCTCAGTCTTTTTGAAAGTCATGCCCACAGCGAAATTGCGATGTGAGAACAAGATCACAACTGCAACCGTGCCCAAGATCTGCGACAGCCCACCCACCGCGACATAGCCCCAATACCCAGGCCCCAGCGCCGGCAGACCCCCGGTTTGGGCGTTGGAGTAAAGAAACGCGCCGAAGCCGACCACAGGCGCGGCATAGACGAACCGAGAAAATGTTGCGGCAGCCGTGCTAAGCCCTGCATCTTTGACCTGCTTTTGCAGCATAAATCGCAGCGACTGCACAAAGGCCGCAAAGACGGCAGCGTATATCCACAGATATTCCATAGCGCTTCTTCGCACGCGCGCAGGGGATGCACCAGCGGCCGGAAGGCCCTGCTTCGGCGACGACATTGAGCGCCACGCACCGTTTCCAAATAGTTAACAGTTTGTTTGCGCAATCGATGTATGTTCGGAGGAATGCGAACAATAGAAGAGCGTTAACCTCATTTTAGCCGACTTCAGGGCTTAAATGAGGCGACAACGTGAAAAGGCCCATGATGATCAGCACACGATACAAGGCGCTCTCTTGGTTCAATAGTTTAACCCAGAGTTCGATGCCAGTGGACAGCATCGTAATGATGTCCGGCCTATTGGGCCTTGGGCTGATCGTGCTTGGGGCGGCTGCAAATAACATGGATACCTTGGCGGGCGCCGCGGATGTGCGCACTCGGCTAGCGGTACTAAGCCCTGACTATGATGCCAGCGCCTGCCCTTCGGGCTGGATCGAGAGCCATTCCGCCCACACGGGCTTGAGCCAAGATGATCTTCGGGCTTGGTTTGCGCAAAAAGACCAAACTACAGATAGCGCTACGATCTTGGCAGTTTTGTCCGCACACGCACAAGCGCCCCACGACTTTCGCTACAGGGCGCCCATGCGCTTGGCAGAGTTGCAGATTTTGATGTGTTTGGCCGAGCGGCGGGAGCTACCTCTCCCAGCCCACTCTTGACCTTTTGCGCTTACCCTCGGCTGGAGCCGAAGATCAGCGTCAGAATGTTTTGATTGGTTTGGCGATCGCTTTTGATCGTGATCAGTTCGTCTTGCGCGTCCTGCGCGACGGTGACCGACGGAACGGCCAGAGGCGTGAGGAGCGAAAGCACAACAACTGCGCGGGTTAGAAAACGTGTCATGTTATGTCCTTTCGTCGGTCTGGAAAAAACTTCACGCCAGTGACAGACCATTCAGGGGCGTGCGGGCGGGCCGTAGTGTGTGCGAAGCCCGTCCATTGTGTGTGGTGAAACCCGTCATTTCGGCTTTCATGAAAAGGTATATGCACCCCTGCCGCCTCTCATTCAATGAACGTAAGCGTGAGAATTAGGCAAAATGGGTGCGGGTTTGCACACACAGAGGCAGCCTATGCACCAAGCTCCCAAATCCGTGAAATATGCTCACCCAAGCGTGAGGAAAATGCCGCAACAAGACGATTGCGCCATCAGGGCGCCTAGAAACGACGCGCTTGATCACAATACGTGACAGCTAAGGCGAAAGCGCACATTCTACATTGATCTTAAGGTGTTTTTCGCCGTTTCTGAGAACCAGAAATTATATAAAGGCCGCTCCCATGCGGATGCTTATTTCTTTTGCCGCCCTGTTCCTGTCGGTGCTGCTTTTGCAAATCTCATCGGGTGGGGTGGGCCCGCTAGACGCGCTTTCAGGGCTAGAGCTGGGGTTTTCCACTGCTGCGGTTGGTGCACTAGGCTCTGCGCATTTCGTCGGCTTTTTCGTCGGATGTTGGTGGGCGCCGCGGCTTTTGGGATCGGTGGGACATAGTCGGGCATTCGCGGCCTTTACTGCGTTGGGCGCAATCGGACTGTTGGCGCACATGGTCTGGGTCGATCCATTTTTCTGGAGCATCTTGCGCGTCGGAACCGGATTGTGCGTAGCAGGCTGCTACACGGTAATCGAAAGCTGGTTGCAGGCCAAAGTCACGAATGAGACGCGTGGCCGCGCGATGGGCACATACCGGATCATTGATCTATCGGGGTCGATCCTTGCGCAATTGATGATCGGCGTGCTCGAACCAGCGTCCTACCTGTCCTACAATGTGCTGGCTATTCTGTGCTGCGCGGCTCTGTTGCCGATCACACTCACCCGCACGCCACAGCCCGAAACGCCCAGCGCGCCTCGGCTGCGGCCCCGACTGGCGCTGTCCTTGTCACCACTGGCAGTGGCGGGTGTGGTTGTGGCTGGCGTGTCCTCTGCGGCCTTTCGGATGGTGGGTCCGATCTACGGCCAAGAGGTCGGCCTGCGTGCAGATCAGATCGCATATTTCCTTGCGGCCTTCGTGTTGGGGGGCGCTTTGGCGCAATACCCTGTGGGTTGGCTTGCAGACAAATATGACCGACGCTGGGTGTTAATTTGGCTATCAATCGCATCGGCGCTGGCATGCGGGATAACGGCTGCGACATCGGATCAAGGCACCGTGGTGGTGATGCTGGTCGCAGGCCTTTTCGGGTTCACGACCTTTCCGATCTATTCGGTTGCAGCCGCACACGCCCACGACTTTGCAACTTCTGACACGCGGGTCGAACTATCCGCGGCCCTTATGTTTTGGTTCGCGGTTGGGGCCATCGCCTCACCCGTCGTATCATCGCAGCTATTGGCAGCCTATGGCCCGGCGTCCCTCTTTCTGCTCATTGCGGTGGCGCATGTCTTGCTCGCGGTGGTTGGGATTGTCAGGATGCGCGCCCGGCCAACGGTTGAAGAAAAAACCGCCTATATCTACGCCCCCCGCACCACGTTCACGATTGGCCGGCTTTTGTCGCGCAAACGCTAACGTTCCACATAACATCGCACACCTAAGGCCGCATTGGGTGGACGCCTGCCCGGGCTTGGACTAAGCAAAAGCCCGACACCTGCGGAGAGACCATGGCGCGTATTTTGATCACATCGGCGATCCCCTACATCAACGGGATCAAACACCTTGGCAATCTTGTGGGCAGCCAGCTGCCTGCGGACCTTTATGCGCGCTACATGCGCCAGCGGGGCCATGAGGTCATGTTTATCTGTGCCACTGACGAACACGGCACCCCAGCTGAACTGGCCGCGACCAAAGCAGGCAAGCCGGTTGAGGCATTCTGCGCCGAAATGCATGCCGTCCAATCCGAGATCGCCGACGGCTTTCGGTTGTCGTTCGACCATTTTGGCCGCTCATCCTCGACCCAGAACCATACTTTGACGCAATACTTTGCGGGCAAGTTAGCTGATAACGGCTACATCCAAGAAATCAGCGAAAAGCAGGTTTACTCTAATGCCGACGGCCGCTTTTTGCCCGATCGTTATATTGAGGGCACCTGCCCCAACTGCGGTTACGACAAAGCCCGCGGCGACCAATGCGAAAACTGCACCAAGCAGTTGGACCCCACAGACCTTATTGACCCACGCTCTGCCGTATCCGGCAGCACAGACCTAGAGGTGCGCGAAACCAAGCACCTTTATCTGCGCCAATCCCAGCTTAAGGATCGGTTGGATGACTGGATCAACAGTAAAATCTTTTCGATACGGGACGTCGAAAACGACTCAAATCAAAATCCAGCCCTACCCTATCGGAACGGAATTCGTCAGGAAAACTACGACCCTCTTCAACATTGGCCGGTTCTGACCACTTCCATCGCCAAGAAATGGCTGCACGATGGCGACGGCCTGCGCGACCGCGGTATTACCCGCGACCTGAACTGGGGCGTACCCGTCAAACGCGGTACCGACGAATGGCCCGGGATGGAGGGCAAAGTCTTTTACGTTTGGTTCGACGCGCCCATCGAATACATCGCAGGGACCGCCGAATGGGCCGAGGCGCAGGGTCTGGATGACAGTGCTTGGCGCCGCTGGTGGCGGACCGATGAGGGCGCAGATGACGTGCGCTATGTCCAGTTTATGGGCAAAGACAACGTGCCGTTCCACACGCTCAGTTTTCCCGCGACGATCATGGGTTCGGGTGAACAGTGGAAGCTTGTCGACTACATCAAGTCGTTCAATTACCTCAACTACGATGGCGGACAGTTCAGCACCTCGCAGGGGCGGGGTGTGTTCATGGATCAGGCGCTCTCGATCTTGCCGGCCGACTATTGGCGGTGGTGGCTGCTATCCCATGCCCCCGAAAACTCCGATGCAGAGTTCACATGGGAAAACTTCCAATCCAGCGTGAACAAGGACTTGGCAGATGTGCTGGGCAACCTTGTGAGCCGCGTGACCAAGTTCTGCCGGTCCAAGTTTGGCGAAGTGGTGCCAGAAGGCGGCGTATGGGCAGAGCGTGAGGCGGCATTGATCGCGACGCTCACGGCCAAGACGCGCGCCTATGAGGGCTTCATGGACGCCATGGAGGTCCGCAAGGCCGCAGCCGAGTTGCGCTCAATCTGGGTGGCAGGGAATGAGTACCTGCAAGAGGCTGCACCGTGGTCTGCGTTCAAGACGGACCCTGAACTGGCGGCGGCACAAATCCGGCTCGCTCTGAACCTGATCCGCGTCTACGCGGTCCTATCACGCCCCTTCATCCCCGATGCCTCGGCCGCGATGTTGGCCGCAATGGGGACCGAAGACGACAACTGGCCCGACGATATGACGGCCGCGCTCTCGGTGCTGCCTGCGGGCCATGCCTTTGCCGTGCCAGAAGTGTTATTTGCCAAGATCACGGACGAGCAGCGCGAAGAGTGGCAAGAGCGTTTTTCGGGCACACGCGATTGACCCTATCAAGCCCGCTTACACGGCGGGCTTGACCTAAGCGGCCTGAGACGCACCATTAGGGGCATGAAACATGCCTTAATGATCCTCAGTCTGAGTATTGCCGCTCTGCCCGCATTTGCAGAGACCTGCCCCGAGGCTCCGCCAATTGCAGCGGATATGGACCGACTCGTGGCACAAGTGCAGCGTGCACCGGACGAAATGGCTGCGCGCGCACTGTCTGCTGAAATGTGGAAACTGTGGCTGCAAGCCCCGGATGAATACAGTCAAAACCTACTGGATAGTGCAATGGCGCGTCGCAACGTGGCGGATTATACCGCCGCTGAAGCCGCGTTGACCTCACTTGTGCAATATTGTCCGTTCTACGCTGAGGGCTGGAATCAGCGGGCGTTTGTTCGGTTTCTTCAATCCAACTGGGACGGAGCGTTGAGCGACCTTGATCAAGCGCTCAAATACAACCCACGCCATACAGGCGCGCTGACCGGCAAGGCACTGACGTTAATCAACGCAGGCCGCGACGACGAGGCCCAACCCGTGCTGCGAGAAGCGTTAGAACTGAACCCATGGCTGGCTGAACGTGCGCTTTTGCGCGGCGAAGACTTATAGCGACTTGCACTCGGCCCAATGCCCCGGCAAAAGGTTCCTGTGTGCGGGCGTGGTGGAACGGTAGACACATGGGACTTAAAATCCCTGGGGCGAGAGCCCGTGCGGGTTCAAATCCCGCCGCCCGTACCAACCTGACTTCTCTGCTAGATCGCAGCAAGTTCCGCGCGTTCTAGACCTTTCCGAAAATCCCACCAAGCGCATCTAGATCAAGGTTATCGGCCATATGGTCCGCAAGCGCATCCAGCGTTGCCTCGACCTGCGCGCCGTAATCCATCTGGGTAGTTTGCGCGCCCAAGCCCGCCAAAAACGCCGTTCGAAATGCATCAGCCTCAAACAGACCGTGCAAGTAACAGCCGCGCACCCTGCCCGTTTCACTGACCGCACCCACGGGTTGCCCATGCAATTTGAGCCAACCGCGCGCCATGTCGGGACCAGAGGTTTCACCAATGTGGATCTCATATCCGGTCAAATCAGCCCCACTGTCGGGATGATGCGCCTGCACCCGCGCCAAGTGTTTGTGCGGGGTCATGATCGTTTCGATATCGAGGTGACCAAGGCCCGCCACATCGCTGGGCGCGCCCTCAATCCCGTCAGGGTCTGCGATCCTGCGCCCCAGCATTTGGTAACCGCCGCAGATGCCCAGCACATGCCCACCGCGTCGGATATGTGCATGCAAATCCACATCCCAGCCCTGCGCCCGAAAATGCGCGAGATCAGCGATCGTGGATTTTGATCCGGGGATCAGCACCAAATTAGCGTCCGCAGGCAAGGGACGACCCGCTGTCACAATCTCGACCGAGACGTTCGGATCCACCGAAAGCGGATCAAGATCATCGAAGTTCGCGATGCGATTCAATCGCGGTACCGCAACTTTGAACCCGCCGGTACGAGACGACCGGATATCCATGATATCCTCTGCCGGCAGCTTCCAAGCATCAGAAAACCACGGCAACACCCCGATTGAGGCCCAATCGGTACGGTTCACAATCTCGGTCAGCCCATCATCAAATAGGCTAACATCGCCGCGGAACTTGTTGATCAGAAACCCTTTGATCCGCGCCGCGTCCTCTGGCGGCAGGATGTTTTGTGTGCCCACAAGCTGGGCGATGACGCCGCCACGATCAATGTCACCAGCGAGGATGACGGGAATGTTCACAGCCTCTGCAAACCCCATGTTTGCAATGTCACCGGCGCGCAGGTTGATCTCAGCCGGGCTGCCCGCCCCCTCAACAATAATCAGGTCTGCCTCTGCCGCGAGACGATGAAAGCTTTCGACACAAGCCGCGAGCAAGTCCGGCTTAACCTTTGCATAATCGCGCGCCTTTAACGTGGCAAAGCGTTTGCCCTGTACGATGACTTGCGCGCCGACATCCGTTTCCGGCTTAAGCAACACTGGGTTCATATCAATGCGCGGAGCAACGCCTGCAGCCCATGCCTGAAGCGCTTGGGCGCGGCCAATCTCGCCCCCGTCTTCGGTTACAGCCGCGTTGTTAGACATGTTCTGCGGCTTGAACGGGCGCACACGCAGCCCTTTGCGCGCATAGTGCCGGCACAAGCCCGCAACCAACATGGATTTTCCCACGTTGGACCCTGCACCCTGGATCATGATCGCTTTGGCCATGGTCTCTCCCTTTGGGGCCGTTGTGCCTTGTGCCACCGGGCAGAGCCATAGGTTTTGTGGCTTCAACGCGGAAATTTTTGCACCTTGAACAACAAAGGCCCTGCCCCCGCGCGCGTGATGGCGTTGACGCCGGATACCACTTTGTATCTGCTGATAGACGCCCCAGAACCTAGGACCCACCATGATCCCCATTCGCGACCATAATCCCTCTAGGCGGGTGCCCTACGTGACCTACGCCCTACTGGCGGCCAACATCATCATCTTTTTGACGTATGGGTTTGAGCCGAACGGCCGCGCGGCTGCGATGGTCTTTGGTAGCTTTGGCGCAGTCCCCATCGAGATCGCCCAAGGGTTTGAATTACACACCCTCGTGACGTCAATGTTCCTGCATGGGGGCTGGATGCATCTGGCTGGAAACATGCTGTTCTTGTACATCTTTGGCGACAACATGGAGGACCAACTGGGCCACATACCCTTTGCTGGATTTTACGCGATTGGCGGGGTGGTGGCGACGCTGGCCCACATTGCCGTGGACCCGTTCAGCCGCATCCCGTTAGTTGGGGCCTCGGGCGCGATTGCTGCTGTTATGGGGGGCTACTTACTGCTGTTTCCCAAAGCGCGGATCGACATCTTTGTGTTTTTCGTGATCATCATCCGGATCATCCCAGTGCCCGCGTGGATGGTTCTGGCGATCTGGTTCGGGCTGCAATTGTTCAACGGCGTATCAGCCGGCAGCACGAGCGCCGTGGCCTATTGGGCGCATGCGGGCGGTTTTATTGCGGGGTTTGTCATGACATTGCCGTGGTGGATTGCCCGAGGCGGGCCGCAGTTTTGGCGGCGCACTCAAATGCATCCACCCCACCCAGAAACGCATTATACCAGATCGCACATTCCGCGTACGGGTCGGCGCAACACAGGCCCTTGGGGGCCAAAGCGATGAGGGATTATGCCGAGCGCTAGGCGCGCTCGGTGTATTCCATCGTCTCAGTATTGACGACAATGCTTTCATCTTGAGCCACAAACGGGGGCACCATGACACGCACCCCGTTGTCGAGGATCGCGGGCTTAAAGCTGTTGGCGGCAGTTTGACCTTTGACCACTGGCTCGGTCTCAACGATCTTGCAGATCACCTTTTGCGGCAGCGAGGCGCTGAGCGCTTCGGCGTCGTAGTATTCGATCACAGCGGTCATGCCATCCTGCAAGAATGGGCGCCGTTCTCCCAAAATGTCTGCGGGTAGTTCGATCTGCTCGTAGGTCTCAAGATCCATGAACACCAACATGCCATCAGTCTCATAGAGGAACTGTTGATCTTTTTGCTCAAGACGTACTTTTTCGATCTTATCCGCTGAGCGAAATCGTTCATTCAACTTGGAGCCGTTGCGAAGGTTCTTCATCTCGACTTGTGCGTAGGCACCGCCCTTTCCGGGCTTCACGTGGTCGACCTTCACAGCCACCCAGAGGTGAGCATTATGCTCCAACACGTTTCCGGGGCGGATTTCATTTCCGTTAATTTTAGGCATTGGGCAAAACCATGGCAAAAGGTTGAACAGATCTTGCGCATGCCTATATCTGGTGGACCAGTGGAGGGCAAGCCAACGATATGCAGCAAAAGGTTGACTCGACCTATGCATATAGTGCATCTCAGACATTCGAAGTTCGCATACCCGAATCGTCGTAAAATCGTCATATTGGGCGGCACCCCGCAAATGCAAGAGCAATAAAACAGGACGGCCTATGATGGATTTCGTTGACGGAACAGCTTTCAACTTTGAGCAGGGACAACGGTCTCGCAAGCTGTTTGCCGCAGTAGTTTTGGCCGCCTTGGATGATGCTATCGCTGATGACAAAAAGTACGGCAATGGCCCTGAACAAATCGCGCGTTGGGCCCGCTCGCGTGATGGCCGTGAAGTCCTGTCGTGCGCAGGAATTGACCCCAATGAACGTGTTGTCTCCGGCCTGATGGATTTTGTCGGTCGTGGTGTGCGGACCTCTGTCGCGCTGTCGCGCGAAGAGAGTGAGCGTCGCAACGCCGCCGCTGAGGCAGAAGCTGCTTAAGCAACCTAGATACAACAAAAAAACGCCGCGCAGATCAATCTACGCGGCGTTTTTTTATGCCTGAGAAAACCGCTCAGGCTAAAAACCAGAGGCTAGTCGAGATCTTCGCTCGACAGTATTTGACGGATTTCGCGGCGCACCAATTTGCGAACATTGCGAGTGATACGTTCGCCCAGCTGCCCGGCGAATTCCTCGCGCACGACCTCTGCGATAATCTCGCGCAAGGTTTCCTCATCCAACACGTCATCGCCATCTTGCGGCTTAGGCTCAGCGGCACGCTGAACCTTGTCCTGTGGGAACGGAATGGCAGAAGGCAGAGCGTGAGGGGCTTCAGGCGCGGTGGTTGGCAAGTCTTGTAAGACAGAATCGTCAGCCGCATCAAGCGTCGCCACATCCATGTCTGACGGGCTCAGCCGCGCGACGGTCTCAAAGGGCTCGTCCATCGAGGCTTCATCAAATGCGACCTCGACCATAGGCGCCTCAGAGACTGCCGTATCGCCCTCTTTGGCTGACAGATCACTTTGAACCGGCACCTCATCACCCTCAGACTGCTCTGAAGTGTCGTGGCCAACAGTATTTGTGTCAGCGGGCGCAGCAAAGGCGCGCTCAAGGGCCGGATCAAGAGCAGGCATTGTATCTGCTCGGCTGTCTCCCGCCACCGGGGTCATTAAGACATCTGCATCAGGTGCATCCTCAAGGGATGCTTCGTCCATCTCATCCAAAGCCTGCTCAGGCTGCCCCAGCACCCGAATAGTTTGATACGGGTCTTCGGGCTCCGTCACCCGCAATTGCGGCGTCAAAACCAGCTTATCGGGGCGCTGTCCTGCCATAGGAGGTCGCGGCACGTGCGCGCCCTCATCACTCACCAAACGACGAATGGAGGACAATACGTCCTCAATGTTCTGCTTGTTGGTCTGCTCGGCCATGCGTGCCCTCTCCCGTGACTTGGTGCACAGTTTACGAGGTTAACCTATCACAGCCACATACGCATGGGCAGCCCCTGAGCATCGGCAATTTTCCTCGAATACAAGCTATCGGCTATTTACGGTTCAATATCCGATCGAGGCGCGCGCCCTGCTCGGATCGAACAAGCCCCGATGGCGTTGCGGTTATCGCGTTATAATAGTTGGTTACATCGTACCGCTCAACGTCCAGCCCCAGATGCTCAGTCGACAAAAGACCAAGGGATTGAAGAACGCTGTACACCGCTAAATAGGCGCTTGTTTGCGCATTTAGAACGGCGTTGCGTGCATCCAGCAACTCTTGTTCAGCATCAAGAACATCAAGCGTGGTCCGCGCACCAAGACGGGCTTCTTCACGCACGCCCTCAAACGCCAATTGCGATGCCCGAACCTGCTGTTGCGTGGCCGTTACCTGCGCACGCGCGACCTGTAGCTGCGCCCACGACCGCTTTACGCCATCGGATACGATACGGCCCTCTTGGGCCAAGCCAAAGCGCGACGCCTCAAGCGCTGCCTGCGTCTGACGGATCAGAGAATTCAGCGTACCACCATCATAAAACGTCCGAGAATACCGCAGCCCGACCGTCCCGCTTGAGGTTTCATCCCCATTGCGTGCGCCTGTGCTGACACTGCCCGTCACGCCGACGGTCCCAAAGGTGTTGCGCTGAGCGGCCGCCGAAAGCAATTCGTTTGATTTAACCGTATGTTGCTGGGCCAGCAGCGATGGCGCGGTACGCATTGCAATCGCCTCAGCTGCTTGCACGGTAGCAGGCAGCGCAGGCGGTGACGGAGGCGTCAGCAAAGCATGCGGCGCACGACCAATAGTCAGAATGTAGTTGGACCGCTGGATTTCAACATCGCCCTGCGCGCTTGCCAATCCAGAGCGCGCCTGCGCAAGCCGCGCACGCGCCAACTCAA
>Ga0233398_1000098_pt1 | contig 66496 bp, 56 predicted proteins | sample 38DmetaG_FD_182697 | JGI IMG/M metagenome (GOLD analysis project Ga0233398, IMG submission 182697) | Seawater microbial communities from Monterey Bay, California, United States - 38D | ecosystem: Environmental > Aquatic > Marine > Coastal | place: USA: California | collected 2016-10-02
TGGCAGCGAAGAACAGCGGGTGAAATACCTGCCGGGTCTGGCAGCTGGCAGCTTGATTGGGTGTTTTGGCCTGACCGAACCCGATGCGGGCTCTGACCCCGCTGGTATGAAAACTCGCGCTGAGAAAACCGCGACAGGGTACCGGATCACTGGGTCCAAAATGTGGATTTCAAACGCGCCATTTGCGGATGTCTTTATCATTTGGGCCAAGTCTGAAGCGCATGGCGGGAAAATCCGCGGTTTTGTGCTGGAGCGGGGAATGGACGGCCTGTCGGCCCCGAAAATCGGAGGCAAGCAATCGCTTCGGGCCTCGACGACGGGCGAAATCGTGATGGATGGCGTCGAGGTCGGCGACGAGGCGTTGCTGCCCCATGTGCAAGGCCTGAAAGGCCCATTTGGTTGCCTGAACCGCGCCCGCTATGGCATCGGTTGGGGCGTCATGGGGGCCGCAGAATTCTGTTGGCATGCGGCTCGTACCTATGGGTTGGATCGCAAGCAGTTCGGCAAACCCTTGGCGCAAACACAGCTGTTTCAAAAGAAACTGGCGGACATGCAGACGGACATCGCTTTTGGCCTGCAAGCGGCCCTGCGGGTCGGACGTTTGGTGGATGATGCGCGCGCGGCCCCAGAGATGATCTCGATGATCAAACGCCAGAACTGTGGCAAAGCGCTAGAGATCGCGCGGATGGCGCGGGACATGCACGGCGGCAATGGTATTCAGGAGGAATATCAAGTGATCCGCCACATGATGAACCTTGAAACCGTAAATACCTACGAAGGCACCCATGATGTCCACGCCTTAATTCTTGGGCGGGCGCAAACGGGTTTGCAGGCGTTTTTCTAGGGTTTACGGGGTAGGGCGGCCTAACTGAAATCCATGCTGTCAGTTTTGTACAGCAGTGGTTTCGTTAGGGCCGATAGTGCCAGTTTGGGCTGATTATCGGCATCGAAGTTTTCAGCCGAGAGATACTTATCAAAACACGCGGATAGTGCGGGCCATTCGGTATCGATGGCCGCAAACCAAGCCGTGTTTCTGTTGCGGCCCTTATTAATCGACATTTGTCGAAAAACACCCTCGAACGACAACCCGAGGCGTTGCGCGGCCGCGCGGCTTTTGCCGTTTAGCGCGTGGCATTTCCATTCATACCGCCTGTAGCCGCTGTCAAAGGCCCATTGCATCATCAGAAACATCGCTTCAGTGGCTTCCACAGTGCGTTGTAACAATGGTGAAAAGTGGATGTGCCCGACCTCGATGGAACCATCACGGGGATTTATCCGCAGAAAACCCGCGACGCCAACCGGGCGATTGTCGGACAGGCGGATAATCGTGAAGAACACAGGGTCTTCTTGTTCAGCCACGCTTTTGAGCCAAGCGTGATAGCTCGGAAAATCCGGGAAGGGCCCATAAGGCAGATAGGACCAGTTGTGATTATTCGTGTCGGTGGCATTGGCATCACACAAGCCGGGGCCGTGTCGATCCGGGTCCAAAGGCTCTAACCGAACGGTTTTGCCATGTAGCGTCAAGCCAGATGGCCGCGGGGGTGCGGAAAAACCCTCAACACTGAAATCCTGTTTCATGGGCAATTCCGCACTCCTATGGGTGTTCTAGAGGGTTATTCCCACTCAATCGTGCCCGGAGGCTTGGATGTGATGTCATAGGTCACCCGGTTGATGCCCTCGACTTCATTGATGATCCTTGTGGCTGTTTCGCCAAGGAATTCATGGGTAAACGGATAATAGTCTGCCGTCATCCCATCCACCGAGGTCACGGCGCGCAATGCGCAGGCGTAATCGTAGGTGCGGCCATCGCCCATCACACCCACGGTGCGGACCGGTAGGATCGCGACAAAGGCTTGCCAGATTTCATCATACAGGCCGTGCTTGCGAATTTGGTCGATGTAGACCGCGTCTGCCTTGCGCAGGATGTCCAACTTGGCGCGTGTGATCTTGCCGGGGCAACGGATCGCAAGGCCGGGGCCGGGAAAGGGGTGGCGCCCGATAAAGCTGGCGGGCAGACCCAGTTCACGCCCCAAGGCGCGGACCTCATCCTTGAACAACTCGCGGAGCGGTTCAACAAGGCTCAGACCCATTTTTTCGGGCAGGCCCCCAACATTGTGGTGGCTCTTGATTGTCACCGAAGGCCCGCCAGAGAAGCTGACGGATTCGATCACATCAGGATACAGCGTGCCTTGGGCCAGAAACTTAGCGTCGCCAATCGCTGTCGCGTGTTTTTGGAAGACATCGATGAACAGTTTGCCGATGGTCTTGCGTTTGACTTCGGGGTCGCTGATCCCTTCGAGCGCGCCTAGAAACAGATCCTGCTCTTCAGCGTGGATCAGCTTCATGTTGTAGTTGTCGCGGAACATCGTGACGACTTCTTCGGATTCGCCCTGACGCAACAGCCCGTGGTCAACAAAGACGCAAGTAAGCTGGTCACCGATCGCCTCATGGATGAGGACCGCAGCAACCGAACTGTCGACACCGCCGGACAGGCCGCAAATCACTTGACCGTCGCCAACTTGGGCGCGGATCGCTTCGATCGCCTGTTCGCGGTAGGCGCCCATTGTCCAATCACCGGTAAAGCCAGCCAAACGCACAAAGTTTTCGTACAGGCGTGCGCCTTTTGGGGTGTGGTGCACCTCGGGGTGGAACTGCACAGCGTAGAAATTGCGCGCTGTATCGGCAGTGATCGCAAACGGCGCATTGGGGGAGGTGCCAAAAACCTCAAACCCCGGTGCAATTGCACTGACGTGATCCCCGTGGGACATCCAGACCTGCTCCGATCCGTCATCGAACCAGCCATCCAACATAGGTAGCGCGGATTTTGGTGTAACATAAGCGCGACCGAACTCAGCTGTGCCATGGCCCCGCTCAACCTTGCCGCCCAGCATATGCATCATGACCTGCTGGCCGTAGCAAATGCCCAAGATCGGCACGCCCAAATCAAACACCGCCTCTGGCGGGCGGGGCGATCCTGTGTCGATAACACTGGCCGGTCCACCGGACAGAATCACCGCCTTGGGTGCGAAGGTTTCCAAAAACTCGGCTGTCACGTTTTGGAACGGATGAATCTCGCAATAAACGCTCAATTCCCGCAGGCGACGCGCAATAAGCTGGGTCACCTGGCTGCCGAAGTCGATGATCAAAAGGCGCTCGTGGGTGCCTGTATCCGTCAAGGTATTTGTCATGGCGCGGGTCTACGCGCGCAATCATGCGTACGCAAGCGTGGCAATGTCGCTTTGCGCCCTCAAGGGGCGGAAAAGAGCCTCGTACCCGCGGGATCGCACGCTATGTGATGTCCAAATGTAGCGCGGAGGGTGCCATGAGTAATGTAGCTGAAACAGGTCGTCGGCGGAGCCGCGGGGGTGGTGGTGCTGCGCGTCGTGCGGAGCGGACTGCGATTTCGGTTGAGACCGCCAAATATATCGAACGCAATATCCCGAACTTTGAGGTCCTCAACGAAGAGGCGCTTGAGATCATCGAAGCCAACGCCGAAACGGTATTGGCCGAGATTGGGGTGAATTTCGTTGATAACCCCGGCGCACTTGATCGGTGGCGTGCGGCGGGTGCCGACATTGACGGCGAACGCGTGCGCATTCCGCGCGGACTGGCGCGCCAATTGTGCCAAACGGCGCCGTCGCAATTCACGCAACATGCGCGCAACCCAGAGCGGTCCGTTGAAATTGGTGGCAAGAATCTCGTGCTGGCACCGGTCTATGGTCCGCCCTTTGTGCGCGATGCCCAGGGTGGTCGTCGCTATGCTACGATGGCCGATTTTGAGAAATTCGTGAAGCTGGGCTACATGTCCAAGTGGTTGCATCACTCGGGCGGCACCGTGTGTGAGCCGACCGATGTTCCGGTCAATAAGCGTCACCTCGATATGCTGTACGCGCACATGTCGCTGTCGGACAAACCCTACATGGGGTCCGTGACAGAGCCATCGCGCGCCCGCGACTCGATTGAAATGTCCGATATCCTGTTCGGTGGTTTGAACGATCGCACGGTCATGACCTCGCTGATCAATATCAACTCACCACTGACGTTCGACGGCATCATGATGGGCGCGCTCGAAGAATTCGCCGCCGCTAATCAAGCCAGTATCATTTCGCCCTTTATCGTGGGCGGCGCGATGGCGCCGGTTTCCGTGGCCGGCACGCTGACGCAAGTATTGGCGGAAGTCATGGCAGGTGTGGCGTACAGCCAGTTGATCCGGCCCGGCGCGCCCGTGATCTTCGGTGCCTTCGTGACCTCTATCGACATGAATTCCGGCGCGCCCACCTTTGGCACCCCCGAAGCGGCGCATATTACCTATGGTGCGGGCCAATTGGCGCGGCGTTTGGGCTTGCCATATCGTTCGGCGGGGTCATTCTGTGGCTCCAAGCTGCCGGATGCGCAGGCTGCGTATGAAACAGCTAATTCTCTGAATGTCGGTCTATTGTCGGGCGTGAACTTTATGCTGCACTCCTGTGGCTGGCTCGAAGGCGGCCTTGTGGCTTCGTTTGAAAAGTTTGTGATGGATGCAGATCAACTCGGTACTCTGCACCATATCGCGCGCGGGGTGTCCGTGGACGAGAACGCACAAGCGATGGATGCATTGCGCGAAGTCGGCCCTGGGGGGCACTTCCTTGGGTGTGCGCACACCCACGCGAACTTTAAGGATGCGTTCTGGCGGTCCGAGATGTTGGACTACAAACCATTCGAGACATGGTTCGAAGAGGGCGCGCGCGACACTGAGGCCTTGGCGAGTGCCCGGGTTGAGAAATTGATCGCGGCTTATCAGCAGCCGCACTTGGATCCAGCTGTCGATGCCTGTCTAAAAGAATATGTTGCCAAGAGAAAAGAAGGCATGCCCGACGCGTTTATCTGATTCGTCGTGTTTACCCTTTGTTCTAATGATTAACTGTTTCTCAATATCAAACGCCCGGGTGTGTTATCCACACCCGGGCGTTTTTTCGCTGCTGATTGTTTCCAAATTCAGCCTAATGTTCGGGCCTCGCCCATCATTGCAATCAAGATATCGACATGACGGGTAAGCGAATAGTTGGCGTCGCCTGTCTGGCGGCGGACTTCTAGCTTGTCTTCGATGTCCATCAGCATAGGCAGCGCTTTGCGCGACGTTGCAGGGACCGCGACCCGGGTCAAACGGCGTAAGTCCCTCTTGCGATTATAGTCTGCCACCCCCATGCGTGCAGCCCGGACCAGTAATGCAGGGCGGTTTAAGCGGGAAAGTTTATGGGTCAGATCGCACATGGAACATTCCTTGAGTTGAAAAATATAGGTGTCTTGTGATCGCTAAGATTTGCCACAAACTTGACCTGTGTTGCCGGAGAATTGGTTGCACCGTTCGCTCCTGCCTCGCGTTTACTTCTTGGAAACAATTCAAATAGTTTTCCACAGACATTAAGGACTTAGTAACCAATATCTCGCTGTTTAAGGGGCGTGACCTTCGCCGAACCTTGGACAAGAACAATGGACCAGCCCCTTCGTTTTCCCTATCCGGAAATGCCCGCAATGCCCCAATGGGTACCCGACGCCGTGCGTCGGTATTTGGAGCATACGTCGAACGGAATGGCCCTGCGTGAGGTTGCCCGCCGGGACGGATGCCACCCGTCTACGATCCTGCGGCAAATCCGACGTCTTGAAGGTCGCCGTGATGATCCGCTGATCGATGATGCGCTTGAAGCGCTCGCAACCCAACTCACCCCCTCGACCGACCAAAAGGACTGCCCTTCAATGACAGCAATGAGTTCCCCCGCCAGTTTGCTGGACGACGACACGATCGCGCGTGAAGCGCGACGAATTTTAAGAAGGCTTTGCGAACGTGATGCCGTCCTCGTCGTCAGCCATGAAATGGACCGCGCCGTTGTCCTGCGCCAACCTGACGATGAGGCACCGACGCGTACAGCAGTCGTGCCCCGGCCCGTGGCACAAGCATTCGCGCTGAAAGACTGGATCAGTTGTTACGCGGCAGGCAAGGTTACGCGCTATCGGATCACCGAAGCTGGGCGCGCAGCGCTCAAGCGGTTCTTGGCGGAGGATCACAAGCGCAAGATTGAACAGCGCGGTATGGCCGAAGCACCGTCGCCGTTTTTGACCCAACACGTCGAGTGGGGTGAGCGGACAATCCCCGGCACGGATGAAACAGTGCGTGTCAATCTGGCCGAAAGCCCCCTGGGTGCCCTTGCGCGCAAGAAAGACAAGAATGGTGAGCCATTCTTGAACATGAACTTGGTCCTTGCTGGCGAACGTCTGCGCGAAGATTTTGAAGCCGCGCAAATGGGGGCCCGTGTCGGCCAGAACTGGGAAAGGTTCCTCACGCCCGGGGATTGTGGCAGCTTTGGTGCCAAGGGGCCTGCGTCGGGGCCGATGGATGCGCGTGCACGGGTACACGCCGCCCTACAGGACCTTGGGCCGGGCCTTGGCGATGTCGTCCTGCGCGTCTGTTGCTATCTTGAAGGGCTTGAGGCGGCTGAAAAGCGCATGGGCTGGGCGGCGCGTTCGGGTAAAATCGTGCTCCGCATCGCGCTACAGCGCCTAGAATTGCATTATGCGGGTCTTCGATAGGCGACGCATCCTGCGCAGAGAAAGCCCGCCTTTGGGGCTAGTCGTTTGGATGGCACCGATTTTGTGGCGATCCTTGTAGAGGTTCAAAGCCCGGTGGTGACGTGAAAAGTGTGAGTATTGTTGATGGGGTCGCAGGGAGCGGCCCTTTGTTTCGTTCGAACATGGGTGGCTTGGCCCTGCGTCGGTTTTTTGGATCACTCAATTGGGGGCCGCCTAGACCATCTCGCTCGTAACACGGCTAGGATCAAAGGTCGAAAGATCTTGGTTGCGCAGGATGACGACTGTGTCACCGTCGGTGTTTCGATATTCGATATCAGAGCCGACCTGCACCGGGGTCATGACAATGTCTGGCCCTGTCGCGGAGGCTTCAATCGTCAGCTGGTCCGCGGTGTCATTATAGTCGGTGATGATGACCGGATCGCCGGTGCGCTCCGCAAGAAGGATGAACACATCACTGCCGTCGCCGCCCTCGGCTTCATCCCCGCCGCCCAGGATCATTATATCATTTCCGTCGGCGCCAAATACGGTATCGCTGACGCCGTCGTCGGGCAATGTGGCTTGGAACAGTCCTTCAGGCTGGATGCTGGTCTCAGCGAACTCAAACCATTCCGCAAGACTTAGGTCACGTTCCCCCAGGGTACCGGCAAAGAGGATGTCGTTGCCTTCGCCACCGTTTAGTACATCCGCGCCGTTACCACCCGTAAGGACATCGTCACCAAGGCCGCCGTCCAAGGTATCGGCCCCGTCGCCGCCAAAGAGAAAGTCATCCCCCGCACCGCCGTCCAAAGTGTCGGACCCGGCGCCGCCATCCAAAAAGTCTCCGCCACTCCCACCCTCGATCCGGTCGGTACCGTCTTCGCCCACAAGAATATCGGCGTCTGCGCCCCCTTGGATCAGGTCATTCCCGGTGCCACCCAATAGGATGTTGATCCCATCGCCCCCCGAAAGGGTATCATCGCCTGTCCCGCCGTTAATCAGATCGGTGCCCGAACCGCCGATGAAGGTGTCGACGCCGTCGTCTAGGGTTCGGATGCGATCCAAGATGTCGTCACCACTTGTGTCAGGTTCATCCTCCATCTCACCAAATGCACCGCTTTCAACGGCGTCATCCGAGGCCGATCCGCCAAGGCCCATCATCAGGGGGGCCAAAAGAAATAATCCCAACAACTCTAGCATGAAAAAGCTCCGTCATAACGCGGTCCATGGTGATCAAACACAGGGACGAGAGAAAAGGTTAACGAAGTGTAGACAGAAAAACTGAGGTCGAAATTGGGCAGGTCTGTGTCGTGGCAACGAAAAAGGCGCGGCCCCTTTACGGCGCCGCGCCTTTTAAATTCTGAACTATCAGAGCCGCTTAGCGGTTTTCGACATCCACGTAGTCACGCTGCGTGGGGCCGGTGTATAGCTGCCGAGGGCGCCCGATCTTGTGGGCTGGATCCGACAGTTGCTCTTTCCACTGCGAAATCCAACCAACGGTCCGCGACAGCGCGAAGATCGGTGTGAACATCGATGTGGGGAAACCCATCGCCTCAAGAATGATGCCCGAATAGAAATCGACGTTCGGGAACAGCTTCTTCTCTGCGAAGTAAGGATCCTCAAGCGCGGCTTTTTCAAGCTCCTTGGCGACCTGCAACAGGGGGTTGTCTTCAACACCCATCAGCTCCAGCACCTCATCGGCGGACTGCTTCATTACCGTCGCGCGGGGATCGAAGTTTTTGTAAACGCGGTGGCCAAAGCCCATCAGGCGGAACGGATCGTTCTTATCCTTGGCACGGGCGATGAACTCGGGAATGCGGTCTGGAGTGCCGATTTCCTTAAGCATTTCGAGGCAGGCTTGGTTCGCGCCGCCGTGGGCAGGGCCCCAGAGACATGCAATGCCAGCAGCGATACAGGCGAACGGGTTCGCACCGGACGAGGATGCCAAACGCACCGTCGAGGTGGAGGCGTTCTGCTCATGGTCGGCATGGAGCGTAAAGATACGGTCCATCGCACGGGCGAGGATCGGATCAACCACGTAGTCTTCAGCCGGGACCGAGAAACACATGTGCAAGAAGTTGGCCGCGTAATCGAGGTCATTGCGCGGATACACAAACGGCTGCCCGATGGAGTATTTGTAGGCCATTGCAGCGATCGTCGGCATCTTGGCGATCAGGCGGTGCGAGGCGACCTCACGCTGCTGCGCGTCCGAGATATCGGTGCTGTCGTGATAAAACGCCGACATTGCGCCAACCACACCGACCATCGTGGCCATTGGGTGTGCGTCGCGACGGAAGCCACGGAAGAAGTTGTGCATCTGCTCGTGGATCATCGTGTGACGCGTGATTGTCGTCTCAAAATGTTCCAGCTCAGCGGCCGAAGGGAGCGCCCCGTACAGCAGCAAATAGCAGACCTCAAGGTAGTGGGATTTGCCCGCCAGCTGGTCAATGGGATAGCCGTAGTGCAGCAGAACGCCTTCGTCGCCATCGATGTAGGTGATGGCGCTGTCACAGGCGGCAGTCGATGTGAAGCCGGGGTCATAGGTGAAGACTTTGCCCTGTGCATATAGCTTGCGAATATCAAGCACATCAGGACCCAAGGTGGGGGAGTGGATTGGCAAGTCGAGTGTCGTGTCGCCGATCGTCAGCGTCGCCGTCTTAGGAGTATCAGCCATGGTTTTCCTCATATTAGGCCCACGCGCGTGGCGCGCAGGTCAGGTGCGTTTCAGCGCGAAACGAGAGGGTCGGCCTCAGGTCTCCGCGCTGGCATCATTTATCCGGGCCAAGGTTTCATCACGGCCCAAAACCAACATCATGTCATATACGCTTGGGGTCACAGACCGACCCGCAAGAACTGCGCGTAGGGGGCCTGCGAGTTTGCCAAAACCGATGCCATGCGCGTCGGTAATGATCTCGAATGCCTTCTCCAAAGCGTCACGCGACCAGCTAGCAGTTTGCAGGTGCGGCGTCAATTCAATCAGTATACCACGGGATACCGCATCGAGCGCTTTGGCGGCCTTGGCATCCGGCGTAATGGGGCGGGACGTGAGCGCAAACTCAGCTTTTTCAATAAGTTGCGGAATTGTTCGCGCTGATGGCTTGAGGCAATACATCGCACGTTCCAAAGTCTGATGCTGCGTCGCAGAAAATTTCTCGACCGGTTGAAGGCTCCGATAAGCGTCTACGGCGGCCATGGCCTCATCGTCTGTCATCATCGCGATGTGCTGGCCTGAGGTGTGCTCTAGCTTTTTCAGGTCAAGGCGGGCGGGGGCTTTGCCAATCCCGTCCAGATCGAACCACTCCAGCGCCTGTGCATCGGTAAAAATCTCATCGTCGCCATGGGACCAGCCTAGGCGCGCAAGGTAGTTGCGCAAGGCGGCGGCGGGATAGCCCATGGCGGCATAATCCTCAATCCCGAGCGCGCCATGGCGTTTGCTGAGCTTTTTGCCATCAGCCCCATGGATCAGCGGAATGTGCGCCCAGACGGGAACCTTCCAGCCCATCGCGGTATAAATTTGTTCTTGGCGGGAGGCATTGTTGAGGTGGTCATCGCCCCGGATGACATGTGTGACACCCATGTCATGATCATCAACAACGACGGCCAGCATATAGGTCGGCGTGCCGTCAGACCGCAGCAGGATCATGTCATCAAGTTGCGCGTTCTGAACAACAACAGTGCCTTGCACGGCATCATTCACCCGCGTTTCGCCGTCACGTGGCGCCTTTAGTCGGACGACATAAGCGGTGTCGGGATGATCCGCTTCGGGCACATCACGCCACGGGCTAAGGTACAATGTGGACCGCCCCTCGGCTTTTGCCGCGTCGCGGAAGGCAGCGATTTCATCTTGGCTGGCAAAGCATTTGTAGGCCGTGCCTTGGGCTAGCATGGTATGCGCGACCTCAGCGTGGCGATCTGCGCGCTCAAACTGGCTGATCGCGTCGCCATCCCAGTCGAGGCCCAGCCACGTCAATCCGTCCAAAATTGCCTGCGTTGCCTCAGGGGTGGACCGTGCGCGATCCGTGTCTTCAATCCGCAGCACAAACTTGCCGCCGCGCGCACGCGCATAGAGCCAGTTGAACAGTGCTGTCCGCGCCCCTCCGATGTGCAAAAAACCCGTGGGGGACGGGGCGAAACGTGTGACGATAGGGGTCTCGGACTGGGACGAAGTCATAGGGGATTAACCTTTTAGCAACCAAGATGAGCGATGAGGGAGGCGATGTGCTTTGGGCGGGGTTTAGACCCCGCGAATTGGGGACACAAGAGTGACCGACCCACGCGCCCTGATGGGGGTGATGACAACCCGCCTGATCTGGGCATTACAAAGCCAGCGCGGCCATAGGTTGCCCTTTGTGGCGGTTGCTTTTGGCGTGGGCGTGGGGATGTATTTTTCTCTACCGGTTGAGCCTACCTTTCAGGCCCTAGGGCTTATCGCGCTTGCGACGTTGGCGGCTTTTGCCGTGGGTTACTACTTGCGCGAAACCTTTGGTGGTATTGCTGTGGTGTTGGGGGTCGCGTGTCTGGGCCTTTTGGTGGCCGCGTTGCGGACCCATAGCGTGGCGGCCCCGGTCCTCACCTTTCGCTACTACGGCGCGATTGAGGGGCGGATCGTCAAAATCGACCGCTCCGCCTCAGACAAGATGCGGCTGACGATGGATCGTGTGCGCCTTGCGAATATGTCGCCCGAACGCACGCCAAAATACGTCCGCGTGGCGTTGCACGGTGCGCAACCCTATCTTGAGCCCGCGCCGGGCCAGCGGGTGATGATGACAGGTCATCTGTCACCGCCGAGTGGCCCCACGGAACCGGGCGGTTTTGATTTTCAGCGTCATGCGTGGTTTCAGTCGATTGGCGGTGTGGGGTACACCCGAACGCCCGCGTTGTTAGCCGCGCCTGATCCGGGCGAATTGTGGCTTCAGACTTTGCGCGCGCGCATTGCGGCCGGGCTGTCGGATCGTATCGGAGGACAAGCCGGCGGGGTGGCTGCCGCCGTAGCCGTCGGGGATCGGGCCGGGATCGACGCCCCCACGATGGAGGGGTTGCGCGCCTCTAACCTCGCGCATTTATTGGCGATCTCGGGGCTTCATATGGGGCTGCTTGCGGGGTTTGTGTTCATGTCGGTACGTGGGGGCCTTGCGTTGATTTCGCCTTTGGCGTTGAGGTATCCGATCAAGAAATGGGCGGCCCTTGTGGCGCTTCCAGCGGCGGCATTCTACCTTGCTTTGTCCGGGGGCAGTGTCGCGACACAACGCGCGTTCATCCAAGTCGCCGTGATGCTAGCCGCCATCTTATGCGACCGGCGCGCACTGACGCTGAGGTCAGTAGCAATAGCTGCGTTGATTGTCCTAGCATGGCGACCAGAGGCACTGCTGGGCCCAGGATTTCAGATGTCTTTTGCCGCAACCACAGCGATGGTTGTGATTTTTAGCGCGATGCGTGGACACACGCCGCGCTTGCCTATGGGGGTGGCGCAGGTCAGCGCGGTCTTGATGTCATCCATCATTGCGGGGGCTGCGACGGCGCCTATATCGGCGGCACACTTCAATCAAATTGGTCAGTACGGCGTCCTCGCGAACCTATTGAGCGTCCCGATGATGGGCACAATCGTGATGCCCTTGATGGTCGTCGCAGCCGTGCTGAGCCCCCTTGGGCTCGAAGGGGTGGCGCTATGGGGCATGGCTTTGGGGCTTGATTGGATCTTATGGGTCTCCGCCTTTGTGGCCGGATTGGAAGGGGCGTTGCGGTTGATCCCGGCGCCATCAAACGTGGTGTTGCCGCTGCTTTGTCTGGGCTGTTTATGGTGTATCGCGTGGCAGGGGCGCGCGCGCTGGATCGGGGTGGTGCCCGCCATTGCCGCCTTCGCGTTGTGGGCAGCCACGCCGCGGCCTATGGTCTTGATCTCGGCCAGCGGAAACCTTGTGGGTGTGCAAACATCGCAGGGCCGAGCCCTTTCAAAGCCACGCGGTGATGGTTTCGTTGCACAAAACTGGCTCGCAGCCGACGGATTGCCCAAGGATCAGGAGCAAGCTGCTGGTCGGTGGTCCTTGGATGCGGCAACGGAGCACGGTTTATTGCACCTGCACGGGCGTGGGGCACAGGACCGCGTTGCACAGGCTTGTCGAACATCCCACGCAGTGGTTGCGAACAAAGACTATGATGCGCCTGAGGGGTGTCTTTTCCTCTCGCCCAAGGTTTTGCGCACCACGGGGGCCATTGCCGTCACACACGAGGGCCGCGTCATCACAAGCCGCCAGACACAAGGAAGCCGGCCTTGGGTTCCCAAAGCCGGCCAAGCGCCTGATCTAGCGCCGCTTCAATATGTACGGATGAGCCCGACCAACCGACCCTGAACCGCTACGCTATCGTCCGGCAACATGCGGGTTTCATAGGCGGGGTTGGCAGCCTCTAGGGCGATCATGCCGCCCTTACGATGATACCGCTTAAGCGTGGCTTCATGACCTTCGACCAAGGCCACGACGATCTCACCGTTGTTGGCGGTTTCTTGTTCGCGGATGACAACGATATCGCCATCGTTGATGCCTGCGTCGATCATCGAGTCGCCCTTGACCTCAAGCGCGTAATGTTCACCACCGGACCCCAACATCTGGCCGGGGACAGCGACGTGATTGGCAATCTCACTGATCGCTTCGATAGGAACACCGGCGGCGATCCGGCCCATGACGGGCAGGGTGGTTGCATCGGTCGCGATGTCCATGGCACCGGCGGGCGCGGGGCGGGGTGCGGGCTTGTCGCCCTCAATCACTGTGGGTTTGAACCCTTTGGCTTGAAGCGCGTCGGGTAGCTTGACGATTTCGAGCGCGCGGGCCCGGTGCGGCAATCGCCGAATGAAGCCACGCTCCTCCAGAGCGGTGATCAAACGGTGGATCCCGGATTTGGAACGCAGATCAAGCGCTTCCTTCATTTCATCGAACGAGGGCGGCACACCGTCCTGCGCCATACGCTTTTGGATATACTCGAGAAGGTCGAGTTGCTTCTTGGTCAACATCTGCACGGGCCTCCCTGTGGGGTTAGGTTCAATCCATGTTCTACAGGTGTTCTTGTTTTGTGTCAACAATTCTATGATCTACAAGATATTGTGGTCACAACGTAATGATAGACACGCTCTCGCCTTTGGCCCGTGCAGGGTCGTGAATGGGGCGCACAACCAACGCGTTTGACGCCGCCAGAACTGACATCAAAGCGCTGTCTTGGGCGTCATGCACCTTGACGGTGCCTTCCGGGGAAAGCTGAGCGCGCATGTAGTGTTCACGCGGGCCATTCGGCGTAAGATCGTTGGCTAACGTGGCTTGCGCCGTCTTGGGGGCTGACGCAGGTAGGCCCAGCATCTTGGCGATCAGCGGCACGATAAACAGTGTCGAGCACACCATTGAAGACACGGGATTTCCTGGCAGGCCAATCATTGGCGTGCCGTCCATGTTGCCTGCCATCAAGGGTTTACCGGGGCGCATCGCGATTTTGTAGAACGATTGCTCCATTTTCAGGTCTGCAGCGACCTCCGCCACGAGATCATGATCACCGACCGAGGCCCCGCCGATGGTCACAATCAGATCCGCGCCCTTGGCCATTGCGAACACGGCACGCAGTGCGTCGCGGGTATCGCGCGCGATGGGCAAAAGCCGGGTCTCGGCGCCAGCGGCCTCAAGCTGTGCGGCAATGCCGTAGCTGTTGGAGGCGATGATTTGGTCTGGGTTGGGTGTTTCGCCGGGGGCGACCAGCTCATCACCTGTGGCCATGATCGCGACAACAGGTTTGCGCACTACGGGTATGACCGCGTGGTTCATAGAGGCCAAAAGGGCGATATCCGCAGGCCCAATTTTGCGCGGGGCCGCAAACAGGTCACCTTCGTTGAAATCACCCCCCGCAGGGCGAACGTGGCGACCCGTGTCTAGGGTCTGGCCAAGGGTGATCTGATTGTCCGAACGGATGACATCCTCTTGGATGACCACACGGTCGGCTCCGTCAGGAAGCGGTGCACCGGTGAAAATGCGCACGGCCTCGCCGGGCTGAACAGTGCCGCCAAAGCCGTGGCCCGCAGCTGCCTCGCCGATCACACGCAGGACGGCGCCAGTGGTCCAATCGCCATCTTGCACAGCATACCCATCCATAGCCGAGGCGGAAAAGGGCGGCTGCGTGCGTTTGGCCCGCAATCCTTCGGCCAAAACCCGGCCAGCGGCGGCTCGAACAGGGACCTCCTCAGCCGGGAGGCGCACCCCAAGACTGAGCACCTTTTCCAACGCCTCCGCGACAGAGATCATGTGTCAGACTTGCTCGGCACTTCAAAGAGCCCCGACTTGCCACCTTCTTTACGCAGCAGGCGGATATCTTTGATTTCCATGTCTTTTTGGATCGCTTTCACCATGTCGTACACGGTCAAAAGTGCGGTTGAAACGGCTGCTAGGGCTTCCATCTCGACCCCGGTTTTGCCGCCCGTTTTAACCGTGGCGACAACGCGGACGCCGGGCAGATCAGGAACGGGTTCCAGCTCGATCGCGACTTTGGTGATGGGCAGCGGGTGGCACAGCGGGATCAAGTCCGCAGTTCGCTTGGCGCCCATGATGCCAGCCAATCGGGCCACCCCCAGAACATCGCCCTTTTTTGCAGATCCATCCTGAATAGTTTCAAGAGTTTGTGCGGACATTTTAATGTAGCCTTCAGCGACTGCCATGCGGGCAGTGTCCGCCTTGTCGGATACATCAACCATATGCGCCTGTCCGTCGGCGTCGAAGTGGGTCAGGCCGCTCATAGGCCCGGCACCAATGGGTTGGCGAGCAGGGCGCGGGTAGCCGCGGCGACGTCCGTTTGGCGCATAAGGCTTTCTCCGATCAGGAAAGTACGCGCCCCAAAGCGTGCCATGTCCGCAAGGTCCTCGGGGGTGTAGAGCCCGGACTCACTGACCACCATCCGGTCAGCGGGCACCCTGCGTGAAAGGGTGCGCGTGGTATCAAGACTTGTCTCGAACGTATTGAGATCACGGTTATTTATGCCCATCAGCGGAGAGCGTAGTTGCGATGCGCGTTCCAATTCCTCGGCGTTATGTACTTCGAGCAGAACATCCATGCCCCATTCAAAGGCACAAGCCTCCAACTCGGCGGCTTGGGTGTCGGTGACCGACGCGAGGATGATCAGAATGCAATCCGCACCCAATGCGCGCGCCTCAGCCACCTGATAGGTGTCGTACATAAAGTCTTTGCGTAGGCATGGCAGCGATGTGGCCTCACGCGCGGCTACCAGATAGCTGTCATCGCCCTGAAAGCTGGGGCCATCCGTCAGAACGGAGAGGCACGCGGCACCGCCCTGCTCATAGGCTTGCGCCAGCTCTGGCGGGTTGAAATCAGCGCGGATCAGGCCTTTGGACGGTGACGCTTTTTTGACCTCGGCGATCAGGGCGTAGCCTGTCCGCGACGCGGCCTCTAGCGCATCGGCAAATCCGCGCGGCGCACTGGCTTGGCGCGCGTCCGCCTCAACGTCGGCCAACGATTTGGCGGCTTTGCGCGCGCTGATTTCCTCAAGCTTGTAGGCTTTGATTTTTTCAAGAATGGTCGGGGTGCTCATGAGGCCTCCGAGGTGAGCGCCGCAAGGGCTGCGAGTTTCGATTTAGCTGCACCGCTGTCGATGCTTTCACGGGCACGTTCCACGCCTTCGGGCAGGGTGGCCGCGACATCGGCAATGACAAGAGCCGCTGCGGAGTTGAGCAATACGGCATCGCGGTAGGCGCCGAGCGCGCCGTTCATCAACGCCTCAAATGCGCGCCCGTTCTCGGCGGGTGTGCCGCCCAAGATCGCTTCAAACGCGTGTTCGGGCAGGCCCGCGTCGTCGGGGTGTACTTCACGTTCGGTTACAGCACCGTTTTCAAGGGCCGCAACGTAGGAAACACCTGCAATGGACAATTCATCTGTGCCGTCACTGCCATGTACCAGCCATGCTTTTTCGGATCCTAGATCCAATAGCGTTTCGGCCATTGGCCGGATCAGGTCGCGACTGAACGCACCCGTCAATTGGCGCAGTACACCAGCAGGGTTTGTCAACGGTCCCAATACGTTAAAGAGCGTTCTTGTTCCAAGCTCCGTCCGCGTGGGCATAACGTGTTTTATGGCTGGGTGGTGCATTGGCGCCATCATAAAGCCGATGCCGACGTCTGCGATGGCGCGTTCCACAACCTCCGTCCCGACCATCACGTTTACGCCCAATGCGCCCAAAGCATCCGCGGCACCCGACTTGGACGACAGGTTGCGATTGCCGTGCTTGGCCACGGTGACGCCCGCGCCCGCAACCACAAATGCCGTCGCGGTCGAGATGTTGAGCGTGCCCTTGCCGTCACCACCCGTGCCGACGATATCCATCGCGCCCTTGGGTGCCGTCACGGCGTTGCATTTGGCGCGCATCACCGAGGCGGCTGCCGCGATTTCGGGCGTGGTTTCCCCACGAACGCGCAGGGCCATCAAAAACCCACCCATCTGAGATGGGGTCGCGTCGCCTTCAAACAGGCAGCTGAAAGCCTCTTCGGCTTCTGCGCGGGTCAGGGGGCGGTCGGCGGCAATGCCGATCAAAGGTTTCAGGCGGTCACTCATGCGGAAATCTTTGTCATATCAAGGAAGGTCCTAAGCATAGCGTGCCCATGCTCAGAGGCGATGCTTTCGGGGTGAAATTGTATACCGTGGATGGGCGCGGTTTTGTGGGACAGGCCCATGATCGTCCCGTCTTCTAGCCAGCCCGTGACCTCGAGCGTGTCGGGCAGGCTGTCGCGATCCACCACAAGGCTGTGATACCGGGTGGCCTTGAAGGGGGTTGGCAGGTCTTTGAACAGGCCGCGCCCCTTGTGGTGCATCATGCCCATCTTGCCGTGCACGATCTCATGGCAGCGCGTCACGGTCCCGCCGAAAACCTGTCCAATGGATTGGTGGCCAAGGCACACACCGATCAGGGGCGTTTGCGTTTCGGCGGCGGCGCCAATCATTTCCATGCAAATACCCGCGTCGTCCGGGGTGCCGGGGCCGGGTGACAGCATGATCGCCTCGGGGCGCAGGGCCATTGCGTCCTGCACGCTAAGCGCATCATTGCGGACCACCTTCACATCAGCACCTAGTTCACCGAGGTAGTGTACAAGGTTGTACGTGAAGCTGTCGTAGTTATCGATCAGCAGCAGCATAGGGCCATCCCGGCAAAGAGCCTTTATCTTGGGCAACAATTTGCCCGAGGAACGAAATCTAGGGGGTGAACCCCGGCGTCAGTCGCGGTATACATGCCCAGAGCGGTGCGCCGGGGTCAAGTCCCCGCGAGCGGCACAACCCGCGGTACGCACCACGCGAGGTTTCGAAGGAGAGGCGGGCATGATCCGGGGGCTTTTGAGTGGGGTGGCATGGGGCGCACTCGTGGCTGGTATCGGCATGGCGGGTTTGTCACTGGCAACGCCCTTGATTAAGCCGTTTGCGACCGTGGCGGTTGATGACGGGTCTGCGACGTCTTTGCCCAGCGTGAGCCAAGCGCCTGAGCTGCCCTCTGCGAAGCCGGATGAGGCACCTCAGATCACCACGAACGCGCCAGAACCTGTTGAAACCACCGATGTTACACCTGCGCCCCAGCCGGTGGAGGTGGAGGTGGAGGTTGAGGTTGAAGAGGTGGCCCCCCCGGTACGCGACGTTGAAATCGCGGCCCCCGAACCTGCACAACCTGTTAAGACCGCAGAGCCGACGGTTCAGTTCAATCAACCCGCATTGCCGCAGGTCTCGGCCTTGCCGGGGACGGATGCGGCGGTGGTGGCGCCTAGCGTCGCGGTACCATCGGTGCCCGCGACCAATGACACCACCACTTTGGCAACCCCGCGGCTTGATACCCAAAGTGCGGCCTTGCCATCACCCGTGGCCAGCCTGCCGCAAGTCCGCGTTCCGAGCGAAAATGCCCGGCCCCAAGTATCGCAGACTGTCGATGCTGCCGCGCCGCCGCCCAGCTTTCAGCCAGCGCCTTTGGCGGATGATCCTATCATCGCACCTCAAGTGGATGTGGCCGCTGTCGATACAGCCCCTGCTACGCCGCAGCGCGCGCCTGCGATCGATGTCGCCCCGCCGACGCCTCAAACCTCGGTCGTGACGCCGCGCATCGCAGCCCCCGTCGAACCTGTGCAGGAGGCCCAGCCCGCGCCGCAGGTGGCCGTTGTTACCCCGCGGATTTTGGAACTTGGGCAAGAAGCACCTGGCACCGCCGTCGGTCGGATCGCACTGCAAGGCGGTTTGATGACCGATACCCAGCGAGCCGCGACAGAGGCCGCGCAAACCGCGCCGCCTGAGACCAGCGCAACCGCCGCGCAGCCACGCGCCATCGATACATATGCGATCCCGTTCACACGGTTCAGCCCGGACCTGCCGGTCATGTCGATCGTGTTGATCGACACGCCTGAATCGCGCTTGGAGCGGGTTACACTGCTGGGGTTCGCGCTGCCCGTGACTTTTGCGGTCGACGCGACCCAACCTGACGCTGCTGAGGCTGTGCGCAGCTATCGCGAAAACGGCTTTGAGGTTGTCCTTTTGGCCAATGGCTTGCCACAAGAGGGAACGGCCCAAGACCTTGAACGCGCGTTTGAGGGGGCCGTGAATGTGGTCGACGAAGCCGTTGCGGTACTGGACACGCCCAATGGTTTTCTGAGCAAGACGCGTGTCGCACTTGATGCCGTGCTAGGCCGATTGCAGGACAGCGGGCATGGGCTTTTGACGCTCCCCCAGGGGCTCAACACGGCCGAGGCTGCGGCGCGTCGGGCAGGGGTGCCGGGTCTGACCGCATACCGGATGTTGGACGCCGAGCGTGAGCAAAGCGGCGTGATCTCTCGCTACCTTGACCGCGCGACATTCACCGCAGGGCAAGAAGGCCATGTCGTTGTTGTGGGGCATTCTTATGCGGATACGGTCACAGCACTGTATGCATGGCAGCAATCGAACCGGGCGCAGTCGGTTCAGGTCGCGCCGGTGTCGTACCTGTTACGCGAATTCGGCCAGTAGAACCGGCCTTCGTTAAAGAGCCGGTTCGCTGCCCAACGCGGCCAATCGCGCGTGCAGGGCGGGCACTTCGGGCGCCCCACATTCCAACGCAAACACGTAGGCGTGGGTCAGATAGAATGCCTCGCCCTCGGCCACTGTATTAGCGGCCTCGGTATAGAGTGCGATCAGGGCGCGCGTGTCGCCCTGTGCATGTGCCTTTAACAGTTGCGCGTCTAGCGTTGATCGCGCAGTCATTCGGCGGCGTGGGGGGCGGCGCGGTGACGCTCAACCTGAGCGGCGATCCAGTCGTGGAACACATGGGTCGGACCGTCCATTGCGGGCGAAAATTTGCCCCCATCAAAGGCCGGACCGTGGCGGCCACGCTGCATCCCCTCAACCACAAAGACATCTTCTTTAAAGACCTCTTTCCACAGCGCCGTATTCTTGGTGCGCGCGGCATCGGGGGTTTGGGGGGTGGTGTAATACAGGTGAATTTGCTCAACCGTCTTGTCCAGCGCCTCTGGTGTGAGGACGATGGCAAAGGTGTGATCCCGGTGCACCCCGAGCAAGGTGTTGGGGAACAGCGCGATGTATTCTGCCGCCGTATCCCATTTGTCCGATAGGTCCGCAAAATCGTCAAAAGCAGCACCGTCGTCACCCGCCATCTGGCGATAGACCAGCGTGCCTTGGCCCGCGTAGTGGCCGGGGGCTTCGATGTTGTAGTGGTCTTCTAGGCGCGAATAGCTGTTCAACCCGGGGTGGACCCACGGCAGGTGATAGCTTTCGCAGTAGTTCTCAACCGCAAGCTTCCAATTGGTCGCCACACTAAGGTTGAACTGGCTGTCTGCGCCGCCGTGATAGATCGGTTTGTCGAATTCCGCCCAGCGGGCGATGACATCGGCGTTTGCGTCCTCAAATGCGGGGGCCGTTCCGTCGATGTTGACGAACACGACATCCATCCACACGTGGCTCCGGATTTCGATCAGGCCAAGGGTGGTGCGGTCAATTTCAGGATGGGTGTTCTGGCCTGGGCCGCCAACGTGCGGGGTCGAGACCAGCTTACCCGCGGTTGAATAACACCACGAGTGGTAGGGGCAGCGAATAGCCCCTTCAATCTTGCGCGGCTCATCCACGAGGATCATGCCACGGTGGCGACAGGTGTTTTGAAAAACACGCACAACGCCGGACGTGTCACGCAGCAACAATAGTGGCACACCAAGGAAGGTCAGGGGGAGCGCGTCACCGGGCTCTGGCACTTGGGCCGCGACACCGACCGAGGACCAGTTGGCGAACAAAACCGCATTCTTTTCTTCATCAAATACGCCTTGATCGATGTAGTGCGCATTGGGCAGGCCGTGGGCCTTGGCAAGGTCCTGACGGACAGCGGACAGATCAGTTAACGACATGGCAAGCCCTTCCTTTTGTGATCGCGAGATTCGCAAAAGAAAGGGCCGCAGGCTTGTTTCACTGCGACCCTTTTTCGTCGTTTTTCACCACGCTTTTATGCGGGGTTTAGGCGCTGCCACGGCTCATGGCTGCGACGCCTGTGCGTGCGATTTCTTGCAGGCCCAAGGGGCGCATCAATTCGCAAAACGCGTCGATTTTGTCAGAGGCGCCTGTCATTTCAAACACAAAGCTTTCGAGCGTGCTGTCGACTACATTGGCCCGGAAAATCTCTGCCAGACGCAGAGCTTCAATCCGCTTGTCACCGGCGCCTGAAACTTTGATCAATGCCAACTCACGCTCAACCGCGGGGCCCTCAACCGTGAGGTCATGAACATCGCGCACAGGCACGATACGACCAAGTTGTGCTTTGATCTGTTCGATCACTTGTGGTGTGCCGACTGTGACGACCGTGATGCGGCTCAGTGCGTTGTCGTGATCAACCTCGGCCACCGTTAGGCTTTCGATGTTGTAGCCACGTCCCGAAAACAGGCCGATTACACGGGCTAGAACGCCGGCCTCATTCTCGACCAATAGGGCAAGGGTGTGACGCTCTTGGACGTCGGAAAACGTCGGGCGAAGGTTGTAGGCCGAATGGCTCGTGGAGCCTTTTTTGATACGAAGTGCGGACATAGGAAATCTTTCTAGAATAACGTCGTGGGCTCGGGTTAGACATGACCTGCACGTCTGACCAAGGATGGAACGGGCCTAGACCAGCACCGACCCCTTCGCATCAATCACGCCTTGTGTATCTGCCTCACCCAGCAACATCTCGTTGTGGGCCTTGCCTGATGGGATCATCGGGAAGCAGTTTTCGTGTTTGGTCACGAGGCAATCAAAGATAACAGGGCCCTCGTGTTTGATCATCTCCATGATCGCATCATCCAGATCGTTGGGGTCCGAACAGATGATACCCTTGGCGCCAAACGCCTCCGCGAGTTTCACGAAATCGGGCAGGGCGTCGGACCAGCTGTGGGAGTACCGTTCACCGTGTAGTAGCTCCTGCCACTGGCGCACCATGCCGAGACGTTCGTTGTTCAGGATGAACTGTTTTACGGGCAGGCGGTACTGCACGGCCGTGCCCATTTCCTGCATGTTCATCAGCCATGATGCCTCACCGGCGACGTTCACGACCAGCGCACCGGGGTGCGCGACCTGAATGCCAACAGACGCCGGGAAGCCGTAGCCCATTGTGCCCAAGCCACCGGATGTCATCCACCGATTGGGATCTTCAAATCCAAGGTACTGCGCGGCCCACATCTGGTGTTGGCCCACCTCGGTCGAGATATAGCGATCCATGCCCTTGGTCAGCTCTTCAAGGCGCTGAACCGCATACTGAGGCTTGATCACCGCGCCTTCTTGTTTGAATTTCAGACACTCAACCTGTTTCCACTGTTCAATCTGCGCCCACCATTTTTGCAGACCTTCTTTGTTGGTCTTGCGGCCGCGGGATTTCCAGATGCGCAGGGCGTCTTCAAGAACGTGCGCCACGTCGCCCAAGATAGGAACATCCGCTTTGACGACCTTGTTGATGGAGGAAGGGTCGATATCGACGTGGATTTTCTTGGAGTCCGGCGAGAACGCATCCAGACGCCCAGTGATCCGGTCGTCAAAGCGCGCGCCGATATTGATCATCAGGTCGCAACCGTGCATCGCCATGTTGGCTTCATACAGGCCGTGCATCCCCAACATTCCGAGCCAAGCGTCACCGGACGCAGGATAACACCCAAGACCCATCAACGTAGAGGTGATCGGAAAGCCTGTTTCGGCCACAAACTCACGCAGCAATTGGCTGGCCGCAGGGCCAGAGTTGATGACGCCACCGCCGGTGTAGAACACGGGCCGCTCAGCAGTTTCCATCAAGGCAACCATCTGCTCAATCGCTTCTGGATCGCCCTTGAGGCGCGGCTGGTAGTGACCGATGTCGGCTTTGCCGGGCGCTTTGTATTTACCGGACGCGAATTGGACGTCCTTGGGGATGTCGACCAACACGGGGCCGGGACGGCCGTTGGTGCATACGTGGAACGCCTCATGCAATGTGTCTGCCAAGGCGTCGGTCTCTTTGACGAGCCAGTTGTGCTTGGTGCAGGGGCGAGTGATGCCCACGGTGTCGGCTTCTTGGAATGCGTCCGACCCGATCATGAAGGTTGGCACCTGACCGGACAGAACGACAATCGGGATCGAGTCCATCAACGCATCCGTCAAGCCGGTGACTGCGTTGGTCGCGCCGGGGCCAGAGGTCACAAGGGCGACACCGGGCTTGCCGGTTGAACGCGCATATCCTTCGGCGGCGTGCACGGCGGCTTGCTCGTGGCGCACGAGAATGTGGCGGATGTCGTTTTGCTGAAAGATTTCGTCATAAATCGGCAGCACGGCACCACCGGGGTAGCCAAAAATCACCTCAACGCCCTGATCTTTCAAGGCTTTAACCACCATCTGTGCGCCCGTCATGTTCGCCATAGTCTCATCTCTCTCTTGCTCTGCGCTGTCTCGCGGTTGGGGCAACAAAAAACCCCCGAAGGTAACTTCGGGGGCGCATGGGTACCGGAATGGTTGCTGATTGCTCAGCCCATGCGCCTGTTGCCTACAATTACGAGAAGCGTTGCCATTTCTCAGTGTCTCCAATTTCACGTGCTGAGACCGTAGACAAGGGCAAACCGCCGGTCAATACGCAATTTTTTGAATAAAATGTCCATTATGGCATTAAAAACTTGCCGAAAGTTTCTCAAATCTTGGGGTTGCGTGAAATTAACACGATTTTGCTTGCTCGTTTTTGGCGGATGACCTCCCGGGCGGCAGGTCTGATTGTTATCGTTCAACGCCCCTTGCACCTTTGGGCAAAATACGGCCCGATGCAGAAAAACCAAAACGAGGGAGGCGTGCATGCCAGTTGCACCAAACGAATTGAAAGCCGCACTGCAGGGCGACGATTGTCAGGTAGGGCTGTGGCTCAACTTGGGAAGTGCGATCAGCGCGGAAGTCGCCGGTAACGCAGGCTATGATTGGTGCCTCATTGATGCTGAACACGGGCCTTATGACCTTGCGGCGATCCAAGCGCAGGTTATGGCGCTGGCCGGGACAGGCGCAGAGGCAGTGGTGCGGGTGCCGGCAGCCGAGGATTGGATGCTTAAACAGGTTCTCGATCTTGGGGTACGGTCGGTGATGGTCCCGATGGTCGAAAGTGCGGCGCAGGCCGAGGCGTTGGTGCGAGCCGTACGCTATCCGCCGCATGGTGTGCGTGGGTTTGGCGCGACGGTGGCGCGGGCATCCGGCTTTGGGGCGGTAGCGGATTATGCACAAACCGCCGACGCAGAGATGTGTCTGATTGTCCAAGTTGAAAGCCGCGCGGCCCTAAATGCACTGCCCGAGATTTGCGCCGTAGAGGGCGTCGACGTAGTGTTCATCGGCCCCACAGATTTGGCCGCGGACATGGGATACATCGCGGATTTGAACAACCAATCGGTGCTTGATGCCATTGACCGGGCTATCGCTACAATCGTTGAGGCCGGAAAAGTGCCGGGCATAATCTCACTTGACCGGGATGTGTGTGCAGCCTACCGGGACAAAGGCGTGCGGTTCCTTGGCGTTGGGTCTGATGCTTGTCTTTTGGCCTCGGCGGTGCGGGCCACGCGGCACCTGCCGTGAGGATTGAGATTTCTGCCCGGGGCATCTGGGCAGAGTTAGAGCCCGCAGTGGGCCACATGCCACGGCTGGTGATTGGTGGGGCCGATGTGCTGCATGCGGCGCCGTGGCGTGATGCGCTCGACGTGCAGGCCGACCCATCGATCCCGCCCGTGGATCGCCGTTTAGGCGGCAGTTTCTTGGCGGCGCCCTTTGGGATGGATGATGTCAGCGGTGGGCCGCCCCACGGTGCACCTGCAAACACCCGCTGGATTACCAAACGGCAAACCGCTCAGTCCTTGTACTGGCGACTGGCGAAATCCGTCAGTGGCACGCGGATTGATGGCCACATTTGGGTCCGTGATGATGAGCCTGCGATTTATCAACACCATATTATTTCAGGCGGTGCGGGCGAAATTACCCTCGCGCACCACCCGATGATCCATATGGCCGAAGGCGGCTTTGTCCGGTGTGCGCCCAAACGTGCGATCCTGACCGAGGCTTCGCCCCTAGAACCCGGAAAACAGTACTGGCAAAGCGGACAGCGGTTCACCGGTTGGACGATCGAGGGGCCAAGTGGCACTGTCGACCTACGGGACTATCCCCACGACATGGCCTGCGAAGACTTTCTGACGATGATTGAGGCGGCGCACAGTGGTTTGGGCTGGACCGCCGTTCATCGCACCGCAGAGGAGGACACGATCCTCTGCCTCAAACGCTGCGAAGAATTGCCGGTGACAATGCTGTGGGTGTCGAACGGCGGGCGCGATTACGCGCCGTGGAACGGAAGGCATCGTGGCGTGTTGGGTATAGAGGACGGATGCACTGCGGGTGGCGCTGGCTTTGGTGCGGCATTGCGCGAAAATCGGGTCACCGCTGAGGGTGTTCCATCAGCGCTACGCTTAGGCGGTCAGCGCGCCATTCGCCATGCGATCCTGCGGCTAAAGGGGGCGCGGCCAATCGCGCAAGTCGCCCTCGCGCGCGGGTTGCACATCACCTATGAAGACGGCGGCACGCGCGATGTGCCGTTCGACGTGGAGGCGTTTGCATGAGACGGATTTTGGTGGACGCAGATGCCTGCCCGGTAAAACCTGAGATTTATAAGGTCGCTTACCGCACAAACGTGCCGGTTGTACTGGTCTCGAACAGCTATCTGCGATTGCCTGCGCACGCGCTGCTGTCACAACTGGTGGTCAGCGATGGGTTTGATGCCGCCGACGATAAACTGGTGGAGATGTGCACCCCAACGGACGTCGTCATCACAAGTGATATTCTGCTGGCAGAGCGGGTCTTGGCCAAAGAGGCCGCAGCCCTTGATCCGAAAGGGTCGGAATTCACCTCAGCCTCAATCGGGTCGGCGGTCGCTACGCGGGCGATTATGGCGGATGTGCGTGCGGGGCTAGAGGGTTTGACAGCGGGTGGATCTAAGCCGTTCTCAGATCGGGACCGGTCGGCGTTTTTGAACGCGTTGGACCGTGTTTTGGTCCGTTCGTCTCGGTAGTGGTTGGGCCGCGACCTCCCGCAGGGAACCGCGACCCGGATATCTGATTAACGCTTGCCGTAGTATAGGCCGACGACATGCTCGGCCTCTGCAAAGAACAGCCAACGCGATGCGAAGGTGCCTGTGAAATACAGTGCGACGGCGATCAATGCGCCAAGATGCTTGACCTCACCCAACATCATAAAGCTGGGGATCAGCGCCGCGAACAACAGCGCGATGATCCGTAGTTTGAACGCATGTTTGCGCCCGACCACATACACCATTTCTTTGAGCAAATAGTTGTCGCCGGTGTGCGGAGACTCAAACTGGCGCACCGCACCCTTAAGCCCCGTGGCCGTGTTCATATTGCTGCCCGCGTTGCGGAACGCTTTGTCGCCACCATTCCAATGCCACAGCTGGATCAGCGCCGTCAGCAGGAACAAGAAGCCCGCATGTGCCACAGCGCCCGCCAAAAGCGCGCCACCCGTGAGAGCGTAGCTGAGGAACAGGGCCGGTGTCGCAAGGGGTTGGTGCCAGCGGGGCACGGCCTTGATCTGAGTGTAGATCATCGCGGTGGTGAAAACGGTAAACAGACACAGCGCACCAGCGACATAACCCAAAGGCGCCACGCGGATGTCAAAGAAGATGATCAGCCCGGCATAGAGCCCCATCAGGCTAAGAGCGGTGACGGCCGATATCCCCTCACGCGAGAGCCACGAAGTGCGCCACTGCGAGAAACTGTATTTTGCGTTTTTGGGGTTAGCGAGGTGGAGTGTGGCGGAAAGCAACCCGCCCACAGCCAACACAAAGCCCACGGCAAAGAACACAAATGCAGGCAAGCCTTGCGATGTGGCGCGCACACCAAAGCCCAAGAGCGTCAACAGCCCAAAGCCAGCGCCCGACAGGACAGAAAACAGGATAACAGAAGGAGCAGGATGCATCAGAGTTTCTCCAAAGCGCGATCAAGCCAGCCAAGGAAGCCCTTGGGCTGTTCGGCCACGGGTGCCAACAGCGGACCAAGCACGTCGATATCCGTATCGAGCGTGTCTTTGGGCCGGGGCGGCAGGTATTTGTTGGTGGGTTTGGTGCCTTGTTCGGGCATCAGATCGATTCCGCCACGTTCCGCCACCAGTTGACTGACATCGCTGTCGGGATCACCCAAATCACCAAAGTGGCGCGCGCCAGCGGGACAGGTCCGTACACAGGCGGGTTCACGATCTTCCTCGGGGAGGTTCTCGTTGTAAATCCGGTCAACGCAAAGCGTACACTTCTTCATGACACCTGCGGCTTGGTCTAGCTCACGCGCGCCGTAGGGGCAGGCCCATGCGCATAGGCCGCAACCCATGCAGGCGTCTTCATTGACCAAAACGATGCCGTCCTCGGCCCGTTTGTAGCTGGCCCCAGTCGGGCACACAGTGACACAAGGGGCGTCTTCGCAGTGCAGGCACGATTTGGGGAAGTGCACGGTTTGGGCCGTGCCCAGGTCAGGCACGACCTCATAGCTATGGACGCGGTTCAGGAACGTGCCTTCGGCTTGGCCGTAAGGGTCCATGTCCGACAAAGGCGCTCCATAGTTTTCGGTGTTCCAACCTTTGCATGACACGACGCACGCGTGGCAGCCCACACATGTGTCTAGGTCGATCACAAGGCCAAGCTTGGTCTGAGTTGTTTCGGGCAGGGCGGTCATGATGTGGCTCCTGTCGGTGAGAGTGTGTTCGGGACTTTGCCCATAGGTGCGCGTTTCTCAGCGTCCCAAGTGGCGATGTACCAGATGAAACTGCCAAGCATGAACGCGACAAAGGCCGCGATAAGAAGAAGCGTACGTTTGGGGGTCACGATCCGACCTTCCATGCCTGATTGGCGGGTGCTTTTGGCACCGGTGATTTCTGCGCCGGATAGTTGGGCTGACTTTCCGCCGGGGCGGCACATTTCTCGATCTTGACCTTAAGGTCGAACCACGCGGCCTGGCCGGTGATCGGGTCCGAGTTGGCCCACCGCATGCCGTCACCCTTGGGTGGGTGCAATTCGTGGATCAAGTGATTGAGCAAGAATCCTTTCTTCACCTCTGGCGCGTCTTCTGACAACGCCCAAGCGCCCTTGCGCTTGCCGATTGCGTTCCATGTCCAGATCGTGTTTTCGTTCAACGCGGCCATATGCGCGACGGGAACCGTAATCTCACCATGGGGGGAGGTAACCCGGGCCCAATCGCCCTCGGCAAAGCGCTGTGCTTCCCAGATTTTGGTCGGCACATAGAGGGGGTTGTGGCCATGAATTTGGCGCAGCCACGCGTTTTGTGAACCCCAGCTGTGATACATCGCCATCGGGCGTTGGGTCAGGGCATTGACCGTAAAGCCTTCGTGCTGGTCCGTGCTGGGGTACCATAGAGGTAGCGGGTCCATCCGGTCCTTGATGCGCTGGCGCAGATGCTCGGGGGGCTGACGTTCTCCGTGGCCTTCGGCGGCCAGTTGGAATTTGCGCATTGGCTCACACCAGAGCGTAAAGATATAGGGTTGGGGCTTGTCATAGAACGACATCTCAACCGCCCAATCCTGATAGGCCTTGTTCCAAGGCTTATAGAACTGCGCGTCCTCAGGCACGTGCGCTAGATAGAAACCACCGTTGTCGATGTAATCCTGCATCTGGTTTGGGTTGACCTCACCACGGCCGGTTTTGGTGCCATCTTCACCACGGAACCCGATCAGGGGCCCGACACCGGGGCGGCGTTGGTGGTTAACGATATAGTCGGCGTAATCCTCATACTTGGCGGTGCCGTCGTCGTTCACGAACCCTGGCAGGTTCATCTTGGCCCCCAGTTGGATCAGCGCGGTTTGAAAACCGCGCACATCGCGGTCCGGCTCAACCACGGGCCAACGGATGGCGTCAGCCGCGCCTTCAGCCTCACAGATCGGGCGGTCGAGGGTTGAGATACAATCGTGCCGTTCAAGATACGTGGTGTCAGGCAGGATCAAATCTGAAAACGCCACCATTTCCGACGAGTATGCATCGGAATAGATGATGTGCGGGATCACGTAATCGCCGTTTTCATCCTTGTCGGTCAGCATTTCCATGACGCCGCCGGTGTTCATGGATGAGTTCCAAGACATGTTGGCCATGTACATGAACAGCGTGTCGATTTTGTAGGGATCACCTGCGTGGGCGTTAGAAATCACCATGTGCATCAGCCCGTGGGCCGACATCGGGTTTTCCCATGTGAACGCTTTGTCGATACGCGCGGGGCTGCCATCGTCCTTGAGCGCCAGATCATCGGGCCCGTGCACAAACCCGAGGTGCGGGCCGTCAAGCGGCGCGCCGGGCGTGACCTTGCAATGCGGCTTGGGGTGCGCGGTGGCTGGCTTGGGGTAGGGTGGTTTGAACCGGAAGCCGCCGGGCACTTCGACCGTACCCAGGATGATTTGCAGCATATGCAGCGCGCGACAGGTCTGAAAACCATTGGCGTGCGCCGAAATCCCGCGCATCGCGTGAAAGCTGACGGGGCGACCTTGCATAGTTTTGTGTGTGCGACCGCGGAAATCGGTCCATTCGATGGGCAGCTCAAACGCCTCATCAAATGCCACCCGCGCAATTTCAGCAGCGATGGCACGGATACGGTTGGCCGAAATTCCGACGGTCTCGGACACCGTTTCGGGCGCGTATTCTTTGCTTAGGTACCGCTCGGTCATGTGATGGAACACAGTGCGGTGTGTGACACCATCCACTTCCCATGTGCCGGCCAAATCGGGGTGTACGTCGGGCGCATCGAAACAGCGTGGTTTTTGCTGATCACGGCACCAGACCAGCTGATGTCCATCATCATCGCGTAGAGCCAGCCCAAATTCAGGTGAGTTCTCATCAGCGTTGATCAGAACCGGGGCATCTGTCAGGTCGCGTAGATATTTCAGGTCAATTTTGCCCGCAGACATCAGGCAGTGCACAAGGCTCAGGATAAACAGGCCATCAGTGCCGGGGGTAATGCCCACCCAATCGTCCGCGACAGCGTTATAGCCAGAACGGATCGGGTTGACGCCGATCACACGTGCGCCGCGCTTTTTCAGCTTACCCAGACCCATTTTGATTGGGTTGCTGTCGTGGTCCTCGGCAACGCCGAACAGCATGAACAGTTTGGTACGGTCCCAGTCGGGCTGGCCAAATTCCCAGAATGCGCCGCCCATCGTGTAAATGCCGGCCGCCGCCATATTCACCGAACAAAAGCCACCGTGGGCGGCGTAGTTCGGTGTGCCAAAGCTTTGTGCCCACATGGAGGTAAAGCTTTGGGATTGGTCGCGGCCCGTAAAGAACGCCAGCTTGGATGGATCGTCGCGGCGGATTGGCTCAAGCCAAGAAGCGGCCAAATCATAGGCCTCGTCCCAGCTGATTTCCTCAAACTCGCCCGAACCACGGGGACCGACGCGCTTCAACGGCGCCCGCAAACGCGAGGGCGCGTTGTGTTGCATGATCCCAGCTGAACCCTTGGCGCACAGAACGCCCTTGTTCACAGGGTGATCCCGGTTGCCCTCAATGTAGGCGACTTTTCCGTCCTTCATGTGGACATTGATCCCGCAGCGACAGGCGCACATGTAACATGTGGTCTTGCGGATTTCGTCCGACACCTTGGGCGATGTCTCAAGTTTAGGTTGCTGGAATGTCATCTGGCGCCCTCCTTCAAAAGTCCGCGGCTCTCACGAGAGCAGATAGAACCCCACAAGGCCACGGCCCGCGGGTATTTGTTGTTGAGTGGGCAATGGCGCGTGCCACGCAATGCCCTGCATATGATGTGTATGACTGGTCACGTTGCGTCCGCTTGCACGGCGGTGACGGCGATCATGTCGAGGATGTCTTCGGCGCTACAGCCTCGGCTGAGATCATTGGCCGGTGCGGCGAGGCCCTGCAAAATTGGACCTATCGCGCTTGCGCCACCGATCCGCTGTGCGATTTTGTAGCCGATATTGCCCGCCTCGATGTTCGGAAAAACAAAGACGTTCGCATGCCCTGCAATCGCGCTGCCGGGTGCCTTGCTTGCGGCGACCTCTGGCACAAAGGCCGCATCGAATTGCAGCTCCCCATCGACCGACAGGCCAGCGGCTTTGGCGTGCTCTGTCGCCTCTGCCATCTTGGTAACATTGGGATGCTGTGCGGACCCCTTGGTCGAAAAGCTTAGCATCGCGACCTGTGGATCAACGCCCAACAATTGCTGGGCCGAACCGGCGGCCTGCACTGCAATCATCCCAAGCTCTTGGGCGGAGGGCTCAATCACCAATGCACAGTCGGAAAAGACAACGCCCTGTTCGGGGCGCGTTGGGTGGTGTTCGGGCATCACCATAACGAAAAAGCTAGACACCATGCCAGCGCCGGGGCCCTTGCCGATCATTTGAAGGGCCGCGCGCACAGTGTCAGAGGTTGTGTGGGTCGCACCACCGATGGTGCCATCCGCCAGCCCTGCACGCACCATCAATGCGGCGAAAACCAGCGGATCATTGATCGCGGTCTCAGCCTGCTCTTGGGTGGGGGATTTCTTGGCTCGCGCCTCTAGAAAGGCTGCGATCAGCGCGGGACGGTGCGGTGATGTAGCGGGGTCATGGACGGCCACCCCATCAGGGGCTGCGGTGCCAGCCGGTGCCACAATAGAAATACGGGCAAGCTTGGTCTTGGTGGCCTGTGCCGCGGCATCCAACACACGCGGGTCCGTGCCCTCCGACAAAACGATATGCTTCTGCAACTTTGCAGCACGGGTCCGCAAAGCAATGAGGGGCGCCGGAATATCCGCCGCCCCCATTTTAGTGTCCGAGAGAACGCTCACTCGGCAGCCATGTCAGCGGCGGTCACACCGGCCACGCGCACAGGCTTTTTCATCGCGTCACGGCGGAAGGGCTCACCCAGTTCTTGGTTGAGGATCACTTCGATAACCGTGGTGCGGTTGTTTTCCATCTGATCCTTGATCGCTTGGTTCAAGATGTCAGTCAGCTCATCCATGGACTTGGCTTGGACACCGATCAGACCACAGGCCTGCGCGATACCGGCATAAGACACTTTCATGTCCAACTCGGTGCCGACGAAGTTGTCATCGAACCACAGGGTAGAGTTCCGCTTTTCTGCGCCCCACTGGTAGTTGCGGAAAACAATCTGCGTCACAGCTGGCCATTCGTCCCGACCGATGGCTGTCAGTTCGTTCACCGCGATACCAAAGGCGCCGTCACCGGCAAAGCCGACGACCGGAACGTTTGGTTGGCCGATTTTCGCACCAACAATGGCGGGCAAACCGTAACCGCAGGGGCCGAACAGACCGGGCGCGAGGTATTTGCGACCCTCGTCAAAGTCAGGATAAGCGTTGCCGATGGCGCAGTTGTTGCCGATGTCGGACGAGATGATTGCCTCACGGGGCAGCGCGGCTTGGATCGCGCGCCATGCTTGACGGGGCGACATCCAATCGGGGCGAGCTTCACGAGCGCGCTCGTTCCAGCTGGTGCCGGGATCGTCCTGCTCGTGATCCAGCGAGGAAAGCTCTTGCTTCCATGCGGATTTGGTCTGAGCGATGTGTGCCTTGCGATCGGCGCGACCTGCGTCACCGGCATCCTCTGCGAGGTTGTTCAGGATACCGCTGGCAATCTTGGCCGCGTCACCCACGATGCCGACGGTGACCTTTTTGGTCAGGCCGATGCGGTCGGGGTTGATGTCGACTTGGATGATTTTTGCATCAGCGGGCCAGTACTCCATGCCGTAGCCGGGCAGGGTCGAGAACGGGTTAAGGCGCGTACCGAGGCACAGCACAACGTCCGCGTCTTTGATCAGCTGCATACCAGCTTTGGAGCCGTTGTAACCCAAAGGACCTGCGAACAAGGGGTGCGAGCCTGGGAAAGCGTCGTTGTGCTGGTAGCCGACACACACGGGTGCATCCAGTTTTTCAGCCAGCGCCATGGAGGCCGCGATGCCGCCCTTGGACAGGACAACGCCTGCGCCGTTCAGGATGACTGGGTTTTTGGCGTTGGACAAAAGATCCGCTGCGGCTTTGACCGAATTCTCACCACCGGGGGACGCTTCGAATTCGATAGGCTCGGGGATTTCGATGTCGACGACTTGGGTCCAGAAATCGCGCGGGATGTTGATCTGTGCCGGACCGGACAAACGCTTTGCCTTGGCGATGACGCGGGTCAGCACTTCTGCCACGCGGGATGGGTCACGGACTTCTTCTTGGTAGGCGACCATGTCTTCGAACAGTTTCATCTGCTCAACTTCTTGGAAGCCACCCTGACCGATTGTTTTGTTAGCGGCCTGTGGGGTCACCAGCAAAAGCGGGGTGTGGTTCCAATAGGCGGTTTTCACAGCCGTCACAAAGTTTGTGATGCCGGGACCGTTTTGCGCGATCATCATCGACATCTCGCCGGTGGCGCGGGTGTAACCGTCGGCCATCATGCCGGCGGAGCCTTCGTGGGCACAATCCCAGAAGGTGATCCCGGCTGTAGGGAAGATGTCGGAGATCGGCATCATAGCCGAACCGATAATCCCAAAGGCATGCTGGATGCCGTGGGCTTGTAGTGTTTTTACGAAGGCTTCTTCGGTGGTCATCTGCATGATGAGGGCTCTCCATGAACTGAGGAGGCCAGCACACCGGCACTTGCCCCCCATAAATCCCGTTATGGTCTGTGATTAGACGTGGTTTTGTCGCGGCGTTAGGGCCAAATTCAATAAGCGGATAAGGCCAGAAAGAAAGTTTGAAATATCGTTCAACGGACGATCCGCCCTCAATTCGTTGTTTTATTGATGTTTATATGGGCGGAACGTTATTTATTGGTGATAGCCGCCAACCCCGTAGTGAAATTTTTCTGAGACTCTTGGTCTCAAAAATCAATCAAAACGGAAATGATGACGACTCAATGATGTGCGCTTTCATGCTTATGCAAGCGCTTACATTTCGGTGATTTCATGAAGAATTCTGACCCAGCTGCGCGTGCCCTTGTAAAAGCTTTCTACGTCGTATTTCTCATTCGGAGAATGCAGCCCGTCATCAGCACGCGAAAAGCCAACAAGCAAGCTTTGCAGGTCGGGGATATCTTGGAAGTAGCCTGCAATTGGGATCGATCCGCCCGCACCAACAAAAGCCGCCGGATTGGGCCACTCTTTGCTCAGTCCACGGCGGGCTGCGTCAAACACGGGGTGATTGAGGTCCATGCTCGAGGCAGGAGACGCACCGTGCGATTTGAATTCGACCGAACAATCCTTTGGTAGTTGCGCCCGGACCCAATCACGGAATGCGATCCGAATGGCATCAGGGTCTTGGCCCGCAACCATGCGAAATGAGACCTTTGCCGATGCGATTGAGGGCAGCACTGTTTTGAAGCCATCGCCAGTGTAGCCGGATGTCATGCCGTTAATCTCGGCGGTAGGGCGGGACCAGATCATTTGCAGTGGCTTACGATCCTGTTCACCAGCTGGAACCGACAGGCCCACATCCCCCAAGAACGCCGTAGGATCAAAGCCAAGAGCGTCCCACTGCGCTTGCACATCCTCGGGAACCTCCGGGATGTTGTCATAAAAACCGGGGACTTGCACGGTGCCGTTATCATCATGCAGGTTTGACAAAATATCGACCAAAACACGAGCTGGGTTCATGGCGATGCCACCGTACATGCCAGAATGCAGGTCAAGTTTCGGCCCGGTGATCGTTAGCTCTTCGCCCAACAAACCACGTAGCATCGTAATAATCGCGGGCGTGTCGTGGCCATAAAGCCCGGTGTCGCAAATCACGGCGATGTCGGCCTGTAGTGCGTCTGCGTGTTCCTTCATGAACGGCACAAGTGAGGGTGAGCCGGACTCTTCCTCCCCCTCGAACAGCACGGTCAACTTGCACGGCAGCGCACCGGTTTCGGCCTTTATGGCGCGCAACGCCTCCAGAAAGGTCATCAACTGCCCCTTGTCGTCCGCCGCTCCGCGGCCGCGAATAACTTGGCCCTTTGCGGTGTCTTCAATTGCGGGGTCGAAGGGGTCCCGGTGCCATAGGTTAACCGGATCAACAGGTTGCACGTCGTAGTGGCCATAAAACAGCAGGTGCGGGCCGGGCCCATCACTGTGGCCAACGACCATCGGATGCCCCGGCGTGGTGTGCGCTTTTGCCGTGATGCCCAAATCCTCTAGCACACCAACAAGATGATCCGCCGCCGCCTGACAATCCTGGGCAAAGGCGGGATCGGTTGAGATCGAGGGAATGCGCAGCAGCGTCATCAGCCGCTCCAGAGCCGGCTCAAGGTCGGCATCAACGCGGGCAAGCGTGGCATCAAGGGTCATAATCAGGCTCCGGGATTTTTTTGCACAGTGCCAAGTGCGGATAAGGGTGTCCAGACTGGAACGTTTGGAGTTGGCAGGTTAGAAGCGCTTTAAATCGATGGGAGAGTGCGAGATGCACAACATGATTGCATTGGGCTTGGTGGGGGCTTTGACGTGGGGCGGGGCGATGCCCGCCATCGCCGCAAACGAACTGCCCGGTGCCAAAGACGCGTGGCGCATGTTGTTTGGCACACGTGGGGCTGTGGCTGAGGTGTCAACAACAATCCAGTTATCGCAAAGCGACCGGGATATCGTGCAAAGCATTGGGCCAACGCAACAATACTATGGTGCCATCGCATATTCGCCCGACGAAGGATTGCTGTCAGAGGCCACAGTTGCAGCTGCCAACCATCACAGTGTTGAGGTCGCGCGCGGATTGGCCTTGGCGGATTGTAATAGCAAACGTCGCGAGGGCGCAGCGGCCTGTGTAATTGCGGCGGATATCTTGCCAAAACGGTACCGGGCAGGACGCACGTTGCAGTTGAGCATGGGCGCTACGGCTGAATTTGATGCCAATTACCGCAAGGCAAAAGGGGCACGATCCTTCGCCATTTCAGCCCAAAGCGGCCTTTGGGGGTGGGGACCGGACGATGCGTCAGCTTTGCAGGCGTGTGACGCCGAGGATTGCAAAGTAGTGGTGCGGGACTAAGTCGCCGCAAAGAACACGATGCGCGACCTTTTGTAACCTCGTTGGAGGTCGGGCATAACTCTACTTATGCACGAAAGTTATGGTGCCTAGGGCAGGCGGCTAAGACACACGGAGAGCAGGATGAACTACGACAAAGCAGTCGACCAAGCGATCGAGACCCTGCACGCCGAAGGGCGCTACCGCACGTTCATCGATATTGAACGGCGTCGTGGGCAGTTTCCTCACGCGGTCTGGACGCGCCCCGACGGGTCTGAGCAGGACATCACCGTCTGGTGTGGCAATGACTATCTTGGCATGGGCCAACATCCCGCTGTTCTAGAGGCGATGAAAGAAGCGTTGGACGCGACCGGAGCGGGCTCGGGTGGCACGCGGAACATTTCTGGCACGACCGTTTATCACAACGCACTAGAGGCCGAGGTCGCCGATCTGCACGGCAAGGAAGCTGCTCTGTTGTTTACCTCTGCCTATATTGCGAACGATGCCACGTTGAGCACTTTGCCGAAATTACTGCCCGGTTTGATCATTTATTCCGACGCATTGAACCACGCGTCGATGATTGAGGGCGTCCGCCGTAATGGTGGGGCCAAACGGATCTTTAGGCATAACGATTTGGTACACTTGCGCGAATTGTTGGCCGCCGATGACCCGGCTTTACCAAAGTTGATCGCATTCGAGTCAATCTACTCCATGGATGGTGACTTTGGTCTCATAAAAGAAATTTGCGACATTGCAGATGAATTCAACGCGCTGACCTATATTGATGAGGTCCATGCCGTTGGAATGTACGGTCCACGCGGCGCGGGTGTCGCCGAACGTGATGGCTTGATGGACCGGATTGATATCATCAACGGGACACTAGCCAAGGCCTATGGCGTCATGGGGGGGTATATCGCCACAAGCGCGCGGATGGCCGATGCAGTGCGGTCCTATGCGCCCGGGTTTATCTTTACCACATCGCTGCCACCCGCGGTGGCCGCAGGTGCAGCGGCATCCGTTAAGGTGCTGAAGACAGAGCAAAAGCTGCGCGACATGCAGCAAGATCATGCGCGCATCTTGAAAATGCGCTTGCGCGGATTGGGTCTGCCGATCATCGATCATGGCAGTCACATTGTGCCTGTTCATGTGGGCGATCCGGTGAAATGCAAAATGATTTCCGACAGGCTTTTGTCTGATCACGGTGTCTATGTGCAGCCGATCAATTTCCCCACGGTGCCACGCGGCACCGAGAGGCTTCGGTTCACCCCATCGCCCGTGCACACGCCCGATATGATCGACGATTTGGTACATGCGATGGATAGCCTTTGGTCTCATTGTGCGCTGAATCGTGCCGAGATGACCGGCTAAATCAGAATAGGTGCATTGCGCCCATTAACCTGCTACGATGATTGGAAGACGTCAGGGGAATGATTCATTCCCACGGCGCGTATCGAGTAGGCAAAAACGGTGAGGCGTCGCGGTGTTCGGCCGATATTTCGACTCTAGCACGACCGAAGAGACGGTGCCGCAACGCGGCTTTGACAGCTTTGAGCTGCGTCTTGGGGATGTCATGCGCGGGGAACGCGCCACGCTCGGTAAATCCTTGCTCGAAGTGCAGCGTGATCTGCGGATCAAAGCCACCTACATTGCGGCGATTGAAGACTGCGATACATCTGCATTCGAGACTCCCGGCTTTATTGCGGGCTACGTCCGGTCCTATGCACGTTATCTCGGCATGGAGCCCGAAGAAACCTTCGCGCGTTTCTGCGTTGAGAGCGGATTTGAGGGCATACACGGTGCCGCATCCCAGCTGAACGGTGAAAAACGGGCAAAGCCGGCAGTGAATGCACCGGTCACTGGCAATTCGGCCGACGTCATGGCGCGTGCCAATCGTCCGTTTGTGCAACACTCTGGCCCCGCATTTGGCAGCGTTGATCCCGGTGCCTTGGGATCGGTCGCGGTATTGACGCTTTTGATGGCGGGCATTGGCTTTGGCGGCTGGTCCGTGTTTCAGGAAATTCAGCGTGTTCAAGTCGCACCGGTTGAGCAAGCCCCTGATGTTATTGCACAACTGGTTGACCCATTGGCCGGTGCGATTGCGACGGTTGCCCCCATTGCGGCTGTGGGGCGCCAAGCGCCATCGGTTGAGGCGCTTGATCGTCTTTACCGGCCCGACCCATTGGATGTGCCTGTTTTGGTTGCCCGTGACGCGCCGATTTCAACTATTCGACCCGGTGCGATTGGGGCATTAGCGGGGCCCGATGCGCCAGATCTTATTACGCGCTCGGCAACACCAACGCTCGGTGCTCAAATCGCTTCTGTATCTGTGCCGATGTTCGTCGAAGAGCCGGAACCTCAGATGCCCCAAGTTACTGAAAAGCCACAAGATGAAGTGGTTCTTTTTGCGGTGCGCCCGGCTTGGGTTCGTGTGTCGGCTGGTGATGGCTCTGTTCTTTTTGAGCAAATTCTCAACGCCGGAGATAGCTATACGATCCCGCGCGATGAACTGACTTCGTCACTTCATGCGGGCAACAGTGGCTCGGTGTATTTTCGCCTCAACGGCGAGACTTACGGCCCCGTCGGGCAGGGGACCTCTGTGTCGCGCGGCATAGAGCTTGCGCCGACTAGTGTCGTTGCGAGTTACTCGGTCGCCGATCCTGAGGCGGATCGCGATTTGGCTACGGTTGTGGCTGCATTGATCGTGCCGACTGCGGATATTGTGCCGACTGAATAATGCACCTTTATCGCGACTTGCCCTGAATAAATCGTTAGGGCGCATTGTCAGGCGAAGTTGACAGGTTTACATTCCCAACAATTCAGAATGCCAAGAAGGTTCCGCGCCATGTCACTTCATTCCATTCGCCCTTGGCGTCAGATTGACCGGCGCAAAAGCCGGCAGATCATGGTTGGATCCGTACCGGTAGGGGGTGATGCCCCGATTACCGTACAAACCATGACTAATACGTTAACGACCGATGCCTCAGCGACGATCAAGCAAGTCTTGGCCTGTGCGGACGCTGGCGCAGACATTGTGCGGGTGTCGGTTCCTGATCAGGCCAGCTCTAAGGCGCTGAAGGAAATCGTCGCGGAAAGTCCGGTGCCAATCGTGGCGGACATTCACTTTCACTACAAACGTGGGATTGAGGCTGCCGAAGCCGGGGCTGCGTGTTTGCGGATTAACCCCGGGAATATCGGCGACTCTACACGCGTAAAAGAAGTCATCAAGGCTGCGCGCGACCACAATTGCTCTATACGGATTGGGGTTAACGCAGGTTCGCTTGAGAAGCATCTACTTGAAAAATATGGTGAACCTTGCCCGGATGCTATGATTGAAAGCGGGTTGGATCACATCCGTATCCTGCAAGACAACGACTTTCATGAGTTCAAGATCAGCTGCAAAGCTTCGGATGTGTTTATGGCCGCCGCGGCCTATCAGGGCCTTGCGGAAGCGACTGACGCACCGATTCACCTCGGCATCACTGAGGCTGGTGGCCTGACGTCCGGGACAATCAAATCGGCCATTGGCCTCGGCAATTTGCTCTGGATGGGCATTGGCGACACGATCCGTGTCTCTCTGTCCGCTGATCCAGTCGAAGAGGTTAAGGTTGGTTACGAAATCCTAAAGTCTCTCGGGCTGCGCCACCGTGGCGTTAACATCATTTCCTGCCCATCCTGCGCTCGGCAGGGGTTTGACGTGATCAAAACCGTTGAGACGCTCGAAGATCGGCTGGCCCATATCAAAACGCCAATGTCACTTTCGATTATCGGCTGCGTGGTGAATGGCCCAGGCGAGGCCCTGATGACTGACGTTGGGTTTACCGGTGGGGGCAACGGGTCCGGCATGGTGTATCTGGCTGGCGCCCAAAGTCACAAGCTCGACAACGCACAAATGGTGGATCACATCGTTGAACAGGTCGAGAAAAAGGCCGCGGAAATTGATGCTACAGCAAACGCTGCGGAATAAATTTCGACCTGTATCTGGTTGGTTTTAATCGTAAAATCTATCTTCCTTAACACTCTCCATGCTCACATGTGTGGATGAATGCGCCACATGTGGCAAAGTGCTTAGCGTTTCTCCAAGAAACGTCCGGTAGGCTACAATATCGGTCGTCCTGACTTTTAGCATGTAGTCAAAGTTGCCAGCGATCATGTGACACTGCTCAATCTCAGGGTGCTTTTGTACCGCTCGATTGAATTCATCAAGGGCACGCGCGCGCGTATCCTTTAGTTGGATTTCAACGAAGGCCACATGCGCCTGTCCAAGCTTGATAGGGTCAAGGATTGCACGGTAGCCGCGGATCACACCCAATTTTTCGAGCCGTTTTAACCTTGCCTGACAGGGCGTTTTTGATAGCCCGATCCTCTCTGATAAATCCTTAAGCGTGATGCGCCCGTCCTCAGTGACTGCTCTAAGAATGGCATGATCGAAGGTGTCCAAAGACGATAAGAGGTTCATGACGTCGCTTTCATTCGCAAATATACCAAATCTTCACATAAATTCAGGAAGTATGATGGTTAACGTGTGGATATTAGGGAAAAGTCGCTTTGTGAAGAGTTCTATTCTGGCCATGAAACTGGGAGGCCTCCATTATGAGCGACACAAACACAATCCGCCAAATAATCCGTGCAAAGACATATGCGTCTGAGGCAGAGGTACTTGATCACCTTGCTGTTTTCCTCCCTGATGCTACTGCACGTGCCCAAATTGAGGAGGTTGCCACCTCATTTGTTGACCACCTTCGCAAGGATGCTCGCCCCGCACTGATGGAAGTGTTTCTGGCTGAATACAGCCTTAATACGGAGGAAGGTGTTGCGTTGATGTGCCTCGCGGAGGCCCTGTTGCGCGTACCTGACGCCGACACCATGGACACGCTTATTGAGGACAAAATCGCCCCCTCCGATTGGGGAAAACACTTAGGTGCTGCGCATTCTCCCTTGGTGAACGCCTCGACTTGGGCGCTGTTCTTGACAGGCAAGGTGTTGGATACCGACCGGTCTGTTGCGCATGTGTTACGTAATGCAATCAAGCGGATGGGAGAGCCGGTTATTCGCAAAGCTGTGCGCAGCGCGATGAAAGAGATGGGTCGCCAGTTTGTATTGGGCGAGACGATTCAATCAGCCATGGCGCGCGCCAAGGCCCGCGAAGACCGCGGCGATAGCTACAGCTATGACATGCTGGGTGAAGCGGCGCGCACAGATGCCGATGCCCGTCGCTATATGGCAGCCTACGCTAGCGCTATTGATGCAATGGCAGCCATCAAAGGCGGCGATATCCGCACACGGCCCGGTATCTCGATCAAACTATCTGCGCTGTTTGAGCGATACGAGCCGTTGCACCGTGACCGTGTGATGGAGGTCTTGGTCCCCCGCGTGAAAGCGCTTGCACAACAGGCTGCAAGCGCCAACATCGGCCTCAATATCGATGCCGAAGAGGCAGATCGTCTGGATCTGTCGTTAGATGTGATTGAGGCTGTCTTGGCCGCGCCCGAGTCGGCTGGATGGGACGGATTTGGCGTCGTTGTTCAGGCCTACGGCAAGCGCGCCTCGGCTGTGATTGACTGGTTGTCAAAGCTTGCGCAAACACACGATCGGCGGATCATGGTTCGTTTGGTCAAGGGCGCCTATTGGGATACAGAGATCAAACAGGCGCAGACCCTAGGCCTAGCTTCGTACCCCGTTTTCACACGCAAAGCCGCGACGGATGCCAGTTATATCGCCTGCGCCCATCAATTGGCGGGGATGGTTGATCACATATACCCGCAGTTTGCGACCCATAATGCCCATACGGTAGCGGCTATCATTAACATGAGTATCGACCCGCAAGCCTATGAGTTTCAGCGACTTCACGGGATGGGAGAGGCGCTTCACGATCATCTTCGCGCGTCCTATGGCACGAAAACCCGCATCTATGCACCCGTCGGTGCGCATCGTGATTTGCTTGCCTATCTTGTGAGGCGGCTGTTGGAAAATGGCGCGAATTCTTCATTTGTGAACCAGATCGTTGATGAATCCCGCCCAGTTTCTGATGTGGTCTCCGATCCGATTGCGGTTCTCGATACACAGCAAAGTAAGCTTGTTGAGCCACGGGAAATTTTCGCGCCGCGTGTGAACTCTGATGGGTTTGATTGGGCCGATCCTGATATCCGCTTGGACCTTAAAACCGCACTCGCGGACATTGCGGGCAAGTCTTGGCAGTCTACTCAAGCCGTTGGAAGTATACCAAAAACGGTGGTGAGCCCAGGGCGTGACGACATAGTGGGAACTGCACGATGGGCCACATCGGAAGAGGCTGCACAAGCGATCACAGAGGCTAGGGCTTGGACGGTAACCCCTGACAACCGGCGGGCAGTGTTGCTGCGGGCTGCAGATTTGTATGAGGCAGAGCGGGTGAACCTGATCTCTTTGCTTATGCGCGAGGCAGGAAAGACGCTCATCGATTGCATTAACGAAATTCGAGAAGCCGTTGATTTTCTGAGATACTATGCTGATTTTGCAGATCAAACGCCCAGTGTGGGAATTGTAACATGTATCTCACCTTGGAATTTTCCCCTGGCGATTTTTACAGGTCAGATCGCAGCCGCTTTGGCCGCAGGCAATGGGGTCCTCGCCAAACCGGCGGAACAGACTTCTTTGATCGCGGACTACGCTGTATCGCTATTGATTGACGCAGGTGTGCCACCGGAATGCTTGCGATTGGTTGCGGGCGAAGGCACAATTGTTGGGCCCATTTTGACCGGCACTGCCAGCATCAATGCTGTCGCTTTCACCGGCTCAACTGCCACGGCCCAACGGATTAACCGGACCATGGCCGCAGCACTTAGCCACGGTACACCGTTAATCGCGGAAACCGGGGGCCAGAACGCCATGATCGTGGACAGTACCGCGCTGTTGGAACAGGCCGTGCGCGATATCGTGGCAAGCGCGTTCCAATCAGCGGGGCAACGATGCTCCGCGCTGCGGATGCTCTACGTCCAAGAAGACATCGCACCCGCTTTGATCGAAATGCTTACCGGGGCGATGGATGCATTAATCGTGGGGGACGCGACAGACTTTGCGACAGACGTTGGCCCAATCATCGACGCAACAGCCAAAGCCCGGATCGATGCGCACATCGCCAACAGCACCATCATGCATCAGGGGCCAAAAGGTGGATCGCAGCATGTGGCCCCAACGCTTTTGCGGGTAAATGGTATCAATGACTTAGCGGATGAAGTGTTTGGGCCAGTCTGTCATATTGCGACGTTCGCGGCAGGTCAGTTGCCTCAGGTGATCGCGGATATCAACGCATCTGGTTACGGGCTGACGTTTGGTCTGCATAGTCGTATCGATAGCCGCGTAGAGGAGGTCAGCCAGCAGGTGCACGCCGGCAATATTTACGTCAACCGAAACCAAATTGGTGCTGTTGTCGGCAGTCAGCCCTTCGGTGGACATGGGCTAAGTGGGACGGGACCAAAGGCCGGGGGACCGCGCTATGTCGCCCGCTTTCATCGCGGCCCGGTTCTGTCGGTCCCGAAGGGAAAAATTAGCTTGCCGGGGCCAACTGGTGAATCGAACCGTTACCACTTGATACCGCGGGGTCGAATTGGATGCTTTGGCCCGACGCCTGAGGACTTGGTGGCTCAGATGAAACAGGTGCGTGCCACCGGCGCTATAGCGGTGGATTGCAGCACCGCTGATTTGACATCATTGGCTATGCTCAATCTAGAAGGCGCGGTTTATTGGGGTGAAGATGGGCGAGGCATCGCAGTCGCTCTGGCCAAGCTGGAGGGGCCAATTACCCCCTTATGGACGGATAAGACCTTCCAAAACTGGCTTTGGCTGGAGCAAGTGATCAGTGTAGATACGACGGCTTCGGGCGGGAATGCCTCGCTCTTGGCCAGTATGGATGAGGTTTAACGCCATCCGATAATTAACTGAAAAGGGGCCAATTTTTTGCTTGGCCCCTTTGAAATTAGCTTATTCTGCAGCGATCTTAATGACCGGCTCCATCCGCGCAAGGATGTCATCGGCCAAGTGGCATTTGACCTGATGCCCATCGCCCAACTGGCGTACCGGCGGCACCTCTTTGTCGCACAGACCGTTTGGTACCTGATCCTTCCACCGACAGCGGGTTTGGAACGGGCACCCACTGGGTGGGTTCATTGCCGATGGGATATCGCCCTCAAGCACGATGTGCTTTTTCTCAACCGAGGTGTCGGCAATCGGAACCGCTGACAAAAGCGCCTCGGTGTAAGGGTGATAGGGTGGACTAAAGACCTGATCGGTAGTGCCCAACTCAACCACGTGGCCGAGATACATCACCATTACCCGATCGCTCAGATACCGCACGATTGACAGATCGTGGGAGATAAACAGGAGCGTCGTCTTGTTCTCGCGCTGGATTTCCATCAGCAGATCAGTGACAGCAGCCTGCACGGACACATCAAGCGCCGAGACAGGTTCATCCGCCACAACGATACGTGCATCGCCCGCAAAGGCCCGGGCAATACCGACACGCTGTTTTTGGCCACCAGACAATTGGCGCGGCATCCGGTCGGCAAAGGCACGGGGCAGTTTGACCAAATCCAGCAACTTGAGCATCCGGTCATGCCGCTCTTCGTCGTTGTCACCGATGTCGAAAATCTCAAGCGCCCGAATAATCTGCCGACCCACTGTCATTGACGGGTTCAACGTATCAAACGGATTCTGAAAGACCATCTGTACATCGGCAATCGTCTTGGTGTCCCGCTTGTCGATGGGCGTGTCTTGGATAGGCAGGTTACCGAGGGTGATCTTGCCCTCTGTCGCCGTCTCAAGGCCCATCAGAACCTTAGCAAAGGTGGATTTACCGCAGCCAGATTCACCCACAATGGCCAGTGTCTCGGATTCGCGCGCCTCAAAGCTGAGCGTCTCGTTTGCCTTGACCACTTTCTTTTCGCCGCCACCAAACAGCGCGTTTGCTGCGACCTCATAGTATTTCTTGAGGTCTTCCATCTTGAGCACGACATCACCGACCGGGGCCTTTTCCTTAGCCTCTGCCACGGTGATCGGCGCGTTCCAGTCGATCTCCTCAAACTTGAGGCACCGGGACTCATGACGGTCATTGCCATCAACCGGAGCCATCTTGATGTCTGTGGCGTCGCAACGCCCGGCCTCAAAATAATCGCAGCGCGGGCCAAAGTTACAGCCCGGTGGACGTTCATGGGGCAGGGGGAAGTTGCCCGGAATAGCCACCAAAGGCCGCGCGTTTTTGTCCGCACCCGGCAGTGGGATCGAACGGAACAGCGCCTGCGTGTAGGGGTGCTTCATGTCATCGAACACATCCGCGATCGAGCCACGCTCTACCGCTTCGCCCGAATACATCACACATAGTCGGTCACAGGTTTCGAGGACCAGCCCAAGGTTGTGCGAGATGAACAGCATGGATGTGCCGTACTTACGCCCAAGGTCCCGAACCAGTTCTACGATTGCGGCCTCAACGGTCACGTCAAGCGCAGTCGTCGGTTCATCAAGGATCAGAAGTGATGGTTTGGACATCAGCGCCATCGCAATCACGATCCGCTGTTGCTGGCCGCCGGACAATTGGTGCGGAAAGGATTTCAGCATCCGTTCCGGATCCGGCAACTTGACGTCTGTCACCACCTCTAGGGCGCGTTTGTAGGCCTCGGCCTCCGACACGCCCTCGTGGATCATCGGCACCTCCATGAGCTGCTTGCCGATCCGCATCGCGGGGTTCAACGACGCCATGGGCTCTTGGTAGATCATGGCGATTTCGTTGCCGCGAATATCGCGCAGCTCTTCCATCGACATCTCGCCAAGGTCTTGCCCCTTGAACTTGATCGAACCGCCAACAATGCGGCCGTTCTTGCCGAGGTCCTGCATGACGCCCAGGGCCACTGTGGATTTACCGCAACCGGATTCGCCCACGAGGCCCACGGCCTCACCGGGTTGCACTGTCACAGAGAAATCCATCACCGCAGGAATTTCCCGCAGCCGTGTGAAGAACGAAATCGACAGGCGATCAATTTCGAGGATGGGACCGTCGTAATCGGGTGTCTTACTCATGTCATTGTTCTCCGGATCAGTCTTTCAGGCTCTCTTCGCGCAGGCCGTCAGCCAACAAGTTCAGCCCTAGAACAAGGCTTAACAAAGCGAAGGAGGGCGGAAGCGCAGGGTGGGGGTAGATCGACAAAAGCTTGCGGCCTTCGTTAATCGTGGATCCCCAGTCTGGGCTTTCCGGTGGCAGACCAAGGCCAAAGAAGCCCAAGGTCCCGAGAAGGATGGTGGTGTAGCCAATACGCAGACAGAAATCTACGATCAGCGGACCGCGTGCATTGGGCAGGATTTCCCAAAGCATGATATACCAAGACCCTTCGCCACGGGTTTGTGCGGCGGCGACATAGTCACGAGTTTTGATATCAAGCGTCAGGCCCCGAACGATCCGGAACACGGTGGGTGAGTTCACAAACACCACCGAGACGAACACCACGAGGATACCGCCGGGCACGTTGAATGCGTCCAAGCTGGCGGGAATAAACGACACAGGCGTCGAGCTGTCAGAGACGAGCCACACGTACAACAGGACCATCGGTGTGAGAGCCACGGCCATGTAAAGGTTGCGCTTGGGCGGCTGCGTATAAAAGCGTGAGTTGATCAACACGCCGGTAAAGATGATCGGCGCGAGGAACAGGAACATCGCCATGAACGACGGCAGGCCGGTTTCTACGATCTCTGGTGTGACCAAAAGGTAGAAGAGCAAAATCACTGGAAACGCGAGGATAAGGTTGGCGAGGAACGACAAAACCGTATCCAGCAGGCCACCGCGGTAGCCGGCGGGCAGACCAAGTGTGATGCCTACCATAAACGCAAACAACGTGGCCAGCGGAGCGATCTGCATCACCACGGTTGATCCTGCGATCATCCGCGAAAACACGTCGCGCGATAGGTTATCACCACCCAAAAGGTAGAACGGGAAGTCACCGTCTTCGGCGCCGCGGAAGGGCGTTCCGGGGACTTTGTTCTTCATGCCCGAGGCAACTTCGAGCGGCTCATGCGTGATGATCCAACCGAACAGCCCGTAAAACAGCGCCGTATAGGCCCAGAACATCACAAGGCCAAACCCGATCATGCCGACCGTGCTGTCGAACAGTTTGCCATAAAGACCAAGGCGGCGTTTGTAGACCAACGACAGAACGAACGTGGCAACCAGCGCGCCCCATACAGGCACAAACTGCCGGATGATGCCGCCAAATATGCCGCCGTTTGTATGGCCCGTGATGATGCCGCCAGCGATGTAGCCGACCAGCGTCAGCACCAGTGCCGCGAAGGACCATTTGATGATCGCTTTCAATAGACCGTTGAAGCCGCCTGTGGCCACTGCGGTGCCATCGGCGTTAAAACTGATGCGTTCCTCTGGTTGGAAAAACGCCAGCAGCGATTGCAGCAAAACGCCCGCTACGAGCACCGCTAGGCTCACGCCCAGTGCGGGGTTCAGGACCGTGCCAAGGCTGCCTGTCCAGGTTAATTGTTCCATGTCTCAGGCCTCCTTAAGAAATGCGAATGCGCGGGTTGAGGAAAACGTAGCCGATGTCAGAAATCAGCTGGGTGAACAGCACCACAAAGACCGAAACAACCGAAACACCGAGCAGCAGCTCAATGTCGTTGTTGCCTGCGGCTTGGACCAGCGTCCAACCGAAGCCTTTATAGTTAAACAGGGTCTCAACGATCACCACACCGTTCAAGAGCCACGGGAACTGCAGCATAATGACGGTGAAGGGGGCGATGAGCGCGTTGCGCAGGGCGTGTTTAAGGACGATGGTTTTGAATGCCACGCCTTTGAGCCGCGCGGTCCGCACGTATTGCGCGGTCATGACCTCTGTCATCGAGGCACGTGTCATCCGGGCGATGTAGCCCATCCCGTAAAGCGCGATTGTGATCACAGGCAGGAAGAAGTTCCAGAAGTTGGCGTCTTCCATCGCGCTGGTCGCGGTGCCTTTGAACAGGGTCCGACCCTCGATCCAACCGGCATCCCGCAAGAATTCGTTCAGCGGAGAGGCCGAGGCTGCCAGCACCGCAATAAAGATCACGCCGGACACATATTCAGGGGTCGCGGTTGTCGTGATCGAAAATGTCGACAGCGTCCGGTCGGTGCGGGAGCCTTCGTTCATGCCCGCAAGCACGCCCACGATCAGCGCGCCGGGAACCATGACGATCATGACCCAGAACATCAGTTTGCCCGTTAGCCCAAGGTTTTGGCCCACGATTTGGCCCACGTTTTCCTTGAACACCGATGAAAAGCCCCAATGCCCCTGAAACACGCCGCAATAGGTGGCAGCATCCTCGGGGTTTTCCATTCCGGGGGTAATGCAACGCCCGCGCAAGTTGCCGTCAGAATCTTGATGGGTCCATCCTGGGGCGACGCCCAGCCAGCGACCGTATTTGACCAACATCGGATCAAGGTGTCCGTTGCTGCCCAACCAACTGTCGACTTGCTCGTCTGACATCCGGAAGTTGCCCTCGGTTTTGGCGAGCTTCTCAAGGTTGGGATAAAGGTTGGTCAGTGTGAAGACGATGAACGTAAGGCAAAGCGCCGTCAGTATCATCACCCCCAAACGTCTGAGGATGAACAGTCCCATATAGGTTCCCTATTTCTGTCTGGACCATGTGCCGTGACCGGCATCTCATTGGCCTGAATGGTGAAACCGCGCCCGGATTAAGGGCGCGGTTTGCTTTGGCTGAAGGGCTATTAGGCCGCAACACCCCATTTGTAGATCTGTGGCAGGTACGCGATGTGCATATCTGTGCCCACAAAACCGGGTACCGTGTGGCGATACAAAGCGCGCCAGTAAGGCTGGATCGTCACGCCTTCGTCGATCACGATGGCCTGGATCTTTGACATCACTTCACGACGCTTGCCAGCATCTGCGATCGAGTTGGCTTCGGACAGAAGCGCGTCGAACTCAGGGTTGGACCAAGCGAATTCGTTCCATGCAACGCCGGACCGGTAGGCCAGACCCAGAACCTGTGTGCCCAGAGGGCGGTGGTTCCAGTTGGTCGACGAGAACGCGTATTTGGTCCAGTCGTTCCAGAATGTGGAACCGGGCAGAATGGTCCGCTTGACCTTGAAGCCCGCGTCGCGCAGCTGAGCGGCTACAGCATCGGTTGTGTTCCGGCGCCAGTCATCATCGATCGAGTGGATCTCAAACTCATAGTCCTCACGACCCGAAGCTTTCAGCAGCTCATTGGCTTTGGCGGGATCGAACGGGATACGGCCTACGGACGCATCATGCTCGGGGTGCACTGGGCCAACGTGGCAGTTGTCGGCCGGAACACCGCGCCCGGCATTGCCAAGCTCGTTACATACGGCATTGTCGACAGCCATGGCGATTGCCTGACGCAGACCTTTGTCGGCGTAGATTTTCGCACCGTTTTCGTCTTCTGCCAGCTGGTTAGGACGCACAACAATTGTGGAACCCGTAGCTACTTCGGACTTTTCCCAGCCGAGTGCGTCGAAGATATCGACGAAGTCGCCGATGTTTTCGTACAGCGTGTCGACTTCTTCGGCTTCAGCAGCAGCCACCCAAGCAGCGGGGTCTGTGCCGTAGTCGATGTACTCGATGGTGTCGAGATATGCGCCTTTGCCGGCAGCGTAGCCCCACCAGTCGTGATCTTCGTTGCGCACGAGAACCGATTTAACACCAACCGAATGCTCGGTGTTGAGGTATGGGCCGGTACCGATTTGCTGGCCCAGAATGTTGTCTGGGTCCTGATCGGGGTGGATCACGGCGGCGGGGTAGTCCGCGATGCCGGGGATCACAGTGATGTCGGGCTGGATCAAGTTCAGGCGCAGAGTGTGTGTGTCGACAACTTCGATGGCGCCTTCAGCGGCCAAGTTGGTTTCTGGGTCAACGATGGATGTCACACGTGCAGCCATGGAGTTGCCTTCGGCGTCAGCCTCGGCCCAGCGGCGGAAGTTGTGCGCGACGTGCTCAGCGGTGAAGTCGTCACCATTGTTCCACTTGACGCCCTTACGCACGTTAAGCGTGTAAACTGTGGCGTCGTCGTTCACCTCCCAGCTTTCGAGCAGCATGCCTTCGAAGGTACCGTCGGAGTTATACTCCACGAGGTACTCAAGCCAGCCTGCTGTGACGTGGGCCATTTGGGTCCAGTCAAACGTGCGCGGGCCCTTCAGGGCGCGGACTTCCATCTGCATCCGGATTTTGCCGCCCTGTTGGGCGTGGCCTGCGGCTGCCGCAGGTGTCGCACCGATCAAAGAGTAGGCAGCGGCTGCGCTCACACCAAGGGCGGTGGTCCGGACCAGAAATTCACGGCGATCGAGCAAGCCTTGCTTGAACTCACGCGCATACATTTCCGCTGCGGGGTGCAGCTGTGTTGTGGGTTGCGTCATTATAGTCTCCCTGTGACACATTATTTTTATTCACGAAGCGGACGACTTTCTTTTTCGCGGCATTGATAGTCTGTTTCCGTGTGACCGGAACCCTCGCCGCAGACCGTCCTCATCGATCCCGGGCATTGCGCCCTAAAACAACCCAAAGGTCAACGGCCTGTGCCAAAAAGATAGGTCAAAAAACGACTTTCGACTATCAAAAAAACGACATTTAGGTCATTGACGACATGCGGCGGTCGTTTTGAGCCACGTGCATTTTGAGTGACGCAACGTCAGATTGATGCGCCGCGGGACGATTGCGATTTCGGAACTTTCCCGGGGTTTCCCCTGCGTGATGCAAAAATGCGCGAGAGAAATACGCAGGGCTAGAAAACCCTAAATCTCGCGCAATCTCAGCCGCAGAATTAGGCGTGTCGATCAGCTCGCAGCGGGCCGCATGCATCAAGCGGTCCCCAAGATATCGTGCAGCCGTTATTCCGCAGGTTGATTTGACGGTTCGGGTCAAATGTGTGGGCGTCACAGCGAGCATATCGCCGATGTCATTGAGTGTGGCGCCAGTGGCGTAGCACTGCTCAACCTCTTGGGTGAAGCGCGATGATAGTTTTTGCGACGCCGACTGGGGCGACTGTATAGTGTCAGGTCCCGATAGCCGCTCTAACATAGAGGACACCAACATTAACCTGGCCAGCGCGGCACGCTCCGAACCCGGTTCGCCGCTCGCTTGTCCCGTTGCGATGCGATCCAAAAGGCCGGACATCTCACCTTGCGTGCTAAGGTCATGGACGCGGATCAAATGGATACCCTCCGGCATCGGCAAAAGAGGCGAAGACGGGAGTTGCACAAATGTAGCTTGGGTTTGTGCGCCCGGTTCAATCGCAAAGGCGGTTTGGGCGGGCAGGGTGACACACACATTGGGGCCGATCCCGATGGCGCGTCCCTCTAGGATTAACCGGGCATTGCCGCGCACAAACCACAACAGACTTGGGCGCGGAACGGAATGGGGCAGGGTGTGCCGCCAGATTTGCAGCCGCGTGAGCCCCGAGATTGGGGTCAACGAAAGCGCGTCCATCGCCGGTATCTGGGTTTTAAGATGTTCGATATCCATGATTATGCCCCCTACGAGCGGGAAGCCTTTCACGACGGTCCGGCAAAGTCAAAACCGACAACGCTTAGCGTAAATCAGCCGCAACAACTGGCGTCCAATCGCCCATGCGTGCGCGAAACCATGTGCGTTGTCGTTTTGCGTATTGGACCGTGGATAGGCACGCGGCGGTGCGGGCCTCATCCATCGTAATTGTCCCTTGTAGATGGGCAATCAATTCTGGCGCGCCAATGGCCTTGGCCGCCCCGAGTTTTGGGTCCCATTTGGGCAACACGGCGCGTGCTTCGTCCAACGCGCCGCCTTCCAGCATCAGGTCAAACCGCTGCGTGATCCGAGGCGAAAGCCAATCTTTGGGCGCATCCAAAACAAACGCCGCACATTCTGCGCGGTTCAGCAGCGGGGGTGGGGTTTCGTCCTGCCACTGGTGCAGGGGTCGGCCTGTGGTCATCTCAACCTCCCACGCGCGGCTGACGCGCATTGGATTGTTTTGGTCGATCCGCGCAAGGGTGTCGGGATGGATGTCGGGTAGTAGCGCGCTGATCCCGCCATCAGTCAGGCGCTCCGTCACGCGCGCACGAACCTCAGGTGGCGTCAGTGGAATGTCTGCTAACCCCTCCAGCAGCGCCCGGAAATAAAGCCCGGTGCCGCCAACGATAATGGGGCGTGTGTTCGCCAAAAGGGGCGCAAGCGCGCGCAGCCAATCGCCCACAGAAAAGGCATCCGCAAAACTGATGTGGCCGTACAATGCATGGGGCGCGCGGGCACATTCCTGCGCACTGGGGCGTGCAGTCAAAACGCGCCAATCGCGGTATACCTGCAACGCGTCGGCATTAATGACCGTGCCGCCCTGACGCTCCGCTATTTCCAAAGCCAACGCAGATTTTCCGCTGGCGGTGGGACCCGCGATCAATACCGGTTGATCCGGCAGAATTTTGTCGATGAATTTCAAAGCTCTGCGCCTAGGTGGCTTGAGGGGCCCAATTGCCCGTTGCACGCCGCGGGTATTTGCATCATTTTGCCGCTGTTTGCAAATATCCCAAAGGCGGCCCCTATGACGACCTCTTCCACCGTCCCTCCGGCGTACACACGCGTCATGCTCAAGATTTCCGGGGAGGCGTTGATGGGAGACCAAGGGTTTGGTCTGCATCCGCCCACCGTGCAACGCGTCGCCGCAGAGGTAAAGCGCGTGCATGACCTCGGTGTTGAGATTTGCATGGTTATCGGCGGCGGCAATATCTTTCGTGGGCTGTCGGGCAGTGCCCAAGGCATGGAGCGGACGACCGCGGACTACATGGGTATGCTGGCCACGGTGATGAACGCGCTTGCAATGCAATCGGCGCTCGAGGAACTGGACATCCACACGCGCGTGATCTCTGCTATTACGATGAACGAAGTGGCAGAACCCTACATTCGCCGCCGGGCCGTCCGCCACCTAGAGAAAAAGCGCGTTTGCATTTTTGCGGCGGGCACCGGCAACCCCTATTTCACCACCGACACGGCTGCGACCTTGCGCGCTAACGAGATGGCCTGCCAAGCGATCTTCAAGGGCACCAAAGTGGACGGCGTGTACGACAAAGATCCGGTCAAACACGATGATGCGGTGCGTTATGACTATGTGTCTTATGATGAAGTGTTGGCCAAACATCTCAACGTGATGGACGCATCGGCTATTGCGCTAGCACGAGATAACCACCTGCCGATCATTGTGTTTTCACTGGATGAGCCGGGCGGGTTTCAAGGTATTCTTGCAGGCGAGGGGACCTATACCCTTGTGAAGGACTAGGTGCCGTTGTGCGCCCTATGAGGCTTGCGCAGGTTCGTCGTCACCGGCGTCGAGTTGCTGCATGACAAAGGCGCGCCGCTGTTTGAGGTGGCGCGCGACAAAAGCCCGCTGTGCCGCCCCGCGCAGGATCGGGCGCACGGGTGGTTTGGCTTCCGCCGCTTCATCTTTGCCCTGGGCTAGCTTTTGATCAAACACAACCTCTAGCTGTGACACATCTGAGGCATCCATCCCTGTCGGAACCTGTAGGCCGGGAAACAGCGTCTCGGCCCATGTCCCATTGGCACTGACAAGTGCATGACGCGCAGTCGCGATATGCCAATACCTGACCGGGATTTCGCCGTCGAGTTGACGCACGCCCGGGGCATCAAGCAGAAACCGCGCTGCGAGCAATATCTCAGGCTGTCCAAACATGCGCTGTGCGATGGATGACCGTAGGCAAAGCCGATGGTGGGGCGATACCCGCAATGTCACAGAGGGAAAGCCGCGCCCCAGTGCGCCCGCCGCGATTTCGATCGGGGCATGGGCGCGGGGTTCACTGTGAAGCGTCGTCCCGATCCACCGAACCGGTTGCACCCCGTAATCCAGCGTCTGAACGGGATAGCCCACGCGAATATCCTCAACCGGGAGGGGGCCCCGCGGCGTGTGAATGAACGTGCCGGTGCAAAAGCATTGTGGACGATCGCCAGCAGACAGTTGGTTGTGGGCGAAACGCGCCATAAAAGCCGCTGGGTCGGTGGGGGTGATTGTCACCTCTGCGCTGTGTTGGAGGGTATTTATTGCCCCGCTTTCGGCAAAAACGTCGCCGCATGTCGTTTGCGTCACAAGCGCATCGTGCCCTTGTTGCGACGACGGCATTTTGATCCAAGCAGACAGGGCCCGAGCAGGCTCAGCCGCTACCGGCTTGTGATCAGGTGTCAAAGAATAGGAAAAAATATGAGATTTAGGGGCTAATCCAGCATCTAGCTGAGAAACTCCCGTCCCCGCGATACCTGCTAGGAGCACAGGTATCGCGGGACAGGAACCACGAAGCGTTTGGGGAAACGCAGTCTGAGACAATGGCGCATGGCGGCCGAGATAAAGGGCATTCGTCGGCGTTGGCGACATAAAGAAGACTCACGTGGAATTTCTTCAGAAGGGTCTACAAGAAAATCCCTAATAGAAAATAAAGGCATCCTGACGACTTGCACCCTTTCTGCCAGCACAACGCCATTGTCGATCCTGCGTTGTTAACGCTATACATGCGCAAAACGACCCCGGGGCTGTTCCGGGACAAAAAAGGAAGCAGTCATGTCAGATGATTTTTTGCTCGACACCGACGACCTGAACCGCCGTATGGATGGTGCGATCGCAAACTTGCGTGTTGAATTCGCGTCGTTGCGGACCGGGCGGGCCTCGGCCTCGATGTTGGAGCCGGTGATGGTGGACGCCTACGGATCGCCCACACCGATCAACCAAGTTGGCACGGTCAACGTACCAGAGCCACGCATGGTCACGATTAACGTCTGGGACAAAGGCTTGGTCGGAAAAGTTGAAAAAGCCATTCGAGAGAGCGGCTTGGGGATCAATCCTCAACTTAACGGCACCATCATTATGTTGCCCATCCCAGAACTGAACGAAGAACGCCGCCGCGAGCTGACCAAGGTCGCAGGCAGCTACGCTGAGAACGCGCGCGTGTCCGTCCGCAATGTGCGGCGGGACGGGATGGATCAGATCAAGAAAGCCAAAGCCGACGGTATGTCCGAGGACGACCAAAAGCTTTGGGAAGAAGAAGTGCAGGAAATGACCAACGACTACATTAAAAGGGTCGATGCGCTGCTTGAAACGAAACAAGCCGAGATCATGCAAGTTTAAAATCCACGAAACGGGCCGGAGCGCCGTTAGGGCGCAGGCCCTTTCGCCGCCTCACGTTGATATAAAAAGACCGTTTTCATGGAAAAAACCGTTACTTCTGCCGCGCCTCAGCCCGATGCGCCCCGAACAGGCCCGCGTCATGTCGCGGTTATCATGGACGGCAATGGCCGATGGGCGGAAAAGCGCAATCGCCCTCGGCTGTTGGGGCACCGCGCCGGAGCGCGTCGTGTGCGTGAAATCGTGGAAGCCTGCCCAGATAACGGGGTGGAATACCTGACCGTGTTTGCCTTTTCGACCGAAAACTGGAAGCGGACACAGGCCGAAGTATCCGGTTTGATGATGTTGTTTCGTCGTTATATTGAGCGTGAGGCGAATAACCTTTTGCAAAAGGGCACTCGGGTTCGGTTTATCGGTGATCGCGTGCGCCTTGACGACAAACTCGTGAGCCTGATGGACATGCTTGAGGAACTGACCAAGGACAACACGCTGGTTCATCTGACCATCGCGCTGAACTATGGCGGCAGGGATGAGGTCGCACGGGCCACGAAGCGCTTGGCGCAGGATGTGCAAACTGGGGCGCTAAACCCCGATGAAATCACGGATGAAACCTTGCCGCGCTATCTGGATACACACGTTTTGCCTGACCCCGATCTGGTCATCCGCACCAGTGGTGAGGCACGGATTTCCAACTTCCTTTTGTGGCAATCGGCCTATGCAGAATACGAGTTTATCGACACTCTTTGGCCTGACTTTACGCGTTCCATTTTTGAAGACGTTTTGCAGCGCTTTGGGACCCGTTCGCGCCGGTTTGGCGGAGCAACAGGGTGACCAATTTCGCGGATTTGATGCCTCGGATCGCGACGGCGCTGGTGTTGCTTGTGATTGGTGGTGCTGCGGTGTGGGCAGCGGGCCCTTGGTTTGCAGCACTTATCGCCGTGGTCTGCGGGATCATGGTGTGGGAGCTAGCGCGTATGATCGGCGCCGACCAAAAACGCGCTCTGGCGTTGGGGGGGCTGAGCACCGGGGCGTTGGCGGCAGCCTATGCCTTGCCACTCGGCCTCGCGCTGCCGTTGTTATTGGCGGTGCCAATGGCGGGGATCGCAGCGTTACACCTGCATCGGCGCATCTTTATGACCTTTGCGCTTGCGATATTGTTCGCGGGGCTTGGGCTCACGCAGCACCTTACTAATTTTGGCTTAATCTGGATGTTATGGTTGATCGGCGTCGTAGTAGCCTCTGATATCGCAGGTTATTTTGCTGGGCGCCTACTGGGTGGGCCCAAGTTTTGGCCCACTGTATCCCCCAAGAAAACATGGTCAGGCACCGTGGCAGGCTGGGTTGCAGCGGGATTTGTCGGTTGGGCAGTAATGGGCGTGACGACCGCTGGGATTGATCTGATTGGCATATCGATTGCTTTGGCGATGATGGCCCAGATGGGAGACATCGCTGAATCAGCGGTCAAACGAAAGATGGGTGTAAAAGACAGCTCTAATCTGTTGCCAGGGCATGGCGGACTATTTGATCGCTTTGACGCAATGTTGGGTGCCGCCGTTTTGCTATTTGTCATCGAGAGCGTGGCTGAATTCCCTCCGGTGCCCGCATGAAGCGCGTTTCTGTCTTTGGGGCGACGGGTTCGATTGGTCAGAACACGCTTGATTTGATCGCCCGCGACCGAGATGCCTATGATGTTGTCGCGTTGACCGGCGGCGGGAATATCGCGCAGCTTGCCAAGGACGCCAAGGCGTTACAGGCCAAAGTTGCAGTAACGGCCTATCCAGAAAAGTATGACGAATTGCGCGATGCGCTTGAAGGGTCAGGGGTTGAAGCCGCAGCAGGGCCAGAAGCCATTGCAGAGGCCGCAGATCGTCCAGCGGATTGGATCATGTCCGCAATTGTGGGTGCCGCAGGGCTGGTCCCGGGGCTGCGCGCGTTGCGCCATGGCGCCACGCTTGCCCTTGCGAACAAAGAAAGCCTTGTCACCGCTGGCCCGCATCTCATGGCTGAGGCCAAGCGTCACGGCGCTCGCATTTTGCCGGTGGATTCAGAGCACTCGGCGGTTTTCCAAGGCCTTGTCGGTGAGAACATCGAGGATGTGGAGCGGATTGTCATCACCGCGTCAGGCGGGGCTCTACGTGACTGGCCGCTAGAACAGCTTGGCGCCGCCACGCTTGCCGACGCTTGTGCGCATCCCAACTGGGATATGGGGCAGCGCATCACCATCGATAGCGCGTCCATGTTTAACAAAGCCCTGGAACTCATTGAAACGAGAGAGTTCTTTGATGTGACGCCAGAGCAGATTGAGGCCGTGGTTCATCCTCAAAGCCTTGTTCATGCGCTGGTTGGCTTCCGGGATGGCGCGCTGATGGCGCACATCGGTCCGCCCGATATGCGGCACGCCATTGGCTACGCCTTGCATTGGCCGGATCGCAAACACCTGCCGGTGGCGCGTCTGGATCTCGCGCAGATCGCGACCCTCGAATTCCGTCCGGCGTGTGAAAAACGCTGGCCTGCATTGCGTTTAGCACGCGAAGTTATGCATCTGCGCGGACTAGCGGGCGCATGTTTCAACGCTGCCAAAGAAACCGCGCTTGATGCGTTCATCGCTGGGCAGATCGGTTTTCTGACCATGACTGAGGTGGTAGAGCGTACGTTAGAACAGACGCAGGCCCGTGAAGGTCTTGATAGTGCCACAGTGTCACTTGATAACATCCTCGCGGTGGACCACCTAAGCAGGACATGTGCCGTTGAAATTGCTGCGCAACTGGCTGGCGCACACACCGACTAAACAAAGGAACACCTTTTGGATTTTAGTTTGCTGCCCCAGTTCGGGGGTCTTGTATGGACCCTTCTTGCCTTTGTTGTCGCATTGTCTGTGATCGTCGCGATCCATGAATATGGGCATTACATCGTTGGGCGCTGGTGCGGCATTCATGCTGAGGTGTTTTCAATCGGCTTTGGTCCGGTAATTTGGTCGCGACCGGACAAACGCGGGACAGTGTGGCAGATCGCGGCGCTGCCCTTTGGCGGTTACGTTAAATTCAAAGGGGACGCGAACGCGGCCTCTGTTGGTGGCGACGGTACGGTAGACACGATGTCTGACGCAGAACGGCGCAGCACCATGCCCGGCGCGCCCTTGGCGGCCCGTGCGGCAACGGTGGCTGCCGGTCCAGTGTTCAACTTCATCATGTCGATTGCTATTTTCGCTGTGTTTGTTGGCATCGCGGGCCGTGCAACTGATGATCCGGTGGTCGGTCTGCTCAAGCCGTTGCCCGCGGATTGGTCGACACTGCAACCCGGTGATACGATAACAGCGATAGACGGGGTCTCAGTAGACACGATGGAGGACGTGCTAGTCACGGCCTCGGAACTGACCCCAGCCACCAATGTCACCTACGATATCACGCGAAATGGCTCGGCGATGCAGGTTGAAGCGACTTTCCCGTTGGTGTCGGTCATCGATGCTGTCCAGCCCCGTTCAGCCGCTGTGGACGCGGGCCTGTTGAAAGGCGATGTCATCAAATCCGTAGACGGCAAGGCGATCCATGCCTTTGGTCAATTGCGTGAGGTCGTGGCGGCCTCAGATGGTGCCCCCTTGAACCTTGAAGTCTGGCGGGCAGGGGAGACGCTTGACGTCACACTTAGTCCTCGTCGTGTAGATCTGCCTTTGGCTGAGGGCGGCTTTGAAACGCGTTGGTTGATCGGTATCTCTGGCGGTCTGTTCTTTGAGCCAGAAACCGAGACGATGGGTCCCCTGAGCGCGATCAAATATGGGGCGGAACAGACGTGGTTTATCGTCAATTCATCTTTGTCCGCACTTTATCATATTATAACGGCTCAGATCTCGACCTGTAACCTATCGGGTCCTGTCGGCATCGCGGGGGCTGCGGCGGATACCGCTGCGATGGGGGCCAGTGAGTTTATCTGGTTCATCGCCGTGCTATCGACCGCCGTTGGCCTGCTAAACCTGTTTCCCATCCCGGTCCTCGACGGGGGGCATTTGGTGTTCTATGCCTATGAAGCTGTGCGTGGCAAACCACCCTCGGACAAGACGCTGAACGTCATGATGACTGTCGGCATCATGCTGATGGGATCGTTGATGGTTTTCGCCCTAATGAACGATTTTCTCTGCCCATAGGCGCATATTTCGCATCAATTGAAGCGAATGTAGGCTCTAAACGCCGTATTTCCGCCCAATTCAAAGCCTAGGCTTGACCTATTGAATTGCTGGATTGCGGAGGCGTTTGTGATGAAACACATTCACGATGGATACCGGGGCTTGTCCTTGTTTTTCGGTCTGAACGCGGATCGGTTCCTTTCGGTTTTGATGGTCGGGTTTGCCCTTTTGATGGCCACCTACTTCGCAACCTTAATGTAACTGACCGACGTCACATCAGCGGTCCCGCGCTGATTGCGTTCATCTTAGTTAATTTTACTGTGGCAGAGGCCCGCAAAGCAGAGGTTTTGCAGTAAAGTGGGTTTTGACATGGTCCCGGGCCTGCGGTAGATGCAAAGAAGATGTAGTATGCAATCGAGCGGGGCATTACCATGGATAGGCATTTAGGCCTCAAGCAGCGCGCGCGCGCAGTGGGCCTTGCGGTCGTAACAGCCGGGATCGTTTCAAGCGCCGCCCAAGCGCAGACCTTCCAGTTCTCCAGCTTTGAGATTGAGGGCAATCAGCGGATCGAAGATGCCACGATCCTGAGCTTCATTGACCTGCCGACCGGTCAATCGGTTTCTGCGGCCCGCGTGAACGATGGCCTGCAACGTCTGCAAAATTCGGGCCTGTTTGAGAGCGTCGAACTGGTGCCCCAAGGCAACCGCCTTATTGTGGTTGTGCAAGAGTTCCCCACCATCAATCAGATCAATTTTGAGGGCAACGATCGGCTCGATGCAGAAATCCTGCAATCGCTGGTCACGTCCCAAGTGCGGCGCGTGTTTTCCCCCCAACAGGCGGAGCGTGACGCAGCAACAATCATCCAAGCATATGCCGACCAAGGCCGTCTAACCGCGAGTGTGACGCCCAAGATCATCCGCCGCTCTGACAACCGCGTCGATCTTGTGTTTGAGATTTCGGAAGGGCGCACAGTTGAGATCGAGCGCGTGTCTTTCGTGGGCAACCGCGCCTATTCGGACCGGCGGCTGCGCCGCGTCCTTGAGAGCACGCAGGCTGGCATTTTTCGTGTGCTCATCCGCTCTGACACATTTGTTGCCGACCGGATCGCGTTTGACCGTCAACTGTTGCGCGACTTTTATCAGGCGCGCGGTTACGTTGATGCGCAGGTCCTGTCCGTCAGTTCTGAGCTTAGCCCCGAGCGGGACGGTTTCTTTCTCACGTTTCGGGTCCAAGAAGGGCAGCAGTTCAGTTTTGGCGCACTGACCGCGTCCTCTGATTTGCCAGATGTCGACCCAGACCAGTTCCAAGACGAAATCCGCATTGGTGAAGGCAAAACCTATTCGCCCCAAGCCATTGATGCGACCATCGAGCGGTTGGAGTTGTTGGCGCTGCAACAGGGCCTCGACTTTGTGCGTGTGACGCCGCGTGTCACGCGCAACGACGAAGCGCGCACGCTCGACATCGATTTTGTGGTGGAACGCGGGCCGCGTATCTTTGTGGAACGCATTGATATCGAAGGGAATGCCACCACGCTGGATCGTGTGATCCGCCGTCAATTCGCCACTGTTGAGGGCGACCCGTTCAATCCGCGCGCCATTCGTGCCGCCGCAGAACGCATTCGGGCTTTGGGCTATTTCACCCAGTCCGACGTGTCAGCACGCGAAGGCTCCGATCCCTCGCAAGTCATCGTGGATGTCGATGTTGAGGAACAGCCAACAGGCTCGCTTGGGTTTGGGGCTAACTATTCTGTGCAGGACGGTGTCGGTCTTGCGCTCACATTCCGTGAAACGAACTTCCTGGGCCGCGGTCAGGTTGTGAACTTCACGCTCGATACAAGCAGCGATAACGCTAACTCTCAGCTGACCTTTGCTGAGCCGTTCTTTTTGAACCGGGATTTGGCGGCTTCCTTTAGCGTGTTCTACCGCACCACCGATAGCGAAGACGGCGCGTTCGACACGCGCAGTGTCGGCGCGTCGGTTGGGCTGGGCTTTCCCACCGGTGAATACAGCGACTTACGGATGAGCTATAGCTTTTCGCGTGATACGCTGACGCCCGATAGCGTGACCACGATTTCACAGATCATCGAAGATGAGCAGGGCACAGCAGACACATCGGCCATTGGTTATCGCTGGCGCTATGACACACGCAACGTCGGGCTTAACCCGGATGCGGGTGTGCTACTTCAATTCGGACAAGAGTTCGCGGGCCTCGGTGGAGATGAAGAGTTCATCAAGTCGACCTTCCGACTGGCTGGTGAAACCACCGTCTGGAACGGAGATGTCCTTCTGTTGGCGACGGTCGAGGGCGGCAATCTAACCTCGCTTGGCGATACGGTCTCGCGGGAGTCCAATCGCTTTTTCAACTCGCAGAACATTCTGCGCGGGTTCGAAAGCTCAGGAATTGGTCCGCGTGATTTGAATGCGGGGAATGATCCCTTGGGCGGCAACAACTACTTTGCCGCGCGGGTAGAGGCACAATTCCCGATCAACCTCGTGCCCGAAGAATACGGCATCTCAGGGGCCTTGTTCTACGACATGGGGTCCGTTTGGGGCTTGGACAATGTGAACGGCGGTCCTGCTGGTTTGGACATTGTGGATGACAGCTTTGAGTTGCGCTCTGCGATTGGTTTCGGAATTTTGTGGGACACCCAGATCGGTCCGCTACGGTTCAATTTCACAAACGCCATAAACTCCGAAACCGCCGACCGCGAGCAGTCGTTCGACTTCACAATCAGCACACGGTTCTAAGCCCGTGTGGGATGTGATCCGGCGTTGGTCTGGTCGGGATTTTGTCCGTGCGGTGTTAGCCGCCACACTCACTTGGCTGCCCATGGTACCTGTGGCCGCACAGGCGCCGCAGGTTGAAATACCGCGCCTAGCGATTGTCGTTTTGGACCGCGATGCGCTTTATACCAATAGCCTATTTGGCCAGCGTATCCGGCGTGAGATTGAGGCGGCCTCTCAGGCACTGTCCCTTGAGAACCGCCGCATCGAAGCGGCATTGGTCGCTGAGGAACAAGCGCTTACGGATCAACGCGCCCAGATGGATCCTGCCGCATTTCGGGCCATGGCGGACGAATTTGATACCCGCGTTGAAGACATACGTCAGGCCCAAGACGTCAAAGGGCGGGCACTGGCGCAACAGGCCGAGCAGGCGTCACAGCTGTTTTTCGAATTCGCGGGTCCGGTGCTAACGGAACTGGCGCAACGCACCGGCGCCTTGGTGGTGTTGGACCGGCGCACTGTTTTAGCGGCAGCGGATCAAGTAGACATCACATTGCGCGCCATCGCCGAAGTTGACCGCGTGGTCGGGCAGGGTCCCGGCCTTGAGGCGATGATGGACGCGCAAGTCCAGGTGCCGACGCAACGTCCCGAAGTGCGCCAAACGCTGACCCCACAACAGGGCACCGATGACAACACGGTGGAAAGCCCCGCAAGCATCGACTAAACCCACCCCATAACACTGCGCCCTGTACCCAGATTACCCGGGTTGCATCGGCACCGAACATTCGCGCACACTGCCAAATAGCAGGTACACGACCCATCCGTCAGGAGCATTCATGACCGACACACCCGCCATCCCGACCGAGGCTGATATCCATCTTATTCAACGGATTATCCCGCATCGGTATCCGTTTTTGCTGGTCGATAAGGTGCGTGACATCGTGCCCAATACCTCGGCGGTTGGGATCAAGAATGTGACGTTCAATGAGCCGCACTTTCAGGGTCACTTCCCCGCGACCCCCATCATGCCCGGCGTCACCATTATCGAAGCCATGGCACAAACCGCCGCCGTGATGGTGGGCGTGTCGATGAACATGGCCGACAAGGATTTGCTGGTCTATTTCATGGGTATCGACAAATGTAAGTTCCGCCGCAAGGTCGTGCCTGGTGACGTGCTGGAAATGGCCGTCTCCGTGACCCGTGGCAAGCCCGGCGGCAAGGTGTGGAAGTTCGAAGGCAAAGCAAACGTCGAAGGGGAAATGGCCGCTGAGTGCGAGTTTACTGCCATGATGGATCTTCCGAAGGACGCATGAGCATGGCGATTGACCCAACGGCCACCATCCATCCCTCTAGTGTGATTGAGCCCGGCGCGCAGATCGGAGCAGGTGTGCGCATCGGTCCGTTCTGCGTTGTCGGCCCAGACGTTCGTCTTGCGGATCGTGTTGAGCTGAAATCCCACGTGGTTGTTGCTGGCGACACTACGGTAGGTGAAGACACGGTAATCTTTTCTTTCGCGTCAATCGGTGAAATCCCACAGGATTTGAAATTTGGCGGCGAAAAGACCCAGCTGATAATCGGCGCGCGCAACCGCATTCGTGAACATGTCACGATGAATACCGGGACCGAGCAGGGCGGTGGTGTGACCCGTGTGGGTGATGACGGCTTGTTCATGGCGGGCTGCCATATCGCCCACGATTGCATCATCGGAAACCGGGTGATTGTCGTGAATAACTCGGCCTGTGCTGGTCACTGCGTTCTTGAGGACGATGTGATTGTTGGCGGCTTGTCGGGCATCCACCAATGGGTGCGGGTAGGGCGCGGCGCTATTATCGGCGCGCTATCGATGGTCACAAACGATGTCATCCCGCACGGGCTTGTCCAAGGGCCGCGTGGTGAGTTGGATGGCCTGAACCTTGTGGGTCTCAAACGCCGCGGCGTCGCGCGAGAGGATATCACTGCACTTCGTGCCGCGTTCTTGACCCTGAAACAGGGCGAGGGCACCTTTACCGAGCGGGCCAAACGCATTGGTGATGAAAACGACAGTGAATACGTTCAACAGATGGTGAGCTTTATCATGGGCGCCTCTGACCGTAATTTTCTGACCCCGAAATGATCGCTCTGATTGCAGGGCAAGGGGCGCTTCCGCAAGTGGTTGCGCAGGCGCTTGAGGGTCAAGAGTGGCGGCTGTGCGCGCTGGACGGTTATGCGCCGTCGCTGTCCGGGCCGATCCAGACATTTCGGATTGAAACGTTGGGCAGCTTTATCGCAGGCCTTAAACAGGATGGCGTAACGCAAGTCTGCTTTGCGGGCGCAATCGCACGACCACCAATTGACGCCACTCAAATTGATGCCGAAACGATGCCTTTGGTGCCTCGCATGTTGCAAGCTCTGCAGGCAGGTGACGATGGGGCGCTGCGCACAGTCATTAGCTTCTTCGAAGAGGCCGGGATGCAGGTAATCGGCGCACAGGACATCGTGCCCGAACTGCTTCCCGCTGAGGGTGTGTTGGTCGGCACGCCATCCGATCAGGACAAGGCCGATGTCAGCCGCGCGCGTGCCGTTCATGCGGCGATGGCAGCAGTCGACGTCGGGCAGGGGTGCGTGGTGGCGCGGGGCCAGGTCCTCGCGGTAGAGGCCTTGCCCGGAACCGATTGGATGCTGCGAAGCCTGAGGCCACCCGCTACACCGGTCTCACCACAAAAAGACCCCGGTGACCCAATGGAGTGGGCGTTTGGTGGTGTTTCTGACTGGCTATCTGGTCCCGACGCACCAAAGGGAACGCGGCCCGCGACGGACTTTGCCCGACCCAGTGGGGGCATTTTCTACAAGGGTGCCAAACCCAATCAGGACACCCGGATCGACATGCCCGTGATCGGCCCTGAAACAGTCCGTGGAGTGGCCGAGGCCAAGCTAAACGGGATTGTGCTACAGGCAGGCGGCGCGTTCATCTTAGACATTAACACCACACTGCAAGCCGCAGAAAAGGCTGGTATCTTTATTTCGGTAGAGCGCGCGTGAGCCTCTTGATTTGGATCATCGCAGGTGAGCCATCGGGCGACCGTTTGGGAGCTGCGTTGATGGCGGGGCTCAAAGCACTGTCACCAGACGTATGCTTTGAGGGCGTGGGCGGCGCCGAAATGTCGGCGCAGGGATTACACAGCCGTTTCCCGATGGAAGAGTTAAGCGTCATGGGCCTGACAGAAGTGCTGCCGCGCCTGCCGGGGCTGCTCGCGCGGGTCAAGGAATGCGCTGATGCCGTTGCGCAGGCCGAGCCAGACGTTCTAATCACAATCGACAGCCCTGATTTTTGCCTTCGGGTGGCAAACAAGGTCAAAACCCGTGTGCCCGACCTAAAGACCGTGCATTATGTAGCCCCATCGGTTTGGGCGTGGCGAGAACATCGCGCCGAGAAAATGGCCCGGTCCATTGATCACGTGTTGGCCTTGCTCCCCTTTGAGCCGCCGTACATGGTACGCGCGGGCATGACTTGTGACTTCGTGGGACATCCCGTCACCACCGAGCTGCTTGCAACACCCACTGAAGTTGCGACCTTCCGCGCCACCTACGGTGTTGAAAATACGCCACTTCTGCTCGTTCTGCCAGGTTCTCGTAGATCTGAGGTCTCGCGACTGGCCACACCCTTTGGCGAAGCATTGCGCCGGGTATGTGCCAAGCACCCCGATTTGCGTGTGGTCGTGCCTACGGTGGCCAGTGTGGCCAGTACCGTGCAAGGGGCAGTGCGCAATTGGCCCGGCCATCCCATCGTTCTTGACCCGCGCGATGTGCCCCGTGAAATAGCCGCCCGCGACAAGCGCGCAGCCTTTGCCGCGGCCGATACCGCGCTGGCCGCATCAGGCACCGTCTCGCTGGAGCTCGCCGCGAGCGACACGGCCATGGTTATCGCCTACGATATGAACTGGATCTCGCGCCAGATCATCGCCCACAAGCTCAAGATCGACACGGTCACTCTTGTGAACCTTGTTACAGAAAGCCGCGTCATCCCGGAGTTCTTGGGGGCTGAATGCAAGCCTGCGGCGATTGCCGACGCATTGCTCGCTCTGATCGATGATCCAGACGCCCGTAGCGCCCAAGCCGATATGGCCCAGTTGGCAATGAAACGCCTTGGTCGTGGTGGCGAAGCACCGGGTTTGCGCGCTGCACGATCAGTTCTCAACCAAATCGGCGCATTTTAACATTGCGGGACGGAAAGTCCCACGGTATCAGCCTACCTAGGCACCCATAGCTCAGCTGGATAGAGCGCTGCCCTCCGAAGGCAGAGGTCTCAGGTTCGAATCCTGATGGGTGCGCCAATTCCTCTTATTGAACGACACAAACAACAAAACGCCGCGATTGCGGCGCGCTCTAACGTTGTTTGTTCTGTGAAAGCTAAGGGTCATGAAGGGTAGTGGCGGAGGGAGCCAACCTGGCCGCTAACTCTCTCCCGTGCCAGAGGCAGCCATTTCGGGCTTGAGCGAAACTCTGCGCGACATTTTTTCAGTTGATTGCGAGCACTTCCTGACGCGTGAGTGTCAG
>Ga0233398_1000102_pt1 | contig 65784 bp, 57 predicted proteins | sample 38DmetaG_FD_182697 | JGI IMG/M metagenome (GOLD analysis project Ga0233398, IMG submission 182697) | Seawater microbial communities from Monterey Bay, California, United States - 38D | ecosystem: Environmental > Aquatic > Marine > Coastal | place: USA: California | collected 2016-10-02
ATTTGGTAGGTTACAAAAAAGATAGAAAAGGGGAAACTGTTATTACCAAAAGAAACGCAGAAGTTTTGCAAAATATAGCAGACATTGCTAATGGTAAATATATAGATGGTAATATAACCGAAAATCCTGTAAAAGAAATTTCAAGCATTATGGCTAATGCTCAAAAAAGTGAATTCGAAACCAAACAATTTTCTGATTATAAAGATCAGTTTCAATGGTTTTTAGGTATAGGTGTTTTCTTTTTATTACTGGATGTTTTCTTATTTGAGAAGAAAACAAAATGGGTGAAAAAAGTAGATTTATTTAACGAAGAAAAAACAAAAAAGTAAAAGAATGAACAAAAAAATAATATACTTATGTATGGCATTTATTTTATGTTCTGTAAATAAAATTTCTGCTCAAAAAGATTCTATTGTGCAACAACGTAAAGCAAGAAAATTAGTTAGAAACGGAAATGCCCTTTACGAAAAACAACAATTTACAGATGCTTCTGTAGCTTATAAAAAAGCATTAGCTAATAGTTCTTATTATGACAAAGCAAGCTATAATTTAGGTAATGCTTTATACCAAGGTAAAAACTTTAAAGAAGCTATTCCTTCTTATGAATTAACTGCAAAAACAGCAGAAGATAAATACACAAAAGCAGAGGCCTATCATAATTTAGGTAATGTATACATGGAAACTAAAAATTACCAAGGTGCAGTAGAAGCTTTTAAAAATTCGTTAAGAAACAATCCTAATGATGATGAAACTCGTTATAATTTTGCTGTTGCTAAAAAGTTATTAGACGAACAAAACAAGCAAAATAAAAACGATAAAAATAAAGACAAAAATAAGGACAATAAAGACAAAGAGAATAAGGATAAAGACGATAAAAATAAAGATAAAGACAAGAAAGATGGTGATGATAAGGATAAGAAAGAAGACGATAAAGATAAAGACGGAAAAGGAGATAAAGACAAAAAAGATAAGCAAGATCCTAAAAAAGACGATAATAAAGATAAAAAACAAAAGCCTAAGCCACAACAAGGCAAAATGTCTCCACAACAAATTAAGCAACTGTTAGAGAGCTTAAATAATGAGGAGAAGAAAACTCAGAAAAAAATGAATGCCAAAAAAGCGAAAGGCACAAAAACAAAACAAGAAAAAGATTGGTAAATTTGGTCTCGAAATAAAATCAATGGAATTGAAAAAATACATATCAATTTATTTTATTTTTTGTAGTCTACTATTGTTTTCACAAGAAGCTGAGTTAAGTGTTTCTGTAAGTAAAAACAAATTAGGGCTAAATCAACGTTTACGCGTAGAATTCTCTATAAACAAACAAGGTGCAGATAATTTTACGCCTCCAAAATTCAGTAATTTTAAAGTTATCCAAGGTCCTAGTCAATCTGTAAGTCAGTCTTGGATTAATGGTAAAGTAAGCTTTTCTCAATCTTATACTTACATCATTAAACCTAAAAGAAAAGGTGAGTTAATTATTGAGCCTGCAAGTATAGACATTAATGGGGGTACTATAAATTCTAAAATGATGAAAATTATTGTTTTAGATCCAGTAGAGATTCCAGATAATCCAAACGATCCAAATTATATTGCTGAACAAAATATTCATTTAGTTGCAGAAATTTCTAAATCTAGCCCATATGTTGGTGAAGGCATTTATGTAGAATATAGATTATACGTTAGTGAAAACGTAAGTGTTTATGATACCTCTGTAACAGAAGCCCCACAATATAATGGCTTTTGGAATCAAGAAATTAAAATTGATGGTTTCCCAGTAAAAATGGGTAAATACAATGGAGAAAATTACAGGTATATTGTTTTACAGAAAGCATTATTAATACCAACAAAATCAGGAAGACTAGCAATAGACCCAATGAAAATGGATATTGTTATTGGTGTACCAACAGGAAGAGCCGATTTTTTTGGAAATGTAATGACAAAGAACATTAAAAAAGAATTTTCATCAGCCAAAAAAGTTATCATTCCAAAAGATCTTCCTTTAGAAGGCAAACCAGAAGATTTTACTGGAGCTGTGGGTAATTTTGATTTTGAAGTTACATTAAGTAAAGAGGCTTTAAAAGCAAATGAATCTTCACAAATAAAAGTTGCAGTTTCAGGTAAAGGAAATTTAAAATTATTTGAACTACCAACTGTAGAAACTCCTGCAGAATTAGAGAAATATCAACCAGAAAGAAAAGAAAATGTAAAAGTTGCTACAAATGGTTTATCTGGTTCTGTTACAGATACCTATACAGTAGTTCCTCAATACAAAGGGAAATATAAAATACCAAGTGTAAACTTTTCATTCTTTGACCCAAATACTAAAAAATATAATACAATTTCTACAGAAGATTTATATGTAAATGTGTTAGAAGGCAAAGAAATTACAACTGTAGATAATAAAACTGATGTAGAAAAAAGAACAGTTACTTTAACAGGCAAAAACTTTAGATACATACAAACCAAAACAGATTTCTCAACCAAAGAAACCACAGACTTTTTTAAATCTAATCTTTTTTATGGCTTATTATTTTTACCACTTTTACTAATTCCTATTGGTATTGTCATTGCTAAAAATAATGAGAAAAGAAATAGTGATGTTATTGGCCGTAAACAAAGAAGAGCAGAAAAATTAGCTAAAAAATACTTGTCTGAAGCACAAAAACAATTAGGCAAAAAAGAAGCTTTTTATGAAGCTTTAGAAAGAGCTTTACACAACTATTTAAAAGCTAAATTAAATGTTGAAACTGCTGATATTAGTAAGGACAGAATAACTAATCTTTTAAATAATAGAAAAGTAGAAGAAGTAACTATAAATCAGTTTATAGATGTATTAAAAGCTTCTGATTTTGCACGTTACACACCAGTAACAGATACAGAAATGAAGCAAGAATATGAGAAAGCAAAACAAGTAATCGTTGAATTAGATAAACAGTTATAAGATGAAGAAAATCCTAATTTTATTACTGCTAATTGCAAATGTATTAAATGCTCAAGATGAGCAAAAGATATTTGAATCTGCTAATGAAATGTACAAACAGCAGAACTACGAAAAAGCGATTGAGTATTACAAAACCTTAGAAAAATATAACCTAATTTCATCTGAGCTTTTTTACAATTTAGGTAACTCTTATTACAAATTAAATAAAGTTGGCCCTTCTATTTATTATTACGAAAAAGCTTTAAAATTAAATCCTTTAAATAAAGATGTACAAAACAACTTAGTTTTTGCAAGAAGATTGGCATTAGATAATATTGAAGAATTACCAAAAACTGTTTTTCAAAAATTAAATAGTAGATATTTACAAAAACTATCTTATAATCAATGGGCAATAGTTTCAATTGTTTTTTGTGCATTGGTTAGTTTGCTTTTCTTACTTTTTTATTTTTCAAATCAACCTAGAAGTAAAAGAACTTATTTTGTAACAAGCTTAATAAGCTTTTTGTTTTTAATTATTTCTTTAACAATTACTTACAATCAGTTTTCTTACTTTAAAAATAACAAAGTAGCTATTGTTTTTGCTGAAGAAACAGAAGTTAGAAATGCTCCTTCTTTAAATTCAGAAGAAGTATTTACGTTACATGAAGGCACAAAAGTTATTGTTTTAGACACTATAGACGATTGGAAAAAAATAAAAATTGCTGATGGTAAAATAGGTTGGATTATTGCTGGAGATATTCAATTATTAGATAACTTTTAATTTTTTACTTAGCTTGTTTCTTTTTTACTATATTGCATTTCATAATTTATTTTTTTGAAAGCAAAACTCGCAATATTATTATCTTTTCTTTTTATAAGTTTACTAATTACACCAGTAATTTCTAGCCTTATAGATAGTAATCAAGAAATTACTTCTCTTCATGATTCTAAAGATGAAGAAAATAAAAACGAGGAATTAGAAAAAGATATTGAAATAGAATTAAGAACTTTTTCTAAAAACACTTTATTAGAAATTTTTTATGAAGATGATAAGGATGTTACTTCTTTTAATGATAGTTATTACTTAGAACTATCAAAGAAAAATACACCTCCTCCAGAACTAAATTATTAGTTCTATTTCAATCAATTTATCAATCAAAATTTTTTTTTCAATCAATCTAAATTAATCATTTAGAAAAACTTTTTTATTTATGTTTAAATACATTAAAAACGATTTACCTGCTAGTATCGTAGTATTTTTTGTTGCACTGCCTCTTTGTTTAGGTATTGCATTAGCAAGTGGAGCTCCACTTTTTTCTGGCTTAATTGCTGGTATTGTTGGAGGTATAGTAGTTGGAGCATTATCTGGCTCTAATATTGGGGTAAGTGGTCCTGCTGCAGGTTTAGCAGCAATAGTACTTACAGCTATAGGCTCTTTAGGAGGCTATGAAAACTTTTTAGTTGCTGTAGTTTTAGGTGGTATCATACAACTTATTTTTGGACTTTTAAAAGCAGGGGTAATTGGATATTATTTTCCATCATCTGTAATTAAAGGAATGTTAACTGGTATTGGAATCATTATTATTCTAAAACAAATACCTCACTTTTTTGGTTATGATGCAGATCCTGAAGGAGATTTTGCTTTCTTTCAAGTTGATGGTGAAAACACTTTTTCAGAAATATTAAAAACATTAAATAATATTAGCCTGGGTTCTACAATTATAGGACTTGTTGGTTTAGGTATTTTATTACTTTGGAGTAATGTTTTGTCTAAAAAAGGTAAAATTTTTCAATTAATACAAGGCCCATTAGTTGCTGTAGTTTTAGGTATTATTTATTTTGTTGTTACTGGTGATGATACTAAATATGGTATTAGCTCTGAACATTTAGTAAGTGTGCCTGTACCAAGTGATATGGATTCTTTTTTAGGCCAATTTAGCTTTCCAAACTTTGGAGTTATTGGCAATCCAGAAATTTGGGTTACAGCATTTACAATAGCTTTGGTAGCTAGTCTAGAGACCTTACTATGTGTTGAAGCAACAGACAAATTAGATCCACATAAAAACGTTACACCAACAAACAGAGAATTACTAGCACAAGGAACAGGAAATGTTATTTCTGGTTTAATTGGTGGTTTACCAATAACGCAAGTAATTGTTAGAAGTTCTGCTAATATACAATCTGGAGGTAGAACAAAATTATCTGCCATAGTTCATGGTTTCTTTTTATTAATTTCTATTATTTTAATACCAACTTTATTAAATAAAATACCATTGTCTGTACTTGCAGCAATTTTATTTATTGTTGGTTTTAAATTAGCAAAACCATCGCTTTTTAAACAAATGTGGAAATTAGGATGGAAACAATTTGTGCCATTTTTAGTAACTGTTTTAGGGATTGTATTTACAGATCTTTTAAAAGGTATAGGAATGGGTCTTGCTGTGGGTATCGTTATTATTTTAATTAAGAGTTTTCAAAACTCACACTTTTTACACAAAGAAGGAGAAGACATTGATGATGGTAAAATTAAAATGACACTTGCAGAAGAGGTTACCTTCTTTAATAAAGGTGCTATTTTAAAAGAGTTAGACAACTTACCTAAAGATTCTTTATTAGAATTAGATGTAAGACAAACCAAATATTTAGATAACGATATTATTGAGATTCTTGAAGACTTTAGCATTAAAGCAAGAGAAAGAAATATAACCATCAAATTAATATCAGAAAGAGGAATTGTAGAAAATCCTGACAGTTTTATAGAGTTTTTTAAATTAAAAAAATAAATCAACCATGAGAAATAAAGCCATAAATAAATTAGCACAAGAAGTGCTAACTCCAGATGATGTTTTACAAGATTTATTACAAGGTAATGAGCGATTTGTAAACAATAAACTTGCAGAAGTTGCACACTTAGAACTAGTAAAAGAAACAATTACTGGTCAATATCCAAAAGCTGTTATTTTATCTTGTATAGACTCAAGAGTGCCTGTAGAACAGGTTTTTGACCAAGCTATAGGTGATGTTTTTGTAGCTAGAGTTGCAGGTAATTTCGAAAATACAGATATTTTAGGAAGTATAGAATACGCATGTGCAGTTGCTGGTAGTAAACTTATTTTTGTTTTAGGACATGAAAGTTGTGGTGCAGTAAAAGCAGCTTGTGATGGTGTAGAGTTAGGTAATATTACAAGTATGTTAGCCAACATTATTCCTGCAGTTAAAAAGTCTTCTAAAGAGGTTGAAGGCGAAGCTAATTCTTCTAATAAAGAATTTGTTGCAAAAACAGTAGAAAACAACGTATTGTTAACGATGCAAAGAATACAAGAAAGAAGTAACCTTTTATCTGAAATGATAGATGGTGATGAAGTTAAAATAGTGGGTGGTGTTTACTCTTTAAGTTCTGGTAAAGTAAACTTAGTGTAAAACCATTTTTTACTCATTTTAGAATCCTTTTTTAAAGTTTTTATTCTCCTTTGATAAACTTTAGAGAAGGATTTTCTTCATCTAAAACTGTAGGAAATAAAGTTGGCACTATAGATTTTACTGGAGCATATAAAATAGATTCATCTAAAGTTTCTTTATTTACAAAAGGTATAGTTTTATTAAACTTATCAAAAAACAAAAAGATAACACTTAAAATTACAGCAGATTTTAAAGTGCTAAAAATTCCTCCAAGAATTTTATTTAATAATCCTAAAGAAGTTATATCTGCAAGTTTGGTTAACACTTTACCAATAAAAATAATAATTAGTACAACAAACAAAAATGTGGCAATAAAAGCTACTATTTTATTGGTTTGATGAGACCATTCTAAGACTGAATTTTCTAAGAAATTTTCTGCATAGTAAGAAAAATGAATTGCACAAAATACACCAGCAATAATAGCTACTAAAGAAGCAACTTCTGCAAAAAGGCCATTCATTATACCTCTTACAAAAGCAAAAGCTAAAATTACCCCAATAACAATATCAAAAACGTTCACTATTAATAATTTGTGTAAATCTACATTATATTTTTTACAATTTAAAAATGCACATTGTATCTTTACATTCTTAATTTTTTCTAATGACAAAAGAGCTTAACTTAAAAGAAAAATGGGACATTTTAGTGACTAAACTTTCAGAAGATTTTTCTGATGGTGATGAATTACAGGTAGATGGAATTATCTATTTAATTGGTGTTCAAGAATTAGGGCAAGGTCATCGAAAATTTAAAAAAGACGAAAAAGTAAATTTAATGCATATTGCAATTTGTAAACTTTTAGAACCATATGGTTATTATGAATTTGATTTTTTTGACGAAGATGGTTGGCCTCATTACAAGACAACTACAGAATTACCAAATTTAAAACCTGGTGAACAAACTGTATTAATGAAAGAAGCTATTGTAATTTATTTTGATGACTTAGATTATTTTTAGTTTAAGTAACACTCAATTTACGAACCATAACAGAAAATAGTTTAGGAACAAAACGTTTTACATAAACACCTAACTTCTCTTTTGCGCCAGCTATATAAACTTCTTCTTTTTTATTTTTTATTGCTGTAGCCATTAATTTTGCAAAACGTTCAGGTTGTATGCCATTTGCTGTAGCTTTATCCATTTTTTGTTGTGGAGAACCATCACCAGTTAAAGCATTTTTAGAAATATTTGTATTTACAAATCCTGGGCAAACTAATGTTACAGCAATATTATCATTGTGATGTTCTGCTCGTAAACTATCAAAAAAACCATGTAAAGCATGTTTACTAGCTGCATAACTAGATCGTAAAGGAGTACCTATTTTACCTACAATACTTGTTGTAGTTACAAAATGCCCAGCATTATTTTCTATAAAATGTGGTAAAATAGCTTTTGTTAAAGCTACAACCCCTAAATAGTTGATATCTATAATACGTTTATCAACAGCAATTGCAGTATCTTTTACTAAAGAACGTTGACTAATACCACCATTATTTACCAAAACGTCTATTCTTCCAAAAAATGTAAGCGCTTCATCTGCTATGGGCTTTAAGTTTTTATAATCTTCATAGTCTAGTGTTATAATTTTTACATCCTCTAGAATTTTACATTCACTTTTTGTAATTTCTAAATCTTCTTTATTTCTTGATGATAAAATTAACTTAGCATTTTGATTTGATAACTCTATAGCTAAGGCTTTTCCTATACCAGAAGAAGCGCCTGTAACCCAAATAACCTTATTATTAAAACTCATGTTGTTATTATTTAACTTTACAATATACTTATTTTACTATAGAAATAGTATTTTTGGTATGCTTCTTGAAAAAAGAGACCTATTAAATATATTTTAAAATGTTAAGAAAGCTAATTGCTTTATTTCTTCTAATATCTTCATTTACAATTGCTCAAAATACAGTTAAGGGCTACATCAGTCCTAATTTAAAAAGCGATTGGTTAATTCTTTATAGATTAGAAGGCACTAGACAAATCTTTGTAAATAATACCACCATAAAAAAAGATTCTCTTTATATTAATAATAAAATACAAGCTGTAGGAAGTTTTGAAATAACATTACCAAAAAATGCTAAAATAGGATCTTACAGAGCTACTTATAGATTAGAAGGAGCTGGTTTTGTAGATTTTTTCTACAATAAAGAAGATGTAGAATTTATATTTAATCCTGATTTTCCTCAACAATCAATTGCATTTACAAAATCTAAAGAGAATAAATTATACAAACAATATTTAGATGATATTACTGTTGTTCAAGAAAAAATAGATTCGATACAAGTTGCATTTCTACAAAACAAAAAAGTAAAACTAGATTCAGCTTATAAAAAAGCTTATACTGCTTTTAATAAAGTGCAAAGCAAATACGAAAGTGAATCAAAAAACATGTTAATTCATGATTTTATTACAGCAAGCCCAAGAGTAAATTCTGAAACCATATTAAATACCCCAGTCGAATATTTAGGCCTTATAAAAAGTACTTTTTTTGATAAACTAGATTTTACAAATAAGCAATTGGTAAACTCATCGTTTTTAACCAATAGAATATTAGATTACATATTTTATATTAATTATGCAGATAATGCTAAAGAACAGCAAACTCTTTATAAAAAAACAATTACTAAAGTTTTATCTAAAATAGATAGCAAAAGTTATAAGTCTAAAATTATAGAGTTTTTAATTGGGCAATTTGAAACTCAAAACAATATAGAAATTATAGATTATTTGTTTAATGAGCATTACAATAAATTACCAATAAATTTACAAAACCAGCAATTTAAAAAAGAAAAAGAAGCCCTATTCGCTGCAGAAATTGGCAGAATAGCACCAGATTTTTCGTGGTCTAAAAACGGACAAAACTTTAAGTTATCTAAATTAAATGATGCTGAAAAATATGTATTAGTTTTCTGGAGTACAAGTTGCTCTCATTGTTTAAGAGAAATTCCACAATTACATAGTTTTATGAAGTCTAAGTCTAATATAAAAGTAGTGGCTTTTGCTTTAGAAAAAGAAGCTTTTGTATGGCAACAATTCACAAAAGCAAACTTACAAGGTTGGCATAATGTGTTAGGGTTAAACAAATGGGAAAATAAAACAGCAAGAACCTATAATATTAATGCAACTCCTTCTTACTTTGTTTTAGATAAAAACAAAAAAATTATTGCAAAACCTAATGAGTTTAAAGATGTAAAAGAGTTTATAAATAAACTTTAAAAATGTAGAAAAGCATCTTTTAAGTGCTCTATTTTAGTTTGTTTTTTATTGGTAATAATAGCAATAATATCAAAGCGAACCTCAACATCTAAATCTCTTTCAACAACATAATTATCGATTGCAGATAGTAACAGTTTTATTTTTTTAGGATTTACAAAATCTTGGGGATTACCAAAATAATTAGACGTTCTTGTTTTAACCTCAATAGCAACTAGAACATCTTCTTTTTGAGCAATGATGTCTACCTCAGCTTTTAAGTATCTGTAGTTAGTTTCTAAAATTGTATAGTTATTCTCTAGCAAAAAATCAATAGCTAACTGCTCTCCTTTTTTTCCTAAATCATTATGATCTGCCATTATTATAAGACTTTTTTTATAGTATAAAACTTATTCTTCTGTTGTATTCATGTATGGTTTAAAAACGCTACTTTAAAAAAATTATTTATTAGATTGCAATATTGACAATATCCATACAATGTATAAAAAATTAGACAGTTTTTCTCAAATTAGTAGCTTATTGATTTTACTAGTTTCATTCAACATTTTTTCTCAAGTATCTGTTGGTAATGGAAGTTACACAAATACATTTCCAGGTACAGATGCTGCAAATAGAAATGCTTTTCCTTCTGGAGAGCCACAAACTTCTGGTATAGCCGCTACAAAACCAGTACCAACAAACGATTGGTGGTCTAAATTAATTAAAGAAGATTTTGCAGATAATTTATTTAATTATCCAATGACCATGAAAACTACAAACCAAGGTCTAATTGTTACTTTTATTCCTGTTGGAAGACCAATTGGAGATAATGCTGCTATACAGCTTGGGTTAACCAACTTAAATACTACTAAAACTACTGTTTCTGATTTTTCTGATTGGACAGTTACTATGGATTGGAAAGACAATACACATAACTTAAAAGCAACTTCTGGAATTGGAATGCCTTTTGTTTATTTAGAAAAAGATGATAATGCAACAGCTGAAGTAACTATAAACTCAGGTAATGTTACCCTGTCTAATGAATTAATTATTATCGAAAATGCATCTGATGGAGGTGACTTTGTGGTTTATGCCCCTTCTGGAAGTACTTGGACAAAAAATGGAAACGTATATACTTCTTCTTTAAATGGAAAAAATTATTGGTCTATTGCAATGTTATCCTTAACAACTGCTAATGTGAGTGCTGTGGCTCAAGAATATAAAAAGTACGCTTATGTTTTTCCTACAAATACTTCTGCAGATTGGTCTTTTAATAAGAATTCATCTAAAGTAACTACAACATTTACAATAGAAACAACAATTAAAGAAGGTGCTAACACTAATATTTTACAAGGTTTATTACCCCATCAATGGAATAATTTAGCATCAAATTCTGCTACACCTAGTGTTTACAGTTACCAAACTGCAAGAGGAGAATTAAAAACTTTAGAAGGGAATTCTTTTATTGTAGAAAATATATTTAAAGGAATTTTACCAACATTGCCAGATGTAACAAACTTTAGTACTACCTATAAACCCAATGAATTACATTCAAAAATAACATCTATTCAAAATGATAAACTAGCAACTTGGACAGATTCTTATAATGAAGGACAAGTAATGAATCGTTTAATTCAAACTGCAAGAATTGCAGATCAAATAGGAAATATAGAAGGTAGAGATAAAATGATTGCTACAATTAAAGAACGATTACAAGATTGGTTGAGTTATGAAAATGGCGAAGTTGCCTTTTTGTTTTATTATAATTCAAATTGGTCAACCTTATTAGGTTACCCTTCAGGGCATGGACAAGATAGCAACATAAACGATCATCATTTTCATTGGGGATATTTTATACATGCTGCTGCTTTTTTAGAACAGTTTGAACCAGGTTGGGCTTCAAATTGGGGAGAAATGATAAATCTTTTGATAAGAGATGCTGCATCTTCAAATAGAAATGATGATAAATTTCCATATTTAAGAAACTTTAGCCCTTTTGCTGGTCATAGTTGGGCAAATGGTTTTGCATCTTTTCCTCATGGAAACGATCAAGAATCAACTTCAGAAAGCATGCAATTTGCTTCATCATTAATTCATTGGGGAACCATAACAAATAATGATGAAATTAGAGATTTAGGGATTTACATTTACACAACAGAACAAACAGCTATTGAAGAATATTGGTTTGATATGTATGAAAGAAATTTTGATGCAAATCATCCTTACAGCTTGGTTTCTAGAATATGGGGCAATTGGTATGATAATGGTACTTTTTGGACATCAGACATAGCTGCTTCTTATGGTATAGAGTTATATCCAATTCATGGGGGCTCTCTTTATTTATCACATAATCAACAATATGCAAAAAAATTATGGGCAGAAATGGAAGCCAACACACCTGTGTTAAATAATGTTGTAAACGATAATCTTTGGTATGACACTTATTGGAAATTTCTTTCCATGACAGATCCTCAAAAAGCACTTGATCTTTATAATGATTATTCAGATAGAAATGTAAAGTTTGGTATTTCAGATGCTCAAACCTATCATTGGTTACATGCAATGAAAGCATTGGGTCAAATTGACATTTCTGTTACTGCAGATTATCCAATTGCTGCTGTTTTTAGTGATAATGGTTCTAAAACCTACGTTGCTCACAACTACTCTAATACTCAAATCACTGTAAATTATTCAGACGGATATCAACTTATTGTTCCTGCTAATAAAATGGTAACTAGCAGAGATATTAACGTTAGTGCAATTTTATCATCTGATAAAAAAGAAATTAGTGAAAACGAATCCATAAACCTGTCTTTAATCACATCTGGTAATGGAATTACAAAAGTTGAATTTTATAATAATGATACTTTTTTAGCAGAAGATGTAACAGCGCCTTTTACTTACGCTTCTTCTAGCTTAAGTGCAGGTATTTACAATTTATATGCAAAAGTTTATACTGCTAATGGTTTTATTTTTTCTAATGTAATTAACGTACAAGTTGGTGATCAAAAACCATATCAAGATACTATTCACACAATACCTGGCACTATTGAAGCTGGTCATTACGATTATTTTGTTGGTGGTGTAGGACAAAATATAACTTATTATGACGATTCTGTAGTAAATGAAGGTGATTTTAGAACAACAGAATATGTAGATGTGTTAAGTGTTGCAAATGAAGGAGCAACAGTGGGATGGATCTCTGCTGGTGAATGGTTAGAATATACAATTGATGTACAAACAACTGGGTGTTATACATTAAACACTCGTTTTGCTTCAGGAAATTCCAATGGAGGAGGTCCAATTTATTTTGAAATTGATGGAACTAAAATTAGTGAAGATATCAGATTTTCTGCTACAGGAGACTGGAATAATTGGGTAACAAAAACAAATAATTTAGAACTAAATCAAGGAACACATATATTAAGGCTAGTTGCAGATCAAGGAGAAGTAAATATTGGTAAAATGGAGTTTGTTTATAATGCAAGTACTTGTCCTACAGAGCAAGAATCTTCGTTACCTTTTGACTTTGAAACATTTCCAACAACTGCTGATTTTAATAATTTTGATGGAGGTATAGCTATTGTAGAAAACGTTTCAGCTGCCCAAAACAATGGAAATAGTAGTACAAAATTAGCAAAACTTGTAAGAGATGGAGGGCAACCTTGGGCAGGTTCATTTATAAACCTAAAAAACACTTTAGATTTTAGAACAAATAATTATATAGTATTAGATATTTGGACAGAAGCCCCTGTAGGAACATCGATGCAAATAAAACTAGAACAACAAAATGGTAATGCTGCTTTTTTTTTAGCAACACCAACAACTGTCTCTGGTGCATGGGAAACTTTAGTTTGGGATTTTGGTCAGTTAGGTTCAAGTGCTTATGATAAACTAGTATTTATGTTTGATATTAATAATGTTGGTAATGGATCGAACACATCAACTTTTTATTTTGATAATGTAAGACAAGAAAACACTTTAAGTGTTAATGAGTTTTCAATTAATGATATTCTAATTTATCCAAATCCTATTAAAAATACGATACAAGTAATCTCTAAAACAAAAGAAATTTCAAAAATTGAAGTCTTTAACATTATTGGAAAGAAATTAAAAGTTATAACTAATAATTTTAATGAAATTGGTGTAGAAGAGTTATCAAGTGGATTATATTTAATTAAAGTTTTTTCTGAAAATAAAAGTTTTACCACTAAAATAATTAAAGAATAAAAATCTATTTTTTTATTTAAAACATTATTTACTACTTTTAAATAATGGATTTTCCTTTTGGTTTTGGACAAAAAAGCTCTTTGCTTTTAATTTTCTTTTTTAATGGAATTGTATTCTCATTTCTAGTATTAAAAAAGGGTATTCAAAACAATAATAACGCTAATAAATGGTTGAGTTTTTTATTGTTTTTGTGTGCTATGTATATTGCACCATATATGTTGGGGTATGCAGGTTGGTATTCAAGAAAAGTGACAAGAGAAATTCTCTATTTTATTCCATTTATGCAGGTTTTACTAATTGGTCCAGTCATTTTTTTCTATACTAAAAGTCTTCTTAATTCAACTTTTAAAATATCTAAAAAAGAATACTATCATTTTATACCTGCCCTTATTTATTTAGTATATAGTCTAATAGTTTTTATTACAGATAAATTAATTTTAGATGAGTTTTATTTTTATGCAGATGGTAGAGATAAAGACATGGCTAATTGGTATCAAATAGCTGGTATCATATCTATGGTTTACTATCTAATAGCAAGTCTAAAGTTCTATAAAAATTATAAAAAACTAGTTTTTGATAAAGTAAGTTTCGCAGATTCTATTTTATTTGAATGGATTCCGAATTTTTTAATTGCTTTTTTAAGTATTGTTGTTTTAAGAGTATTATTATTTCTTTTAAATCCTGAATGGGGCAATTTTGGTAATCAATTTTGGCATTATATTGCATTTTCTATTGTTGTACTTTATGTATCTGTAAATGGGTATGCTAATGCATTAAAAATGTCTTTTTTAAATGATGTTAATTCAGAAAGCATTAATGTTTACCAAGAATCAGATGAAGATTATAAAACAAAACAAGACAACACAAATCTTGAAGAAATTGAATTTTGGAAAGACAAAATTCTACATTTAGTTGAAAACGAAAAGGTATTTAAAAATCCAACTTTAACACTTTCTGATCTTTCAAAACTATTAAATACAAACACTAAAAACATTTCTAAAAGTATCAATTCAGGATTTGATATGAATTTTAATGACTTTATTAATCATTATAGAATTGAAGCTGTAAAAGAAAAATTACATAAAAAAGAGCATAAAACTTCTACTTTATTAGGCATTGCCTTTGACTGTGGTTTTAATAGTAAGGCTACTTTTAATAGAGCTTTTAAAAAGAGTATAGATTTATCTCCAAAAGATTATCTTAAAAATTTATAACAATCTTAGTATCAAATCAAGATTTGAAGCGTATAAACCTAGCTTATATCACATATTTGCAACAAAATTAATTCTATTATGAGGTATTTCGTATTGTGTTCAGCACTATTCTTTGGGTTGCAAATTTCAAGTCAAAATCAAGATTTTCTAAAAATTGATTCCATTTTAAAATCTAAAGTTGATGAAAATCATCCTGGAATTGCAGTTGGTATTCTTAAAGATGGCAACATCATTTATGAAAAATATTTTGGGCTATCTAACCTTCAGCATAAAGTGAAGTTTGATGAAAACACAAGATCTAATATTGCATCAACTGCGAAACAATTTACTGCCTTAATAATTTTAGATTTATCATTAAATGAAAAATTGAGTTTAGAGGATGATATCAGAAAATACTTACCAAAACTATATAAAAATGTTAATGATAAAATTAAATTACGTCATTTATTAAATCATACTAGTGGTATTCGTGATTATGTAGAATTATTAGATCTAGAAGGGGATGTTTGGTGGAAAAGAGTTGGTTTAGACAATGATGCTATTTTAGAATTAATAGAAAACCAAGAAGAATTAGGGTTTACACCTGGTTCTCAATATAGCTACAGCAATACAAACTACGTTCTACTTACCAAAATAATTGAAAAAATTTCAGGAAAAACTTTTAATGTGTATTCTAAAAAATTCTTTGAAAATTTAGGTATGAATGAAACTTCTTTTGTTGAAGGCTATATGAAAGTAATTCCTAACAGAGCAAACCCATATTCTGATTGGGGAAGAGGAGAATGGTGGGAAGTACCAACAGTTACCAAAACCAATGGAGAAGGTTTTTTATTTACCACTTTAAAAAATCAATTAACTTTTGAAAAAGCCGTACAAAATGCGAATCATAATAACAATGTTTTATTAATTAAAAGTCAGCAACCCATACCAAATAGCGAAATTAAAACTTATGGTTTTGGATTAGAACTTGAAGATAAGTTGGGTAGAAAAGCTATGCACCATTCAGGAGGAACTTACGGATTTCATTCACAAACCTACAGATTTCCAAAAGAGCAATTGACCATTTTTGCAATGAGTAATAATGGTAATATTAGTACCAATTTAATTGCTCAAGAAATTGCAAAAATTCTTTTACCAAAATCTGAAAATAAAATTAAATACGATTCTAAATTCTACAAAAATTCAGAGGCAAATGACGTAATAGTTTTAGGAAAATATACCTATCCACTTATAAACAAAATCGTGGAAATAATATATAAAGAAGGAAAAACATTTTGGAAAGAGAAAAACTTTACTGTAGAAATGGTTTCTGAAGATAGAAATTTATATTCTTTCACCAATAATCAGGAACTAAAAGTGAAGTTTTATACAGATAAAATGATTGAGTATTATCCTTCAGGAAAAACAATGACTTATAGTAAAGTAAATGATGAATTTCTATCTAAATCAGATCTAGAAAATTTGGTAGGGAATTACTATAACAAAGCATTAAAAGTTGGTTTCGATTTAAAATTGAATGAAAAAAACAAGTTACAATTTAAGTTATCTAGCAATAATGGTTTTAATGATGTTACGTTTTATAATCGTAAATATGGGATAGCAAACAACTTTTTCTTAAAAGTAAAAAGAGACTTGTTTAATAGAGTAATAGAAATAAAACTTACTTATGGTAGAGCTCATAATATTAGATTTAGAAAGAAAACCAATTTAAAATTTCAGCCAAAAATTTCTACAGAAAATGGCTCTATTGAGGTAACAACCATTGGTTCTAAAAAAGAGAATTCTTCAACAATTTTACTGACTAAAAATTATGCAAATGGCAATGAAATTTGGTACAAGAAATTTGGAGGAAATAGTTATGATAAAGCAAGTTCTATTATAGATACTGAAGATGGTTATTTAATTATAGGGTCTACCAGTTCTTATGGAAAAGGAAATTACGACATGTTTGCCATTAAAACTGATAAAAAAGGTAAAAAGCTTTGGCAAAACACCTTTGGAGGATTTTATAACGAATATGGTTACACAGCAGAAAAGACAAAAACAGGTTTTATTATAAAAGGCACCAAACAAAACTGCCCTAATAATACTGATATCAATAGAAATTGCATAACTAATGTTTGGTTTGTTACTATAGATAAAAATGGGAAGGAAGTTTCAAATCAGCTACTTGAAGAAATTAAACATTAGTCAAATGATAAGGTTGAATGTTCTTTTGAAATATTCAACTTTGTTTTTCTTCCAAAAATTAAAGCTCTATTGTCAGCCTCATGACCTGCAGGAAAATTAAAAATAACAGGAATGTCAGCAGGAATTGCATCTAAAATGAGTTGCTCTATAGAACTCCCCCATTTTGTAGAATTCTTTTTAATCAAGCTCATATTACCTACAACTACCGCTTTTACATTAGTAAAATAATTGGCTCTTTTTAAACTTTGTAGCATTCTATCTATAGCATATTTATACTCACCTATTTCTTCTATAAATAAAATTTTATCATCCGTATTTAATTGGCTTTTTGAGCCTAACATCGATGTTAAAATTGCTAAATTACCTCCTATTATTTGACCTTGAATTGTATCTAAATTTTGTGTTCTATTGTATTTTGATAAAGGAATTTTATAACTCAAATTTTCTCCATAAAGTACTTTTTTAAATGTTGAGATGGTTTCAATAATTTCTTCGGGTTTTTCCTCTAAACTAGTAGCCATCATTGCATGTAGTGTTTCAATTCCTAAATTATGAATATGATTATGAAACGCTGTAATATCAGAATATCCAATAATCCATTTAGGATTTTGTTTAAACTTTGTGAAATCGAGCTTGTCTAAAATTCGTACAGAACCATAACCTCCTCTTGCTGCCCAAATGGCTTTTATATTTTTATTATCTAACGCTTCTTGAAAATCTGCTGCTCTTTCATTATCTGTGCCTGCAAAGTGATTGTTTTGATGAAACATATTTTTACCAAGAACCACATATAGCCCCCAACTTTCAGCTAATTGTTTTGCTTGTAAAACCACAGCTTTTCTACTTGGTTTTAAAATTCCTGCAGGAGCAACAATTGCAATGGTATCTCCAGCTTTTAAATAAGATGGGGTTATTAATTTTTCTTGAGAAACTAAAGAAGAAAACGTAATAAGAAATCCTAATGCTAAAATATTTTTTTTCAAAATTTAACTGCTTTTTGGGTTTTAAAAAATTAAATAACATATAAAAGTAAATGTATCGATTTTCAATGGTTTTAAAAAATTGCTTTTTTGTACTTTTGCACTTCAAAAATGATTCCAAAAATTTAAGAGAAACTTTATGAGTGCTCCAAAAAGATATACAATTACAGCTGCATTGCCATATACAAATGGTCCTATACATATTGGTCATTTAGCAGGTGTTTACGTTCCTGCAGATATTTATGCTCGTTATTTACGAAATATTGGTAAAGATGTAGCCTACATCTGTGGTTCTGATGAACATGGTGTAGCCATACCTATGAGAGCTAAAAAAGAAAGTGTTTCTCCACAAGATATTATAGATAAGTATCATACAATCATTAAAAAATCTTTTTTAGAATTTGGAATTTCGTTTGATAATTATTCAAGAACTTCTGCTGAAATTCATCATAAAACTGCATCAGAATTTTTTACCAAATTATACAATGATGGTGAATTTATAGAAGAAGTAACTGCACAACTATATGATGAAGAAGCAAATCAATTTTTAGCAGACAGGTTTATTTTAGGAACTTGCCCTAAATGTGGATTTGAAGAAAGTTATGGAGACCAATGTGAAAATTGTGGTACAAGCCATAATGCAACAGATTTAATTAATCCTAAATCTGCAATCACTGGTAATGTGCCTACTATAAAAGAAACAAAACACTGGTTTTTACCTTTAGATAAACATGAAGATTTTCTTAGAGAATGGATTTTAAAAGGCCATAAAAAAGACTGGAAACCCAATGTTTATGGACAAGTAAAAAGTTGGGTAGATGATGGTTTAAAACCGAGAGCTGTAACTCGCGATTTAGATTGGGGTATTCCTGTACCAATTGAAGGTGCAGAAGGTAAAGTATTATATGTTTGGTTTGATGCACCTATTGGCTACATATCTTCTACTAAAGAATGGGCTGCAAAAGAAGGCAAAAACTGGGAAGACTATTGGAAAAAAGACGATACTAAATTGGTGCATTTTATTGGGAAGGACAATATTGTTTTTCACTGTATTATTTTTCCAAGCATGTTAAAAGCTCATGGAGATTATATTTTACCTGACAATGTTCCTGCAAATGAGTTTTTAAATTTAGAAGGCAATAAATTATCAACTTCTAAAAATTGGGCAGTTTGGTTACATGAATATTTAGAAGATTTTCCAAATCAGCAAGATGTGTTAAGATATACATTAACTGCAAATGCTCCAGAAAGTAAAGACAACGATTTTACATGGAAAGATTTTCAAGCAAAAAATAACAATGAGTTGGTTGCCATTTTTGGAAACTTCATAAACAGAGTTTTAGTCTTAACTCATAAATATTATGATGGAATTATACCAGCCCCTAATGAGTTTAGAGAAATAGATGAAGATGTTTTAGCTGCTTTAAAAGATTATCCAGCAATAATTGGGAAATCTATAGAACGTTACAGGTTTAGAGAAGCAAGTCAAGAGTTAATGAATTTAGCTAGATTAGGGAATAAATATTTAGCTGATGAAGAGCCTTGGAAAAAGATTAAAACAGATGAAGAGCGCGTAAAAACCATTATGTATGTAACATTACAAATTACTGCAGGTTTAGCTGTTGTTTCAGAGCCATTTTTACCTTTTACTTCTGCCAAATTAAAAAACATGTTAAACATTGTTTTTTGTAGAAAAGAAAAAGGGTTGTGTTGGTCAGACATTTCTACAAAAAACGTTTTACTAAGGGCTGGTCATCAAATTAATAAGTCTGAACTATTATTTTCAAAAATAGAAGATAAGACTATAGATACTCAACTTGAAAAATTAGAAGCTACTAAACTAGCAAACGAACAAGAAAACAAATCTGTTGAACCTCAAAAAGAAACTATTGAGTTTGATGATTTTACAAAACTAGACATCAGAATAGGTACTATTTTAGAAGCAGAAAAAGTGGCTAAAACTAAAAAACTTTTAAAACTAAAGGTTGATGTAGGTATAGATACAAGAACCATTGTTTCTGGTATTGCAGAGAGTTTTTCTCCAGAAGACATTATTGGGCAACAAGTTTCTGTGTTAGTAAACTTAGCTCCAAGAAAAATTAGAGGAGTAGAAAGTCAAGGTATGATTTTAATGACAGATACACCAGATGGAAAATTAGCTTTTGTTGAGCCAGAGAAATCTGTAAAAAACGGCCAACAAGTAAGTTAATTTTAAACTTTTTTTACATTTTCTACATTCAAGTTATTTTTTACTACTTTTCGTGGTTTAAAAAATAATTATGTCTAAAAAAATAGCATTTATTGCATTCGTAGTTTCTCTTGGAGGATTTTTATTTGGTTTTGATGCAGGTATTATCTCTGGTGTGATGTCTTATGCTAGTCCAGAATTTAACTTAGATGACATTCAATCTGGTTGGGTAGTAAGTTCACCTTCCTTTGCAGCAATGATTGCAATGCTATTTTCTGGAAGATTAAGTGATAAAATAGGGCGCAAAAAAATTTTAATTATTGTAGCATTTTTATATGCAATCTCTGCACTATTATCTGCAATAGCTACTTCTTACGAAATGCTTTATATAGCAAGAATGATTGGTGGATTAGCTTTTGGAGCAGCATTAGTATTAGCACCAATGTATATTGCAGAAGTTTCTACAGCTAAAAACAGAGGAAAGCTTGTTGCTATTCAGCAATTAAATATTGTACTTGGGTTTTTTGCTGCGTTTTTAAGTAATTACTTTTTTAATAAATACAATACTCCAGAAAGTACGTTTCTTACAGATACAAATGTTTGGAGATGGATGCTAGGTGTAGAACTAATTCCTGCTTTATTCTATTTTATTGCATTATTTTTTGTTCCTAGAAGTCCTAGATGGTTGTTCTTAAAAGAAAAACTGGAGGAAGCTGAAAGAGTTTTACAAAATATTCATGGAGATTTAGTTGCTAAATGTGAAATGGATGCTATTGTAAAAAATGCTGAAAAAGAAGAACAAATAAAATCAAGAGTAAATATTACAGACTTAATTAAACCTGGTTTACGCTTTATTTTTGTAGTAGGATTAGTTATTGGTATTTTACAACAAATTACGGGTATAAATGCTGTTTACTTTTATGCAACTTCTATTTTCAAACAAACAGGAATTGGAACAGACGCTGCTTTTTCTTCTGGAATTTTATTAAGTTCAATAACAGTAATTTTTACCTTAATTTCTATGTATTTAATTGATAGAGCAGGTAGAAGACCTTTGTTGTTAGTAGGTACTTTTGGTATTGCTTTTAGCCTATTATTATGTGCTTATGGTTTTAAACAAGCTACTTATCAACTTACTTCAGAAAAAATTGAAGCCTTAAGTTTTAGTGGTTCAGAAAAATTACAAACTATTGCCAATAAACAATATAGTTTTGATGTTGATTTTAAAAATGAATTAAAATCTATTTTAGGAAATCAAATATATGCTAAAAATGATGGTGAAATTTTAGAGGCAGCAACAACTATAAATGCAAATTTAGTTTTAATAGGTATTCTAGGTTTTATTGCTTGTTTTGCCTTTTCTTTAGGGCCTGTTATGTGGGTATTGTTATCAGAATTATATCCATTAAAATATAGAGGTTTAGCAATAGGAATTATTGCCTTTGTAAATTCTTTGGTTAGCTCTATTATTCAGCTTATTTTCCCTTGGGAATTGTCAAATTTAGGAAACGCTATGTCGTTTTTCTTATTTGGTATTATTGCATTAATTGGCTTTTTTATTATGCTTAAAATAGTCCCTGAAACCAAAGGAAAATCTTTAGAAGAAATTGAAAAGGAATTTGTGAATGCGTAAATTTGCATATGCTTAAAATTGCACATCATGTAATTTATAACCATCCTTTAAAAGAAGGACATCGTTTTCCTATGGAAAAGTATGATTTGCTACCTGAACAACTCATTTACGAGGGTACTTGTATTAAAGATAATTTTTTTGAACCTGAAATACCAAATAACAAACACTTTTTTACAGTTCATGAACCTGAATATTTTTTCGATTTATTAAACATTACTCTAGACCAAAAAGCAGCAAGAAGAATAGGGTTTCCTTTATCTGAAGTTCTTATTGAACGCGAAATGATTATTGCAGATGGCACCATGAAAGCCTCTGAATTTGCCTTAAAACATGGCATTGCAATGAATATTGCTGGTGGAACTCATCATGCTTTTACTAATAAAGGTGAAGCTTTTTGCATGCTAAATGACCAAGCTATAGGTGCTAAATATTTACAAAATAAAGGTTTAGTTAAGAAAGCACTTATTGTAGATTTAGATGTACATCAAGGAAATGGAACTGCAGAAATTTTTAAAAATGATGATGCTGTTTTTACATTTTCTATGCATGGAAAAAGTAATTATCCTTTTGTAAAAGAACAGTCAGATTTAGATATTGCTTTAGAAAATGAAACAAAAGACGATGAATATTTAACCATTTTAAAAGAAACATTACCAAAACTCATCAATCAAGAAAAACCAGATTTTATTTATTATTTGTGTGGTGTAGATGTTTTAGAGACTGATAAGTTGGGTAAACTCTCTTTAACAATAGAGGGTTGTGCAGCAAGAGATCGATTTGTGTTACAAACTTGTTTTGATCAAAAGATACCAGTAATGTGTTCTATGGGTGGTGGTTACTCTAAAGATGTAAACATTGTTTTAGAAGCCCATGCAAATACATTTAGATTAGCACAAGAAATATATTTTTAAGAAAATAATCTGTTATTTAATTTTTATTTAGTTTTTGGAATGATTATTATTAAATTTTACACAAAAATCAAACTAACTATAAAATAATTAAAATTACTCCATGTACTAAATTCGCTTTTTTATCTCTTCTATTTCTTCAGATGAAAAATTTTCTTCTTCCTTTTTAACTTGTGGAATACTTTCTGGATTAGGAGAAAAACTAAAAGATAATTTATTAAGTTTGGTTGTATCTGTGAAATATCCTTTAATACCTAAAACAAAACAACAATTGCCATAAAAATATTTAACCACCAACGTTGTTCGTAGTTCAATTCTATAATTAAACTACCTATGATATCTTGTAGTGAACTGTATAAAAACAAAGCAGTAAAAGCAATTAAAAAACTTAAAATCCAATTAAGTTCTAACTTGTATGTATTAGAAAAGTAGGCTGTAATACGTTTCCGATAATTATAAAATAATTGAAATGTAAACGCTAAATACAACAACATTTGAGCAAAACTCAGAAAAACCAAAAGAGGTAAAACTATGGGTTCATCTAAAGATAGTTTTAATATCCCATTTTGAGTATCATTAAAACCTGGTTGTATACTATCATAAAAATAAATACTGAATCTATATAAAATTAAAGTTATTGCTGGAATAAAATGTATAAAATTTTTCTTTTTAAATGTAAAATTCGAGGTTGTAATAGCCTTTACGTAAAAATAAATAAGAGGAGCAATTGCTAGACCTAAAGGAATTAAAAAGTAATTAATTTTAGTATTTCTAAATACATTATACCAACCCATAAAACCAACAGTATAACAGGTTTGTTGGTAACAAACAATTAATAAAATTAGAGAAAGAAATAAATCAGAAATATTCTTTCTCTTTATATATCTACTTAATAAAAGACCTACAAATATTAAGCCCTGTAATACTAAAATTAATAAAGGAGTACTTCTAATATTAAAGTCTGGAAAAGATAGAAACATAATTTTTTTATCCTAAAACAGTACTCTTTTTCAATTGATTTACAAAAGGTTGACTATACAAGCGTTGACCTAAAGCATTATGAATTGCATTAGCTACTGCACCTCCTGCTGGAGGTAAACCAGGTTCTCCTAAACCTGTTGGAGATGTATCATTCTGTACAAAATGAACATCAACTTTTGGAGTTTCTTGCATTCTTATTAGTCTATATTTATCAAAATTTTGATATTCTGGTTTTCCATCTTTAAAAGAAAAATCGGCATACATAGCATGTCCAATTCCATCTATAACCCCACCTTGAACTTGATTTACAGCTCCTGTTGGGTTTACAACTATACCACAATCTACAGCAGCTGTAACTTTTTGTACAACTGGGTAACCATCTTTTAAAACAACCTCAGCAACTTCTGCAACATGAGTATTATGACTGTAATAGGCAGCAAAACCTTGGTATACTCCTTCTTCTTTTTTGCCCCAATTTGCTTTTTCTTTCACTAATTTAATAGTGTCTTCCATTCTTTGACCAGAATATTCGATTCTTTTATCTGTAGTACCTTTTACATTTTGTAATAATTCAAGAACTAAGTCTGTATGATCTTTACCTAATTCACTAGCTAATTCATTAAAAAAACTTTGTTCTGCGAAAGCTAAAAAATTAGTATAGGGAGCTCTCCAAGCACCAGTAGTGATATTACTTTTGTAATTACCAGTATCTACTTTATAATTTGGGATACATCCTGCTGGAAAAAAGTTTGGGATTAAACCATACATATTTCCATTAATGGCAGCTTCTTTTAAGTGATAGCCAGTAACTTTACCATCTTTTAAAGCAGCTTTTATTCTATATTTAATTGCTGGTCTATATGTACCTGCAGTCATATCATCTTCTCTAGAGAAAACTACTTTTATTGGAGTACTAGCTAAACTAGATATTTCTGCAGCCTCTAAAGCAAAATCACCATACAAACGTCTACCAAAACCACCTCCCATTCTTGTCATTTCACAATGAATCTCTTCTACTTTTCTCTCAAGTAATTGTGCAACTCTATTCACTGTCCATTGTGGAGTTTGTATTGGACCTACTAAATGTACTTTATCAGCAGTTACATTAGCATAAAAGTTCATAGGTTCTAAACAGTTATGAGGTAAAAATGGAGAATGATATGTTCTTTCAATTACTTTATCTGCTTCAGAAAATGCTTTATTTACATTACCATCTTCACGTCTTGTATTAAACTTCTTACCATCTAAAATATCCGTTAATATTTTATTATGATTTTCGGTGCTTTCTGGTTTGTTATTTGACCATTTTGCTGTTATTGCTTTTTTACCCTTCATGGCTGCCCATGTTGAATTTGCCAAAACTGCAACTTTATCTCCAAACTTTAATACATTTACTACCCCTGAAACTTCTTTGGCTTTAGAATCATCAAAACTTTCTAATTTTTGACCAAATGAAGGTGGTCTTAAAACAGAAGCAATAAGCATATTTTCAGCCTTATAATCTAAACCAAATAAGGGTTTACCTGTTATAATTTTATCTATATCTACATTAACAGCATCTTTACCAATAATTGTATACTTTGTTGTTTCTTTTAGTGTTACATTTTCAGGCACTTCTAGCACAGCAGCTTCTTTAACTACTTCTCCATAGCTTAAAGTTTCTCCATTTGCATTTGTAATTGTCCCTTTTGAAGCTGTACAAGTAGATGCATCTACATTCCATTTTACAGCAGCTGCATTAATTAACATCTGTTTAGCTGTTGCTCCTGTTTGTCTTAAAGCATCCCAACCTTGTCTAATAGATTGGCTACCTCCTGCAACTTGTCTTGTAAAGTTTTTAGTATCTAAAGCACCTTGAGCAACATTTACTTTGTTCCATTCTACATCTAATTCTTCAGCTATAATCATAGGCATAGATGTTTTTACACCTTGACCTATTTCTGGATTTGGAGAATAAATAGTAACATAGCCTTCATCAGATATTTTAATAAAAGCATTAAAGTCATTAAAATTAAGACTCGCTATATCTACAGGCATTTTAGCTTCTGGTTTACAAGCTTGTAAAAAATTAAAGCCAATTAACATTCCACCACTTGCTAAAACAGAAGTTTTTAAAAAGTTTCTTCTACTTAAATTTGTATTGATTTGTGTTTTCATTTTAAAGTAGTTTGGTTAATTAAGACATTTTTTCTGCAGCAACTTTTACTGCTTTTTCAATTCTATTATAAGAAGCACATCTACAAATATTACCATGCATTGCCTCTCTTATTTCTTCTGAAGAAGGATTTTTATTTTCAGCCAAAAAAGCTGAAGCTGTCATAATTTGACCTGCTTGACAATATCCACATTGAGGAACGTCAATTGCTGCCCAAGCTTCTTGTACAGGATGTTTACCATCTTCAGATAAGCCCTCTATTGTTGTTATTTTTACATCATCTAAAATAGATACTTGCATTTGACAACTTCTTGTTGCAACACCATCTATATGAACTGTACAAGCACCACATTGTGCTATTCCACAGCCAAATTTAGTACCAACCATATCTAATTCGTCTCTTAAAACCCATAATAATGGTGTGTCTGCATCAGCAGTTACAGAACGCTCTTTTCCGTTTATGTGTAATGTGTAGTTTGGCATAGAAGTGATATTTTAGAATTGATGTTGTAAGTTACAAAAAATACTAACGTACTAGAATTCAATTCATTTTTTTACTTTAATTTAACAAATTGAGAACTTTAATTTCCCTTACTTAGAAAGCTAAAACCTAATGTTGGTTTATTATTTGCATCAAAAAGTGTGGCATTATCCCAATGAGACCCTTTACCCCATCTTGTAGAACAATTATTTGAAACCCAAGCTGGTTCCCAATAAATTAAACCTGAACCACCTGCGTCTTTTATTTTCTTTTTTAAGTTTAATAAATACTTTTCTTGTCCTTCTTCTGTAGCTTCATAACCAGGTATAAGTGCATCTGTACCCATAATATTATTTGCAGCATCAATATTTTTTAATGTAAAAGGATATGCTGTTTCAACTACCATTAACTTTTTTTTATAGGTAGAAATTAACTCTTTAAAAACTGGTGTTACATTTTGTAAATTATACTTAGACCATTTTGGATAATAGGATAACCCAATCCAATCGAAATCTGTTATTCCATTTTCTGTTGCTTGTTTAAACCACCAAATTCCGTTTTCTGGTTGCGCAATATGAAGCATTATTTCTATTTTTTTATTTACTTCTTTAGAAATATCTCTAACCGCTTTTATGCCTTTATTTAACAAATACGCATTTCTTGACCAATTCATTGGCTCTCCTTTTTCATCTTTTTGAAGAATCATTATATTAGTTTCGTTACCTATTTGTACCATTTCTGGAAGTAATTTTTTAGTATTTAATGTTTTTAGTGTTTTGTATGTGTAGATATAAATAGAATCTCCTAAAACTTCTAAATTATCTATGACAGGAAACCAAGCTTTAGGAATAATTTGCTTATGTGGATCTGCCCAATCATCTGAATAATGAAAATCTAATAAAATTCGAGTTCCAGAGTTTTTTGCTCTAGAAATTGTTTTTTCTACATCTTTATAATTAGAATAATTTGTCCAAGTTGGATTATGCCAAAGACGCACTCTTGTTAAATTTGAACCAGCATCAGCAAATATTTTAAATACATCTTTACTTTCATTATTATTGTTTTTATAAATAACTCCACAATTCTCCATTTCATTTACATAAGATAAATCTGCACCATTATAAAACTCTATATTTTCTTCTGAGATAATTAGTTTATCATCTTTACTTGCTTCTTTTGTATTAGAGCAAGAGATAATAAATGATAAGAAAGTAAACAGAAATAGTTGATTTTTATTCATAATTCGAAGAATTAGTTATGAATAAAGATACTATTTTAAAATATTATTTTATATTTATAAAAAACCTAAAAAAATAGAGGTTATAAAAAAACTCTAGCTTTCGCTAGAGTTTTTCAGTCTTAAAATAATCAAATTATGCCTAGTTTTTCAAATCTTGAATGATTTGCATTGCTTCTCTAGTCATGTTTTCAATTTTTTTATAATCGTAATTACCACTATTATCTTTTGCTATAAGTTTAGAACCCATACCCACACAAGTTACACCTGCATTAAACCAGCCTTCTAAATTTTCTTTAGTTGGTGAAACACCTCCAGTAGGCATTATACTTGTCCATGGACAAGGTCCTTTAATTGCCTTTACAAAATCAGGTCCATAGATTCCTCCTGGAAATAATTTTACAATTTCGCAACCCAATTCTTCTGCTCTTGCTATTTCTGTTAAAGACCCACAACCTGGAGACCATAACACTTTTCTTCTATTACAAACAATGGCAATGTCTTCTCTTAAAACAGGAGTCACTATAAAATTAGCGCCCATTTGCATATACAAAGAAGCAGCTGCTGCATCTGTTACAGAACCTACACCCATAATCATACCTGGTAATTCTGCTATAGCATATTTTGTTAATGCTGTAAAAACTTCTAAAGCAAAATCTCCACGAGCTGTAAACTCTAATAATCTTGCTCCACCATCATAACATGCTTTTAATACTTTTTTACTAACTTCTATATCACTATTAAAAAATAAAGGAACTAAGCCTGTATCTTTCATTACTTGTGCTACTTCTAATCTTGAATATTGTGCCATAATTTTATAATTTATCTTGCTACTCTACCAGAAGCATCACCTCCCATTAATTTTTCTACCTCTGCTACAGTTACCAAGTTTGCATCACCTTTTATTGTATGTTTTAAACAAGAAGCAGCCACTGCAAAATCTAATGCATTTTGATCATCTTCTGGGTATTTTAATAATCCATAGATTAATCCTCCCATAAAAGAATCTCCTCCACCAACTCTATCTACAATATCAGTAATTTGATACTGGCGAGTTTCGTACATTTTTTCTCCATCATATAAAACACCTGCCCATGTATTATGAGATGCAGATATTGAACCTCTTAAAGTAGTAATTACTTTTTTAGCTCTTGGAAACTTTTCCATCATTTGTTTACAAACAGATAAAAAAGCTTCTGCTTTTACATCATGACCATGTTTATGAACATCTAAACCTTCTGGATGAATTCCAAAATGTTTTTCAGCATCTTCTTCATTTCCTAAAACTACATCACAATAAGAGGTAAGTTCTGTCATAACTTTTTCTCTATGAGCATCATCACAATATTTCCAAAGTTTAGCTCTATAATTTAAATCTGTAGAAATAGTAACTCCTTTAGCACTAGCAGCTTTAACAGCTTCTAAACAAACATCTGCTGCACCTTGAGAAATAGCTGGAGTAATACCTGTCCAATGAAACCATTCTACACCTTCAAACACAGTATCCCAATCTATCATTCCAGATTCTATTTCTGCAATTGCAGAATGTGCTCTGTCATATACCACTTTAGAACCTCTTGAAACTGCACCAGTTTCTAAAAAGTAAATTCCTAAACGATCTCCTCCCCAAACAATTTTATTAACATTAACTCCTCTTTTACGCATTTCCATCATTGCACACTCACCAATATCGTTTTTTGGTAATCTTGTTACAAAATCTACATCTACACCATAATTTGCTAAAGAAACTGCTACATTAGACTCTCCTCCACCATAAACTACATCAAAATTATTGGCTTGCGAAAATCTTAAAAAACCTTGTGGAGCTAATCTTAACATGATTTCTCCAAACGTTACTACTTTACCCATTTTGTATAAATTTTAATTGGTTAATTATCTGCTTAAACGTTTAACCAAATTTTTAAATAAAAATCAAAACCTTTATTTTAATAATTGTTTTGATTGTTCTAATTGAAACAGTATATTTGTTTAAACGATTAAGCAAATATATAAAAATTTGGCAAAAAAAAACAAAACAACCATAAAAGATATTGCAAATGTCTTAAATATATCTGCTGCAGCTGTTTCTAAAGCACTCCATAACGACTCTAGAATAAGCGAAAAAACTAAAAAAGCTGTAAGACAAGTTGCAGAAAATTTAAATTACCAACCCAATCATCTTGCTAGTGCTTTAAGAAGTGGTAAAAGCAAATTAGTTGGCGTAATTGTGCCAAAAACCAACAGTAATTTTTTCTCTGCTACAATACATAATATAGAAGAAGTACTTAATAAAGAAGGCTATAATATTATCATTACCCAATCTAACGAGTCGTATAAAAAAGAATGTGAAAATATAGACACTTTATTGTTTACACAAGTTGATGGTATTATTGTTTCTATGGCAAATGAAACTGTAGATTTACAACATTTTGAAAAAGTAAAACAAGCTGGTATACCTTTAATTACTTTTGATAGAGGTGAAAATGATTTAAATGTAGATTATATTGGTATTGATGATTATGATAGTAGTCATAGAATCGTAGATCATTTAGTTGAACAAGGCTGTAAACGTATTGCTCATATTGGAGGTTTTAAGCATACCAGAATTTATAATAATAGAATTAGAGGTTATATAGATGCTTTAGAAAAACATAATTTACCTTTAGAAAAAGAACTTTTACTTGAGAGTAATTTATCTACAGAAGATGGTAGAAATAAAATGCAAGAATTATTAGCCTTAGATAAAAAACCTGATGCAGTTTATGTTGCTGGAGATTATGCAGCACTAGGCGCATTGCAAGTTTTAAATGAAAAAAATATTAAAATACCTGATGAGATTGCTTTAGTAGGTTTTGGAGATGAGCCTTTTGCAAATATGGTAACTCCCAAAATGACTAGTGTAAATCAACACAGTTATCAAATAGGAAAAATAGCTGCAGAAAAATTCTTGGAATACACAAAACAAAATCAAATACACCAAACTTTACAAAAACATATTTTAAAGGCTGAATTAATTATTAGAGAATCTTCTTTAAAGAAAAAATAAAAAAAGTCAGATATAAAATCTGACCTTTTTTTTGCTAATTACCTAACATTAACAACTCATTACAAACAATTTCAGTTACGTATCGTTTATCACCTTCTTTTGTTTCATAACTTCTAGAAGTTAATTTACCTTCTATAGCTACTTCATTTCCTTTTTCTAAATACTTTTCAATAATTTCTGCTGTTTTATTCCAAGCTACAATATTGTGCCATTGTGTGTCTGTTACTTTTTCTCCTTTTGCATTTTTATAATTTTCATTTGTTGCTAAAGAGAATTTTGCAAGTTTTTTACCACTTTCTAAAGTGATGATTTCTGGAGCATTTCCTAAATTTCCAATTAACTGTACTTTGTTTCTTAACGTACTCATAAGATAAGGTTTTAAATTATTATTTGTCAATTCGTTTTGACACTGCAAAGATGAAACTGATTATAAACAAAAATCGGTTGTTAATCGTTTGTTTTCGTTTGTAAATGAATGTAATCGTTTATTATTTTTTAATATATTTGTAATCAGAAAGTTAGTGTTAATTAAAATTGTTGTTTTTTGGAAGAAAGAATTTGTTTGGAGTGTTCAGAAAAGGTTGTGGGTAGAATAGATAAAAAATTCTGTTCTGATTATTGCAGAAATGCCTACAACAACAAAGTAAATAAAGAGAGTAAAAACTTAATAAGAAATACAAACAATAGGCTTAGAAAAAATTACAATATTCTTTCGAAACTTAATGTTTCTGGCAAAACTAAAGTAACTCGAAGAAAGTTGTTTGATAAAGGTTTTCACTTTAATTTTTTTACATCTATCTACACTACAAAAACTGGTAATATTTATTATTATGTTTATGATGAAGGTTATTTACCTTTAGAAAATGAAGTTTTTTTGTTAATTAAACGAGACTAATATTTACTTCCAAGTATTTCCTTTTACTTTTAAAGCTGCTTTTAACACATCTTTTTGACTCAATTGCCCAATTAATTTACCATTATCACAAACAGGAAAACGTCTTCTTCTAGAACTTAAAAACTTAAAGGCTGCATCAAAAATATTCATATCCTTATCAATTGTATCTACATCAGTAACCATATATTTACCAACAATGTTGTTTCTATCTGAAGGCATATTATAGTATTTACTTTCAGATATATGTTTAATACAATCTGTTTCAGAAATAATACCAACAAGTTCGTTTTTATCATTTACAACAGGACCTCCAGAAATTTTATATTTAATAAGTTGACTAATTACATGATCTAAAGAATCTTCTGCTTTAAAAGTAATAAGCTTAGTTGTCATGTAATCTGACACTAAAATTTGCTCTTCGTTTTTACCTTGAGAGGTGTCTCTTTTTCCTTGAAAGCTTTTGATTCCCATAGTTTTAAATTTTAAGTTGATTTTAAATTTACAGATTTTTCTGTTTTGTTCAACATTTGTTTTAAGTTTTTTTTATTTAGTACTTTTATAAAAATCAATTTTTAACCATGAAGAAATTCTCTTCTTTACTTTCTATACTCATCATTTTAGGTGTTATATATTGGAGTTTTTACGATTTAAAGCCTTCTTTACCTGAAGAAGATAATACTGCAGAAACTGAATTCTCTCTAAATAACTCATTAAATCACCTTAAGATAATTAGTGAAAAATCACATCATGTAGGCTCATCAGAACATAAAAGAGTGCAAGACTATATCGTTTCTGAACTTCAAAAAATGGGGCTTGAAACTGAAATTCAAACTCAAACTGCCGTTAATAAAAAATGGTTTGCAGCAACTACTGCAGAAAATATATTAGCTAGAATTAAGGGAAGTAATAATAGTAAAGCACTTATGCTATTAACTCATTACGATTCTAATCCTCATTCTTCTAAAGGTGCAAGTGATGCAGGCTCTGGAGTTGTTACTATTCTTGAAGGAATAAGGGCTTTTTTAGCAAAAAACAAAACACCAAAAAACGATATTGTTATATTAATTTCTGATGCAGAAGAACTAGGTTTACTAGGCGCACAAGCATTTGTAGATTCACATCCTTGGACAAAAGACATTGGTCTTGTTTTAAATTTTGAGGCTAGAGGTAGTGGAGGTCCAAGCTACATGTTGATGGAAACTAATGGTAAAAACAGTAAATTATTATCAGAACTTATTGCTGCTAAACCAAACTTTTTAGCTGCAAATTCTTTAATGTATAGTATTTACAAAAAGTTACCAAATGATACAGATTTAACGGTTTTTAGAGAAGATGCCAATATAAACGGATTTAATTTTGCTTTTATTGGAGATCATTTTGATTATCATACAGCACAAGATTCTTACGAAAGATTAGATAGAGAAACGTTACTACATCAAGCAGATTATTTTACAACCTCTTTTCATTATTTTGCTAATGCAGACTTAACCAATTTAAATTCTGAAGAAGATTATGTCTATGTAAACTTTCCGTTTACAACTTTATTAACGTATCCTTTTTCTTGGGTATTACCCATGTTGATTTTTGCTGCTGTATTATTTTTAATATTCATTTATTTTGGAATTTCTTTAGGAAAATTAACTCTAAAAGGAATTTTTAAAGGGTTTATACCCTTTTTAACTGCAACCATTTTATGTGGTGGAGTTTCTTTTTATTTATGGAAGTTATTGTTAATAGTTCACCCAGCCTATAAAGATATGCTTCATGGTTTTACCTATAATGGCTACACATATATAGTAGCTTTTGTGTTTCTAAACTTATGGATTACTTTAAAGATTTATAAATACTTTAAAAAACAAGACAAAGAAACTGATTTAATTATTGCACCTATTTTTGTTTGGTTAATTATCAACTTTTTAATTAGTGACTCATTAAAAGGTGCAGGGTTTTTTATAATTCCTGTTTTTTGTGCACTTTTAATTTTGGGGATTTCTGTTTTTATGAATCTAGAAAAACGTGCAAAAAGAATCTTATTTACAATCTTATCTATACCTACAATTTACATTTTTGCACCAATGATTAAAATGTTTCCTGTTGGTTTAGGATTAAAAAATTTAATGATTAGTGGAGTTTTAATAGCCTTACTTTTTGGTTTACTAGTCTTTAGTTTTTATCAAAAAAAGTCTTTTTGGTTTATAAAGTTAAGTGGATTTTTTACACTACTGTTTTTTGGCTTAGCAACCTACAATAGTGGGTTTTCAGTAGATGACAAAAAACCAAATAGTATTGTTTACATTCAAAACTCAGATGATAATTCAGCTTATTTTGGTACTTATAACAACACTTTAGACAATTATACAAAACAAATTTTTGATGAAAGCTCAATTAAAGGAAGTATTATAAATGCAGAAACTAAAAGTAAATATAATACACGCTTTACCTATCATAAAAAAACTGAATCTAGAAATATATCATCCTCTAGTTTTAATATCAATTTAGATACTATAATTGATAATAAGCGATTTATAGAATTCAAAATTACACCTGAAAGAACTATTAATAAATTGGAATTTATTACTAATAATAAAATTAGTTTAAATCAATTTAAAGTTAATGATGCTTTGGTTAATAAAGGAAAAAGTTTTAATGTTAAAAGAGGAACTTTTTTAGTATATCATGTAGCAAATTCAGACAAAGAAATTACACTTTCTTTTACAGTAGATAAAAATCAAACATTAGATATAATCTTAAATGAAATCTCTTATGATTTATTATCTAACCCAAGTTTTTCTTTTACTCCCAGATCTGAAGAAATGATACCTATGCCATTTGTTACTAATGATGCTATTATACTATCAAAAAAATTAAACTTTTAGTAATAAAAAAAAGCGCTTTCATTTAAAAGCGCTTTTTTTACTTGTTAAAGTTGTATTATTCTATTTCAGAAACTCTTAAAGTATTAACCATACCTCTTTCTTCTGCTGGCATAGAAGCTAAGTTTATAATTAAATCTCCAGGTTTTACAAAACCTTTTTCTTGAGCAATTCTATTAATATCTTCTACAGTATCATCTGTGCTTAAATTCTTATCATAATAATAAGCTCTAACACCCCAAAGTAAATTTAGTTTTCCTAATATTCTTTTATCTGTAGAGAAAGCTAAAATATGAGTTCTTGGTCTCCAAGCAGAAATTTGAAATGCAGTATAACCACTATTTGTTAAGGTTGAAATAGCAGCTGCATCTGTATGGTTTGCCATTAATGCTGCATGATGACAAATAGACTTGGTAACAAATCTATTAGTTCTAATGTGTGGTGCTTCTTGTGGCACTTTAATCATTCTAGAGTTTTCAACACTTTTTATTATTTCAGACATTTTTTGAATAACTCTAATAGGGTTTTTACCTACAGAAGTTTCACCAGATAACATTACTGCATCTGCACCATCCATAATTGAGTTGGCAACATCATTTACCTCTGCTCTAGTTGGCACAGGATTATCAATCATAGTTTCCATCATCTGAGTAGCAATAATTACAGGAATTCTTGCTCTTTTTGCTCTTCTTACTAATTTCTTTTGGATTAAAGGAACTTCTTGCATTGGTATTTCTACACCTAAATCTCCTCTTGCAACCATTAAACCATCACAATAAGGAATTAATGCGTCTAAGTTTTTAACAGCCTCTGGCTTTTCTATTTTAGCAACAATTGGAATTCTATAATCTGAATGTTGAGCAATTAAATCACGTAACATTCTTAAGTCTTCTGGAGTTCTAACAAAAGATAATGCAATCCAATCTACATTTTGCCCAACAGCAAAAACTGCATCTTCCATATCTTTTTCTGTTAAAGCTGGTAAAGAAATAGCTGTATTTGGTAAGTTTACTCCTTTTTTAGATTTTAAAGGACCTCCAACAATCACTTTCACAACAACCTCATCTTCTTTATTTGTAGAAACTACTTCGAAAAGTAGTTTACCATCATCAACTAAAATATATTCTCCTACTTTTACGTCTTTTGGAAAACTTTGGTAGGTCATAAATGCCTTTTCTTTAGTTCCTGTGCACTTGTTTGTAGTAAATATAAAATGGTCTCCAGCCTCAAGCTCTACACCTTCTTCCATCACACCTACTCTTAACTTAGGGCCTTGTAAATCAGCTAAAATTGCTATGTTTAAGTTCTTTTCTTCATTAATTTCTCTGATGATTCTAATTTTATTTTTTACATCTTCATAATCAGCATGAGAAAAATTAATTCTAAAAACATTAACTCCATTAAGAGCAAGTTCTGTTAATATTTCTTTAGTATTTGTTGCTGGCCCTAAGGTTGCAACAATTTTTGTTTTATTACTATTTGGCATATTTTTTAAAATATTAAAAAGTCTTTAGACTTTAATGTGTTTTTATCTATAGGATAAGAGGTAATTACTTGTTCTATATTTTTTACTTTATCTATAATTTTTTTTACAAAATCGAACCCTAACTCTCCAGAGACTTTAATAAAAAAGTCTACTTTTTTCTTTTCAGGAATTAAGTATATTTTTGTTTCAGTAGTTAATAAAAGCTCATTAGATTCTGTTTGATTTTCTCTCTTAGAACTGTTTGCTATTAATACCCAATCAGAATCGTATTCTTTATTATAATAGTTAAATATAGAGAATGAAGAAGGTTTTTCTGTCTTTTCAAAATTTAAGTTTTCTTTAGATTTAATAAAGTTTATTTTTAAGTTTTTATTTAATAAATAAGCTAATTTATAATCTTCTAAAGTGGTATGAATTCCAATTAAAGAAAAATCATCTTCATAAAAATCATTAAAACCTAAAGAATGAATTTGCATAAACTATCTTTAATTTTAGTTCTTTTCCAAGTGCTAAATTACTAATAGTTTGTGAGTTTTGTACGAATTTTAACGAAAACGTTGTCGTTGTTTAGTTAATAGAAATTTGATTTTGAAAAGCATAATACACTCTTTTAGAAGCTTGTTCTTCTGCTTTTTTCTTAGAAGTAGACCTTCCTTTAGCTACAAGTTCTCCATCTATACTTACTTTTACACTAAAGTGTTTTATGTTTTCATTTCCTGAGTCTTCGTAAGTATCAAACTTGTATTTTTTCTTTTGTTTTTGACACCATTCTATAATTAATCCTTTGTAGCTAGTTATTTTACCTTCTAACTTTTCGATATCTACATAAGGATCTATTACATTTTCATAGATAAATTTTTGACAAGTTTGGTATCCTTTATCTAAATAAATAGCTCCTATTAAGGCTTCAAATATATTACCATGAATATTGTCTCCAACATTTGCTTCATCTACATTACTTTTTACAAAGCTTAATAAATTTAAGTCTTTACCCAACTCATTTAAATGCTCTCTACTCACTATTTTAGAACGCATTTTAGTAAGGTAACCTTCTGTACCTGTTGGTACTTTTTTATACAAATAAGCAGAAATTACAGACCCCAATATAGAATCGCCTAAAAACTCTAAACGTTCGTAATTTACTGGGTTGCCATTAATATCTTGTATTTGTAATGAGCTATGAGTAAATGCTTTTTTGTATTTGCTTATTTTTCTTGGAGAAAAATTGAGTAGTTGTTTTAATTCGATAAATAATTTTTCGTCCTCTTCAGATCGAGTTTTAACTATTTTTCGAATAAAATTCATTGGCTATTATCTATTCCTCAAACTTCTTAAAAGCAACACAAGCATTATGACCACCAAACCCAAAAGTATTACTCATTGCTATTTTTATATCTCTTTTTTGAGCTTTATTTAGCGTTAAGTTTAAATCTGGATTAATATTTTCATCTACGGTAGTATGATTAATTGTAGGTGGAATAATACCATTTTCCATTGCTAGTATAGAAGCAATAGATTCTATAGCTCCTGCTGCACCTAATAAGTGCCCAGTCATAGATTTAGTAGAATTGATGTTGATATTCTTAGCATGATCTCCAAAAACTTCAGAAATTGCTTTTAACTCTGCAACATCTCCTAAAGGTGTAGAAGTACCATGAGTATTAATATGGTCTACATCTTCTGGTTTAATACCTGCATTTTCTAAACAGTTTTTCATCACAGCAATAACTCCAATTCCTTCTGGATGTGGAGCTGTCATGTGATACGCATCAGAAGACATACCTCCTCCAATAACTTCTGCATAAATTTTTGCCCCTCTAGCTTTTGCGTGTTCATATTCTTCTAAAATAATAGCACCTGCTCCTTCACCTAATACAAAACCATCTCGTTCTGCATCAAATGGTCTAGAAGCTGTTTCTGGGCTTTCATTTCTTGTAGATAACGCATGCATAGCATTAAAACCTCCCATACCTGCAATTGTAACTGCTGCTTCTGAACCTCCTGTAACTATTACGTCACAATGACCTAATCTTACATAGTTTAAAGCATCAATCATTGCATTTGCAGAAGACGCACAAGCTGATACTGTTGTATAATTAGGACCCATAAATCCATTTTTAATAGAAATAAGTCCTGGAGCTATATCAGGTATCATTTTAGGAATAAAGAAAGGGTTGAATCTTGGAGTACCATCACCAGAGGCAAAGTTTAAAACTTCGTTTTGAAAAGTTTCTAAACCTCCAATACCTGCTCCCCAAATTACACCAACTCTTAATTTGTTAATTGTGTCTAGATCTAGACCAGAATTTAATATAGCTTCATCTGAAGCTACAATAGCATACTGTGTAAATCTATCCATTTTGCGAGCCTCTTTTCTATCAATAAAATCGGTCGCGTTAAAGTTTTTTAATTCACATGCAAAACGAGTTTTGAACTTGGTAGCATCATAATATGTTACAGGTGCAGCTCCGCTAACTCCGTTAACTAAACCATTCCAATACTCTTCTATATTATTACCAATTGGCGTTAATGCGCCAAGTCCAGTAACTACTACTCGTTTTAACTGCATATAAATATAACTTATTTTTTTGCTTCTTCAATATAGCTAACTGCCTGACCAACAGTTCCAATATTTTCTGCTTGATCATCTGGAATTTGAATATCAAATTCTTTTTCGAATTCCATAATTAACTCAACAGTATCTAAAGAATCTGCTCCTAAGTCGTTTGTGAAGCTAGCTTCTGATGTTACTTCGTTATCGTCTACGCCTAATTTGTCTACAATAATCGCTTTTACTCTTGATGCAATGTCTGACATAATTTACTATTTTTTAAAATTTAAATCGGGGCAAAAATACAAATCTTATTAATTATTTCTAATTTTTAACCGAAAAATGATTTTAAATATACTTAAAAAGCACAAACTCTTCTTTAAAAACCTTCTTTTTCTTAATAATTATTCTTTTTTTTGTGATAGATCTTTACAAAAATTATGAAACGAATTATTGTTTTTGCTTCTGGCTCAGGTTCGAATGCCGAAAATATTATCAATTATTTTAAACATACTAAAACTGCAGAAGTAACTAAGGTTTTATGTAATAATAAAAACGCAAAAGTTTTTGAAAGATGCAAAAGACTTAATGTAGAGTGCTTATTATTTGATAGAGAAGACTTTACAAAATATGATACAGTTTTAAATATTGTAAAAAATCATGGAGATTTTATAGTATTAGCTGGATTTTTATGGAAAATACCTCAAAATTTAATTACTGAATTCCCTAATAAGATTATTAATATTCATCCAGCATTATTACCAAAATATGGAGGAAAAGGCATGTATGGTATGCATGTTCATAATGCAGTTTTTGAAAATAAAGAACCAGAAACAGGTATCACTATTCATTTTGTAAACGAAAATTACGATGAAGGTGCTATTATTTATCAAGCTAAAGCCAAATTAGAAGAAAATGATACTCCAACATCTATAGCTTCAAAAATTCATAAATTAGAACAACAGTATTTCCCAAGAATTATTGAACAGGTTATTTTACAAATAAATGAGTAAAAAAAAGTTTTATGTAGTTTGGAAAGGTAAAAAACCTGGCATTTACTCTTCTTGGAATGTTTGCAAGCGTCAAATTGATGGATTTGAAGGAGCGCAATATAAATCTTTTGCTAGTTTAGAAGATGCTGAAATAGCTTTTAAAAAAAAATACGAAGATTATAAAGGTCTTAATACAAAAAAACCAACTTTATCTTCTATAGAAAAAGCAAAGTATGGAAAGCCAATTTTAGAAAGTATTTCTGTAGACGCTGCTTGTTCTGGGAATCCAGGAAAATTAGAATATAGAGGTGTTCTAACACATAATAAACAAGAAATTTTTAGAAAAGGGCCATACCAAAAAGGAACAAATAATATTGGTGAATTTTTAGCTTTAGTTCATGGAATTGCATTGCTAAAAAAGAAGAATAATACTACAACACCAATTTATTCTGACTCTAAAATTGCCATGAGTTGGATTCGTCAAAAAAAATGTAAAACCAATATTCATTTTGATGCTTCAAATAAAAATTTGCTCGAGTTAATTAAAAGAGCAGAACAATGGTTACAAAACAATTCTTTTAAAAACCCAATTCTAAAATGGGAAACCAAAGCTTGGGGGGAAATTCCTGCTGATTTTGGTAGAAAATAAAGCATTTGATATTACTTCTTAAGTATTTGTTAATTATTTGTTAATTGTTATATTTGTTAGACCTAATCTCAAATATAAATGTCAAAAAAAACCTTTTTTTTGATGCTTTTCTTTTCTGGTTTTATCATTTTTTTATCATGTAAAGATCCTATTGAAGAGCAAACAAATTATTTATTTAAAGAACTTTCTACAAAGCAAACTAATATAGGTTTTGCAAATACATTAAAAGAAGATAAAGACCATAGCATAATAAACTATATCTATTTTTATAATGGTGGTGGTGTTGCTGTTGGAGATATAAACAATGATGGTTTGCCTGATTTATATTTTGTTTCTAATCAAAATGAAAATAAATTATATGTAAATAAAGGAAACTTAGAGTTTGAAGACGTTACTAAAAAAGCAAATGTTGCTGGAAATTCTGACTGGAGTACAGGTGCAACTATGGTTGACATAAATAATGATGGTTTTTTAGATATTTATGTATGTGCAGTTTCAGAACTATTAGATTTTAAAGGTCACAACGAACTTTTTATCAATAATGGTGATGGTACATTTAGCGAAGAATCTAAAAAGTATGGCTTAGACTTTAAAGGTTATTCTACACAAGCTTATTTTTTTGATTACGATAAAGACAATGACTTAGATGTGTATCTTGTAAATCATGCCATTCATACAAACTTATCTCATGGTAAAGCAAGTCAAAGAAATAAAAGACAACCTTTGGTAGGTGATGTTTTATTGAAAAATGAAAGTGGTGTTTTTAAAGATGTAAGTGATTTTGCTGGCATTTATGGTGGAGTAAACAGTTATGGTTTAAGCGCTTCTATTTCTGATTTTAACAATGATGGTTGGGATGATATCTATGTTAGCAATGATTTTCATGAAGATGATTATTATTATATCAATAATAAAAACGGAACCTTTACAGAACAATTATCTACATCATTTTCTACTATAAGTAGATTTTCTATGGGAAGTGATGCTGCAGATATAAATGCAGATGGTTTTCAAGATATTATAACTTTAGACATGTTACCAAATGATGAGAAGAGCTTAAAAGAAACAGAGGGTGATGATGCTATGTTAAACATGCAAACAAATCTTAAGAATTTAGGGTATAAAGATCAATTTTCTAGAAACATGTTACAAATAAATAGTGGTTTAGGTTATTTTTATGAAACTGCTTTTTATAATAATATTTCAGATACAGACTGGAGCTGGTCTCCATTAATTGCAGACTTTAATAATGATGGTATACAAGATGTATTTATAAGCAATGGTATTTTAAGAAGACCTAATAGTTTAGATTTTAAAAAATACGTTTCTAGTACTTTTAAAAAGTATGGAGAAAAAGAAGGCGTAAATTGGTTGTTTAATTCCATTAACGAAATGCCAAGTGGTAGTGTACCAAATCAAATATTTAAAGGTACAAATACAAAACTTGAAGATGTAACTGGTAATTGGATTGAAAAAAAACCATCTCTATCTAATGGTGCTGTTTATGTAGATTTAGATTTAGATGGCGATTTAGATATTGTTACTAATAACGTAAATACAACTGCTAGTATTTTAGAAAACAATACAAATAATAAAAGCTATTTACAAGTTCTTTTAAATTATAAAGAAGGAAATAAAGAAGCAATAGGTAGTAAATTAATACTACATCATAAAGGTAAAATTTTAAAGAAAGAAGTTTATAAATCTAGAGGATTTATATCATCTATTTCATCTAAAATACACTTTGGTTTAGATACTGTTTCTACTATTGATTCTCTTAAAATTGTATGGCCAAACAATAAAGTAAAAACGTTAAAAAACATTAAAGTTAATCAGCTCTTAACAATTGATTTTTCAGATGAAGAAAAAGAGTATTCTCCAATAAAAATCAATAAAAAACAAGTATTTACTAAAGCAGATATATTAAATTATGTACACAAAGAAGACAGATATAATGACTTTTTTAATGAGCGTTTAATTCCTTATAAAGTCTCTACTTTAGGACCTGCATTTGCAATTGGAGACATAGATAAAAATGGTTTTGACGATATTTTTGTTGGAAGTGCTTCTGGAAAAGAATCTGGAATTTATTTAAACAATGGAGTATCGTTTAAAAAATCTAAACAAGAAGCTATAGAAAAAGATGTTGATTTTGAAGATAATGATGCTTGTTTTTTTGATGCAGACAATGATGGTGATTTAGATTTATATGTAGCTTCTGGTATTAATGAAAATAGAAACAATAATTTTGAATACGATAGGCTTTACATTAATAATAATTCAAAATTCACAAGGGCTAAAGAAAAGATTATTTTTAACCCCTTAAACACTTCAACTGTTACAAGTTCTGACTTTGATAAAGATGGAGATACAGATCTTTTTATTGGTAATTTGTCTAACCCTCTAAACTATGGAGAATTTGTAAACTCAGCAGTTCTAAGAAATAAAAACGGTGTTTTAAATGCAGATCCAAAATATATCATCAACTCAAAAATTACACAATCCTCATTTCAAGATATTAATAATGATGGTTTTGACGATTTGTTAATTGCTACTGAATGGGATGCTCCTATAATTTTTATAAATAATAATGGTGAGTTAGAAAAAATAGAAATACCAAAAAACTTAAATGGTTTATGGCAGTCAATTACCGCTTTTGACATTGATAATGATGGTGATAAAGACATTGTTCTTGGTAATTGGGGAGAAAATACTAAACTTCAGAAATACATAGAAAACCCTATTTATCTATATTTTGGAGATTTTGATGGTAATAATAAAAAAGAGTCTATAATTGCCTATAAAGTAGGAGATAATTATTATCCTTTAAACACAAAAGACGAGCTTGCATCACAAATGAATATTATGAGTAAGCGTTTTGTAAATCATAAAGATTTTGCTCTACAGCCTTTAGAAAAAGTACTTACAGAAGAAAAATTAAAAGGAGCAATTAAAAGACAAATAGATGTGCTATCTTCTGGTTACTTAGAGAATAATAATGGTACTTTTAATAAGTTTGTGAAACTAGATTCTAAATTACAAATGGGTCCTATTAACCATTTTTTAAATTTAGAAATGAACAACTCATTGTATTTAATAGTTAGTGGAAATTCAGAAAAACCATCTACTTATCATGGATATTACAACTCTTTAAAAGGGTTTTTAGTAAAAAACAATACTGAAGTTAAAGAACTTAGCGCTTTAGGTGTAGAGCCATTTAACAAACAAATAAAACAAACTGCAGTTGTTAAAATGAAAGACAAAAACCTACTCTTTGTTTTAGCAAATAACGATAGTTTAAAAACATATACTTTTAAAAAATAAACAATGAAGAATATTAAAATTATTCTATGTTTTCTTGCGATAGTTTCATGTACAAAAGAGCCTATAACTGTTACTACAAAAGATTATCATCTTTTAGTTGATAAGCTAACAGAAGTAATGATTCACGATATTTTTTCACCTCCTGTTGCTAGTAGAATTTATGCTTATCCAAATATTGCTGCTTACCAAATTTTAAATAACACTAATGGTAATTATGCCACTCTTTCTGGTAAATTAAATGGTTTAAATATTTCTAATTCTATTTTGATAAATGAAAAAACAAACAAAGAACTTGCTGCTTTAATTGCTTATTTAGATGTTGCAAAAGAACTTGTTTTTTCTAAAGAAAAAATTACAACTTTTAGAGATAGTTTGTATAATAGTTGGGAGGCTAAAAACAATAATGAATTTAACTTAGCAAAAAAAGAAGCTTTAAAAGTATCGTCAAACATAATTAGTTGGATGAACAAAGATCAATACAAAGAAACTAGGACTATGCCAGAGTTTACAGTGTATAGTGATGATCCTTCTAGATGGCAACCTACACCACCTGCTTATATGAAAGGTATAGAGCCTCATTGGAATAAAATTAGAACTTTTGTATTGGATTCTGCTGCTCAATTTAAACCAATTCCACCTCCAAAATTTTCTTTAGAAAAAGGAAGTGACTTTTATAATGAGCTAATTGATTTATACAACCTAACAAATAAAATTACTGAAAAAGGTAATGGTTCAGAAGAGGTTGCTATTGCTCAATTTTGGGATTGTAATCCTTATGTTGCTGTCAATAAAGGCCATTTTATGTTTGCTTCTAAAAAAATAACACCTGGTGCACACTGGATTGGTATTTGTAAAATAGCAACTCAAAAAACAAATTCTGACTTTAATAAAACTGTTTTTGCATATACAAAAACATCAATTGCTATTGCTGATGCTTTTATAAGTTGTTGGGATGAAAAGTACAGAAGTAACTTAATAAGACCAGAGACTTTGATAAATAAATATATTGATGAAAACTGGAATCCATTATTACAAACACCTCCTTTTCCTGAATATACTAGTGGCCATTCTGTAGTTTCTGGAGCAGCTTCTAGAGTATTAACCAATATTTTTGGAGATAACTTTCAGTTTGATGATACCACAGAGATTCCTTACGGATTACCTGTTAGAAGTTATGACTCTTTTAACAAAGCTGCTGATGAAGCTGCAATAAGTAGAGTTTATGGTGGTATACATTACAATTCTGCAGTGGTTGAGGGTTTAACACAAGGTATAAATGTGGGTAATTTTGTAATAGACAATTTACAATTAACCAAATAAAAAAACCTGATTTTTTTCAAAATCAGGTTTTTTTAAAATTACTTTATTCTTTAATTAAATAGAAGCTTTCATTAACTCTCTATTCATTCTTGCGATATTGTCTAAAGAAATTCCTTTAGGACATTCTACCTCACAAGCTCCTGTATTTGTACAGTTTCCAAATCCTTCTAAATCCATCTGAGCAACCATGTTTTTTACACGATCTGCAGCTTCTACTTGTCCTTGTGGTAATAAAGCATACTGAGATACTTTTGCTCCAACAAATAACATAGCAGAACTGTTTTTACAAGTTGCCACACATGCTCCACAACCAATACAAGTTGCTGCATCCATGGCTGTATCTGCTGCATGCTTAGAAATTGGAGTTGCGTTTGCATCTTGAGTATTACCTGATGTATTTACAGAAATATAACCACCTGCGTGTTGTATTCTATCAAAAGCAGATCTATCTACTACTAAATCTTTAATTACTGGAAAAGCAGCAGCTCTAAATGGCTCTATAGTAATAGTATCACCATCATTAAACATACGCATATGTAATTGGCAAGTAGTAACCCCTCTATCAGGTCCATGAGCTTCACCATTTATATACATAGAACACATACCACAAATACCTTCTCTACAGTCATGATCAAATGCAACTGGCTCTTCTCCTTTAGATACTAAGCCTTCGTTTAAAACATCTATCATTTCTAAAAAAGACATATGTTCTGAAATATCAGTCACTTTGTAATCTACCATTTGACCCTTTGAACTTGAGTCTTTCTGTCTCCAAATTTTAAGTGTTAAATTCATATTGTCTTTATTTTATTTATAACTTCTTTCTTTTACTTCTATATTTTCATACACTAAAGGCTCTTTGTGTAAAACAGCATCTTTAGGCTCTCCTTTATACTCCCAAGCAGAAACAAATTGGAATTCTTTTAATCTTTTTGCTTCTCCTTCTGGAGTTTGATACTCTTCTCTAAAGTGTCCTCCTGCAGATTCTTCTCTTACTAAAGCATCTTTTGCAAATAATTCTCCTAACTCTAAGAAATCTGCAACTCTTCCTGCTTTTGCTAATTCTTCATTATACTCATTAGCTCCTCCAGGAACAGAAACATTGGTCCAGAAATCTTTTCTTAAATCAGAAATCTCTTGAATAGCTTCTTTAAGTCCTTCTTCGTTTCTAGACATTCCACATTTGTCCCACATGATTTTACCTAATTTCTTGTGATAGTAGTCTACAGAATGTTTTCCTTTATTATTGATGAAAAAGTCGATACTGTCTTTTACAGCTTTTTCTGCTTCATCAAATTCTGGAGTATCAGTTGATATTTTTCCTGTTCTAATATCATCAGCTAAATAATCACCAATTGTATATGGTAATACAAAATAACCATCTGCTAAACCTTGCATTAATGCAGAAGCTCCTAATCTATTAGCTCCATGATCAGAGAAATTAGCTTCACCAATACAATATAAACCTGGCACTGTAGTCATTAAGTTATAATCAACCCAAACACCTCCCATTGTATAATGAACAGCTGGGTAAATCATCATTGGAGTTTCATATGGATTTTCATCTACAATCTTCTCATACATTTGGAATAAGTTACCATATTTTTCTTTTACGATTTCTTTTCCTAACTCTTTAATTTTAGCCTCTGTTGGATTTTGAATGTTTTTAATTTTCGCTTGCTCTGTTCCATAACGAATAATTGCAGCAGCAAAATCTAAATACACAGCTTCACCAGTTGCATTTACACCATAACCAGCATCACAACGTTCTTTAGCTGCCCTAGAAGCGACATCTCTTGGAACTAAGTTACCAAATGCTGGGTAACGTCTTTCTAAATAATAATCTCTTTCGTCTTCAGATAATTCTGTAGGTTTTTTCTTTCCTTCACGTATTAATTTTACATCCTCTAAATTCTTTGGTACCCAAATACGACCATCGTTTCTAAGAGATTCTGACATCAAAGTTAATTTTGATTGATAATCTCCAGAACGAGGAATACAAGTTGGGTGAATTTGTGTATAACAAGGGTTTGCAAAATATGCTCCTTTCTTATGAATTTTCCATGCAGCAGTTACGTTAGAACCCATTGCGTTTGTAGATAAGAAATATACATTTCCATATCCTCCAGAAGCTACAACAACTGCATGAGCAGAATGTCTTTCTATTTCTCCTGTAACTAAATTACGCGCTATGATTCCTCTTGCTTTTCCATTAACAATAACAACATCTAACATTTCATGTCTGTTAAACATCTCTATTTTACCACGAGCAATTTGACGGTTCATTGCAGAATAGGCTCCTAATAATAATTGTTGACCAGTTTGTCCTTTTGCATAAAAAGTTCTAGAAACTAAAACTCCACCAAAAGAACGGTTGTCTAACAAACCTCCATAATCACGTGCAAAAGGAACACCCTGTGCAACACATTGATCGATAATGTTAGCAGAAACTTCTGCTAATCTATATACGTTTGCTTCACGAGATCTATAGTCTCCACCTTTTACAGTATCATAGAACAATCTGTAAGTAGAGTCTCCATCTCCTTGATAGTTTTTTGCTGCGTTTATACCTCCTTGAGCTGCAATCGAATGTGCTCTTCTTGGAGAATCTTGGTAAGCAAAAGCTTTTACGTTGTAGCCTAATTCTGCTAAAGTTGCAGAAGCAGAACCACCTGCTAATCCTGTACCTACAACAATAACATCTATATGACGTTTGTTGGCAGGATTTACCAAGTTAATTTTGTTTTTATATTCTGTCCATTTATCTTTTAGTGGACCCTGAGGTACTTTTGAATCTAAAGCCATAGTGTTAAGATTAATGGTTATGATTTAAATGATGATACAATGCGATGATAATAAATCCTAATGGAACTAAAATAGCATACGCTTTTCCTAAAGTGCCTAATTTTTTACGCAATGATGCTGCACCAACTGATTGAAAAGCAGAAGTAAATCCGTGAGCTAAATGTAATCCTAATAAAACAAATGCAACACAATATGCTGCTACTCTTGCAGGATTAACAAATTTCTCTTGTAATTCATGATAGTATCTAAATTGACCATCATGTAACCCAGACCAATCTCCTTGAATAAATTTTGTATTTATTTCTGGAAACCAAAAATCAATAAAGTGTAAAACAATAAATGCTAAAATAGCAACTCCACTCCAAATCATATTTCTACTCATCCAAGTTGAATTTGCTCCTCCATTGTTTTTAGCATAAGAAACATTTCTTGCTTTGTTGTTCTGAATTTCTAGAATAAAACCCATAATAAAATGAAATACAACACCAAAAATTAAAACAGGCTGTAAAGCAAATTGCACAACAGGGTTAGTTCCCATGAAATGAGAAACTTCATTAAATAAGTCTGCACTAAAAACAGACATCATATTTATGGTTAAATGCTGTAAAAGGAAGATCATTAAGAAAAATGCAGAAAGTGCCATGGACACTTTTCTTCCAATTGAAGATTTGAAAAATCCGCTCATTGTATAATTAGTTAAAATTTTGGATGCAAAAATACGGCTTAACAGAGTGTATTACAAAGAATTTACAACGTTTTAGATAGTATTTAGAACAATTTTAAATAATTTTATTAGAATTGACCAAACACTTATTATTTTTCCATTTCCCTATTAGTTTTTGTGGGTCTATTTTTTTTCCATCACAAGTTAAAAAACTATCATTTGTGTCTTTTTTAATGACTTTCATTTTTCCTTGATGAATGGCATTAATTACTCTAAATATCAATCCTTTTTTAGAAATAGCACCACCTTTTCTTGTTAATTCTAAACCTTTTTCATTATTCCACAAATCCATGGTTGATGAAATTTCATCTGGCACAACACCATCTTCTAATTTTCTTTTTTTAAAGGTTTGATAATTTTCTTTTTCGTGAGCTCTGCCTAGAGAACGTGCTGCTGTTTTACCAATTTCTTGTCGTAAACGAGCCATCCAATAGGCATGCCTAAAAGCATCTACTTGACCTCCATTTCCATCTCCATCTAATAAACTTGTTTTTTTTATAGAATCTGCAACCCTATTTGTTTCATTAGAAATTTCCAAAGATTTTTTAGCTTTAAAAGGATGTAATAATACCCAAGTTTTTTTAGACCCAGAAAGCTTAAAAAAATCATCTAAGTTAGATTGTGAAAATATTTGAGTTGATAAAAAAAGTAATAAGAATACTATTTTTCTCATCTATTTAATTTCAAAACTAGAAGAAGCATCACCAATTTTCACTATATATTTACCTTTTGGTAAATAATACTCACCATTTTGAGCTTTACTAATTTTACTATTAGAATTTGCTTTTTGATAATTTTTTAATCCTTTTTTAGAGAATAATAAATTAAAAATAGCTTCATTATATCCTTTATCTGCTTTTACAGAAATTGAATTTACAAGTGTTTCTCCTTGATAGATATCTAAAGAAATTGTATTAGCTGTTTCTGTATAAAAAGGAATAGTTAATTCTGGTGTATAAGCATCACTCCAACTAGTTCTTGAGCTTCCCCAATTACCTCTTTTTCTAATATTATCTATACTAAAAACATGTTCTTTTTTTGCTAATATTTTATCAGTTAATAACTGTAAATTTGAAATGTCAGCAATGTATAAACTACGACCATGTGTACCTACTACCAAGTGCTTAGCTTTTGGCTGAATTACTAAATCATGCACTGCAACATTTGGTAAATTTTTGTCAAAAACTTGCCAAGAATCACCTTGATTTAAAGAAACATACAATCCATTATCTGTACCTAAATACAATATATTTTCGTTTACAGGATCTTCCTTAATTACGTTAACTGAAGATATTGGAATTGATTCTCCTATATTTTTCCAAGTCTGCCCATAATCATTAGACATATACACATAAGGTGTAAAATCATCAAATCTATAGCCATTTAAAGTTACATAAACTCTTTCTTTTTTATGTGATGAAGCTACAACTCTAGAAACCCATAAATTTTGTGGTAAGTTGTTAGAAACACGTGTCCAAGTTCCACCACCATTTTTAGTAAGGTTGATGTATCCATCATCTGAACCAACATATAATAATCCAAATTGAAAAGGGCTTTCACTTATTGAAGTTAAGGTGCCATAAGCTACATTCCCTTTTTTACCTCCAGTAGTTAAATCTTCTGAAATAGTTTCCCAATCATCTCCTTGATTTAAAGATCTGTGCAATTTATTACCTCCTAAATATAAAATGTCTTGATTGTGCTTTGACAATAAAATTGGAGTTTGCCAATTAAAACGATATGGATTTTCACCTAAAGTATGTTTAGGCTGAATATATTTATTTCTACCTTCTCTATCTACTCTAAAATAATTTCCAAATTGGTATCCTGTATAAACAATATTTGGGTTTCTATCATCTACTTGCACTTGCATTCCATCACCTCCCATAATAGATTCATATGGATTTTGACCTGATGCTTGCCATCTTTTATTTACTCTTGCGTTATGGTCTGCAACCCAAACACCATTATCTTGTAGACCTCCATAAACCTTGTAAGATCTTTGGTTATCTGCATACACTGAGTAAAACTGACCCACAGCAGGATTGTTTAATTTAATCCAACTTTCTCCATCATCATAAGAAAGATTTAAACCTCCATCATTACCATTTAATAAATGTCCTTTTTTATTAGGATTAACCCATAAAGCTTGATGATCTGAATGTACATTTTCTCTACTTATAGAAGTAAAAGATTTTCCACCATCTTTAGATTTTAGAATAGGTACACCTAAAACATAAATAGCGTTTACATCTTGTGGATCTACTCTAACTTCTCCAAAATAATATCCATAAGAATAATATAAACCATCTATATAACCTTCATGTGTTCTTTTCCAAGATTTACCACCATTTGTAGTTTTAAAAACTTCTGCACCAATAACAGGTGTATCAAATAATAAAGAGTTTGCGTCTTCTAAATATTTAGCTAAATCAATAGGCTTTACAGAACCTACTCTTACCATTTGTTTTACATTTTCTGCTCTATATTTTTCTTGAAAACCATTTGTTTTTAAATACGCGTTTAACTCTTTGTCAGATAATTTTAAAAAGTCTTCTTTAGACATGGTTTTAAAATCTTCTTTTGCTAATCCAATAGAACTTTTGCTTTTTTTATCACTAGGTCTTCTAAACTGGCTATCATGCAAAGCATAAACTGTATTTTCATCATAAACAGCTAAACCTATTCTACCAACTCCATCACCTTCAGGAAAACCATTTTTTTCAGAAATTTTTGTCCAAGTATTTCCTGCATCTGTACTTTTATAAATGGCAGAGTGTTTTCCAGAACCATCAAAATTCCAAGCTTTACGTTCACGTTGCCAAGAAGCAGCATACATAATATTAAAGTTTTGTGTAGCAGCTTCTACATCTATAATACCTGTATCATTATTTATAAATAAGGTTTTGTTCCATGTTTTTCCTCCATCAGTAGTTTTAAAAATTCCTCTTTCTTTATTTGGAGAATACAAATGCCCAATAACACCTATAATAACCTCATCACTATTTTTTGGATTAATTAAAATTCTACTTATATGATGAGAATCTGGTATTCCCATATTTTGCCAAGTTTTTCCTTGATCTGTAGATTTTAAAATTCCAATTCCTGCATAAGAAGAACGTGAAGAATTTTTCTCTCCTGTTCCTACCCAAATCGTCCCAGATTTCCAGTCAATAGCAATGTCACCTACATTTTGTGTTGGTGAATTATCTAAAACTGGTGTAAAAGTTGTTCCGTTATTATTGGTGTACCATAAACCTCCAGATGCATAACCCACGTAAAATTCTGTAGGATTATTTGGATTTACATCCACATCTGCAACACGTCCACTCATTATAGTAGGACCAATATTGTTGAAATTGATGTATTTTACGATTGATTTTTTATGAAGTTGCTCTTTCTGAATTAATGATTCTTGAAGTTCTTTGGCTTCTGTAATATTCTGTGCTACAATATTTAATGATAATAATGCACACAAAGTAAAAACTATATTTCTCATAAAAATGGTGGTTTGTTGATGTATTGTTGTTAACAACATTTAAATTATTTTACTAAAATATTAGTTTTTAAATACATCTTTTAGCAATTATTGTTAATTTTTCTTAAAATGGACTCAATTAATCAATTAAATTTTTAAAAATGGGACTTTTATACACAATTATTATTGGGGCAATTTGTGGTTATATTGCAGATGTTTTAATGAGAGATAATGGCTTTGGGTTAATTGTAAATATTATTATTGGTATTGCAGGTAGTTTTGAAGGTAAGTGGTTGTATGGAGAATTAGGTATTCATGTTAATGTTGGTATTGCTTGGCTTGAAGACATTATTGTTGGAGCTACTGGAGCTATTGTAATTTTATTTTTAGTTGGTGTACTTAGAGGCACTAGACGTAGAAGAAGATAAAACAAATAAATTCAACTATATTTTTAAAAGATGCTTAAAAGGCATCTTTTTTTATTTTCTGTATATTTTTCTTTTAAGAGAAAGAATCAAACTACATTTGCAACTACATAGAAGAGACATATATTTAGTTTGTTTCTTAATAAAAAAATACTATGTCATTTGAATCTTTAGGATTATCAAAAGCTTTATTGAAAGCTATACAAGAAAAAGGTTACACTACTCCATCACCTATACAAGAAAAAGCAATTCCTCATATATTAGAGGGTAAAGATGTGTTAGCTTCTGCACAAACAGGAACAGGAAAAACAGCAGGTTTTACTTTGCCAATTTTACAGTTTTTGTCTGAAACAAAACACCCAAAATACAGGCCTTTACGTGCTTTAGTACTTACACCTACAAGAGAATTAGCTGCACAAGTTTATGATAATGTTAGAGAGTATAGCAAACATGTAAATATAAAATCTGCTGTAGTTTTTGGTGGTGTAAAACCTGCATCTCAAATAGCAATACTTAAAAAAGGTGTTGATATTTTAGTAGCCACACCTGGAAGATTGTTAGATCTACATGATAGAAAAGCAGTCTCATTTAAGAGAATTGATGTTTTAATATTAGATGAAGCAGACCGAATGTTAGACATGGGGTTTGCTAGAGATTTGAATAAACTTATCCGTTTTATGCCTGCTAAACGTCAAAATTTATTGTTTTCAGCAACATTTTCTAAAGAAATTAAAAAATTAGCTGAAGGAATTTTAAGAAATCCTGTGGAAGTTGAAACTGCTCCAAAAAACTCTACTGCAAAAAAAGTTTCTCATCAAGTTTATAAAATTGATAAAAAAAGAAAAACTGAGTTTACTATTCAACTAATTAAAGAAAATAATTGGAATCAAGTTCTAATTTTTACAAGAACCAAACATGGAGCAAATAGACTAACAGAAAAATTAGTAAAGTCTAAAATTTCAGCAGCTGCTATTCATGGAAATAAAAGTCAAGGAGCAAGAACAAAAGCTTTAAAAAACTTTAAAGAAAATTCTATAAAAGTTTTAGTGGCAACAGATATTGCAGCTCGTGGTTTAGACATCCCTTTATTGCCTCATGTTATCAATTACGAATTACCAAATGTACCCGAAGATTATGTACATAGAATTGGTAGAACAGGTAGAGCTGGTGCAGAAGGCGAGGCTATTTCTTTTGTTTGTAGTGAAGAAACAGAATACCAAAAAGAAATAGAAAAGCTTTTAGGAGAAAAACTAAAAAGCTCTGTTGTAGAAGGCTATGAACCAACAGATACAGCTGCACCAAAAAGAGCAGCTACTCAAAGTAAAGGTTCTTTTGGTAAAAAGAAAAAAGGATCTAATACAACTTCATCAGAAAATACAATACCTAGAAAAAAACCTCATTTTAAAGGAAATAAACCGTCAAATTCTTTACGAAGAAAAAGACCTAATAAATCGTCTAAAAAACGTTTTTAAGTTGGTTTTTTCTTGGTGTTTTTTATTGTTACATTTGTGTCTAAAACAAAATTTAACATGAAATACCATTCTATAAACTCAGCATTATTTATTAAAAATCGTAAAAACTTTATGGCTCAAATGAAGCCAAAAAGTATGGCTGTTTTTAATGCTAATGACATTTATCCTATTGGAGCAGATAGCACGATGCCTTTCGAACAAAATAGAGATTTATTTTATTTAAGTGGGGTAGATCAAGAAGAAAGTGTTTTAGTACTTTTTCCTGATTGTCCAAATTCTGAACTAAGAGAAGTGTTATTTGTTAGAGAAACTAATGAGCATATTGCTGTTTGGGAAGGTGAAAAATTAACCAAAGAAGCTGCCACAAAAACAAGTGGTGTACAAACTGTTTATTGGCTTCAAGATTTACATAAAATTTTGTTTGAAATGAGCTCTTATGCAGAGACTTTTTATATAAACACCAATGAACATTATAGAGCTGCAGTTGAAACTGAAACACGTGAAGATAGATTTAACAAATGGTTATTGGCTAAATATCCTGCACATGCTGTAGCTAAAAGTAACCCTATTTTACAACGCTTACGTTCTGTAAAAGGCAATATTGAATTAGACTTAATGCAGCATGCCTGTAATATTACCGAAAAAGGGTTTAGAAGAATTTTAGGTTTTGTTAAACCAGGTGTTTGGGAATATGAAATTGAAGCTGAATTATTACATGAATTTGTTAGAAATAGATCTAAAGGTTTTGCATATACTCCAATAATTGCAAGTGGTAACAATGCAAATGTGTTGCATTATATAGAAAATAACCAACAATGTAAAGATGGTGACTTAATCTTATTTGATATTGCTGCAGAATATGCTAACTATAAAAGTGATTTATCTAGAACAATCCCTGTAAATGGTCGTTTTACAAACAGACAAAAAGAAGTTTACAATGCAGTAAATCACGTAAAAAAAGAAGCAACAAAATTGTTAGTACCTGGTAATATTTGGAAAGAATATCATTTAGAGGTAGGTAAAATAATGACATCTGAATTATTAAAGTTAGGATTAATAGACAAAGCAGATGTGCAAAATGAAGATCCAAAATGGCCTGCATATAAAAAATACTTTATGCATGGTACCTCACATCATATTGGTTTAGATACACATGATTATGGTTTATTGCATGAGCCTATGCAAGCAAATATGGTTTTTACAGTTGAGCCTGGAATTTATATTCCTGAAGAAGGTTTTGGTATTAGACTAGAAGATGATGTTGTTGTGCAAGAAAAAGGAGAACCTTTTAACTTAATGGGTAATATACCTATTGAAGCCGAAGAAATTGAGGGATTAATGAATAAATAAAGATTAAAAATCGAAGTAAACTTTAGGCTAAAGAATTTATAAAACCGATTGTTTGAGTATTAAACGTTTCTGGTTGTTCTACATTTACTACATGCCCACATTTATCTATGACATATAAAGATGCTTTTTTGTGCATTTTTACAATGTTTTTTATCGAAGGTAAAAACAAATGATCTTCTGCACCCATAATATATAATGTAGGTATTTTTATATCTTTTGCTCTAAAGAAGCGTAATAATGGATTTATTTCTGAAGTTAATTTAAACCATCTTAAAAACTCTTTTTGATATAATTTCTTAGCTTCATTAACGAACAATGATCTAGATTTCTTATGGTTTTTTCTTGGCATTATTATAAAAGCAAAAAACTTATACAACAACATATAAGGTACTACAGATTTAAAAATAACACCTAACCTCATTAATATTTGAGAACGAATATTTAGCTTTATAATAGCACCACCCATAATCATACTTTGTACTAATTCTGGCTTTTTTTCTGCTAAATTTCTAATTAAAATGGTACCTAAAGAAATACCTATGAAGTGTGATTTTTCAATATTTAAATGATCTATTACCTCAACAATATCATTTGTAATAGCATCAAAAGTGTATTTGGGATTAAATGTATCTTTTAATTTAGGCTTACTATTTCCATGACCTCGTAAATCTAAAATTAAAACATTAAAGTGTTTTTTAAAATCACGTATTTGCTTAAACCAAATAGAGCTGCTACCTCCTGCACCATGTACAAATGTTACCCATTCTTTAGAGGTTTCGTGCAAATATGTATAATAGTTTAGCATGTGTTTTAAAAACTCTAAAAATACTGTTTTTATTTTTGAAGCTTATTAAAGATATATTAATTTATAGTAATGAAAAAAAGACGAGTTTTCACTCGCCTTTCCTCTCTCAATCAACCACGATTTACTATTCTTTTCGACGTCATTCTACCACTAACGTATATTGTGGATTTTCGTTTATAGGAAAGAAATAAATTTACTCTCCTTAAGTTAGGTCTAATTATTTAGACGTTTAATTTGTGTTATTCTTACAAGACTATTTACGTATAAATCATTAATATGGTTTTTTTTAAAGCCTATATTTTTTATTTTCTCCAAAAAAACTGTTTTAATTTTCTACTGAGTTTGTTAGAAATTATTAAATTATTTGATGCTAGAATTCCAATAGTTTCTTTTTCGTTACCTTTAACATGCTGATTCTGTAAAAAATAATCTTATTTTATTGAATGAAATCTAATAATTCAATCGCTTTAGAAATCTTTAAAAACATATCTCTTTCTAAAAAAGAGATTGATTTTATTGATAGCAAATTTGAAAAAATTAGTTTAACTAAAGGAGATGTTTTATTATGTTCAGATACTCAAGTAACCAATCAATATTATGTTTTTAGTGGGTGTTTGCGTTCTTTCTTTGTAAATAGTTTAGGTAAAGATCACACTACACAATTTGCTGTAAAAGACTGGTGGATCAGTGATTATATTTCTTTTTTTACAGAAGAAAAATCGGTAATGACTATTGAGTGTCTCCAAGATGCTGAAATTTATAGGCTTTCTAGAAAAGACATGAATAGCTTATGTGAAGATATTCCTAAAATAGAAACTTTTTTTAGAAATAAAATGGAAAAAGCGTTTGCAAGTTTTCAAAAAAGAATTCTAGAATATTTATCAATTACTGCAAAAGAAAGGTATATAAAATTCATAACTACCTATCCAGAAATAGAACAGTGTGTTAAAAACTATCATATAGATTCTTATTTAGGTATTACTACTGAAAGTTTAAGTAGAATAAGAAAGATCATTATTTAGTTTTATTAACATACATCAATTTTTATAAGAAAAATTTTTTTTGAGAAAAATATATTCCCCAACTCTATTATATAGATTTAGTAATCTAGCACAAGTAATATTCATTATTATTTGTGCTTTTTTATGCTACGTTGTTTCTAAATTTTTATGCTTTACCCATAAATTTGTGATTGTAAATACAATAACTGAAGGTAATACCCATCCTAAACTGTAGTTTGCTAAAGGAATTATATTTTTGATGCCTGTTAAACTATCTCTTGGTATAATAAACCCTAAAAAATCTGGAATACTAAACACAAAAGTTGCCAAAACTACAGCCCTAAAAACCAGTTTAGTTGCGAACTTATTAGGCACAATGTTTAATAAAATTAAGACAATTGTTATTGGGTACAAAAACAGTAAAGAAGGTACTGCTAATGTGATGATAAAATCTACTTGATAACTACCAACTACAACACCAATAATACAAGCAATAACTGCTGTAATTATGTATGCTTTTTGTGAGTCTTTACAAATGCCTTTTATATAGTCTGCTGTACCAGTTACAATACCAACTGCAGTTGTAAAACAAGCTAAAGCCACTAAAACACTTAAAAAAGCAGTACCTAAAGTGCCTAAAGTTTGAGTACTTAACCCTGTTAAAATTGCGGTTCTAGAAGCGTTTTCTGCAAAAGTTGATGACAATAAAGAGCCACTTAAAATTAATCCACCATAAATTAATAACAAACCTGTACCTGCAATTAAACCTGCTTTTCTAATCAAGTTTCTTCTAGCATCAAAAGTTTGATGACTACTATAGTTTAAAGAAATAATAATAACAGCACCCACAACAACACCTCCAATAGCATCAAAAGTTTGATAACCTTCTAAAATACCATCTATAAAAGGTGTAGTAAAGGAAGTTGCTTTTATGGTTTCTGGAGCTATAAAAATGGCAACTGCAATAATTACCAATAAAATAAGTACAATTATTGGTGTTAAAAACTTACCAATTAAACCAATGATTCTAGATCTATTAATCGCAAAAATAAATACCAAAACAAAGTAAATAATACTGGTTAATAGAGGTGATGTGTCAAAAAATGGCTGTACAGTCATCTCATGAGTAACTGCTGCTGTTCTGGGTGAAGGTATAGCTATTGCAATGATATAAATGAGAAAACAATAAATAGTACTAAAAACTAGCGATACTTTTTTACCAAAATCATATAAAGTTCCTTGTAATTTGGCATGAGCAAAAATGGCAAGAATAGGTATTGTAACAGCTGTAAGCACAAAACCAAAAACAACAATCCACCAATCTACACCAGATTTAACGCCTAATGTTGGTGGTAATATTAAATTTCCTGCTCCAAAAAAAAGTGAAAAGAGTGCAAAACCTGTAATCCAAATTTCTTTTGTTTTGTTCATCTTTGGGTTGATTTTTATTCTTGAAATATACATATTTTTGTGTGATGCAAAAATCTATCTCTTTTAAAAAAGCTAACATTTCTTTTTCTGATGTTGGCAAAGGACCAACTGTTGTTTTGATTCATGGTTTTTTAGAAAATGCTACTATGTGGAATGATATTACACCACATTTAACTACAAAAAACAGAGTAATAACTATTGATTTGTTAGGTCATGGAAAATCAGATTGTTTAGGCTATTTGCATTCTATGGAACTTTTTGCAGAATCCATTGATGTTATTTTAAAACATTTGAGAATTAGAAAATGTACTTTAATTGGGCACTCTTTAGGAGGTTATGTTGCTTTGGCTTTTGCAGAGAAACATCCACAAAAAGTAAAGGGTTTGTGTTTACTAAACTCTACATCTAATGAAGACTCAGTAGAGCGAAAAGAATTAAGAGCTAGAGCTAATAAAATGGTGCAAACAAATTTTACAAATATGGTAAGAATGTCTTTTGTAAATTTATTTGGTCCAACAAGTAAAGAACGCTATAAGAATGAAATAAACTTAGCATTACAAGAAGCTTTACAAACTACAATTCAAGGTTATTTAGCAGCTAATGAAGGCATGAGAATTAGACCCAACAGAAATCATGTTTTGGCAAATAACACCTTTAAAAAATTACTTGTTATTGGTGAAAAAGACCCTGTTTTAGATTATAAAACTTCTTTAGCTGAAGCTAAAAAAACAAATACAGAGCTTGTTATTTTTAAAAACGGTCATATGAGTCATATAGAAAATAAAGAAGAACTTCTACAGGTTTTAAAAGGTTTTATACTTGACTTTTTAAATTTAAAATACGTTAACCAAACCCTCTAAATCAATTCTTCAAAGAATTCCAACCCTGAGCTTTCAGTTCAATTTCTTGGTTGGCTCTAGTAATTAATTGTAGCCCTTGGTTTTCTTCTGTAATATGCCCAATAATCGAAAAGTTCGGATTGCCTTTTATCTTGTCAAAATCAGAAATGGGTACAGTAAATAACAACTCATAATCTTCACCTCCACTTAAAGCCACCATTGTTGAATCTAATTCAAATTCTTCGCAAGTAGAAATCACTTGAGGGTCTAAAGGCAATTTGTCTTCGTAAATTTTGCACCCTACTTTACTTTGTGTACAAATATGAAATAGCTCAGAAGAAACTCCATCAGAAATATCAATCATACTTGTAGGTTTAACATCAAGTTCTTTTATTAAACCAGAAATATCTTTACGTGCTTCAGGTTTTAATTGACGTTCAATTAAATAAGTGTAGGCATCTAAATCTGGTTGGTTATTTGGGTCTACTTGAAACACTTGCTTTTCTCTTTCTAAGACTTGCAAACCTAAATAGGCTGCACCTAAATCTCCAGTAACTACTATTAAATCTGTTGGTTTTGCTCCATTTCTATAAACCACTTCATCCTTATTTGCTTTACCAATAGCAGTAACAGAAATTAGAATTCCTTTGGTAGATGAAGTTGTATCGCCACCAACTAAATCAACTTTATAGGTATCACAAGCTAACTGAATGCCTGCATACAACTCTTCAATTGCCTCTAAAGGAAACCTATTAGACACTGCAATAGACACTGTAATTTGTTCTGCTGTACCATTCATTGCATACACATCAGACAAATTAACCATAACAGCTTTGTATCCTAAATGCTTTAAAGGCATATAGCTTAAATCAAAATGTACACCTTCTATTAACAAATCTGTTGTTACTAAAGTTTGTTTTTCTGAGGCATCTAAAACTGCTGCATCATCACCAATTGCTTTTATGGTCGATGAATTTTCAATTTTAAAATATTTTGTAATATGATTAATTAAGCCAAATTCTCCTAATTCAGCCAATGAAGTTCTATTTTGGTTTTTATCTTCTAACATGTTGCAAAGATAAGTAGTTGTAGATTGATAGCAATAAAATTAATACTTCTTAGTTTTAACAAACCATAAAACAATAATCAGTAATTTAGTAGCAGAAATTTATCTTATGAAACTTAAATCAATTTTACTTTTATTAGCAATTTTTATACTTCACTTTTCTTGTTCTAAAGATGAAGTTAATTTAGATATAGATAATGATGGTATAGAAAACACAATAGATAACTGCCCAAATACTGCAAATGCTAATCAATCTGATATAGATGGAGATGGTATTGGAGACACTTGTGATGATTTTAACGATTCTGATAATGATGGTGTAGAAGATTTTGAAGACAATTGTCCAAATACTGCAAACCCAAACCAAGAAGATACAGATGGTGATGGAGTTGGAGATGTTTGTGATACTACAGTTTCTAATAAAGTACCATGTACAAATGGTTTTGCTGGTATATATCCATGTAAAGATTACGATCTTCTATTGCATTTACCTATGTCAACTTTTGGCTCTCAAGAAGCAAATGATTCATGGGGCTGGACAGACGTAACCACCAATAAAGAATACGCAATTATGGGTGTGTTAGATGGTACTGTTTTTGTTGATATTTCTGATACAGAAAACCCAATTTACTTGGGTAAATTACCTACAAGAACTGTAAATAGTGCTTGGAGAGATGTAAAAGTTTATGAAAATCATGCTTTTATTGTAAGTGAAGCTTCTAATCATGGCATGCAAGTTTTCGATTTAACAAGATTAAGAAATGTAGCAAACCCTCCAGAAACGTTTACATCTGATGTTGATTTTACAGATTTTGGAAATGCTCATAACATCGTTATTAATGAAGATTCTGGCTTTGCCTATGCTGTTGGAACAAATCAATTTGGAGGTGGACCATTTTTTATAAATATTCAAAATCCAAAAAATCCAGTTGCAGCAGGTGGTTTTTCTTCTGGTGGATATTCTCATGATGCACAAGTAGTAACTTATAATGGCCCTGATACAGATTATACAGGTCAAGAAATTTTAATTGGTAGTAATGGTGAAAGAAATGGTGCTAATGAAGTGGTGATTACAAACGTAACAGACAAAAATTCAGTAACAAGAATTGCTAAAATAGATTATTCAAATGATGGTTATACACACCAAGGATGGTTTACAGAAGACCAACGTTATTTTATTGTGGGTGATGAATTAGACGAATTAGAAGGTGATGTAAATACTACTAGAATATTGATTTTTGATTTGTTAGATCTAGACAACCCTGTATTATTATCTGAATATTTTGGACCAACAGAAGCTATAGATCATAATGGTTATGTAAAAGGCAATACTTTCTTTTTAGCAAACTATAGAGCAGGAGTTAGAATGCATGATATTTCTAATATTGCAGCTGGTACTATGACAGAAACTGGGTATTTTGATACTTACCCAAATGATGATAGCACTGCCTTTAATGGGGTTTGGAATGTGTACCCTTTCTTTGATAGTGGTAAAATTTTAGTAAGTGATATAGAAAAAGGAATGTTTATCCTTCAGAAAAAATAAACCGTATTTTGAACAAATTTTTCTATTACATCTCTATTTGTATTATTTGTTTTTCTTGTACTAAACAAAGCATAAATTTTGGAGGAAATACTCAATCTTTAACAATTGATGTAATAAAAACACTTGGAGGTACTAAAAACGATGCTTTTTCTTCTTTAAAAAAAACTACTGATGGTGGCTATATAGCAGTTGGCTATGCCCAAAGTTCAGATTTTGATATCAGCAATAAAAATAATGATAGTTATGACTATTGGGTAGTTAAATTTGATGCTGCAAATACTCTAGAATGGAGTAAAAATTTTGGGGGTTCTGATGATGATAGAGCAAGAGATATTTTACAACTTTCAGATGGCTCTTTCTTAGTAACTGGTTTTAGTAGAAGTACTGATTTAGATGTATCTGTTAATAGTGGAAATTACGATTTTTGGGTTGTTAAAATTAATATTGATGGAACCTTAGTTTGGGAAAAAAGTTTTGGGTTTTCTGGTGCAGATCAATCATACATTATAAAACAAACAAGTGATGGTAATTTTCTTTTAGGTGGCTCTTTAGACGTTACTGCTTCTGGTGGCCAAGGCAACTCAAAAACAAGTAAACGTCATGCAGGAGGTGATTATTGGCTACTTAAAATAGACACAAAAGGAAAGAAACTTTGGTCTAGATATTATGGAGGTCAGTTTACAGATACACTTTTAGATATTTCTGAAACTGAAAATGGAAATTATATACTAACTGGGTATAGTGATAGTAGTGATACAGATATTTCAAATAACTTAGGTGAATACGATTTTTGGATTGTAAAAGTAAATAACACTGGAGATTTAATCTGGGAAAGAAATTTTGGAGGATCACAAATAGATGAAGCTTTTTCGATTACTAAAACAACAGACAATCATTTTTTAATTGCTGGTAATACAAGAAGTGCTGATAAAGATGTAACTCTAAATAACGGTTCATCAGACATTTGGGTTATTAAAATTAGTTCAGATGGAACATTAATTTGGGAACGTAATTTTGGAGGAACTTCATTTGATAATGCTAATAAAATTATTTCTGCAGAAAGAGGAGGGTTTTATGTTGTTGGTAGTTCTAGAAGTTCAGACATAGATGCAGCATCTAACTTTGGAAACAAAGATGTTTGGATTTTAAAAATAGATGCTACAGGAAATTTACAGTGGCAAAAAAATATTGGTGGTAATAATTTAGATGAAGCTAGCTCAGTAATAGAATTGCAAAATGGTTCATTAATTGTTTCAGGAGAATCTTGGAGTTCTGATAATGATATTCTAGAAAACAAAGGCTTTTCTGATGGTTTAATAGTAGTTTTAAAATAATACAGTGAAAAAAATAATTTGGTTTTTTGTCATCATCGCATTTACTTCTTGTAAAGACGATACAGATTGTTGTGTTAATCTAGAACCTGTAAATGTTACCCTAAAATTTACGCATAATTGGGATGGAACTCCTGTAACAGCATCAGATTTTAATTCATTTAATTATGTTACAGAGAATGGAGAATCTGTGAGCATGGAAAGATTAAGATATGTAGTTTCTAATGTTAATTTAGGTGGCGAATCTAAACCTTATCAGCTTGTTGATTTAGGAAATAATTCAGGGTTTGAAATCATCTTTAACAATGTTGTTCAAGGTGTAAATAATTTAAATTTCACATTCGGATTTTCAGATACAGATAACATAGATGGTGTTTATCAAGATTTAAATACAGTTTCATTTAATGTTCCTGGCATGTTAGGTGGTGGTTATCATTACATGCAATTTGATGGTAAATACAAAGACACTAACAATCTAGATGCGAATTTTAATTATCATGCAATTAGAGCTGTTAATAGATCTGACCCAAATAATTTGATTTTTGAAGACACTTCATTTTTAGCAGATTTTGGCAGTGTAACCATTACAAATAACACCACAATTGAAATAAAGATGAATATTGCTGAATGGTTTAAAAATCCAAATACCTGGGATTTAAACCAACTAAACACTGTTTTAATGCCAAATTTCGAAGCTCAAAAATTAATAAGTGCTAATGGAAAATCTGTATTTTATTTAGGTGATATTTTACAATAAAATATGAGGAAAATAGGGTTGTATATAATTTTTATTATTTGTCTGATGAGCTGTTCCTCTTCAGAAGAAGAGTATATACCTGTTCCTTATCAATTAGAAACACCTCAACTTTTTAAAGAAAAATTAATAGCTCCTGCTATACCAAATAATAATCCATTAACACAAGAAGGGGTTGCTTTAGGTAAAAAACTTTTTTTTGATAAAAAACTTTCTGGTGATGGTACACAATCTTGTGCAAGCTGTCATCATCCACAAAAAGCATTTACAGATAATTTACAATTTAGTGTTGGAATTGATGGTAAACAAGGAAATAGAAATTCAATGCCATTATTTAATTTAGCTTGGAATTTTGATGAAAAATTTGCTTGGGATGGAAAAGATTTTACGCTAGAAAATCAAGCTTTAGAACCTGTTGCAAATCCCATAGAATTGCATGCAAATTGGACAAAAGTTGCAGAGCGTTTAAAAAACGACGCTGAATACCCAACTTTATTTAGCCAAGCTTTTGGTACCACAAAAATCGATTCTACATTAATCACAAAAGCTTTAGCACAATTTGAAAGAACTTTAATTTCTGGAAATTCAAAATTCGATAAATTTTTACTTGGTGAAGTTGCACTAACTCCAGAAGAACAAAATGGATTTGACGTATTTATGGATGAAGCTAAAGGCGATTGTTTTCATTGTCATGGAAGTAATAACAATCCTCTATGGACAGACAATCAATTTCATAACAATGGTTTAGATCGTTCTTTCACAGATTTAGGTTTGGGTGCAGTAACTGGTGATCCTGCAGATCATGGAAAATTTAAATCGCCCTCATTAAGAAATCTAAAATTTACAGCACCATATATGCATGATGGACGATTTGCAACTTTAGAAGAAGTCATTAATCACTATTCAGAAGGATTACAAGCTTCACCAACTATAGATCCTTTAATGAAAAAAGTAAATCAAGGAGGGGTAAACTTAACTCCAAAAGATAGAGCTGACCTAAAAGCCTTTCTACTAACACTTTCTGATGAAGAGTTTATCAACAATCCAGACTTCAAAGAATAATCAATAAAACCAATGATTTTATTGGTCTTGTTAATACCAATTTAACTTTTTTGTTGAAGTTATATCGTATATTTGCAGACAATTTAGATTTAATCTATGTAAATATTATGATAAAGGTATCAGACACAGCAAAGAAAAAAGTCAGAGAGTTGATGCAAGAAGATGGCTTTAACCCAAGCACAGACTACGTTAGAGTAGGTGTAAAAAGTGGTGGTTGTTCAGGTTTATCCTATGATTTAACTTTCGATAATAAACAAGAAGAAAACGATAAGATTTTTGAAGAAAATGAGGTAAAAATCATTGTTGATAAAAAGAGCTTTTTATATTTAGTAGGTACCACTTTAGAGTATTCAGGTGGCTTAAATGGTAAAGGCTTTGTTTTTAATAACCCAAACGCAAATAGAACTTGTGGTTGTGGAGAATCATTTTCACTTTAAAAAAAGACAAACATGTCAAAATATACAGAAGACGACTTAAAAGAAGAATTAAAAACCAAAGAATATGAATATGGTTTTTATACTGATATAGAAAGTGATAAGTTTGAGAAAGGTTTAAACGAAGATGTGGTTCGTGCTATTTCTAAAAAGAAGAACGAACCAGAATGGATGACTGAATGGCGTTTAGAAGCTTATAGAGTTTGGGAAAAAATGACAGAGCCAGAATGGGCTAATGTTAAATATCCTAAACCAAACTTTCAAGAAATTGCTTACTACTCAGCTCCAAAGAAAAAACCAAAACTAAATTCTTTAGACGAAGTAGATCCAGATTTATTAGAGACTTTT
>Ga0233398_1000116_pt1 | contig 58568 bp, 56 predicted proteins | sample 38DmetaG_FD_182697 | JGI IMG/M metagenome (GOLD analysis project Ga0233398, IMG submission 182697) | Seawater microbial communities from Monterey Bay, California, United States - 38D | ecosystem: Environmental > Aquatic > Marine > Coastal | place: USA: California | collected 2016-10-02
GAAGAAGATGTTATTTTGTCTGAGAAAGATGGAAAACTAAAACAATTCAAGTAATATCTAAGGCAAGTTAATTATAAAGAATTAGATTAAAAGAGGTATAAAATTCTAGCTTTTTTTCAATATAAAATTATTTATTAGTGCAAAACTCAGAAAAAAGAGCATCTAAATTAAAATTAAGCTTATTTTTAAATTTATCTTTAAAAGTTCTAAACATTGCTATAAGTTTGTTGTTAGTTCCTGTATTACTTATTTCTTTAGGCAAAGAAAAATATGGTATATGGATTACTGTTTTTACATTTATTGGATGGTTAAATATTTTTGATTTAGGTTTAGGTGAAGGTTTAAAATTAAAACTAACTGCTGCATTTTCTTTAAAAAAAATTAAAAAAATAAATAAATTAATTACTTCTACATATTTATTTATAATTTTTATAACAAGTATACTTTTATTTTTATTTACAATAATTAATTTTTTTGTTGATTGGAGTGAATTGCTTGGTGTTAATAATTATGCAAATGAAATTAACACCTCTATTTACATACTGGTAGTAACTGTTTTACTAATTTTTATAGTCAAATTAATAGGTACGATTTATTCATCCTTACAATTACCATTTGTTGAAAATATAATAAAAACCTCAGGACAATTTGTGTTTTTAATTTGTTTGTTAATTTTAAACCTCTCAAATTTTAAATTAAACTTAATTTGGGTAACTGTTTTTTCTTTATTGCCAACATTATTAATATATGTAGGTTTTAATATTAATTTTTTTAGATTTAAAGCCCCTTTTCTAGCACCTAAGTATAGATATATAAGTAAAATTACCCTTAAAGAGGTTATAAGGCCAGGTTTTAGTTTTTTTATTATACAGCTTGGTTGCATAGTACTTTACTCTACAGATAATGTTATTATATTAAAATTATTTTCAGCTACAGAAGTTACTTATTATAGTATTTATTATAAATACTATAGCTTTCCATTTATGTTTTTTAGTTTATTTATAGCTTCTCATTGGAATGCCTTTATAGATGCTCTAGCAAAAAAAGATTTTCTTTGGATAAAAAATAAAATTCAACTTTTTAAAAAATTACTATTACTACTTTTCATAGCTTACATTTTTATGTTTCTTTCAGAAGAAAAACTTTTATTGTTTTGGGTAGGTAAAGATAATATAGTATTAGACAGTTCTTTAAGTTTGCATATGATTTTGTATTTCTTAATTTCGTCAACTACTACTATATATATATATGTAGTTAATGCTTATGGTAAACTATACGTACAGTTGGTAAGTTATATTGTTATAACATTAATAAATATACCTGTTTCCATTATATTAGCCAAGTTTTTTAAGTTTGGGGCTTCTGGTGTTATTTTAGCATCATCTATTTGTTTATTAATTTTACTAATACTAATACCAATACAATATAAAAAAATCATAAATCAAAAAGTTTTTGGTGCCTGGAACAAATAAAAAGATTTTCAAAAAAAAATCAACATAAATTTTCTTAAATAATGAATATTTGTATCTTACTTACTGCTACCATTGCGCCACATAATGTGCCAAACCTAAAAAGAGTTGATCATTTACTAAGAGAAAATGATTATTTAGAAGCAATAAAGTTTTATTCTAAATTTAAGATTCCTATTGTTTTTTGTGAGAATAGTAATACAAAATCTGAAAGTATTTTAAATTTTTTAAAAAATAAAAAAATCTATTTTGAGTACTTTAGCTTTCAATCAAAAAAGAGTAATGAAGGCAAAGGAAAAGGAGAAGCAGAAATTTTATCATATGCTTTTTTAAACTCTAAAATTTTAACAAAAAGTAAAAGTATCGTAAAAATTACAGGAAGATATAAAATTAAGAATTTTTTAAAGCAAGTTAAAAACATTAATAAAAATACTATATATGTTAACTTAACTAAAAGTTTATCATATTCAGATTCTAGGTTTTTTATTTTGAACAATTTTTTTTATGAAAATTATTTTTCTAAAGAACTTAACAATATAGATGAGAATAATAATGTTTTTATGGAGCATATTTTATTAAAATCTACCTTAAATTATATTTCAGATTTCAATAATTGGAGTTTGCCTAAACAAAAAATTATCTATGAAGGAGTGTATGGTACTGATAATACTTCTTATAAAAAAAATAAAATAAAACAATTATTAAAAGAAGTTTTTTATAAACTAAAAGTTTATCTTTTAAAATCGAATTTATAATCTACCTAAGTTATTGAGTTTATATTAAATGTCAAATGCTAATCTTTTAATAACCGTAATTACTGTTTGTTTTAATAGTGAAAAAACAATAAGATTCTCTTTAGAATCTGTTTTAAATCAAACATATCATAATATAGAATACATCATCATTGATGGAAAATCTACAGATTCAACTATTGAAATTATTAAGTCATACCAGCATAAATTTATAGAAAAAGGTATCTCTTATAAATGGACTAGTGAAACAGACAAAGGAATTTATGATGCAATGAATAAAGGTGTTAAATTGTCTTACGGTAAATTAATAGGTATTTTAAATAGTGATGATTGGTACGAGTTGGATACGTTGCAAAATGTAAAAAACGAGTGGATAAAATCGCATTCAGATTTTATACATGGTAATATGAATGTTTTTTCTCCAGAAAAGGAGTTTATAAAAACATTAAAACCAAAAACCAAAAAATCTGTGATAAGAAAAATGCCTTTTTTTCACCCAACTTCATTTGCGAGTAAAAAGCTTTATAATAAACTAAAAGGATATTCTCTAGACTATAAAATATGTTCAGATTACGATTTTATAATCAAAGTAATAAATTCTAATTTTAATATTAGTTATATAGATAAAGTATTAACAAACTTTACAATTGGTGGTATAAGTACAACACAAATTAATCCAGCTCTGAAAGAATCTCATTTAATTAGGGTTAAAAATGGATATCAAAAAAACATAAGTAAGTTTTATTATTTAATAGAATTGTTAATTTGTAAAATTAAATACAGATGATGAATAAAAAAACAATACTTTTTGTACACCAATCTTCAGATTTATATGGTTCCGATAAAACTTTATTAATATTAGTAAATAAACTAAATAAAAATTTTTTTAGACCAATTGTTGTTTTACCAAGAAAAGGACCTTTATTAGAGGAATTAAAAAAACAAAACATAAAAATTATCATAACTCCAGTGATAAATATTCATAAAAGAATGTTCAATTTAAAAGAACTTTTTTTCTTACCTTTTAATCTTATAAAATCCATACACAAACTTCATAAAGAATTAAAAGGAATAAAAATAGATATAGTTCAAAGCAACACTGTAGTTGTAACCTTGGGGTTTGTATATGCAAGATTAAAAAAAATAAAACATTTTTGGCACATCCATGAGGTTTTAGAAAGTCCAAAAATTGCTGTAATAGTTTTTTCTTGGTTGGTAAAAGTATTTTCTGATTTTACAATTTTTAACTCTATTTCAACTCAAAAGAGTTATTGTAAAAGATTTCCAGTAATAAAAGAAAAATCAGTAATAATATATAATGGACTGGACAGAGAATTAGAAACAACATCTAAAATAGAACAATATAAATTAAAAGAGAATTTAGAGTATAATTCTAACGATGTTATTTTAGGACTAGTTGGAAGAATTAATGTAAATAAAGGGCATATTTTACTATTAAATAGTTTCAATGAAATATTAAAAAAGCAACCTAATATAAAATTACTTTTTATAGGATCTGTTGTTAAAGGTAAAGAACAAGTTCTTGAAATATTAAAAAAACAAATTGTAAAATTAGGTTTAGAGGGAAAAGTAAAAATATTACCATTTCAAAAACAAATTTGGAAATTTTGGGATATTATAGATATTGCAGTTGTGCCTTCTACAGTGCCAGAATCTTTTGGTTTAGTAGCACTAGAAGCAATGTTAGCCTGCAAGCCTGTGATAGCATCTAATTTAGGGGCTTTAAAAGAAGTAGTTAAAAACAATACAACAGGTTTTTTATTTGATATTAATGATAAGAAAGATTTTGAAAAAAAAATACAAATTCTACTAGAAAATAAAGAGTTGAGAGAAGAATATGGTATTGCTGGTTACTCAAGGGCTAAAAAAACATTTAATATTGAAAAGTATATATATCAATTTGAACAAAAATATTTAGAGGATTGAATTCTATAAAACTAAATAATATTTTTTTATTAGTAAGTTTCTTTTTGCTAATTCAATTTTCTGTAATAGAAATTCATTTTGCAATTTATGCATTACTTTTTTTATTTTTTTACACTAAAGTATCCATAGATTTATTAAAAAGTTTAGTTTTTATAATACTGATTTTTAGTATTGGTTTGGTTTCATCTTTTTTACAATCTAAAACATTATATAATTTTACAAAAGATGTAATTTATTTTTTAATTCCTATACTTTCACTTATTTCTGGCTATTTTATTGCAAAAAGTACAAAAAGTTTAACCGTATTTTTAAGAATAATAATTTTTGTTACAACTATTTTTTCAATAGTTCATCTGTTGACAATCTTTTCTCAGGTAAATATTTCTAGTTCATCCGTTAGTGATATCAGAAGAGTTGGTGGCTTATCTAATATAATAGAAGTATTTGTTTTAGTCATACTTTTTTCATCCTATTCATATAATTTTCTTGATGTGATTAGGAATAAACTTCTTAAGAAAACAATAATATCTATCATTTTTGTTTCTTTTGTGTTTTATTTTTCAAGAACCATGTTTGTTTCTTTTTTTATTTTAATATTGGCAGTTTATGGTCATTTAAAAATTACATCAAAGGGACTTAAGTATTTAATTGGTGTAATTTTATTTTTTATACTCTTTTATAGTTATTTATTTAGTATTAAGTTAGATAGGGGTAAACCAGGCTTAGAATCATTTCTTTACAAAATTAAAATTGCACCTTCAGAAATTTTTACACCTGTAAGAAAAATTGATCCGAACAACCATGCATATCTTTGGGATCATTGGCGTGCTTACGAAGCTACAATGGCTATAGATCAAATAAACACAATACCTACTTTTATGATTGGTAAAGGTTTTGGCGCGCTTGTAGATTTAAAGTTTAAAGTTTTTTTAGGTGATGAAAAAATGAGATATATACCTTCTATACATAATGGCTATATATTTGTTTTTTTTAAATCAGGTATTTTGGGAGTAATTTTTCATGTATTGTTTTTGATAAACCTATATTTATTTGCTTACTCAAAAGCAAAAAATAAAGAAGAAGCTGTTTTTAATTATTTAATTGCAGGTATAAGTGTTCATTTTTTATTTACATCGCTAATCATTAATGGAATTTATAATATTGAAGAAATTTTTATATTTATTTTAGGAGCTTTGCTATATTTTAAAAAAAAATCAATTAAAAGTGTAAAAATTAATAAATGAAAATAGGAATTATAGGAACTAGAGGAATTCCCAATCATTATGGTGGTTTTGAACAATTTGCAGAACATCTAGCTGTTTTTTTAAAAGAAAAAGAATGCGAGGTTTATGTATATAACTCTTCCAATCATCCTTATAAAGAAACTATATTTAAAGGAGTAAACTTAATACATTGCAATGATCCAGAAGATAAAATGGGTACCATTGGGCAATTTATATATGACTTAAACTGTATTTTAGATACCAAAAAAAGAAATTTAGATGTTATCTTACAGTTAGGTTATACAAGTAGCTCAATTTGGTCTTTTTTATTCCCAAAAAAACCACTAATTATTACAAATATGGATGGTTTAGAATGGAAAAGAAGTAAATACACGTTCTTTGTTAGAAAATTTTTATTGTTTGCAGAGAGATTAGCTGTAAAACACAGTCATTTTTTAGTTTCAGATTCTGAAGGGATTAAAAAATATATAGATGATAAATATAAAAAAGATTCAAAATTTATTGCTTATGGTAGTAATGTTGTAAGCAATTTAGATGAAAACGTATTAAAAAAATTTAATGTAGAAAAATTAAAATTTAATATGTTAATTGCTAGAATTGAACCTGAGAATAATGTAGAAACAATTTTAGATGGTGTTGTACTTAGTAAGGTAAAAAACCCTTTTCTTGTAATTGGAAATTACGAAAACAATAAGTTTGGTAAAAGATTAAAAGAAAAATATAAAAACGATTCTAGAATTATTTTTATAGGAAGTATATACAATAATTTAGAGTTAAACTCTTTAAGGTATTTTTGTAATTTATATTTTCATGGGCATTCTGTTGGTGGTACAAATCCTTCATTGTTAGAAGCTATGGGTTCTAGTAATTTAATTATTGCTCACAATAATATATTTAACAAAGCAGTTCTTAAAGAAGATGCTTATTATTTTTTTACAGCAGAAGATGTTAGTTTTTATTTAGAAAATAAGTCTAAAGAAAACGAAACTTTAAAAATAGAAAACAATAAGATTAAAATTAACAACCAATATGATATTAATAGAATAAATGGCAGTTATCTATCCTTTTTTAAAGAATGCCTTTCTAAAAGCTAAGCAACTTACTATTTTAGAATTACTATTAGTAGCTATTTTAATTACACTTTCTATAGGTAGTTTTTTGATAAATAGTATTTCAGTGATACTATTTGTTTTAGCAACTTTTTACTACTTTCAAAAGCACCCTAGAAAAACTAATTTTACTTTAATTGCTAAAGTTTTAATTGGGTTTTATATACTATTTGTTATTTCTCTTTTTTGGACAACCAATATCGAAAATACAAAATCAGGTTTGCTTAGTTTTTTGTCTTATTTGGCTTTACCACTAGCTTTTTCTCTAGTTTCAAAAAATAAAATCAATATCAATAAAGTGTTTAGTGTTTTTTCTAATTTATTGGTACTTTGTGCAATATATTGCATTTTTATTGGTGCACTTAAAGTATTAAAAACAGGCAATTATAATTATTTATTTTATCATGAATTATGCAGTAACTTAAGTATTTTAAATGCTATTTACTTATCTGTTTTTGTAAGTTTTGGTATAAGTTTTTTAATATATAAACAAAAAAAATCGAAACTAGATGTTTTTAATTTAACAGTTTTAGCACTTTTTTTAATTTTACTTTCTTCTAAAATAATAATTACAATCACCTTAATTTCAGGTGTTTTCTACTTGATAAGAAAAAGAAAATTCCACAAAGTAAACCTTAAAAGTTTTTTATTGTTAATAGTAATAATTTCTATATTTATTGCTGCTTCTAGTAATCTTACCAATCGTATTAAAGTAGAATTTAATAAAACAAAAATAAACGAAGTTTTACAAACAAAAGACTTTGGTCACGCGTACATATGGACAGGTTTTGGTCTAAGAGTGTTTCAAGCAAAAATGTTTTTAGAAGTGATACAAGAAAATAAAAATACTTTTTTAGGTTCAGGATTATTCAATTCTCAAGATACATTGATAAAAAAATATAAAGAATACAATTTATATCCAGGCTTTTATCATTATAACTATCACAATCAATATATACAAGTTTATGCAGAATTAGGGGTTATTGGTTTATGCATGCTATTATTAATCTTTATTTTAACCATTAAACAAGCAATTATTTATAAAGATTATTTTTTATTATCCTTTATAATTTTAATCTTAGTGGTCTGTTTAACAGAATCTTTTTTGTGGAGACAAAGAGGAATGGTATTTTTTATAACTACCTTGCTTTTATTAACAAGAAGAAAAAGACTTGATATTTGAAACAAAAAAACTCCATATTAATTAAACCATTAATAATCTTAATAGATTTATTGATTATAAATGCTATTATTTTTTTGATATCAGATAAGGAGTATTTAAACTTTTTGTTTATATCATATATTAGTGTTTTCTGGTTATTTATTGCTTATTATACAAAGTTTTACAATGTATATAGATATACCCATGTTGCTAGGTTAGTAACACTTTTATTCTCTCAATTTTTCATATTTGCACTAGCATATCTTAGTTATTTTACCATATTTAAAGAAGGTGAAATTGTCAATAAACAATTTGATATATTTTCCCTTGTTTTCGGTACAATTACTTTTTTTAAATTTTTTGTTTTTTACCTTCTTAAAAAGTATAGACTAGAAGGTAAAAACTATAGAAATATTGTTCTTTTTGGTGAAATAGGTTCTGCAAAAAAAATAAATAACCTATTCCATACAAAAAACGATTTAGGATACCGCTTTTACGGTTTTTTTTCTAATAAAGTTTACAAATCAAAATACTATTTAGGTAATTATAGTAAAGGTTTTAAATATATATTAGAAAATAGTATAGACGAAGTATATTGTGACCCAACAAAAGTAAGTTCCAAAGAATTGATAGAAATAACCAGATTTACAGAAACAAATGATTTGCAATTAAGACTTTTACCAGAAAACAAAGCAATTTATAGCAAAGATTTTATTTTAGAATATGTAGGTACTATACCTATCTTAAAACCTAAACCTTTACCATTCGAAAAAATAGAAACACATATTCTTAAAAGAGTATTTGATATTATTTTTTCATTTACGGTATGTATTACAATACTTTCTTGGGCACTTCCTATATTATGGATTATTGTAAAATTAAATTCAAAAGGTAATTTCTTTTTTAAACAAAAAAGAGATGGTCTAAATGGAAAACAGTTTTACTGTTATAAAATAAGATCCATGAAAACTAATAGTCTTGCCGATAAAATTTCAGCAACTAAAAATGATAATAGAGTAACAAAAGTTGGCGCTTTTTTAAGGAAAACTAGTTTAGACGAACTACCACAATTTTTTAATGTTTTAAAAGGAGATATGAGCATTGTTGGTCCTAGACCTCATATAAATATTCAAACAAAAAAATATACAGAAGAAATTGATAATTACTTAATAAGAAACTCTGTAAAACCAGGTATTACTGGTTTGGCTCAAATTAGTGGCTATAGAGGTGAAGTAATTAAAAAATCGGATATAGAAAATAGAGTACGTTTAGATATTTTTTATATAGAAAATTGGTCTATTTTTTTAGACATTAAAATAATAGCACAAACTTGTATTAATTTTTTCAAAAAAGAAGAAAAAGCTTACTAAATAGACAATTAGATGAAGATAACAGGTTCTATAGTGCTTTATAAAGAAAATCTAAAAGATTTACACACTGCAATAGAGTGTTTTTTAAATATACCAAACCAAAATAAATTATATTTAATAGACAATACACCTACAAAGTTTTTTGAGTACGTTTTTGTAAATGAAAATATAGTATATATTCCAATAAAAGAGAATATTGGCTTTGGTTCTGCTCATAATAAAGTTATAGATAATATAGAAAAGAATTCAGATTATCATCTAATCTTAAACCCAGATGTTTTTTTTCAACCAAAAATAATTGTAAAACTAATTAATGAACTAGAAAAAGATAGCGCAACTTCAATGATAGCTCCAAAAGTCTTATTTCCAGATGGTAGGCATCAATATTCCTGCAGAAGATACCCAACTGTTTCAGAATTATTAGCAAGAAGATTTACTTTTTTAAAGTCTATATTTAAAAAGCAAATTTTTAAAGGAACGTATAGGGATAAAGATTTAAATCAACCTTTTTTTGCAGAATATATTACAGGTTGTTTCCACTTATACAAAACTAAAGATTTTGTAAAAATTAAAGGTTTTGATGAACGCTATTTTTTATATATGGAAGATGTAGATATTTGTAGAAAAATAGATGCTCTTGGCAAGAAAAAATTATACTTTCCACAAGAAGAAATTGTACATGTTTTAAAACAAGGTTCTTCTAAAAATCTAAAATTATTTTTTAGACACACATCCTCTGCAATTAAATATTTTTTAAAGTGGGGTTTTAGGTAGCCAACTTTTTTTAAAATATATTTGCATCATAACAACACAACACAAATGAATATTCTAATTTTAGGCTCTGGAGGTAGAGAGCATGCATTTACATTAAAGTTAACAGAAAGTAAAAAAGTAAATCAAATTTTTGTAGCACCTGGTAATGCTGGTACAAACAAAATTGCAACGAATATAAATATCAACCCAACAGATTTTAATCTTGTAAAACAAGCGGTTTTAGAGAACGATATTCAAATGGTTGTTGTTGGTCCAGAAGCTCCACTAGTAGAAGGTGTTCACGATTTTTTCTTATCAGATGAACAACTTAAAAATATTTCTGTTATTGGACCTAAAAAAGATGGTGCTCTTTTAGAAGGAAGTAAAGATTTTTCAAAGCAGTTCATGCAAAAACATAATATACCAACTGCAAAATATCAATCTTTCACTAAAGATAATTTACAAGAAGGGTATGCATTCTTAGAAACATTAAAACCTCCATTTGTTTTAAAAGCAGACGGATTAGCTGCAGGTAAAGGAGTTCTTATTTTAAATTCTTTAGAAGAAGCTAAAAAGGAATTAAAAGAAATGGTTTTTAATCAAAAATTTGGAGAAGCTTCATCTACTGTTGTTATCGAAGAATTTTTAAAAGGAATAGAGTTATCTGTTTTTGTATTAACTGATGGTATTAATTATAAAATTTTACCTTCAGCTAAAGATTATAAAAGAATTGGAGAAGGTGACAAGGGATTAAATACTGGAGGAATGGGAGCAATATCTCCTGTACCATTTGCAGATGATGCTTTTCTTAAAAAAGTTGAAGATTTAATCGTAAAACCAACTGTTGATGGTTTGCGAAAAGATGGAATAGATTATAGAGGATTCATTTTTATTGGATTAATGAATGATAATGGTAATCCATCTGTTGTTGAGTATAATGTTAGAATGGGAGATCCTGAAACAGAAGTTGTTTTACCAAGAATTGAATCAGATTTATTAGATTTATTTGAGGGTGTTGCAAACCAAAATTTAGGAGAAAAATCATTTTCTATTACATCAAAAACGGCTACTACTGTTATGCTAGTTTCTGGAGGTTATCCTGAAGCTTATGAAAAAAATAAAGAAATTAATGGTTTAGAGAACATTAATGAATCTATCGTTTTTCATGCAGGAACTTTTTTAAAAGAAGATAAAGTACTAACAAATGGAGGTAGAGTTATGACTATTACTTCATTTGGAGAAAATATTCAAGAGGCATTAGATAAAAGTTATTCATCAATAAAAAAAATTCATTTTGATAAAATGAATTTTAGAAAAGATATTGGTTTTGATTTACTTTAATTAGGTAGCTTTTTCTATAGTAAAAGAAAATTCAGAACCTTCACCATAAGTACTTTTCAATAGTATATTTTCATTGTGAGCTTCTACAATATGTTTTACAATAGATAATCCTAAACCAGAACCACCTTGTTCTCTGGATCTACTTTGATCTACTCTATAGAAGCGCTCAAATAAACGTGATAGGTGTTCTTGTTTAATACCTTCACCATTATCAATTACCTTGATAATAAACTTTTTATCATTATAACTTTCAATAGCAACTATAGTACTTCCATTAGGTTTACCATACTTAATTGAATTAACGATTAAGTTAATTAGTACTTGTTCTATTTTTTCTATATCACCTTTTACAAAAACAGGAAATTCATAAACTTTATCAAAAAGAAGAGAAATATTTCTTTTTTTAGCTTTCATTTCAAACAAGTCAAAAACATTTTGAATTAGTTCAAGTATATTAAAAGGTTCAATTTTAAGTTTTAAGCCTTCGTTTTCTAGCTTGGCAATCATGTCTAAATCTTTAATTACGGCTGTTAATCTCTCTACACCTTTATTGGCTCTTTCTAAGTATTTGGCTCTTATTTTTTTATCATTAATTGCACCTTCTAATAACGTTAAAATATACCCTTGAACTGTAAAAAGAGGAGTTTTAAGTTCGTGAGCAACATTCCCTAAAAAGTCTCTTCTAAATGAATCTCTTTCTGTTAAGTTTTTGATTTCCAATCGTTTTCCATCTACATATTTCTGCATACTTTTAGATAATTGATCTATATCTGTAGTAGCATTTTCTCTTTTTAAATCTTTTGCATTTAAAATAGAAACTTCTTCATATATCTTTTTTAATCGTCTATAGATAAAATGTTCAGCTCTATACTGAATAATAAAAAATGAAACAAAAAATAGAACAAGTACAGACAATATTATGGTTTTAACACCAAAATGTTTAATTATAAAAAAGTAAGAAACACCTGCTATTATAACAGATAAAAGTGTTAAATAAATTGCAGACCAAAGTGCATAAGAATATGTCTTTTTAACTTTCAATAGATTTATTTTTCTGTATTAGGGAGTACAAATTTATAACCTACTCCTTTAACAGTTTTAAAATGATTGTCTCCAATTTTTTCTCTAAGTTTTCGAATATGAACGTCTATAGTTCTTCCACCTACAACAACTTCATTTCCCCAAACTGTATCTAGTATAACTTCTCTTTTAAAAACTTTATTTGGTTTGGAAGTTAAAAGAGAAAACAGTTCAAATTCTTTTCTTGGTAAAGAAATTTTTTCACCAGATTTATAAACCACATATTCTTCTCTATCAATAACAATGTCTCCAATTTTTAAAGAATCTTCAGAATTTTTTTCAGTCTTTAATCTTCTTAATAAAGATTTTATTTTACTTACTAAAACTTTTGGTTTTATAGGTTTTGTAATATAGTCATCTGCACCTGCTTCAAAACCAGCAACTTGTGAGTAGTCTTCTCCTCTTGCCGTTAAAAAAGCAATAATTACATTTTCTAGAGAATTAATTTTTCTAATTTTTTCGCAGGCTTCTATACCATCCATTTCTGGCATCATAATATCTAGCAATATTAAATGCGGATTATATTTTTTAGCAAATTTTATGGCTTCTTGACCATTTTCTGCAGTAATAACTTGGTAGCCTTCGTTTTTTAGATTATACCCAACAATTTCTAAAATATCAGGTTCATCGTCTACTAAAAGAATTTTAATATCTCCTTTATTCATAATATTATGATTGATAACTCAAAAATAGCGATAATTATAGAATAATAACAAGTGCTTAACAATCATTTAATATTGGCCAGGAATAAAGTGGTGAATAACTTAACAATAAGTTAATCAGGTTAAATGATAAAAACATAAATATATTTTTTATTTTTAAAATCTTAATTAAAATTTAATCAAACATGAGAAAAAATTACTTTTTTACTTTATTGTTAACCTTTTTATTTACTGTTATAAGTTATTCACAAGTAACTGATTTGTACATTAGTAAATATGGAGAAGGCTCTTCTGATAATAAATTTCTTGAAATTTATAATGGTACTAATGCAGCAATTAGTTTAGCCGATTATGCATTTCCAAGTGTTTCAAATGGACCAACCAATGCTGGCGAATATGAATTTTGGAATAAATTTCCTGATGGAGCTTCTATAGCAGCTGGTGATGTTTATGTTATTGCACACCCAGATGCAGATCAATCAATTTTAGATAATGCAGATCATACGCATCAATATTTAAGTAATGGAGATGATGGATATGCATTAGTTAAAGGTGGTACTTGGAATGATGCAGATTCTGATGGAATTATTGATGCAGGAGAAATGACTGGATTTACAATTTTAGATTGGTTAGGAGATTGGCAAGCAGATCCTGGTTCTGGTTGGGATGTAGCTGGTGTTTCTGCAGCTACTAAAGACCATACTTTAACTAGAAAAAGTTCTGTATGTGGTCCAAATAATGATTGGGATAGTTCAAGAGGAACAGATACTAATGATTCAGAGTGGATTGTAGGTGATAAGGATTCTGGTTGGGATACATTAGGATCTTACACAGGTTGTGTATCTGAACCAGTATTAACAATAACAGCACCTTCAGATAATTCAACTATTTCTAGTACAACATCAGCTACAGTATCAATATCTGTATCGAACTTTACAGTTGGAGCAGTTAATGGGAATAGTGTTGATGGTCACATTCATTGGACAGTACAAAAAAATAGTGAATCTGCAGTTGCACAACCTATGAAATATAATGTAGATGATGAAATAATAACGGTTGAGCCAGGAAACACATATACAGTTTTTATGCAATTGGTAGATAATTCTCATACACCAATTGATCCTGCTGTTAGTGCTACAACTACATTTACAGTAGACTTACCTTGTGACATTCAATTAGCAACTATTTCAACATCATGTGAAACTTCAACATCTGGTACAGACACATATACAACTAGTATAGATTTTACAGCTGGTAATACTACAACTTATACCATTACTGCAAAGGATAGTAATAATAATGATGTTGGTACTATTGGAGGTGATAATCCTAGCACAATTGCTGCAGGAACCATTACAATTACAGGTGTTCCAGAGGGAACAGATTTTACAGTAAAAGTAATTGGAGGTACTGGTAGTAGCTGTGATTTAACAAGAAATATTTCTAGTCCAAACTGTATTGCTTTTCCTGTAGAAGAATATTTTGATTATCCAGATGCAGCAAATTTAGGTGACCAAGCTTCTTGGACGAAGGTGAATTCTGGAGATGAAATGTTAATAGCTACAGGAAATTTAGATTATACTGGTTTAAAAGCATCTACAGGAAATAAAGTAACTTTTGACGGTACTGGTTCAGAAACATATACAACTTTTCCAGATATAACTTCTGGAACAATTTATGCTTCTTTTTTACTAAAAGTAACTGCTTTTCAGACTGGGTCAAGTCCAGATCTAACAGATGGTGGCTATATTGCTGCATTAGCTGGAGAAACATCTAGTTATGATGCTAGACTTTGGGTAAGACCAAATCCAGACACAAGTGGATCTACTTTTGATATAGGTTTTGGCTACGAATCTTCTAGTCCACCTTTTACAACTGGAACTTATAATTTAAATGATGTAATTTTTGTTGTAATGGCATATAATATGGATAATGCAACAATAAGTACATGGGTGAATCCAGATGCATCTTCTTTTGAAGGAACTATTCCTACAGCAACTATAACTACAACAGATACTTCACCTCCATCTGCTATAAATTTATTTATCTTAAGACAAGATTCTACTAATGAGACACCAAGCATTGAGGTAGATGAATTAAGAATTTCAACAAGTTGGGCAGATGTAACACCTAAAGAAGCTACAGCATCAACCATAAACAGTCAAATAGAAGGTTTTGCAATTTATCCAAACCCTGTTACTAATGGTAGACTTTCTATCACTAGCAACAGTTCAGATAATAAGCAAGTTTCAATTTTTAATGTTTTAGGTAAAAACGTTTTAAATACTATAATTTCAGGAACTAAAGCAGAGGTGAATACTTCTGGAATTTCTGCAGGGATTTACATTTTAAAAGTTGTAGAGGGTGGTAAAACAGCAACTTCAAAACTTATTATTAGATAATATTTTTTACATATTTTAATAAAAGCTCTGAATTTTCAGAGCTTTTTTTTATTTTTAAATCAAAATAAATGCTATGAATTTTAAAAAGGAGTTATCAGATATCTTGTTTTTAGATATAGAAACTGTACCACAAAAAGAACATTGGGAAAATTTATCTTCTAAAGAAAAAGAACTCTTTAGTCAAAAAACTCAATATCAAAGAAAAGATGAAATTACTGCTGAAGATTTTTACGAGAGAGCTGGTATTTGGGCAGAATTTGGTAAAATTATTTGTATTTCAGTTGGCTTTTTTACAGGTTTAGAAGAGAATAAAAAGTTTAGAGTAAAATCTTTTTTTGGCTATGATGAGCATAAAATATTATCTGAATTTAAAGAGTTGTTAGAATCTCATTTTTCTAAGAATCAACATGTTTTATGTGCTCATAATGGAAAAGAATTCGATTTTCCTTTTATAGCAAGAAGAATGATAATTCATCAAATTGTTTTACCTAAAAAGTTAAATTTATTTGGTAAAAAACCTTGGGAAGTACCACATTTAGACACTCTAGAATTATGGAAGTTTGGAGACTACAAGCATTATACCTCATTAAAATTATTAACTCATGTTTTGGGAGTTCCTTCACCAAAAGATGATATAGATGGTAGTGAGGTTGCTAAAGTTTATTATCAAGAAAATAATATAGAACGTATTGTAACTTATTGCGAAAAAGACACAATTGCAGTGGCTCAAATTTTATTAAAAATGAACAATGAAAAATTACTAGAAGATAAAAATATTATAAAAGTTTAGTTGTCTTCTAATTTCATAGATAACTCAAACCAACGCTCTTCTTTTTCTTCTATATTTTTAATTATTTCTTCTAATTCTTGTGATTTTTTTGGAATATCTTCAGGAGCAATTTCAACATTTAAAAACTGTTTCTCAATCCTAGTTTTTTGGTTTTGTAACCTTTCGATTTCGATTTCTAAAGACCCAAATTCTCTTTTTTCATTATAACTTAAAGCAGATTTAGTACTCTTATTTTTATCTTCTTTAACTTCAATTTTTGTATTTTCTGCTACATAAGGATTTGAGTTATCATAAGCTCTAAAATCTGAGTAATTTCCAGGAAAATTTTCAACAACTCCCTCTCCTCTAAAAACAAAAAGAGAATCTACAATTTTATCCATAAAGTAACGATCATGAGAGACAACCAATAAATTTCCAGGATAATCTAACAAGAAATTTTCTAATACATTTAGCGTAATAACATCTAAATCATTGGTAGGTTCATCTAAAATTAAAAAGTTAGGATTTTGAATTAATACAGCACACAAATACAACCTTTTTTGTTCTCCACCAGAAAGTTTTTCAACAAAATCATATTGCTTTTTCTTATCAAATAAAAAACGTTCTAAAAGTTGGGAAGCAGAAATTTTACGTCCTTTTGTTAAGGGTATAAATTCTCCAAATTCTTTAACAACTTCAATTACTTTCTGTCCTTCTTTTATAATGATTCCTTTTTGAGTATAATACCCAAATTTAATAGTTTCACCTACTACAACTTTACCACCATCAACAGGAATTTTCTGTGTAATTATATTTAAAAAAGAAGATTTACCTGTTCCATTTTTTCCAATAACACCAATTCTTTCTCCTCTTTTAAAAACGTAATCAAAACCATCTAATATTACTTTATTATCAAAAGACTTTTGTAATTTATGAAGTTCAAGAATTTTACTTCCTAAACGTTCCATATTAATTTCTAACTGTACTTTATGGTCTTTTCTTCTTTGGTGTGCTCTTTGTTTAATTTCAAAGAAATCATCAATTCTAGATTTAGACTTTGTTGTTCTAGCTTTTGGTTGTCTTCGCATCCAATCCAACTCTTTCTTATATAGTTTTTTATCCTTTTGAACTGTGGTTTGTTCTATTTGTAAACGTTCTTCTTTTTTCTCTAAATAATAAGAGTAATTACCCTTGTATTTGTAAATTTTGCCTTCATCTAACTCTAATATTTCATCACAAACTCTTTCTAAAAAATAACGATCATGTGTAACCATAAACAAGGTTATTTTTTCTTTTGCAAAAAAATCTTCTAACCATTCTATCATTTCTAAATCTAAATGATTTGTTGGTTCATCAAGAATTAATAAATCTGGTTTATGAATTAAAACAATAGCTAATGATAATCTCTTTTTTTGTCCTCCAGAAAGTGATGCAACTTTTTGTGAAACATCATCTAATTTTAGTTTTGATAATATCTGCTTGTATTGGGTTTCAAAGTCCCAGGCATTAAACTGTTCCATTAACTCAAATGCTTTTTGATAAGCCTCCTCATTTTCTGGGTTTTTTAATGCTTTTTCATATTGGCTAATTACAGAAAGAATCTTATTGTCTGTATTAAAAACACTTTCTTCAATAGTTAAGTTATTGTCTAAATTATCTTTCTGTGCTAAGTAAGCTATAGAGATGTTTTTTCTTGTTACTATTTGTCCTGAATCTGGGGAATCTAAACCAGCAATAATATTTAAAATGGAAGTTTTACCTGTTCCGTTTTTTGCAACAAATGCTATTTTTTGATCTTTATTTATACCAAACGAAATGTCTTTAAACAAAATACGTTCACCATAAGATTTCGAAATATTTTCTACAGAAAGGTAATTCATTATATCATTTTTCTTTGAGCAAAGAAACAAAAAATAATACTAGAAAACCGATGATTTTAAATTATTGAAGGGCTTTTTAAATCAGTCAATTAATGCTATCTTGCAATTATAAATTTAAAAATACTTTATGAAAATTATAGTTCCAATGGCTGGTATAGGTTCACGTTTAAGACCACATACGTTAACTGTACCAAAACCATTAACAGTTATTGCAGGAAAACCAATTGTACAAAGATTAGTAGAAGATATTGCTTCTGTTATTGATGAAAAAATTGATGAAATTGCTTTTGTAATTGGTCCAACAGCAAAAGGTTTTCCAACAGATACTGAAGATAAATTATTAAAAATTGCAGAAGAACTTGGTTCTAAAGGTTCTGTATATGTACAAGAAGAAGCATTAGGAACTGCTCACGCAATTTATTGTGCAAAAGAATCTCTAAGTGGGCCTTGTGTTGTAGCCTATGCTGATACTTTATTTAAAGCAGATTTTAAATTAGATGCAAATGCAGATGGAGCAATTTGGGTAAAACAAGTAGATAACCCAAGTGCGTTTGGGGTTATTAAATTAGAAGACGGATATATTAAAGATTTTATCGAAAAACCTAAAGAATTTATTTCTGATTTAGCTATAATAGGTATCTATTATTTTAAAAGTGGAGAGAAATTATTAGATGAAATTCAGTATTTAATTGATAATGATTTAAAAGAGAATGATGAATATCAATTAACAAATGTACTTGAATCTCTAAAGCAACAAGGAGCAAAATTTATTCCCGGTAAAGTTTCTACTTGGATGGATTGTGGTAAGAAAGATCCAACAGTAGAAACTAATAAAATTATTTTAGGCTTTGAACAACAAGCAGGTAATAATTTAGTTTCTAAAGATGTAGTTTTAGATAATTCAGAAATTATACAACCTTGTTTTATTGGTAAAAATGTAGTTTTAAAAAATACTAAAATTGGTCCTTTTGTTTCTATTGGAGAAAATAGTATTGTAGAAAATTCTACAATTGTAAACTCATTAATACAAACAAATGTATCTATTTCTAATGCTAATTTAGATAATGCTATGATTGGTAATCATGCTAAATATAATGGTAATTATACATCTGTAAGTATTGGCGATTATACAGAATTAACTTAATAATGTTAAACAATAGAAAAATAATAAAAAGTAGAGAGAGGCAATTTAGAAATTTTAGATTGGCTCTTTTCTGTTTATTTTTTTTTCTTTTTTCTTTAAAAACAGTTTCTCAAGATAGTATTCCAGAGCAAAAAGATTTAACAGAAGAAGCAGAACTTAAGTTTCAGCAATATTTTTTTAAGGCTCTATCTCAAAAATCTATTGGTAATTACTCAAAAGCAATTGAAAACCTAGAAGATTGTAATCAAATTTTACAAGAAAATACAGCAGTATTTTTTGAGTTTTCTAAAAATTATTTAGCGCTTAATAAAACATTATTAGCTAAAGAATATATTAACAGAGCATTAGTAAAAAAACCTGATAATATATGGATGTTAAAACACTTAGTAGAAATCTATGTAAAAGAAAGAAATTATAGCAAGGCTATTGATGTTCAACAAAAAGTTATTGCTCAAAACCCTAAAGAAAAAGAATATTTAGTTCGTTTATTTTTGTATAATAGAGAGTATAAAAAAGCTGTTGATTTAATGAACGCTTTAGAAAAACATAAAGCATTATCTACTTCTTTAAAAATGCTAAAACAAAGTTTAGAGGCAAGAAAAAATATTGGCGTTAAAACTGAATCACCAAATGATGTTTCTACCCTAAAAAAAAGCTTTGAGAATGAAAAATCATATAAAACATTAGAAAAAATTTTAAAGTTATCTAATGATAATATTAATGATTTACTTAAGTATAGTAAGTTAGGTATAGAGCTTTATCCATCTCAGTCTTTTGTTTATTTAATAAATGGCAAAACATTAAATATGCAAAAAGAGTATAAAAATGCGTTATTGATTTTACAAAATGGTATTGATTTTGTTATTGAAGATAATATGGAAATTGATTTTTATAAAGAAATAGCTAAAGCATATAATGGTTTAGGAAATATAGATCAAGAAAATAAATACATTAAAAAAGCAAAACAGTTAAAAAGTTAAGTAATGAAGATTTTAAAATATTCGCTCTTTTTTATGGTATTTTGTTTCTCTTGTAAAACCAAAAAAAACATGATAGATGCTAATATTATAGCAAAAAATATTTCTGCAAGAAAAGTTGCAAAAAAACATGATTTAGGTTCTTTTGATAAAAAAACTGTTGATGCTAAATTAAAAGTAAATTTTAATAACGGAAAGACAAATCAAGGCTTGTCTGTACAATTAAAAATGAAAAAAGATAAGGTAATTTATTTAAGAGGCACAAAATTAATTACTGTTTTTAAAGCTAAAATTACACCTACTTCTGTAAGTTATTATTCACCATTTGCAAAAAATTATTTTACTGGAGATTTCTCTATGATAAAGCAATTATTAGGAGTAGAAATTAATTTTGAGCAACTACAAAATTTATTTTTAGGACAAGCATTGCAAAATTTAAAAGATGATAAACATGAAGTAGATATTGTAGATAATAAATACGTTTTAACACCTGAAAATCAAAATATTTTGTTTGATATTTTCTACACAATAAACCCATCTTATTTTAAAATTGATAAACAGTCCATTATAAATTCTCAAAAAAAATTAAGCTTAGACATAATTTATCCTTCTTATAATTTGATAAATGATATTATTTTCCCTTCTAAAATAAACATCATCGCTAAGAATACAAAAAGAACAACTCGTATAGATTTTGATTACAAAACAGTTGTTTTCGATGAAGATATTTCTATGAGTTTTAATATACCTTCTGGCTACAAACGTTTAGAGTTTTAATGAAAAAAATATTCTTAAACATATTCATTTTCACTTTTTCTTTTTTGAGTGTTTCAATAAACGCTCAAACTAAAGCTGAGCTGGAACAACAGCGAAAAAAATATAAAAAAGAGATCAATCAGCTTAACAAACTTCTTTTTTCTGAACAAAAAAAAGAAAAAAATGCACTTGAAGAATTAAGAGATTTAAATCAAAAAATAGAACTTAGAAATAAGTTATTAGTAACCATAGAATCAGAAACAAAACTTTTATCAAGAAAAATTAATGCTAACGAATCTAAACTTAAAAAGCTGAATACAAATTTAGCTTCTTTAAAAGAAGATTATGCAGAGATGATTTATAAGTCTTATAAAAGTAAATCGCAACAAAGTAGGTTAATGTTTTTATTATCTTCTCAAAATTTCTATCAAGCTTATAAAAGAATGGAGTATATGAAACAGTATACAAAATTCAGAAAAAAACAAGGAGAATCTATTGTGATGCAAACTAAAGTAATAGAAAGTGTTATAGATTCTTTAAACATTCAAAAAATAGAAAAAGACACATTATTGTTTTTTGAAAAAAATCAAAAAATAGAAATTGAAAATGATAAGAAAAACCAAGAAAATTTAATTTCTATAATTAAAAAACGAGAAAATAAATATAAAAGAGATCTTAGAAATAAAATAAAAGAAGATAAATTAATTGCTGCAAGAATAGATAAATTAATTAAAGAAGAGATAGCAAGAGCCAATAGAAAAGTTAAAAGTAAACCAAAAACAGTAAACCGAAACGAATTTATTTTAAGTCCTGAAGCTAAAGTTTTGGCTGCAAATTTTGAGTCTAATAAAGGTAAATTGCCTTGGCCAATAGAACAAGGTTTAATTACAAGGAGGTTTGGTGTTCAACCACATCCTACATTTCCTGGTATTACCATAAATAGTACAGGATTACATTTTGTAACAGCTAAAGAAAGCGATGCAGAAGCTATTTTTGATGGTGAAGTTTTAAATATTTTAGTAGGTTCTGGTGGTATTAAAAACGTAATGGTTAGACATGGTAATTACATTTCATCATATAATAACATAGAATCATCATATGTAAAAAAAGGTGATAAAATAAAAACTGGGCAAAAAATAGGTAAAATATTTACTGATAAAGTTTCTGGTAAAACAAAATTGGTTTTTTCTTTATTTAAAAATACAAAACGATTAAATCCTTCTTCTTGGATTTTAAAAAGATAATTTCTAAAAAAAAATACTCTTTAACCCTAATTGTACTTTTCTTCTTTTTATTTGTACTTAATCATTTTTTGAAGAATTAAAGAATTTGGTATCGATACATTTTGACCATCTTTTGTGGTTAAGGTTATAAAAAACACACCAATATCTTTAATTTGTCCTGTTAAATCGTTGTCTTTTTCTAAAATTGTTATGCTATCACCAATTTTTACAGGATAATTTATAAATAAAATTAAACCAGCTGTAATATTAGAAAGCATAGACCATTGTGCAAAGAATGCAATACCTAAAATGGTTAAAAATGAAGAGATAAATAATACCAATTGTTTTTCATCTACACCCCATAAAAATGCAACAACAATTATAGCTGTCGCAAAAATTAAAAAACTTACAACTTTATTAGTGACAATAATTCTAGCTCTTTGAAAACCAAACTTTATCTGAATTTTTCTAAGTGAGTTAGTTATTAGAAATCTCAATAAAAAAGCAACTGCTAAAATAATTATTGACTGTAAAATTTTAAAGTTTTCGAAGAATTCCATTTTTATTTATTTAAAAAGTGCTTTTAATTCTGTAGCTTCATTTGGTAGCATTTTACCAGCTAAAACTAAACTTAATTGTTTACGTCTTAGTGCACCATCAAAACGTTCTTTTTCTAGTTCTGTTTCAGGTTTTATATGAGGTATATTTACTGGTTTTCCTGTTTCATCTACTGCAACAAAAGTATAAATGCCTTCATTTACTTTTGTTCTTTGACCAGATTGTCTGTCTTCTATCCAAACATCAACATAAATTTCCATGGATGTTTTAAAAGCTCTAGATACTTTTGCTTCAACAACAACTACGCTTCCAACAGGTACAGATTTATTAAAAGCAACATGATTTACAGAAGCTGTAACAACAATTCTTCTAGAATGACGTCTTGCAGCAATACTACATGCTCTATCCATTCTTGCTAATAATTCACCACCAAAAAGATTGTCTAAATAGTTGGTTTCACCAGGTAACACTAAGTCTGTTAATACAGTTAATGATTCTTTAGGTGTCTTTGCTTCCATTTTTTTAATTTTTGCAAAGATAAGAAGAGGTGATAAATAAATCTATTTTTTAATCAATAACCAAGCATCTTTAGATACTGTATCTTGAATTTTGTATAAAGCATTAGTAGCTTTGTTTTTATCAGAAAAGCTCTCAAAAGCAACTTCAGTTAATCCCCATTTATTTACTCCTAAAATACTAGCTTTAAAACCTTTCTTTTTTAATTGATTTACTTTTTTCTTAGCATTTTCTGGAAATTGAAAAGCGCCAGCAATTACGTGATATGGTTTTTCAACTTCTTTAACAACATTTAATTCTATAGTTGGTAAAGGATTAGAAATAACAAAAGTAGCAGACTGAATTTTTTCTTCTAAAGCTTTTTCTTGATTGGCAAGTATTTCTTTCTGTTCGTTTTGTTGATACATGTTATTACCAGCAAAACCAAGGGTTAATAAAATGGCAGCAGTTGCAGCATATTTTATAAATGTAGGTATACCTGTTTTTTCTTTTTTATTTACAACAGCTACTAAAGGTTTTACTTTCTCTTTATATCTATCAACTTTAGTAGACTCAACTTCAGATAAACCAAAAGATTCTGTTAAGTAATTGACCTTAGTATTAGGTTCAAAAATGTATTGTTTACTTTCATTTAAACTCAAACTTCCTAAAGCACCAATAGCAATTGTATTTGTTTGAAGTTGAGTTTTCCAACTATTAACACAGTTTAAGATGTCTTTAGTTGCTTTATCGTAAGAAATATTTTCTGATGTTGCTACGTAATTAACCAGCAATCCATCATTAACATTTAAATGTTTATTAAACGAAATTTTTTTTGAAGGTGGATAAATTGAGTTTGTATTCTCATTTATTTTTGCACTTACTTTGTTAGTTATAAAACCTCCAAAATTTGGAACAATAACACAATCGTATCTGTATAATAAATCGTTGATGTAGCTAGCTAAATTCATATTAACAAAATTAATTTTTTAACTGACTTATCCAAATAAAGCATAACATTACTTATTAACAATTTTTTTTATCTTGTGATTCATTGTAAATTATGAAAGAAGAAGAATTACTGTCTATACTTAGACTTCAAAAAAGTAAAGCTATTGGAGATATTTTAGCTAAAAAATTAATTGTTTCTGTTGGTGATGTGCAGCAGATATTTGAAGAGAAACCTCAATTTTTAGCAAAAATAAATGGTATAGGTAGTCATGCTATAAAACATCTGTTTGCTAAAGAAAATTTAGAACTTGCCCAAAAAGAACTAGAATACATAAAATCAAATAAAATTGATTACACCTATTTTTTAGAAGATGATTATCCAAAAAATCTTTTAAATTGTATTGATAGTCCAATTTTACTCTTTAAAGATGGCAACATAAACCTAAAAAATGAAAAAATCATTTCTATTGTTGGTACTAGAAATATGAGTTCTTATGGTAGAGATTTCACTAATAAACTTATAGAAGATTTAGCTGAGTATAATCCAATAATTGTAAGTGGTTTTGCTTATGGTGTTGATATTTGTGCTCATAAAGCAGCATTAAAACACAATTTACAAACAATTGCTGTTTTGGCTCATGGTTTTGAGCAGATTTACCCAAAAGTACACAAGAAATACATTAATCAAGTAAATGATAATGGTGGTTTTTTTACTGAATTTTGGAATGAAGATCAACCTTTACGTGAAAACTTTTTAAAAAGAAATAGAATTGTAGCTGGTATTTCTAAAGCAACTATAATCATAGAAAGTGCAGAAAAAGGAGGTTCTTTAGTTACTGCAGATATCGCAAATTCTTATGATAGAGATGTCTTTGCAGTACCTGGAAGATCTACAGACTTGTTTAGTAAAGGATGTAATAATTTAATAAAAAACAATAAAGCTCATTTGCTTACATCTGCATCTGATATTGTGAAACTTTTAAATTGGGATATTCATCAAAAACCAAAAAAAGAAATACAAAAACAATTATTTGTAGAACTTAATACCCAAGAACAAAAAATCTACGATTATTTAAATATGAATGGAAAACAATTGTTAGATGTTGTTGCATTAGAATGTCATATTCCTCTATATCAATTGTCTTCTATATTATTACAAATGGAATTAAAAGGGGTTATAAAACCATTACCAGGTAAAATGTTTGAAGTAGTCTAAATAGTTTCCTTATTTTTGAGATAAACTCTAATAAAATGTCTTCACCTAAAAAATTAATGTCCAAAAAAAAGCCAACATTTCCTGTAAATGAAATGTTAGATGGATATTTAAAACGATATAAGCGAAACATAAAAATCCCTATATTTTATGACGATTTACTGCGTTTTCAAGGATCTGTTGCTGTTTTTGATAAAAACGATGAAGACACTCTTTGGGTTAGAACCTACTATTCTGAGTGGGATAGAGAAGAGATTGATAAAAGCCTAAAGAAAATATATACCATGTTACATTCTGATGGTAGTAATGAGACAATTCCTTTTTTAAATATAGATGCCATTGATTATTGTACGTTTGGTAATTCTAAACCTTTTCGTATTAAAGTAAGAAATATTTTAAATGATAACTTCATTTATTTTTATGTAAAAAAAGCAGATGCTTCTCGTATTTATGGACTAGAATTGGAGCACATTTTATCTCCACATAACATGAACTTTTTAGTTCATAAAGAAACTTTAATAGAAGAACATATTGCTGGAATTCCCGGAGATGATTTTATTAGAGATTTTTTACCAAAATGTTCAGAATCAGAAAAATCACAAATAGCTAAAGAATTTGTAAAATTTAAAGAAAGATGCTTAATACGTTTATTGGGTGATATTCGCTCTTACAATTATGTGATTACACCTACTCACGACTTTGATCAAATCGTTTACAAATTTAGAGCCATAGATTTCGATCAACAATCTTTTGAAGGTAATCTAAAAGTCTATAATCTTCAGTTTATGAAAGAGAATTTTAAGATGATAGAAATGGTGGGTAGAAAACTACAAAATAGTTCTATAAATCAGTATAAAGTAGAGGAGCGATCTTTTATGGCTAAAAGAATGATTACCTCTCCTAAAAGAACTTCACGTTTAATAAAGTGCATGAAAAAAGACACTATCTCTTTTCCAGAAAATATAGAATTACTTAAAAAACATTTAATACAGTACGTAGGTGATGTTAAGTTTAAAGATTGTAAAAATATGGGAGAAATTTTGGAAACTATTTTAGATTTTGTAAAACGTAACTATCTAAATATTAGTAATAAAGAGTTGTTTTAATTCTTGCTTCTAACACTTTCAATAACTACAGTTAGTAATATTAAGGAGCCTCCAATGTAAGTGTTTGGACTTGGTGTTTCATCAATAAAAATGTAGGCAATAATAATTCCAAAAATTGGTTGAATACTTCCAATGATGCTAGCAGTTGAAACCGAAAAATTCTTCAATGAATTTACAAGCATTGTATGACCAATAGCTGTAGTTAACAAAGCTACTAATAATAAAAAAGGAAATTGACTTTGAAAGTTAGAAATATCACTAAATAATAAAATTGGTAAAAGTAGAAATGTCACAACAAGTAATTGAAACAGCATAATAGCACTACTATTGTAATTTGAAACACTTTTTTTTGTAATTAAGTTTCTTAATGAATAACATAATGCTGAAAAAACGCCTAATAAAATTCCTTTTGTTTCATCTTTTTCAATAGAAAAATCCGGGACTAAAAAATAAATACCAATCAAAACTAGTAAAGCTAATGCAATGTGTATACTGTTAATTTTTTGTTTTGTAAAAAATGGTTCTAAAAGTGCTGTCATCACAGGAAAAGTAAACATAGACAGCATACCAATAGCCACGTTTGAGAGTTTTAGAGCATAGAAATAAGTAACCCAATGTGCTCCCATAAAAAATCCACCTATAAAAAAAGAAGTTTTATCTTTTTTAGTATAAATAGACATCTTTATTTTCTTAATTCTACAAAACAAATAAATAAAACCAACAGCAAATAATGCCCTAAAAAATATAATAGCTTCTGGAGGCATATCAATAGATTTCCCTAAAACACCTGAAGTACTTATAAAAAAAGTAGCTAATAATAAACCTGATAAATTTTTTAAATGATTGTTTTGCATTAGATTTTCTGTAGTGTTTCTAATGCCTTTTTAACAGTGTCTATTTTGATAAAAGTAATTAACAAACGTAAACCATTTTTAGTTTGTTTCTCTTTCATTACACAGCTTTTTGGATTTTGTTGTAGGTATTTTAAAGTTTTAGTAAACGCTTCTGTTTGATAAAACTCACTTTGTTGATCAGAAACAAAATAGCCAATCATTCTTTTTTGTTTTAAAATGATCTTTTCTAAGCCTAATTTTTTAGCCAACCATTTAATTCTAACAGAATCTAATAAATCTTCTACTTGAGTTGGTATTTCTCCAAATCTGTCTATAATTTCATTTTCAAAAGCAATTAGTTCATCTTCAGAAATTAAGTCAGATAACTTTTCATATAAACTTAAACGTTCTGTTACAGAATTTACATAATCATCAGGAAAAAGAATTTCGAAATCAGTATCAATTTGTACCTCTTTTACAAATTCTTTTGGTTTAGAATTATCTGTTATATATAAATCTTTAAACTCATTTTCTTTAAGTTCTTCAATAGCTTCTTGCAATATTTTTTGATAAGTATCAAACCCAATATCATTAATAAATCCACTTTGTTCTCCACCTAATAAATCACCTGCTCCACGAATTTCTAAATCTTTCATGGCTATATTAATTCCACTTCCTAAATCAGAAAATAATTCTAAAGCCTGAATTCTTTTTCTAGCATCATCTGTCATCATGTGATAAGGAGGCGTAATAAAATAACAAAACGCTTTTTTGTTAGAACGCCCAACTCTACCTCGCATTTGGTGTAAATCACTCAATCCAAAATTATTGGCGTTATTGATAAAAATTGTATTAGCATTAGGTACGTCTAAACCACTTTCTATAATAGTTGTTGATACTAACACATCAAAATCGCCATTCATAAAAGCAAGCATTAGTTCTTCTAACTTTTTTCCTTCCATTTGTCCATGACCAATACCAATTTTAGCTGATGGTACTAATCTTTGTAACAACCCAGCTACTTCTTTAATATTTTCTATTCTGTTGTGAATAAAGAAAATTTGACCACCTCTAGATATTTCATAAGAAATAGCATCTCTAATGGTTTCTTCAGATAAACGAATTACATTGGTTTCTATTGGATGTCTGTTTGGTGGTGGTGTTTTTATAACAGATAAATCTCTTGCAGCCATTAAGCTAAATTGCAATGTTCTTGGTATTGGAGTTGCAGTTAAAGTTAATGTATCTACATTTTCTTTTAAGGTTTTTAATTTGTCTTTTACAGCAACACCAAATTTTTGTTCCTCATCAATAATTAATAAACCTAAATCTTTAAATTTTATACGTTGATTTGTTAGCTGATGTGTACCTATTATAATATCTACAGAACCATCATTAACTCCATCAATAGCAGCAGTTTTTTGTTTTGCAGTTCTAAATCGATTCAAATAATCAATCTTAATTGGAAAATCTTTTAAACGTTCTGAAAAGGTTTTATAATGCTGAAAAGCTAATATAGTTGTAGGCACTAAAATTGCGACTTGTTTTCCATTATCAACTGCCTTAAATGCAGCTCTTACAGCAACTTCTGTTTTACCAAAACCAACATCACCACAAACTAACCTATCCATAGGTTGTTCTTTTTCCATATCATTTTTTACATCTTTAGTAGCTGTAAATTGATCTGGAGTGTCCTCATACATAAAACTACCTTCTAGTTCATGTTGCATATGTGTGTCAGGTCCAAAAGCGTAGCCTTTTTGTAGTTTTCTTTTCGCATACAATTGAATTAAATTAAAGGCTATATGCTTAACTCTAGCTTTGGTTTTTTGTTTAATTTTTTTCCAAGCCCCAGAACCTAATTTGTAAATTTTTGGAGCTTTACCATCTTTACCATTAAACTTAGAAATCTTATGAAGCGAGTGTATGCTTACATATAAGATGTCTCTATCTCCATAAATAAGTTTAATAGCTTCTTGTTTTTTACCTTGAACATCAATTTTTTGAAGACCTCCAAATTTTCCAATTCCATGATCCATGTGTGTTACATAGTCACCAATTTCTAATTTGTTCAATTCTTGTAAAGTAATGGCTTGCTTTTTTGCATAGCCATTTTTTAATCGGAATTTATGATAACGTTCAAAAATTTGATGGTCTGTATAACAAACTAACTTGTTGTCTACATCTATAAATCCTTGATATAAAGGAAAAACTAAAGTTTCGTAATGAACTTTTTGTTCTGCATCATCAAAAATGTCATGAAAACGTTTTGCTTGCTGATCGTTTGCACAAAAAATATAATTCGTAAAACCTGCTTTATGGTATTCATTTAAATCATCAATTAATAAATTAAACTTTTTATTAAAAGAAGGTTGTGGTTTTGCATCGAATACAATTTCTAAATTTACATTTTGATTTGTTGCGCCAAAATGAACAACAGAAAACTCTTGTATCTGTTTATTTATAAAATTACCATCACAAAATAATTCTTTTGGCTTTGCATGTTTTATTTCTTTGGAAAGTCCATCAAAAGCTTCTTCTGCTTTTTTAAAAAACTTATCTAAATTTCCTGATAGTAATTCTATGTTTTTGGCAAAAACAATAGTTTTAGAAGAAATATATTTTAAAAAACTTTCTCTGCTTTCTTGTAAAGTTTTGTTTTCTACATTGGGCATTATAGAAACCTTTTTTAATTTTTCTTTAGAGAGCTGCGTTTCTACATCAAATGTTCTTATACTGTCTATTTCATCACCAAAAAACTCAATTCTAAAAGGCTCATCATTTGAAAATGAGAATACATCTATTATACCTCCTCTCACAGAAAAATCACCAGGTTCTGTAACAAAATCTACTCGTTTAAATTTGTATTCAAACAATACTTCGTTTACAAAATCTAAAGATAAGTTTTCACCTACTTTAACATGCAATGTGTTTTTTTCTAACTCTTTTTTAGTAACAACTTTTTCGAACAATGCTGTTGGATAGGTTACAATTATTGCTGGTTTTTTTCTAGAATTAATTCTATTTAAAACCTCAGAACGTAACAAAACATTAGCATTGTCTGTCTCATCAATTTGATAAGGTCTTCTGTAAGAACCAGGATAAAAAAGTACATTTTTATCACCTAATAATTGTTCTAAATCATTTAAATAATAAGCAGCCTCTTCTTTATCATTAAAAATTAAAAGATAGGGTTTATCTACTTTTTTAAAAGTTTCTGAAATTACAAAAGACAAAGAGGAACCAGTCAAATTCGAAATTTGAATTTGGTTTTTTTCTTTTTGTAGGGCAGAAATAATCTGCTCAACTTTTGCAGATTTTTGATATTGATTTACAATATATTGTTTACTCAATTGTAAAAGTTTTTGCAAATGTAAGTATCTTATATAGAAAATATAAAAGAACTAAAGTCATTTCTAGATTGAATACAATATATTTGTTTCTTTTACAGTTGTAATTATTATAAAAACACCTTTAATCATGAAAAACATTTCCCCCCTTAAATTTTTTTTATTAGTTTTTTTATTTCACAGTTTAGCCATTCAAACTATAAACTCTCAAGGTTTTGATGGAACTTTAGGTGTTGGTCTAAATCTTGGTTCTGCATTATATTCTGAAGAAGATGGAAAAGTTGTAGGAGGTAGATATATAGCAACAATTCCTGGTGTAAGTTTTAGTAAATACTTAGGAGATAAAATGACGATTTCTTTAACATTGTCTAATTCTGTAAGAGATACTCAAAATTATTTTTCTACAGATTTAAATTTAAGCTACGATATTTTTAACCCAGAAGGTAAGTTAAGGCCTTATGTGCTTGCTGGTTTTGGTCTTGTAAACTTATTAGATAGTGGTTTTACTTTTAATGCAGGAGCAGGAGGAACTTATTGGATAAAAGATGTAATTGGTTTAAATGCTCAGTTATTCTATAAAGTAAGTATTTTTAGTACAGAGTTTCAACGTTCGCATATTTTTGGTTCTGCAGGTTTAATCTATAGTATAGATTTAGGAACTAATAAACGTATTTGGGAATAATTAAAGTTTAATCTTTCTTTAAAATAGAGATTAATTTTTAGGAGATAAATACTCAAAATATCTTCCTTTAATTTTAAAAGATTCATCTAGAACAATACTTGCTGGTAATGAAAATGGCATATTTATTCTTGAAGCCAAAAGCAAAGGAATTTGATGAGTAGGTTTTCTACTTTTTCCAATGTTTTTATTGATATATTCTTTTCCTTCAAAAAAAAAGTGTCTTTTGTTTCAGTATTTAATTTTATAGCATCATTATTATTAAAGGACTTTGTGAATTGTAAACCATTTACCCAAGCTAAATCTTTGGTTGTTCCAAAAGCATTATTTGCAGTAATACTATCTTGTTTTGTTCTTGCACCTCCTAAACCACCATAATAACTATCTCTATTTGTATGAGAAACAGAAGTATAGACTTCAAATTTTTTTGTATCATCTTTACTAAAAGAATCATAATCTAAGCCACCAATAAAAGTATCATGATTTAATTCTGTAATATCTGTGAATTGAGGTGCTAAATCAAGTTGATTTCCACCTCTTCTATATTCTTGAATAGATGCTAAATTTAAAGAGATTTTATTTTTTTCATTAGGTTTTAAATAAGCATTAGCCCCTACTGTTGTATTTTTAATTTTAACTAATTCTGTAAAGCCATCATTATTAGCATCAAAAGCGTCTCTTTTTCTATAATTACCAAAAAATGAAATTCCACTATTTAAATCATCTGCAATTAACGAATTATTAAAAGTAAGTGTTCTATCTACAGCAGAACCATCTATTAAAGCTAGGTTAGTTCCTATTTCCCAAGTATTTAAAATGGGGTCTTTGGTAATTACATTTATAGTTCCAGCTATTGCACTAGAGCCATATAATGCAGATCCTCCACTTCTTACTACTTCAATTCTTTCAATAATATTTGTAGGTATTTGTTCTAAGCCATAAACGCCAATTAAAGAAGTAAATACAGGTCTGCTGTTTAATAGTACCTGAGTATAACCACCACCTAAACCATTTAATCTAACCTGAGTAAAACCACAATTTTGGCAGTTAGTTTCAACACGAATACCTGGTGCATAATTTAAAACATCAGCCATTGAAATAGATTGGGTTGCTTGTAATAATCTTGGTTTTATAGTTGATACAATAACAGGAGCTTTTCTTTTTGTAACTCGATTTCTTGTTGCTGTAACCACAACTTCTTCTAATCCTAACTGATCTTCCATCAATACAAAATCTAGTACTTTGCTTTCATTATGATTTACAGTTATAGTTTTACTTAAATTTCTATACCCTTGATAACTTACTTCAATTGTGATTTGTCCAGAAACGTTTTCTAATTTATAAAACCCTTTTTCATTGGTAGATGTTCCTTTATTACTATTTTTTAAATAAACAAAAGCATAAGGAATACTATTACCATCAACAGTAGTTACTTTTCCTGATACAGTTTGACTAACAGATTTCAGAGAAAAGAATAGTAATAATAAAATTAAACTAAAGCGCATTTGATTATTTTTATGCAAATATAAAATAATATTTAGACAAGTCTAAAAAATGATTTTGATATAACAAAACTTTGTATATTTGTCTTTTTATTTTACAAATGTTTAGTCAGTCTGAAGAAAACTATATAAAAGCAATTTACCATTTAGAGGTTTCTCCTAATAAAGGAATTAGCACTAATGCTATTGCAGAAAAATTAGAAACGAAAGCTTCTTCTGTTACAGACATGATTAAGAAATTATCAGAAAAAGAATTAGTTGCTTACAAAAAATACCAAGGTGTTAAATTAACTTTTCATGGTAGAAAAGTGGCTGCAAACATTGTAAGAAAACACAGATTATGGGAAGTTTTTCTTGTAGAAAAATTAAATTTTTCTTGGGATGAGGTTCATGATGTTGCAGAACAGTTAGAGCATATTCAGTCTCCAAAGTTAATAAATCAACTAGATGCGCTTTTAGGTTTCCCTACACATGATCCTCATGGAGATCCCATACCTGATAAAGATGGGAATTTAAATATGATTGATAAAAAATTATTATCAACATTAGAAATAAATGAAATTGGTTTGTGTGTTGGTGTAGAAGATTCTTCTTCAGAGTTTTTACAGTATTTAGATAAAAAAAATATTGAATTAGGCAAAACAATAAAAGTTATAGAAAAAGAAGAATTTGATAATTCTGTTATTATAGAAATAAATCAGAAAAGAATATCAGTTTCAAATAAAATTGCAAATAATTTATACATAAAAACAACATGAGTTATTTTGATCAAATAGTTGCATTTGGTAAAGAACACCCAATACAAGCAGCTTTATATGCATCTCTTTTTACATGGGGTTTAACAGCTGCAGGTGCTGCTTTGGTTTTTTTCTTTAAAAAATTAAATAGAGCAGTTTTAGATGGTATGCTTGGGTTTACAGGAGGGGTTATGGTAGCTGCAAGTTTTTGGAGTTTGTTATCTCCTGCAATAGAAAACAGTCCTGGAGAAGGTTTTGTAAAAGTAATTCCTGCTGCTTTTGGTTTTGCTTTAGGTGCATTAGCATTATTTGGTATGGATAAATGGTTGCCACATTTACATATTAATTTTAAAGAAACAGAGGTTGAGGGTGTAGAAACAAATTGGCACAAAACAACTTTATTAGTTTTAGCAATTACACTACATAATATTCCTGAAGGATTAGCAGTTGGTGTTTTATTTGGTGCTGCATCAACTCTAGTAGGTGTTGAGCAAACAGAAATGATTATTGCAGCAATTTCTTTAGCAATAGGTATTGGAATACAGAATTTTCCTGAAGGTTTTGCAGTTGCTATGCCTTTAAGAAGACAAGGTGTAAGTAGAAGAAAAAGTTTTTGGTATGGACAGCTTTCTGCTGTGGTTGAACCAATAGCTGCAGTTTTAGGAGCTTTAGCAGTGTCATTTTTTACACCTATTTTACCTTACGCCTTAGCATTTGCAGGTGGTGCAATGATTTTTGTTGTGGTAGAAGAAGTTATACCAGAAACACAAAGAGATAAATATACAGATATTGCCACTTTAGGTTTTATTGGCGGATTTATTGTAATGATGTCACTTGATGTTGGTCTAGGATAGAATACCAAACTATTTATTTTTCTTTTCTTTTGATGCTTGTCTTTTGGTTGTAAAAAGATTATTTTGCAATAAAATAATTCTGTGCATCAACCTTCAACTTTTCAAGTTTACAATGCTTCTGCAGGCAGTGGAAAAACCTTTACTCTCGTAAAAGAGTATTTAAAAATCATTTTAACTTCAGAAAATATTTTTTCTTTTCAGAACGTATTAGCGATTACTTTTACTAATAAAGCTGCAGCTGAAATGAAAGAGCGAGTTTTAAAAAGTTTAGAGGATTTTTCTGAAGAAAGAGAAAATGATTTAATGCCAGAAATTTTACAAGAAACAGCTTTAGATAAGAGTATTATAAAACAAAGAAGCATAAAAATTTTAGATGCAATTCTACAGAATTACTCAGCTTTTTCTATTACAACAATAGATAGTTTTACACATAAAATCATTAAAAGTTTTGCTTACGATTTGGGTTTACCTCTAAATTTTGAAGTAGAATTAGATGCACAAACTTTATTAAATGAAGCAGTAGACGTTTTAATATCTAAAATAGGTACAGATAAAAAACTAACAAATCTATTAATAGAGTATTCTTTAAAAAAAGCAGATGATGACAAATCTTGGGATATTTCAAGAGATTTAAATGAGTTTGCAAAAGTCTTATTAAATGAAGATGATATTTTACATTTTAAAAAATTATCAAATAAATCATTAGATGATTTTATCACTTTAAAAAAGAAGGTGAAAGATCAAATGGATGTTATAGAAAAAGAGTTTACTTCTATAGCAGATAAAACCTTACAATTTATAAAAAATCATAATCTACAATTTTCAGATTTTAGTTATTCTGGAGAATATCCAAAGCATTTTCAAAAAATGCAAAAACTAAGTACTATAAAATTTGAAGAATTAAAGTTTGATGGTAGATTAAATAAAAATATTGAGGAAGGTAAAAATCTATATGCTGCAAAAACAACTGAAAATGCAAAACAAACTATTGATGCTATAAAAGAGCAATTGTATCAATTCTATTTCGAATCAAAAGAAATATTCAACACTTATTATTCAGATTATTTATTGTGTCAGCTTTTGTCAAAAAGTATAATTCCTTTAGCTGTTTTAAATAAGATTAACAATGAGCTTTCTGTAATTAAAGAAGAAAATAATTTGCAGTTAAATGCTGAGTTTAATCAGTTAATTTCAGAAAATATAAAAGAACAACCTGCGCCTTTTATTTATGAAAGAATTGGGCAACGTTTTCAAAATTATTTTATTGATGAAATGCAAGATACTTCTGTTTTACAATGGCAAAATTTAATACCCTTAATAGATAATGCACTAGCACAAGAAAAAAGTAGTTTGTTGCTGGTAGGTGATGCAAAACAAGCTATTTATAGGTGGAGAGGAGGTAAAGCAGAACAATTTATTGCTTTGGGTTCAGATAATAACAATCCTTTTTCTATTAAAAAAGAGAAGCAACAATTAGAAACCAATTATAGAAGCTATTCAGAAATTATAGATTTTAATAATAAATTTTTTAAACATACTTCAAATTTTTTAGAGAATACTGTTTATAAAAAAATGTTTATTGATGGCAATAATCAGTCAGAAAATAAAAAAAAAGGAGGCTATGTTTCATTAACTTTTCTAGAGGATGAGGCTGATAAACATGATAAAGATTTAAGATATCCAAAACAAGTTTTAGCAAAAGTACTTGAGTTAAGAACACAATTTTCTTTAGGAGAAATTTGTGTGTTAACTAGAACTAAAAAAGATGGTATTGCTATAGCTAACTATCTGTCTGAAAATGCAATTCCAATAGTTTCATCAGAAACTTTATTGTTAAAAAATAGTGCTAAAGTTACTTTCTTAATAGATGTTTTAAAATTAATTCAGAACCCAGAAGACGAAGAAACTAAGTTTGAAATTTTGTATTTTTTAAGTGAGCATTTAAAACTTAATAGTACCAAATCTCAATTTCTTCATCAATTTGCTAAGAAAGAACTTTTTTTACTATTTGATGAGTTGCAAGTCTTTGGTATTGACTTTCAAATTTCTAAATTACATCAACTTCCTTTTTATGAAAAAATAGAAAGTATTATTAGGAGTTTTAATTTGATTAATACTTCAGATGCCTATGTACAGTTTTTTTTAGATGTTGTTTTAGAACAACAAAGAAAAGGAGCAGAGTTAAATAAATTTTTAGATTTTTGGGATTTAAAAAAAGAAAAACTAAGTATTGTTGCTCCAGAAAGTGCAGAAGCTGTACAAATTATGACAATTCACAAATCTAAAGGATTGGAGTTTCCTGTGGTTATTTTTCCTTGTGATGTAAATATTTACAATCAAATAAACCCAAAAGTTTGGTTAGATAAATTGCCAGAAAATTTTAATAATTTTTCTGAATTGTATGTAGATTTTAAAAAATCTATAAGTGCTGTAAATGAAAGAGGTTTAGAAATTTATAATCAACAAAGGCAAGAGTTAGAATTAGATAATTTTAACTTATTGTATGTAGCTCTAACAAGAGCAGTTGAGCAACTTTATGTAATTACAGAAAAGAAAATATCTAGTAAAGGTATTGTGAACACAAATTATTTTTCTGGTGTTTTTATAGACTATTTGCAAGAAAATAATCTTTGGGACAATCATAAACTTAATTACAATTTTGGCAATAAAGTAAGAGTTAGTAAAAAAACAGAAAGTAAAAGTGTCTCAGAAAATCATGAGCAATTTATATCTAATCCTTGGCAAGAACATAATATCGTTTTATTAGCAAGTGCTTCAAAATTATGGAATACAGAACAAGGAAAAGCAATAGATTTTGGAAATTTAATTCATGATATATTTTCTAAAATTTACACTGTAAAAGATGTAGAAAAAGTAATTCAGCAATTTTATAAACAAGGTTTTTTAGATGATGATCAGTTAGCTTATATTAAGAACTCAATAGAAAATGTAGTGCATCATCCAGAATTAAAACCCTATTATTCAGATAAAGTTACAGTTTTTAATGAAAGAGATATTGTTGATATAGATAATCAAATAATAATCCCTGATAGATTGGTGTTTCAAGATTTAAAAACAGTTACAATTATAGATTACAAAACAGGGAGTCAGTCTCAAAAACATAAGCAACAAATTAAAAATTATGCAAGAGTTTTAAAGCAAATGAATTTTAAAGTTGCTAAAAGACTATTGATTTACATAAATGATAATATTGATATTGTTGAAGTATAATCAAACAAAAGAAACTTTGTAACTTTGTAATTCTTAAATTGATAAAAAATGTACGGAAAAATTAAAGATACTTTAAAGAAAGAAATAGAAGAAATTAAAGAAGCAGGTTTATACAAATCAGAGCGTATTATAACTTCTTCTCAAGATGCAGTTATAAAAATTTCTACAGGAGAAGAGGTGATAAATTTTTGTGCAAACAATTATTTGGGTTTATCAAATCATCCAGAAGTAATTCAAGCAGCTAAAGATGTAATGGATACTCACGGATTTGGTATGAGTTCTGTGCGTTTTATTTGTGGTACGCAAGATATTCATAAGCAATTAGAAAAAAAGATTGCAGATTTTTATCATACAGAAGACACCATTTTATATGCAGCTTGTTTTGATGCAAATGGTGGAGTTTTTGAACCATTACTTACAAAAGAAGATGCTATCATTTCAGATAGTTTAAATCATGCTTCAATTATAGATGGTGTTCGTTTATGTAAAGCTGCACGTTACAGATATGATAATAATGACATGGCTTCTTTAGAAGAGCAGCTTATTGCAGCTAATAAACAAAACCATAGATTTAAAATAATTGTTACAGATGGTGTTTTTTCTATGGATGGTATTGTTGCTAAACTAGATGAGATTTGTGATTTAGCAGATAAATATGATGCTTTAGTCATGGTTGATGAGTGCCATGCAACAGGCTTTATTGGTAAAACTGGTAGAGGTACAGTTGAGCTAAAAAATGTAATGGATAGAGTAGATATCGTAACTGGTACTTTAGGTAAAGCTCTTGGTGGAGCAATGGGTGGTTATACTACTGGTAAAAAAGAAATTATAGAAATTTTACGTCAACGTTCTAGACCTTATTTGTTTTCAAATTCTTTAGCGCCAGCAATAGTAGGAGCTTCTTTAAAGGTTTTTGAACTTATAGAAAACGATACTTCTTTAAGAGATCAGTTAGAGTGGAATACAAACTATTTTAGAACAGAAATGGAAAAAGCAGGATTTGATTTAGTTGGTGCAGATGCAGCAATAGTTCCTGTAATGTTATATGACGCAAAGTTATCTCAAATTATGGCAAATAAGTTATTAGAAAAAGGCATTTATGTAATAGGATTTTTCTTTCCAGTTGTGCCAAAAGAAAAAGCAAGAATAAGAGTTCAACTATCTGCGGCTCACAAAAAAGAGCATTTAGATAAGGCTATTTCTAGTTTTATTGAAGTAGGTAAAGAGCTACAAATTATTTAGAATTATTAAAAAAACTTGTTTTTTGTTTAACTTTTTGTAGATTTGTCTTTGAAGATAAGTTAATACAACTTATTTTTGCTCTTAATAATAATGAACTTTTAATTTAAAAATTTGATAATGAAACAATTAAAATTAGCTGTGTTAGCGTTGTTTACGTTAATGACATTAAGCAATGTTAATGCACAAGATGAAAATAACCCTTGGGTTATTGGTTTTGGTACTAATATCGTTGACTTTTATGGATCTGGAAATTTTGGAGACCATGTAAAAGATCACTTAGGTAATAGTGATTGGAACTTTTTACCATCTATATCTAGAATAACTGTAGATAAATACCTAGATAAAGGTTTTTCTTTACAATTTGCTGGAACAATGAATAAAATTGACCATTTAATGGTAGAAGGTGATGTAGATGAGTTTTATTATTCGCTTGGTTTAAATGTTAAGTATGACTTAAATAATTTAGTTGGTGAAACTGCATGGTTTGATCCTTTCGTTTCTTTAGGAGGAGAATATGTTTCTTTTGGAGGTCAAGGTAAAGAAGGTATGTTAGTTGCAGGTGCTGGTTTTAATGTTTGGTTTAACGATAACTTAGGTGTAAACTTCCAAACTGCTTCTAAATTTGGTTTTGCTGACAAAGTAAAAGATCATATCCAATCTTCTTTAGGACTTGTAATTAAGTTCGGTGGAAAAGATACTGATGGAGATGGTATTTATGACAAGAATGATGCTTGTCCAGACGTTGCTGGTTTAGCTGAGTTTAATGGTTGTCCAGATGCTGATGGTGATGGAATCAAAGATTCTGATGATGCTTGTCCTAATGTAGCTGGTTTAGCTTCTATGAATGGTTGTCCAGATTCAGATGGAGATGGGGTTGCTGATAAAGATGACATGTGTCCAAATGATAAAGGAACTAAAGCTAACAAAGGTTGTCCAGATTCAGATGGTGATGGTGTATTAGACAAAGACGATAAGTGTCCTACTACTGCAGGTCCTGCAGCTAATGGTGGATGTCCTTGGCCAGATACTGATGGAGATGGTGTTTTAGATAAAGATGATAAGTGTGTTAACGAAGTAGGTCCTGCTTCAAACATGGGTTGTCCAGAAGAAGTAATTACTAAAGAAGCTGCTCAAGTTATTAACTTTACTGCTAAGTCTATATTATTTAATTCTGGTAAAGCTACTTTTAAACCAGGAGTTACAGATCAATTAGATGCTATTGTTAAAATCATGAATGATTTTCCAAAAGCTAATTTTGTAATTGAAGGTCACACAGATAGTACTGGTAGTATTGCATTAAACTTAAGAATCTCAGAAAAAAGAGCTTTAGCTGTAAGAGATTACTTAACTAAAAATGGTGTTGATAAGTCAAGATTAGAAGCTGGTGGATTTGGAGAAGAGTATCCAATAGACACAAATAGCACTAGAGCTGGAAGAGCAAAAAACAGAAGAGTAGATATTAAAGTAGTAAACGATAAAAAGTAAGCTATTTTTAAATAAGAAATAAGAGCCTCAGTAATGAGGCTCTTTTTTTTTATAAATGTTTTTTAATTTCAATCAAATAAAGTACCTTTGCACCTTGAAAATGAGAGGGTAAATCCCATATTAAAAATAATAATTTAATTAGATACAAAATGTCTACAACAACAGGTAAAGTTTCTCAGATTATTGGTCCAGTTATTGACGTTGAATTCAATACTGAAAACAATGAACTTCCTAAAATTTATGATTCATTAGAAATTAAGAGACCAGATGGTTCTGTTTTAGTTTTAGAGGTTCAGCAACATATTGGAGAAGATACAGTAAGAACCATTTCTATGGATGCTACTGATGGATTACAAAGAGGAGCAGAAGTATTTGCTACAGGTAACCCAATTCAAATGCCAATAGGAAACGATATATATGGTCGTTTATTTAATGTTACTGGAGATGCAATTGATGGTTTAGGTAATCTTGCCAAAGAAGGTAAAGATGGTTTGCCAATTCACAGACAAGCACCAAAATTTGAAGATTTATCTGTTTCTACAGAAGTTTTATTTACTGGTATTAAAGTAATCGACTTAATTGAACCTTACGCAAAAGGTGGTAAAATTGGATTATTTGGAGGAGCAGGAGTAGGAAAAACTGTATTAATTCAAGAGTTGATTAATAACATCGCAAAAGGTCATGGTGGTTTATCTGTTTTTGCAGGAGTTGGTGAAAGAACTCGTGAAGGAAATGATTTACTTCGTGAAATGTTAGAATCTGGAATTATCAAATATGGTGATGATTTTATGCATTCTATGGAAGAAGGAGGATGGGATTTATCTAAAGTTGATAAAGCTGGAATGAGAGATTCAAAAGCAACTTTCGTTTTTGGACAAATGAACGAGCCACCTGGAGCACGTGCAAGAGTAGCATTATCTGGTTTAACAATAGCTGAATACTTTAGAGATGGAGCAGGTGAAGCGCAAGGTAAAGATGTACTTTTCTTCGTAGATAATATCTTTAGATTTACACAAGCAGGTTCTGAGGTTTCTGCACTTTTAGGACGTATGCCTTCTGCAGTAGGTTATCAACCAACATTAGCAACAGAAATGGGTGCTATGCAAGAGCGTATTACATCAACTAAAAAAGGTTCTATTACTTCTGTACAAGCAGTTTATGTACCTGCAGATGATTTAACAGATCCAGCACCAGCAACAACTTTTGCTCACTTAGATGCAACTACAGTATTATCTCGTAAAATTGCAGAGTTAGGTATTTATCCTGCAGTAGATCCATTAGATTCTACTTCAAGAATTTTAACAGCAGATATTCTAGGTGATGAGCACTATAACTGTGCACAAAGAGTAAAAGAAATATTACAACGTTATAAAGAATTACAAGATATTATCGCAATTTTAGGTATGGAAGAATTATCTGAAGAAGATAAATTAGTAGTTCATAGAGCAAGACGTGTACAACGTTTCTTATCTCAACCATTCCACGTAGCTGAACAATTTACTGGTATACCAGGTGTTTTAGTAGATATTAAAGATACTATTAAAGGCTTTAATATGATTATGGACGGTGAGTTAGATAAATATCCAGAAGCAGCATTTAACTTAAGAGGATCAATTCAAGATGCAATTGATGCTGGAGAGAAAATGCTAGCAGAGGCATAAACGAGTTTTGAGTTTTTAGGATTGAGTTATGATTAAATAGCTAAAAACTAAAAATTAAAAACTAAAAACTAGAAAATTATGTTTTTAGAAATTGTAACACCAGAGGCTATCTTATTTTCATCAGAAGTAGATTCTATATCTGTTCCTGGCGTAAATGGTGAATTTCAGATGCTAAATAATCACGCACCTGTAGTTTCTAATTTAGCAAAAGGTACTGTATATATTCATGTTCATTCTCAAGAACATTTAGAGTTAAACGATTTAAAAGGAAAATTAACTCAACATGCAGATGATGATAAAATTTTAATGTTACCTATAGATTCAGGTACTATAGAATTGAATGATAATAAAGCGATTATTTTAGCAGATTAATAAAGTAATCATTTAAAAAAAATCTCGAAACCTAAAAGTTTCGAGATTTTTTTTGCAATTTTCCCGGTAATTGAGTTAACGAATTCAAATAAAATTCTTTCTTCATTACAAATTTTGTGATTTTTTTTTTATTTACTGCTAGTAAAAACACCCTTTTAAAAAAAGAAAAACCCCTTTTCTTTTTTACGATAATCAACTATCATTTTATATATTGTACTTTAGTAATCATTCAACTTAAATTTTAAACATGAAAAGAAAGTTTTTAAAACCAACAATTTTAGTATTATTTTCAATATTATTTTATTCTTTTAATACTACTACTTGTAATCATCAATTAGAAAGTAAATCTTGTTATCCTAATGATAGTTTACCATCATAAGTAATTACGTATTCAGAAATGATTAATATGATGGATGCATATGATAATGGAGCTAAAAAAGAATTAAATAAATATTTAAAAAAAGTATCAAAAGGTAAAGATTCTGTTTCAACTAAGTATAGTTGGTATAAATTAGAGGATTTAAAGCAATATATAGCTTATGTAGAAAGAATATCAAAAGAAGAAGATATTACATTAACTGGCTTTAGAATTATACCTAGCAGCTACCCTAAAGATCATAAAAATCCAAAATTAAGAAATAGAACAACTTTAATCTTTACTCAAACTACTGTTGTTAATAATAAGATGGATGTTGCATTTGAACCTCTTTATTCAAAAAAGGTGAACCTACATTAGTAGAAGATTATTTAAGCTTGGTTAGAAATAATAAATTAAAAAATAGTTCTTTTTCTAATGAAAGATATTCTGATTCATTATTAAGTTCATCAGCAAATAGATTAAGACCATCTCCACCATATTAATAGATATGATTTCAGATGATGGTTTATTTATTAAAGAATTTGGAAGAGCGTTACATTACATAACATTTTTACTTGTATTAGTATATTATTCTAAGTACAAAGATTATACATTTTACAAGTATTTTATTTTATATTTTTTAGTTATAGTAATTGTAGATCTTTTAGCAGAATTTTATATAACAGGCTATACAATAGATCTCTATAATGTATATACATTTTTCGAATTTAATAGTATTGCACTTATTTATTATCATTTAATAAAACAAAAAACAAGACTAAAAATTTTAAAAAGCTTAGCTCTTTTTTTTAATATTGTTTATCTATTAAGTATTTTTTTTGACTTTTACGTACTATATACAGTACCACTTGAAGGTGTAGTAAATAGCATTTTTGTTATTTTATTTTTTATTGAATTATTAAATTCAGACAGAATTTTAAATTACAAGAAATTATTTTCATTTTGGATGTCTGTTAGCTTTTTAATTTTCTACCTAACATCTGTTCCTTTCTGGTCTTTATACTATTCAAGTATTTTTAATACAAGAGATATGTTTCCTATAATTTACTATCTTGCTACTGTATATCAATTAATTTTTATTTACGGTTTAATAGCATGCAAGAAAATGGAGAATTTGTATTAATAGTTTCTACTATATTAATACTAATTATAGTAATTGCATTAATAATATTATTTACAACTTTTCAAAAAAAGAAAAATTTCTTAGTTGAAAAACAAAAAGAAGAACAAGAAAGATTTGAAAAAGAAATTGCAGAAACACAAATAGAAATTAGAGAAGCAACACTTAGAAATATTAGTTGGGAGCTTCATGATAATATTGGGCAACTACTTACATTAGCAAAAATACAATTACAAAATTCAACTCCAGAAAATATTAAAGAAGTTTCAGAAACTATTACAAAAGGATTAACTGAAGTACGTTCTTTATCTAAATTAATTAATCCTGAAGCCATAAAAAACATTGATTTAAGAGAAGCTTTGCAATTAGAAGTAGATCATTTTAACCGTTTAAATTTTATAGAAACCACTTATAAAGTTGAAGGTGATGAAGTAGAAATTGATAAAAAAGCAAGTATTGTTCTTTTTAGAATTTTACAAGAATTTTTTTAAAATACTATAAAACACTCTAAAGCAACTAATTTAGAAGTAACTTTGAATTATAAAAAAGACAAACTTATTTTGTTTGCAAAAGATAATGGAGTTGGTTTTTTGATAAACGAAAAGAAAGAAGGTATAGGCTTAAGTAACATAAAAAATAGAATTAAATTAATAGGTGCAGAAGTAAACTTTGTAACTGCCGAAAATAAAGGAACATCAATAGAGATAACTTATAAATATGAATAATTATACTGTAGTTGTTGTAGATGATCATACATTACTATCACAAGCCATAGAAGCTATGGTTAATATTTTTGTGCAATTTAAAGTATTATATACTTGTAAAAATGGAAAAGAACTTACAGAGCATTTTGCAGATAGTCCATCAAAAGTGCCAAACATTGTATTAATGGATATAAATATGCCAATTATGAACGGCATAGAAACTACTGCTTGGATTACTACTAACTATCCAGAAGTTAATGTCATGGCATTATCTGTAGAAGATGATGATAGTACTGTTTTACAAATGCTCAAAGCTGGTGCAATTGGTTACTTATTAAAAGATACAGAAAAATCAATATTAGAAAAAGCTCTTTTAGAAACTGCTAAACATGGTTTCTATCATACAAAATCTGTTACTCAATTACTTATGAAATCTATTACAGGTAAAATAGAAAATCAAATAGATTTAAAAGAAAAAGAAATAGAATTTTTAAAATTAGCCTGTTCAGAGTTAACTTATAAAGAAATTGCAGACATAATGTGCTTAAGTTCTAAAACCATTGATAATTATAGAAATGAACTTTTTACAAAACTAAATGTAAAAAACAGAGTTGGTTTAGTAATGTATGCAATAAAAAATAAGATTTACACTCCGTAAATTAATTGTAAATTTGCATTATGGAAGAAACTAACAGACAACGAAAAATAGCAGGAGTTCTGCAAAAAGATTTGGTAGATGTGTTGCAAAAAGCGGCACAAGATGGAATGAAAGGTGTTATTATATCTGTTTCTAAGGTTTTTGTAACTTCAGATTTAGGAGTAGCAAAAGTTTTTTTAAGTATTTTTCCATCAGAAAAAAGAGACGAAATTATTAATGGTGTTCAATCTAATGCTCCATTAATTAGACACGAAATGTCTCAAAGAACTAGAAATCAATTACGTAGAATGCCAGAATTGTTATTTTTTGGTGATGATACTTTAGATTATTTAGAAGAAATAGATAAGTCTTTACAAGGTAAAGATGAAGACCCAATAAAAAACCCTGATGTTTTACCAAGACGTCAAAAACGTTAAATTCATTTAAACTATTTGAATTTTTCTTACTACATAGCTAAAAGGTATTTATATTCTAAATCTTCAAATAGTGCTATAAATATTATAACCATTATAGCTTCTTTTGGTATTATAGTAGGTTCTATTGCTTTATTTATTATCCTATCTGGTTTCTCTGGTTTAAGAACATTTAGTTATAGTTTATTAGATGCAGCAGATCCTGATATAAAAATAACTTCTGTAAAAGGTAAATCATTTATTTTATCAAATAGTAACTTACAAAAACTAATTGAAAATGATAATATAGACGATTTTTCTAGTGTTATTGAAGAACGAGTGTTTTTAGAGTATAATGATAAAAATGAAATTGCTTATATAAAAGGCGTTAAAGAAAATTATACAAACATTACCAAAATAGATTCTTCTTTAAGTATTGGTAGCTGGTTAAATTCTAATTATAGTAACACAGCAGTTGCAGGCAGATTTATAGCATTAAAATTATCTATGGGAATTAGAAACTTTACTGAGCCATTAACAATTATGGTACCTAAACCAGGTAAAGGATTTATAAACCCAAATAATGCTTTTTATAAAACTAATGTTCAAATTGTAGGTTTGTACACAGGTACTGAGGCTTTTGAAAGTAAATTTGTATTTGTAGATTTTAATTTAGCAAAAGACTTATTAAAATTTAAATCAAACGAAATAACTTCTATTGAAATAAAACTAAAGGATACTAATTTTTCAGGAGAAGTAGTAGAAGATTTACAAAAAGCATTTGGAGATAATTATAAAGTACAAACTAAAGAGCAATTAAATGCTATTTTTTATAAAGTAATAAATACTGAAAATTTAGTTTCATATTTAATATTTACACTCATCATTATTATTGCTTTGTTTAATGTTATAGGAGCTATAATTATGATGATTATAGATAAAAAAGAAAATTTAAAAACTTTATTTAATTTAGGAACTACAGTTAAAGAAATAAAAAAAATATTTGTTTTACAGGGATTTTTATTAACGTTATTTGGTATGAGTGTTGGGCTAATAATAGGAGTTATTCTAGTTTTTGTTCAAAAACAATTTGGTCTTTTTATGATAACACAAAGTTTACCTTATCCTGTAGAATTTAGATTTCTAAACCTTTTTATTGTTATAGTTACAATAACTTCTTTAGGTTTTATTGCGTCAAAAATTGCAAGTAGCAGAATTTCTGCTAACTTTATAGAAAAATAGCTTTTCTATGAAAATCATGAAATATATTTTATGTATTTTAATTCTTAAATCTTTATTGACGTCTTGCTCTCCTTATAAAAATATTGAAAAGAGGTGTAAATCTTATCCATATCCAGAGTTAGATAGTTTGCAAAGAGCAACTCAAAAACAAGATTATAAAATTGAGATTTCGAATAATTGGGAGAAAACAAGATTTGCCAGAGGTAATTGGTACTTCATAAATGATAAATTTATTGATTCTTTAGGTTATTACTCTAGAAAAGTAGATTTGTATATTAGTCAAGATATAATAGTTAATAAATGTATTAACTATTATTCTGTAAAAGATTATTTAAACTATTATTTATATAATAAAAACTTAAGTTTATTTCCAAAAAAGTTTAACTATGTTTTGTTAAAATCAAGTCATAAAAAGTACGGAGAAGTATATATTATTAAGTATAAAGAAAATAGAAGTAATAAAATATTTTCTAATAGCATTTTTTTTATCAGATATAAAAATAATGGTTATAAAATAAGATATACAGGTTTAACTGAAAATTTTGACAAGTATTTACCAGATGTAGAAAAAATGGTTTCATCTTTTACAATCAAAGAATAAATTACCCAATCTCAGGAATAATAATATTTCCAAACTTACTTTCAACCTCATCAAAAGCAGCAAAAACGTCTTTTGGATCGTCTGAAGTAACCATCTTTGTTCTGTATTCTTTAAAATGAGGAATTCCTTTAAAGTAATTAGTGTAATGTCTTCTAGTTTCTACAACTCCTAAACGTTCTCCTTTCCAATCTATAGACATTTGTAAATGTCTTCTTGCCATTTCTGTACGTTCTGCAATGGTTGGTTTAGGTAAATGTTCTCCTGTTTTAAAGAAGTGTTTGACTTCATTAAAAAACCATGGATATCCAATAGAAGCTCTACCAATCATAGCTCCATCTAAACCATATTTATTTCGCATTTCCATAGCTCTTTCAGGTGTATTTACATCACCATTTCCAAAAACAGGAATATGCATTCTTGGATTGTTTTTAACTGCTGCTATTGGTTTCCAATCTGCATCACCTTTATACATCTGTGCACGAGTTCTTCCATGAATAGAAATTGCTTTACAACCAACATCTTGTAAACGTTCTGCAACTTCAACAATTTTAATAGAATCATGATCCCAACCTAAACGTGTTTTAACAGTAATAGGTAATTTAGTATGTTTTACCATTTCACTGGTTAACTTTACCATTAAATCAATATCTTTTAAAATACCTGCACCTGCACCTTTAGAAACAACTTTTTTTACAGGGCAACCAAAGTTGATGTCAATAATATCTGGATTTGTTTTCTCAACAATTTCAACAGATCTAAGCATAGAATCTAAGTTAGCTCCAAAAATCTGGATACCAACTGGTCTTTCTTTTTCATAGATGTCTAATTTCATCACACTTTTAGCAGCATCTCTAATTAAGCCTTCTGAAGAAATAAATTCTGTATATACAACATCTGCTCCATTTTCTTTACACAATGCTCTAAAAGGTGGGTCAGAAACGTCTTCCATTGGTGCAAGCAATAATGGAAAGTCAGATAATTCTATGTTGTCTATTTTTACCAAGATTATTTTTTTGCAAAAATACCTTTTTATTATTGATAACCCAAAATCCTTAAAATCCTAAAAATAATTCTGCTGCAGTTCCAAAAGTATATCCAAAAGTAGGTGTACCATCAATAAAAATACTTAGAAGTCTTCCAGACCCTAGGCCTAGCATAAAGATCATATTACTTAGTAAAGCCGATTTTAGAAATTTTGTTTTAAATATTCCAAAAACCCATAATAAAGAAAAACCAATGTATAAATCCATAATAGCTTTAAAAAAGTTGTTTTCATCTACTGTGTTAAGTGAAATATCAAACTGAGAACTTGGGTTAAACCCATAAATGAAAGAAACAGGTATAACTATAACTACAGATATAACTAAATGTATTTTGGTAATAAAAGCTTCTTTAGATAACTTCATTTTTTAGAAGTTAATAACCTTTTCAACTTCTTTATCTCCTCTTTTTACAATTACTTTTGTACTATTTCCTTTTTCAAAAATTGATAATGCACGCATGTAGCTCATCATATTTGTAATTGTGCTATCTCCTAATTTTATAACAATATCTCCTTTTTTAAGTCCTGCTTTTTGTGCTGGTTTATTCTCAGAAACTCCATCTATTCGCATTCCTTTTCCATCATATAAATAATCTGGTATAACACCTAAACCAACTTTAAATCTTGGCGTACTTTCACTTTCATTTTTAGTTTTTCTAAAAGCCAATTTTCCATTGTCGTCTAAATCTGTGATAATATTAAAAATATAATCAGAAATTAAATACATACCATCGTAATTCAATTTTTCTGAATCATCTCCTGGTTTATGATAGTCTTCATGTTGTCCTGTAAAAAAATGTAAAACAGGTATATCAGCCAAATAGAAACTTGTATGATCAGAAGGACCAACTCCAGATTCTTGCTGAATTAATTTAAAGTTATCATTATGAGATTTTAATACTTGTTTAAATATAGGTGAAGTACCTGTACCATAAACAGCTAAAGTTGAATCTTTTTTCATACGTCCAACCATATCCATATTTATCATATATGATACTTTTTTAGTTTCTATTGTTGGGTTTTTTACAAAATAATTAGAACCTAAAAGTCCCATTTCTTCTCCAGAAAAAGCCATAAATAAATAGTTATTATTAGTGTTTTTTTCTTTCAATTTTGCAGCTAGATTTAGTAAAACAGATACTCCAGAAGCATTATCATCTGCTCCATTATGCACAGCTTTAATAGAATCTCTATATAAAGAGCCTTCTCCTCCAAAACCTAAATGATCAAAATGAGCACCAATTGTAATCGTATTTTCTGCTTTGTTATCAACAAAACCAATAACATTGTTACCTGTAATGGTTCCATCTCCATTTACATCAAATTTTACTTCATCATGAGGGTTTGTTTTAGGCTTAAAAGTAAAAGGTTGTAAATATCCTTCAGTACCTTTAGCTTCTAATCCTAACTCTTTAAAACGATTAGCTATATAGTTAGCCGCTTTTTTTTCACCATCTGTACCAGTTTGCCTGCCTTCTAAAGCGTCAGAAGCTAAAAAAGTAACATCTTCTTTAATTCTATTTTCTTGATTAATATCTGTTTTACAAGATATAAATGCTACTAAAAATATAAGAAATAAGGTATTTTTCATGATTAGAATATTATTTTTGCGAAGTTAATTAATAAATAAGAAAATGAGAATTCTTTTTGTATTGATGATTGCATTGACCATGCTTTCTTGTAAAACAGATAAAAAACAAAATGATAATAAGCCAGAAGCTAAAGTCGAAGTTAAAAACTCTTTAATTTACCCTGAAGAAAAACATTTTAAAAGCTTAAAGCAAATTACTTTTGGTGGTGATAATGCAGAAGCTTATTGGAGTTTTGATGATAAACAAATTGTTTTTCAATCTAACTTTAAAAAATGGGGAGTTAATTGTGATCAAATGTTTTTGATGAATGCAAACGAAACATTTAAAGATTCAAAACCACCAATGATTTCTACTGGTTTTGGACGTACAACATGTGCTTATTTTTTACCAGATAACAAACATTTTGTCTATGGCTCTACTCATTTGAAAGATAAAGAATGCCCAGAAGTTCCTTTACGTAAAAACGGTAAATATGTTTGGCCAATTTATGATAGTTTCGACATTTTTGTATCTGATCTAGAAGGTAATGTTGTAAAACAATTAACAAATGAAGTTGGTTATGATGCAGAAGCAACAGTATCACCACAAGGAGATAAAATTGTGTTTACTTCTACTAGAAGTGGAGATTTAGAATTGTACACCATGAATATTGATGGTACAGATGTAAAGCAAATTACAGATGAATTAGGTTATGATGGTGGTGCTTTCTTTTCTCCTGATGGAACAAAGTTGATTTTTAGAGCTTCAAGACCAAAAACAGAAGAAGAAATTAAAGCGTATAAAGATTTGTTAGCTCAAGGTCTAGTTGAACCAACAGATATGGAATTATTCATTTGTGATGCAGATGGTTCTAACTTAAGACAATTAACAGATTTAGGAAATGCAAACTGGAGTCCGTTTTTTCATCCTTCAGGTAAAAAAATATTATTCTCTTCTAATTTTGAAGCAGAAAGAGGTTTCCCTTTTAATTTATACATGATAGATTTAGATGGTAAAAATTTAGAAAGAGTTACTCATGGAGAAACTTTTGATGCATTTCCTGTTTTCTCAAATGATGGTAAAAAACTTATTTTTTCATCTAATAGAAATAATGGAGGAGGTAGAGATACCAACTTATTTATTGCAGAATGGCAAGACTAATAGGCTTGTTTTCTGAAATAAAAATAAAGAGACTCTAACTTATTTATTGTAAAATAGCAGATTAACTTATGGCTTGGTCTAAAGAAAAAATACTGATAAACATAGAAAACTTAATGAGAAGTAAGTTTACTAATCCTAAAGAAGCATTTGAGTATTTTGATACTGATAATGATGGGCAGTTAACAAAAGCCGATCTTAAACAACTTTTAAAAGAAGCTAAGGTAAGCAGCTTAATAAGAGGGTTAGTTGCAGAATTTATGTTAAATGAATTTGACAAATCAAAATCTGGAACTGTAAATTGGGAAGAGTTTAAAACAGTAGCACATACCTATGTTAAAGAATAACGCTTTTAGTTATTCTAAAAAATAGTCTTAGATTTTTAATTAATATTCTAATTTATAATTTTTTGATTACTTCTTTAAACAGAGTAATCATTTTAGGTTCAGCTTCTCCTGCAATAGCAATAATTTCTGCAATATTAACAGGCTGTAAATTTTTAGGATCGCATTCATCTGTTAAAACTGAGATAGCAGCACAAGGTAAGTTTAATTGTTTAGCAACAATAACTTCTGGAACAGTGCTCATACCTACAGCATCTGTGTCTAAAATTTGTAACATTCTATATTCTGCTCTTGTTTCTAATTGTGGTCCTAAAACACTAGCATAAATTCCTGTATGTAGTTTAATATTCTCTTTTTTAGCGACTTCAACTATTTTTGAATTAATATATTTTGAATATGGTTCTAACATATCAGCAAAAATATTTCCAAAGTCATTTGTACCTTTAAATGCTAGTGGAGAACTGCCTTGTAAATTAATATGATCTTCAATTAACATTAAATCACCCTTTTTGTAGTTTAGATTTATAGCTCCTGCTGCATTAGATATTAATAAATTTTTAATGCCTAAACCATGCATGGTTCTAATACCATAAGTTACTTCCCAAGAATTGTAGCCTTCATACAAATGAAATCGACCAGACATCACAACAACTTTTTTACCTGATAAATCTCCAAAAATTAATTTCCCAGAATGAAACTCTACTGTTGCTTCTGGAAAATGTGGTATTTCTGAATAGGCGATTTCTTTTTCAATTGAAATTTCATTAATTAATTTCCCTAAACCTGTACCTAAAACTACGCCTATTTCAGGATTGGTAAATCCATTTTCTTTTAAAAATAAAATACTTTCTTGAAGTTGTTGCTGTTTATTCATATTACTATTTTAAAAAGTGCTGAAATGCTTTATGATCTTTGATATCTTCAAAAACATCAATATCATTTAATTCTTCTAACAAATGTATGGTATTCTCTTTTAAGTCTTTTAATGTATCTTTTCTTACAGAAGATGTACCCCAATCTTTATTCTTAAAAATTTGTTCATGAAGTTTAGTTAATCCTAATAAATAATAACCACCATCTTTTGCAGGTCCAATTACTACATTATTAGAATCTAAATAAGAAAAAGCTTGTTCTATATGATTTGGTGTTAAATCATATAAATCACTACCAATGATAATGATTTTTTTATACCCTTCATCAAATCCATGATTAAAAGCATTAAGCATTCTTATCCCTAAATCTTCTCCTTTTTGAAGGTGTTTTTGATAAATTGATGCATCCCAAATATCATTTTCTCTTACTTTAACAGAATAATAAACTGCTTTATCTGCATTTACTTTTGATGAAATTTCATTCGTTTTTTTTAGTAAAAATTTATAGATTTCGAGAGCAGTTTCATCTCCAACAGTTTTTGCTAAACGTTTTTTAGCTTTACCAAGCTCAGGGTTTCTAGTAAAAATTAAAAGAAGATTTTTAGTCATAAATTTTCTTTCCTTTTTTAAGCCATTTGCCCCAATCTTTACTAAAAGCATGTACTTTTTCTGTAGGTTTATTTAAAGTATCTACAACTGTATAGTTATTATTTTTCCATTCAAAAATACCTCCATATAAGTTGTAAACATTAGTATAACCAGCTTCAATAAGTTTATGAGCAACTGTTTCAGAACGAATACCCAAAGAGCAATAAACAACAATTTTTGTGTTTTTATCTTCAGGTAGCTTTTCTAAAGTTTCTTTTAGTTTAAAATTATCATAGCCAACATAAATGGCATTTTTTAAATGACTTACTTTAAATTCTTTTTCTTCTCTTGCATCTAATAAAATTGCATCAGTTTTTGGTAAAGCTAGAGTTTCTACAGACATGTAAGGAACATTTCTTTTGTTCCATTTGTTTAGTAGTTTATCTAGTTTTTTTTGCCCAAAACTATTAGCACTAATTAATATTAAAAGTAGAAGGATTTTTTTCATTTTATTTGATTTTTTATCATTTCGAACTTGTGAAGAAATCCAGAAAGATCTTTTTAGATTTTTCGACTACATTGCATTTCGCTCAAAATGACAACAAACAACTATTATCTATCAACTAAAAACCAAACTAACAACAACCACCTCCATCATAATGGAAAGTAGATTCTGAAATAAAAATATCGTCTCTACCTAAACTTGCTAAAGCTCCTGCAGTTTTATCGCAAATAGCAAGAGGTTGATTTTTAAGTAGTACATGACCAACTTTGTCATCAAAATAATCTTCTTCTCCAAAATAAATTGCTGTTTTACCCGTAAAAATACAAGGACCATCTGCAGGCATAGGGTCTTTAATAGCAGCAACTTCTATAGACTCAATGTAAATCAACTCATCTGTTGGGTAATGCTTTGGATCTAAGATTCTATAAGGTTTTCTTGCTCTAATTTCTATTGTTCCAAAACCAGCATCTGTTAATGCTTTTACATAATCTGCAATAGACAAACTACCACTTAAACATAAGGCACGTAAACGTTCATCATTTCTTAATTCATCATTCATTGGTTGTTCACAGGTTGGGTCACTCATTACCAATCTTCCATGAGGTTTTAACACTCTGTACATTTCTGAAATTGCCTTTTTTAAATCATCAGATTTAAAAATATTGAATAGACAATTTTGCGCTGCTACATCAATAGAATTATCTTCAACAGGTAAATTCATAGCATCACCTTTTCTTAAATCGACAAATTCACTCTTAAACCATTCGTTTTGTTCTTCAGCAATTTTAAAGTTTTTTCTTGAGGCTTCTAGCATTTCATCAACCACATCTAAACCTATAACTCCGCCTTTAGTTCTGTTGAAATAAGCAAATTGTAGTAATTCCATTCCTCCACCAACACCAACATATAACATTTTTGGATTGTTGGTTAAATCCCGAGCGTGCACAGTAGAACCACAACCGTAATTCATCTCTTGCATAATTCTTGGGATTTTTAATCCTGGTAATTCCCAAATAGGATTTGTAGTACAGCAAAGCCCAACATCAGGAGTTAAGGCTGCTTCTTTATATACGTTGTGTGTAGTTTCTAAATAACTCATATTAATATATTTTTAGTTAGGCTACAGTTCCTTGGCAGCTACTACCTGCTCCAGCTGTACATCCATAACAATGTTGATTTATAATTATATTTCTATCTTGAAGAAGATCTTCATTGTAGTCTTTAATATGTTTTACTTTACTTGCTACTTTTAAATTTAGCATTTGATTAAAATCGCAATCGTACAACCAACCATCCCAACTAACAGAAAGTGTGTTTGTACACATTACATTAGCTACTGCTGATGGATTATAAGCATCAACTAAAGCATACATATAGTCCTCGTAATTTTCTGAAGCAATTAAATAATCTAAAAACCTACTTATTGGTAAATTTGTAATGGCAAAAAGATGATGAAAATCGATATTAAAATCTGCTTTTAAAGCTTTTTTAAAATCTGCTTCTAAAGCCATTTGATCTCCAGGTAAAAATGCTCCTGAAGGATTGTAAACTAAATCTAGTTTTAAATCAGAATTTGGCATTCCATAACCTACTGCATTTAGTTCTTGCAATGCTTTTATAGATTTATCGAAAACACCATCTCCACGTTGTTTGTCTGTTTTTCCACGAGTCCAATGAGGCATAGAAGAAACTACATGCACATTATGTTTTTTAAAGAATTCTGGTAAATCGTAATACTTTTTATTAGCTCTTATGATAGTTAAATTAGATCTTACAATAAAGTCTTTAATACCTGCTTTTGAAGCTTCTTCTACAAACCATCTAAAGTTAGGATTCATTTCTGGGGCACCACCTGTTAAATCTAAAGTATGCGCTCCAGTATTTTTAATCACATCTAAACATTGTTGCATGGTTTCTACAGTCATAATTTCTTTACGATCTGGACCTGCATCTACATGACAATGTTCACATACTTGATTACACATATATCCTAGATTGATTTGTAAAATCTCAAGCTTTTTAGGACGTAAAGGAAACTGATTTGTCTCCTTAATTTTTGCTGCAAATGTTGGTAACTCTCCATCAACGAAAATTCCGTTTGAAAGAATTTCTAATTGACGAGACGTATTTGCAATATCGTTATTTCTTGCTTTTAGTGATTTTGTAGCCATGTATCTATTTACATTTCAAGTTTATTCACTTTGTTCATCATTTGTACTCCATGAACAAGAGTTGCTCCACTTTTAATGGCTGCTCCTACATGAATAGCTTCCATCATTTCTTCTTTGGTAATACCTCTTTGTAAACCGTCTTTAGTATAAGCATCTATACAATAAGGGCATTGCTCTGTATGAGCTACAGCTAATGCTATCAAAGATTTTTCGCGAGCTGTAAGGGCTCCTTCTTCAAAAACTTTTCCATAATAATCAAAAAACTTGTTTCCAAGCTCTTCACTCCATTCTGTTATTTTACCGAATTTTCTTAAATCGGCTGCATCATAATAGTTTTTAGACATAAGTTAATTTGTAATTAAGAAGACGAAAGATACAGAAATTATTTACCATTTAAAGACCAGTCATATTTTAAATAACTGATTTTTGCATTCGATTTAATTTCATTTTCTGAGTATTTATTTAAATAATCTATAATTGAACCATTTTTAGTAAAATCACCTTTAAACCAGTTAAAAATTTCTGAAATTTGAATTCTTTTTTCAGTTATTTTATTTCTATTTGGGTCGTTTACAAAAGCCTTCATTAACTTAGTTAATTCTGCATCTATATTTTCTTTTGTAAATGCTACATTACCAAGTTTTGGGCAAGACATAGAAGCACAATTTACACCTACATGAATTTTTGGGTCAAATAATTTTTTTCTTAAAATTTGATGTTCAATATGGTCTAAAGTATAAGTCGTATTTCCAATTTTAGCAAATGGAATTTTCCAAGCATTTTTATCTTTTCTTTCGATATCCATTATAGATTTTAGAGGGTAATTTTCTAAAATTAATTTGATGGTGTAAGCATTATAGGCATTTATCCAAAAAGCTTTTTCTTTATCTTTAGACCAAGTGGATTCAGGAGTCGTTTTTCCTAAATATTTGATATAACTATCTAGTTTAGCCTCATCTTTTTTAAATGATTGGTAGTCTACAATTCCTTTATCAGAGACATGTTTTTGTAATAAATCGTTAAATATAGAGGTTTGTGCATTTGTATGTAAAAGCATTAAAAATGCAATGAATGTAAAAAGTATTTTCTTCATTTTTTAAAATATTCTAATGATTTAGACGAGGGTTTTTTTAAGTAATTACAAAAATTAATCTAAAATTTCTTCATTTATTTTTAGGTTAAATCTTTTCTTAAAAGCATAAACAACTAAATATAATATAGGTGTGTCTAAAGCAGCAATCATTATTTTAAATAAAACGCCACTAATAAGAAGTCCTAAAAAGTTATCCCAGTTAATAATTTCGAAAGAACAAAGTAGTATTAAAACAGTAAGTGTGTCTATAAATTGAGAAGAAAAAGTAGAGAAATTATTACGTAACCAAAGATGTTTACCTTTAGTAAGTTGTTTCCAAAAATGATAGACTTTAATATCAATAAATTGAGCAAAAAGATAAGCTAACATTGATGCTAAAACTGCTAATGGTGCAGCACCAAAAACATTTACAAATAAACCATCATTTACTGGAGACCAAGGTGTAGCAGGTACATTTTTAGAGACATAAATAATTAATAATGAAAAAAATGAAGCAAAAATACCTGCAATAACAACTTCGTTGGCTTTTCTTTTACCATAGATTTCAGATAAAATATCTGTAATTAAAAATGTTATTGGGTAAGGTAATAAGCCTACAGAAACTTCAAATAATTTTGTATCAAATATTTCAACATCAAAAGGATACCAGTAAAAAAACTTTTGAAATATTAAATTTGAGGTAACTAAAGAAGCTATAAAAAGTGCTGCAAGAATCAAATAGATTCTATTGGCTAAAAGTTTGTCTTTATGAGTCATTTAGCGAAGTTAATAAATAAAATCTTTCTAATAAAAATGATTATTTTTGCCATAACAAACAACAATAAAATAATTTATGAAAGCATATATTTTTCCTGGTCAAGGTGCACAATTTACAGGAATGGGTTTAGATTTATATGAGAAATCGCCTTTAGCTCAAGAATATTTTGAAAAAGCAAATGATATTTTAGGCTTCTCTATTACAGATATAATGTTTGAAGGAACAGCAGAACAATTAAAAGAAACTAAAGTAACACAGCCTGCTATTTTTTTACATTCTGTAATTTTAGCAAAGGGTTTAGGTGATTCTTTTCAACCAGAAATGGTAGCTGGTCATTCTTTGGGCGAATTATCTGCTTTGGTGGCAAATGGAGTATTAACTTTTGAAGATGGTTTACAATTAGTTTTTAAACGTGCTTTAGCGATGCAAAAAGCTTGTGAAATGCAAGAATCTACAATGGCTGCAGTATTAGGTTTAGATGATCATGTAGTAGAAGAAGTTTGTGATACAGTTGATGGTGTTGTAGTTGCTGCAAATTATAATTGTCCTGGTCAATTAGTGATTTCTGGAGAAATTGAAGCTGTAAAAAAAGCTTGTGAAGTCTTAACTGAAAAAGGAGCAAGAAGAGCTTTATTATTACCTGTAGGTGGTGCTTTTCATTCACCAATGATGGAGCCTGCTAGAGAAGAATTAGCTGCTGCAATTGAAGCAACAGAATTTAGTGAGCCAACATGTGCTGTATATCAAAATGTAGTTGCTAAGGCAGTTACTAATCCTAATGAAATAAAAGAAAACCTAATTGCTCAATTAACAGCACCAGTAAAATGGACACAATGTGTACAAGCTATGATTGCTGATGGTGGAACTGAATTTATAGAAGTTGGACCAGGTAAAGTTTTACAAGGTTTAATGCGTAAAATAGATAGAAATGTTACAGCAAGTGGAGCAAGTTTTGAGTAAATAATTTTAAAATATATTTAAAATAAAAATCCCAATTTCATATTAGAAATTGGGATTTTTTATGCTACTTAAAAAGAAAACATTTATTTCTTAATTTTTTCT
>Ga0233398_1000134_pt1 | contig 53330 bp, 47 predicted proteins | sample 38DmetaG_FD_182697 | JGI IMG/M metagenome (GOLD analysis project Ga0233398, IMG submission 182697) | Seawater microbial communities from Monterey Bay, California, United States - 38D | ecosystem: Environmental > Aquatic > Marine > Coastal | place: USA: California | collected 2016-10-02
ATTGATGCATGAAGTGGAATGAATGAAGCTTAAAATGTAGTATAATTTTCATTTTTGTTAACCAAAAACCAAAACTTACACTCCTTTTAAACGTTTAATGAACACATTAAAATCTTCTTGAGTTGGTGGGCTACCAGCAAAAGGTAAAATATCCCATTCACTTTTATTTTTATAGAGAGTGAAATTAAAAACTGAGGTGTTTGGGTCATTAGGATTTAACATGGGGTATCGTAAATCTGTATATTTATAGGTATCTGCTTCTTCTTTTTTTGATAGGTTAAAATAGTTTTTACTAAACCATGTAAGTGTGTTAAGGTTTTTATCACTCATATCTAATAAACCGTGATTTTTATCTACTGTTATCAAGTTATCTGTAGTATTGCTTTTGTCTAATAATGAGTAATAGGCTAGGTGATATTGTGTTTCTGTTTCTGCAACAGCATACCAAAGTATATTGTTAAAAATTGTAGGTTGTGCAGAAAATCGAGTGTAGGGTATACCTTTATTTATAAATGATTTTTCAAAAATAGCATCCATATGAAATTTGTTAGCTATGGTAAAAATCATATATGCAGAACTTGTATAAATTCCTGCTTTTAACCACCATTTTCTTCTAGTTCTTTCTCGATTGTAAAACATTAACACAATCATACATAAAAGAAAAGGAAATGTATACAAAGGGTCTGCAACAGAGATGTTGTTAAAGGCTACTCTGTAATTTGTAAATGGCGTAAATAATTGGGTACCATAAGGCGTAAAGCAATCTAAAATAGGATGGGTAAATATAGACCAGAAGAAAAGTAAAACCCAATCTTTTAATGTAGTTGTTTGTTTTCTTTTGCCAAAATCATAGAGTTTGTAAGTAAGCCATCCAAATACAAAACAACCGATAATCGCAAAGAAAATAGAATGCATAAACCCTCTATGAAAAGCCATGGTTTGAATTTCGTTTTGGTACAATAACCTACCAATAAATACATCTAAATCTGGTATAGTGCCCCCAATTGCCCCAAATAAAAGCGCTCTATTTCCTATCTTTTTTCCTAATACAGCTTCACCACAAGCAGCACCTAATATAATTTGAGTTAACGAATCCATAAAGCAAAGTTAGTAAACAGATTATATTTGTGTAAGTCTTTACAAAATCGTAACATTACAACTCATAATTAAAAACTTCAATGGACGATAAAAATAAACTTTCAGAAATAGAAACAGATCATCAAAAAATTATCGAAAACAAAGAATTAAATCTTTTTGAATCTTTAATTCCTGTTGTTATTTTAATGAGTTTATTAGCTTACAACATCTTTTTTGTTGAAGATCAAGAGTGGTTTGGTGCCTATACAAATCAATTCATTTTATTATTAGGAGGTTTAGCAGCTGCATTTATTGGGGTATTTAAAAAAGTGCCATTTGCCATAATGTTTCAAGAAATACTCGAAAATTTAAAGAGTATTTTAGTACCCATAGCCATTTTATTTTTAGTAGGTGCTTTAGCTGGTACTTGGTTGGTTAGTGGTATAATTCCTGCTATGGTTTATTACGGATTACAAGTATTAAGTCCTGCTTTATTTTTGCCAGTTTCTATTATTATTGCAGCCATTATTTCTATTGCAACAGGTAGTTCTTGGACAACTTCTGCAACAGTAGGTATTGCTTTGGTGAGTATTGGTAGTGCATTAGGCATACCAACAGGTATGATTGCAGGAGCTGTAATTTCTGGAGCTTATTTTGGCGATAAAATGTCTCCATTATCAGATACTACAAATTTAGCACCAGCTATGGCTGGTACAGATTTGTTTACACATATTAGGTATATGTTTTATACAACAATACCTAGTATATTAATTACCTTAATTGTATTTTCTGTTTTAAGCGGAACTATTGAAACTACTGGAGATGCAGACGTTAGCAACTTATTAAATGTAGTACAATCTACTTTTAATATTACACCTTGGTTGTTTATAGTGCCATTATTGGTTATAGTACTTATTGTATTTAAAGTAAAACCATTAATATCTTTAGGAATTGGGGTGTTATCTGCAATAGTACTTTCCTTAATTTTTCAGAACGATGTGCTGTTAAGTATTTCTGATTCTAAATTTACATCTATACTAGATTCTATTTTAATTGAAACCCAAGTAGAAACAGATAATGAAAAGTTAACACAATTATTTTCTGCTAAAGGCATGCAAGGTATGCTTTGGACAGTGTATTTAATTATATGTGCTATGGTTTTTGGTGGGGTAATGGATGGTATTGGAGCCTTAGCAAAAATTACAAAAAGTTTACTATCTGTAGCTACATCAATCTTTGGTTTATTTGCAAGTACAGTAGCGAGTTGTTTAGGATTAAACATTGTGGCATCAGATCAATACTTAGCCATAGTAGTGCCGGGTAAAATGTTTAAAAAAGCCTATGAAGATAGAGGATTAGCACCTGAAAATTTAAGTAGAACTTTAGAAGATTCTGGTACAGTAACCTCTGTTTTAATTCCTTGGAATACTTGTGGTGCCTACCAATCTGGAGTGTTAGGTGTAAGTGTAGCAGATTATTTTGTATATGCGATCTTTAATTATTTAAGCCCAATGATGACACTTATATTTGCAGCCTTTAATATTCAGATAAGAAGATTACTTAAAAAGTAAAATGATTGTAAAAGCTAACATTTCAGATACAAAATTACTTTCTGAAATAGCAATGATTTCTAAAAGCTTTTGGGGTTATACAAAACAGCAACTTGATAGTTGGGTAGATGATTTAACAGTTTCTGAAAACCTAATTTTAGAAATACATACTTTTAATTTTCTAGTAGAAGATAAGATTGTTGGTTTCTATATCTTAAACCAACCACAAAACAATAATTGTGAATTAGAAATGTTATTTGTTTTACCCAATTTTATAGGGAATGGAATTGGAAAGCGATTTCTACAACATGCTTTTAAAAAAGCTGAAAATTTAAAGGTAAAAACGGTTGCGTTATTAGCAGACCCAAATGCTGTTGCTTTTTATACCTCTCAAGGATTTAAAATTATAGACAAGAAAGAAAGTTCTATTGCTGGTCGTTTTTTGCCAATAATGCAAAAAGATTTAGAAGTATAGAAATGATGAGTAAAACCCATGGACTTCCATGTAATAAAACATCAAACCAATCTTGTGGTTGCAGTCCTTTTTCAGGATGAAAAGCATTACCACCTAAAATCCAATTCATTTTTCCTACTATATGAGGAGGATTAAAAGGTGCCAAGCCTAAAGTTAAACTTGCTATTAAAAAGAGTTTCCAGTTATTTTTTAGTTGCTTTTTCATTTTATATAAACCAATTCCAAACCAAGCCAAAACGTACTGTAAAATCTCTAAAAGGGTAATTTGGTGCCGAAAAATAATTCTTTTTGGTAAACCCAGAAGTTACATTGTCTACTTGCAAATACAACCTTGTTCTTCTAACCCTAGCATTAAAGAAAAAATCTACAGTTGGGAAACCTATTTCCTCTGTATTTTGTAATCTAAATTCTGCCAACAAAGGATTGTAAGCATTCATTTGATATTGGGTAAAATACCTAAAAGTAACCCCGATATTTACTAACATAGGTTTGCCCTTAAACCAATCGTCTGTGTAATAAAATGTATTTCTAGTGACAAATTCGGGTACTCTAAAAACCGAACTTCCACTGCTTACATTTTGATACATTACTGTATTATCTAAAGCAAGTTTCCAAAACTTAAATTCACGATTTGCTTTTACCTTTAAGTAAGTAATTTGATTGGCAAATTGTTGTGGTAAACTATTTTCATCAAAATAAGTATAGTTATCGATATTGGTAAAATTAACAGAACCATTAATCCATTTAGATTGTAAAGAAAAACCTAAATCTCTAGTATTAACATTACTAAAATTATTTTGCCAATTATAATCGTCATATTTACTTTGATGTAATAATGTATTAAAGTTTGGCGATTTAGAACTTAATAAAATACTACCTCTTACATCAAACACACTGTCTTTAGAGAAGATAGCTTCTCCTTTAAAATAATTTCCAGACAACCTTCCAGAACCAGGAGTTACAGAAGCGTCTGCATTTATTTTAAAGTTTTTTATTTTTCCATTCCAAGAACCTCCAAAAGAAATGGCATTACCTTCTAATTTTAATCTATTAATAGTACTTGTTGTGTTTAAAATTGTGTCATAACCATAAGAGTAACTTGTTACATGCACTTTGGCTTTAAATTTACCTAAGACATATTTAGAATTAAACTCTAAGTTTAATTCGTTATTTGTAATAGCACTTAAAGCATCGTTATTAGATGGGTTTGTGCTGTTGGCATTACCAAAAATACTAGTGGTGTTTGTAGGTTGTGTAAAATTATACGACTTACTTTCACTTGTAAATACATGCCCAACTTTTAAATTGGTAAAATCTTTTTTTGATAAAGAGTCTTTGCTTGCTAATAATTTATAGCTATGTTCTACATAAAAACGTGTGCTGTTAAATTGATTTTCGGCATCAATTAAATTTACATCAAGTCTAGAGCGTTGGTCGAAATTTGGGTCTTCATCAATAAAACTTTGCAGGGCAGATGCTGTTAAGCCACCATTTTCTTCATGAAAGAAATCTTGAGTGGTTAAATGTCCTCTTATTTCATATTGATTTTCTTTAGTTCTATAACTAAAAGTACCTCTAAAATTACCACTACTTACTAGAGCTCTTCTATACGCACCTAAAGAACGTAAGCCTTTATATGCTAATGAAACATTTAAACGTCTAGAAAAATTTAAGGTAAAAATGGCATCAACAAATTGCCCTTGTTGCAAACCTGTTTTATAAGTGATTTCTGTAGTAGGTGTAGGAACTTCGTAATAGTTTATGTCTTCTACATCTAAATACGGAAACTGTTTTGCGCTAAATCCAAAATCGGGTAACCTATTTAGATCATCAAAACGATAGCCTAAGTTATTATACGTTTGTCCTTGGTTATGAAATTGAAATAACTCAAAATTATCTTTTCTTAAATAGTTAAATAGGTAATGTTTTTTTATGGTTAAAGTAGTGTCTATGTAAGTGGTATCTCTATGAAAAGAAAAAATTTTGTAGTCTGTATACTTTGTATCTCCAGATAGAATAACCTTTGTAGATTTTGATGTTTTTAAAGTATCTATCTCACCATTTGCATTTATAAAAGTGCTTTCTCTTTTCTCATTACCTGATAATTTTCTTTGAGAAAAAAGGGTGTTTACAGAAAATAAGAATAGTAAAAAAAATAAAACTCTATATGTATTCATCATAAAATATAACAGCAACAAAAGTAAAATAATAAAACGAAAATTGTTGCCTTTAATTATAGCGAAATCTGTTAATTTGTAATATGTTAAAGTTAAATTACAGTGGTTTTGATTTAGAAGCAGGCACAGACGAAGCAGGGAGAGGTTGTTTAGCTGGCCCATTAGTAGCTGCTGCAGTTATTTTACCTAAAGATTTTTCGCATCCTTTTTTAAATGATTCGAAACAACTTTCAGAGAAAAAAAGAAAAGAATTAAAACCTATAATAGAAGCGCAATCTCTTGCTTTTGCAGTATCTTTTGTTTGGCAAGAAGAGGTAGATAAAATTAATGTTTTACAAGCCTCTATTACTGGAATGCATAGAGCTATAGCTCAATTAAAAACAACGCCAGAATTTATTATTGTAGATGGTAATAAATTTAAAAATTATAAAGAAATACCACACAAAACTATTATAAAGGGGGATTCTAAATTTTTAAGTATTGCTGCAGCTTCTGTTTTAGCCAAAACGTATAGAGATGAATATATGGAGAAAATTCATTTAGAATATTCAGACTACAATTGGCAAAAAAACAAAGGCTATCCAACAAAAGAACATAGAGAGGCCATTCGTAATTTTGGAGTAACTAAATATCACAGAAAATCGTTTAAATTATTACCAGAACAATTAAAATTAGCGTTGTAATTTTTTACTTTTGCGAAACAAACTTAGAATAGATGATTAAGAAAACGAGAGCAGAAATTACCAAATGTATATTGCACAAAGTTGCCAACAAATACAATAGTGGGCAAAATGTATTTTCAGAAGAATTAATTCGTTTTGATGCAGAAACGTATGATTTAATGAAGAACTTTTTACTTAAGCCTTTTAGTAATTTAACCCAAAGCTATCGTTTTTCTCATCATGCAGATGTTCGTTTAAATGAAATGAATAATTATGCCTCAGAAATATTTACAAATGAAGAATCTTTTATTGAGTTTTCTAAAAACATTGTAAATCATTTGTATGAACAATCTAATTCTGCACAGATTAAAACAGGTGACGTAATTGTAGTTTTTATAGAAGGTATAGAATATAAAGATGTGTTAACAGAAGCTGTAGGTGTTTTTAAGATTGAAAACAAAGTAGATTTCTTTCAAACGTATTTAGATGATAATGAAAGTTGGGATGTTGTTGTACAACAAGGTATCTCTACTAAAAAAATAGATAAAGGTTGTTTAATTTTAAATACAACTGACACAGAAGGTACTGTAGTGTTTTCTGTAGATAATAATAATTATGACGCTCAATATTGGATTAAAAATTTCTTGGGTGTTAAACTAGCAGATGATTATAATTCGCACACTCAAAACTATTTAGAACTATGTTCTTCTTTCTCAGAAGAGGTGATAAAACCAGAATTTGGTAAACACGAACAAGGTAATTTTTTAGCCAATACTGTAGATTATTTTAAAGAACATGAATCTGTAGATTATCATAATTTTAAAGATGAAATCTTTGAAGAAGAAAAACATAAAGACTTATTTGAAGAATACAAAAAACATTACGAAACGTTAAATGATGTCTTAATTAGAAACAATTTTGATGTTTCTGGAGTGGTCTTAAAAAAAGAAAAAAGTAGGCTAAAGACAGAAATTAAATTAGATACAAATATTAGTATAAAATTAGATGTAGATGCACCAGATGCAGCTTCTGAATATTTAGAAAGAGGCTATGATGAAGAAAAGAAAATGAAGTATTATAAAGTATATTTTAACGAAGAGAAATAATTTTTTTAGTTGTTAGTTGTTAGTTTTTTATAAACCATCAACTACAATCATTAACTATCAATCAATAACTCATCAACCTCAAATAATGCTTTAAAATGCTTTAATATTTTTTGTTTTACTTCTTCTATATCTACTTTTTTACCCAATTCAGCTTCCATAGAAGTCACAGCTTTACCTCTTATACCACAAGGTATAATATTATCAAAATAACCTAAATCTACATTTACATTTAAAGCAAATCCATGCATGGTTACCCAACGTGAAGAGCGAATTCCCATTGCGCAAATTTTTCGTGCAAATGGAGTACCTACATCTAGCCAAACTCCAGTTTCACCTTCGCTTCTAGTGCCTTTTAAACCATATTCTGCTATAGTTAAAATAATGGTTTCTTCTAATAAACGAAGGTATTTATGAATATCAGTAAAAAAATTTTCTAAGTCTAAAATTGGGTAACCTACAATTTGCCCTGGACCATGGTAAGTAATATCACCACCTCTATTAATCTTATAAAAAGTAGCCCCTTTTTCTTCAAGTTGCACCTCATTTAAAAGTAAATTACTTAAATCTCCACTTTTGCCTAGTGTATACACATGAGGATGCTCAACAAAAAGAAAATGATTTTTAGTGGCTTTTGTAAGATTATTTCTACGGTTACTAATTTTTGTGTCTACAATTTTTTGGAGTAAATCCGTTTGAAAGTCCCAAGTTTCCTTGTAGTCTTTTTGATGTAAATCTTGAAGTAAAACAGTTTTATTCATATAAAATATAAAGGTAATAATTCATTATCTTTGGTGAAATAGAATTTAAAAAAAAAAATATGAAAGTTAGAAATCCTTTATTTATCACATTTTTAATACTTATAATGTGTGTAAACACCTATTCTCAAAATACTTGGGAGCAAATCACAAAATTAGATTACAAAAAAAATACTAAAGAAATTTATAGCAAAAAGAATTTTCCCAAAGAGTATAAATTAGTTTCTTTAGATGTAAAAGCGTTTACAAATGGTTTAAACTTAAAAAGTAAAAATGCTATAAAAACGATTGCATTACCAGACGCAAATGGAGATTTAAAGAGATTTACAATTAAAGAAACATCTACTTTTGAAAAAGGTTTACAAGAAAAATATCCAAATATAAGATCTTATACTGCAAAAGGTATAGATGACCCAACAGCAATTGCAAAAATAAGTATTGGTACAGATGGTTTTCATGGTACTATATATTCTGGAAATCATGCTACTGTTTACATAGATCCACACTCTAAAGACAAAAAAGATTATATTGTTTACAGTAGACTAAACTTACCAAAAAATGAGATTGACTTTAAATGTATGGTAGAAGAAACTGTAAATGAAAAAATTGAGAATACTACATTTAATAGAATAGTTAATGATGGTAAATTGAGAACCTATAGAATTGCAATTGTAACTAGTGGCGAATATTCTCAGTTTCATATCAATAGACAAAATGTACCTTCAACAGCTACTGATGCTGTAAAAAAAGCTGCTGTTTTATCTGCTATGAATACTTCAATGACCAGAATAAATGGAGTTTTTGAAAAAGATTTAGGTGTAAATATGGTTATTGTTAGTAATAATGATAGTATTATTTTTTTAGATGCTAATACTGATAATATTTCTGATGGAAGTGCAAGTACAATGATAAATGAAACTCAGACTATTTGTGATGCTCAAATTGGAAATGCAAATTACGATATAGGACACATTTTTAGTATTGGTGGTGCAGGCTTAGCAGGTTTGGGAGTTGTTTGTGTATCAGGTCAAAAAGCAAGAGGTGTAACAGGTATATCTTCTCCAATTAACGATCCTTATGATATAGATTATGTAGCACACGAATTAGGTCATCAATTTGGAGCAACACATACACAAAATAACAGTTGTAATAGAACAAATTCAACAGCTGTAGAACCTGGTAGTGGATCTACAGTAATGGGTTATGCAGGTATTTGTTCACCAAATGTTTTTGGGGCTGGTAATGCAACAGGAAATAGTGATGATCATTTTCATACAGTAAGTATTGCACAAATGCAGAATATTATACAGACTTCTGGTAATTGTGCTACTTTATCTGACACGAATAATGCAACACCAACAGCTGATGCTGGTAACGATTATATTATACCCAAATCTACACCTTTTAGATTAACAGGTGAAGCTACAGATGCAGATGGTTTAAACTCTTTAACTTATAATTGGGAACAAATTGATAATGAAGTTGGGCCAATAATGCCACCTGAATCAACGAATGCAGTTGGTCCAATGTTTAGATCTTTACCTTCTAAAACTGTGCCTGTAAGATATTTTCCAGACTTATCAGTAATTGTAGCAGGTAAAGATGGTACTTGGGAAGTTTTACCTTCTGTTGCAAGAGATTTAAATTTTGCTTTTACTGTTCGAGATAACAATCCTGGAGGAGGAAGTACAGCAAGAGATGATGTAAAAGTAACAGTAGCAGATGTGCCTGTTTTTGCAGTGACTTCACAACAAAGTTCAGAAACTTGGGATGTTGGTTCTTCTCAAGAAATCACATGGTCTCATACTACAACAAATACAGCACCTGTAAATACAACTTTAGTAAATGTAAAAATGTCGACAGATGGTGGAGTTACGTTTCCAATAGTTTTAAAAGCGAATACACCAAATGACGGTTCAGAAACTATTATTGTGCCTAATAACGCTTCCACCAATGTTAGAATTATGGTTGAAGCTGTAGGTAATATTTTTTATAATGTTAACAATAGTTCAATTACAATTAATTCTGCACCAACATTTATTGTAACAAACACAAGTGATGTACAATCTGCATGTAATGTTGCAGGTCAAACAGCTAGCTATAATTTAAATTTTGATTTTGTAAATGGTTTTTCAGAAACAGTTACCTTATCTGCTTCGAACCAACCTCTTGGTGTAGAAGTAACATTTAGCCCCACTACAATAAATGCAGATGGTAATGTAATGATGACTGTTTCTAATTTAAATGGAGTCATACCAATAAATTACAATATAGATGTTACAGGTACCTCTAGTTCAAAAACGCAAACGATTGCTGTGGTTTTAAAAGTGACAAGTTCTAGTTTAAATACCGTAAATTTAACTTCACCAGCAGATAATGATACTGGAGTAGCTACTACTGCCATACTTAATTGGGCAGAAGAATCTAATGCTTCTTCATATGAAGTACAAGTAGCTTCTGATAATGGATTCAATACTATAATTAGTAGTGGAATAGTAACTACAACCAATTTTACAACGTCTACGTTAAATGAATCTACAACGTATTTTTGGAGAGTAAAGCCTAAAAATAATTGTACAGAAGGAAATTTCTCTTCAATATTTTCTTTTACTACTGTAGGGTGTTCAGTATGTGCGTCTACGGGTAGTTTAGATTATGCAACGAGTACAACTTTAGTACAGTTTAATACGATTGATAATGCTTCAGGTAAAACAGTGCCTTATAATGATTATACCTCAATTTCTACAAATGTAAAAAGAGGTGATACACATAATTTATCAGTTAGTGTAAATACAGATGGTAACTATAGAGTGCAAACTAAAGCATGGATAGATTGGAATGGAGATTGTGTATTTGATACAAGTACAGAAGAGTATGATTTAGGTGGTGCTAGTAACACCCCTGATGGTGTTACTGATGCAAGTCCATTTTCTATAACAGTGCCTGCAACAGCAAAATTAGGCCCTATTACAATGAGGATTTCTACAAAATATACTGACCCAAGTCCTATTGTTTACCCTACAGCATGTGAATTAGATTTTGATGGTGAAGTAGAGGACTATACTTTAATGATAGAAGATGCAACAGCTTCTTTAGAAGATGTGTCTTTTAATAAATTTAATTTATTTCCAAATCCTAATTCTGGAAACTTTACATTAATGTTTGAAACTTTAGATACGACTAAAACTACGCTTCAATTATATGATGTTAGAGGAAGACAAGTAGCTGAAAAATTATTTAGAGATACAAAGGCCTTATTTAGAGAAGAGATTCAATTTAACAACTTAGCTAAAGGATTGTATTTATTAAAAATAACAAATGGAAATAAGCAATCAGCAAGAAAATTAATTATAGAATAATCTAAAAGATAAACTAAAAAAGCCTCATCTATTTAGATGAGGCTTTTTTTATTTGTTATACATATTATCCTAAAAAAGGATATTTATAATCTTGTGGAGTAACAAATGTTTCTTTTATTAAACGAACTGATGTCCATCTTAATAAGTTTTGAGCAGAACCTGCTTTATCATTTGTACCAGATGCTCTTGCACCACCAAATGGTTGTTGGCCTACAACTGCTCCTGTTGGTTTATCGTTAATATAGAAATTACCAGCAGCATTTTCTAAAGCTTTAGAAGCTTGCTCAACAATATATCTATCTGTAGAAAAAATGGCACCTGTTAATGCATACTCTGTAGATTCGTCTACTAATTTTAATGAGTTTTCCCATTCTGCATCTTCATACACATAAATCGTAATTACAGGACCAAATAACTCAGTTGTCATTGTTTGGTAAGAAGCATCTTTAGCTAAAATTACTGTTGGTTCTATAAAATAACCTTTAGATTTATCATAACCACCACCAATAATTACTTCTGCATTATTATCTGCTTTAGCAGCATCTATATATTTTGTGATTTTATCAAAAGAACCTTCATGAATAACTGCGTTAATAAAGTTACTTGGATCTTCTGGAGAACCCATTTTTAATTCTGCAACTTGGTTTTCTAAATGCTTTCTAACCTCACCCCAAATAGAAGTAGGGATGTAAGCACGAGAAGCAGCAGAACATTTTTGTCCTTGAAACTCAAAAGCACCTCTAGTGATTGCAGTTGCTACTTGTAAAGGGTAGGCTGAATTGTGTGCCCAAATAAAATCTTTACCACCAGTTTCTCCAACAATTCTTGGGTAAGTTTTATAGGTATGAATGTTTTCACCAATCTTTTTCCATAATTCTTTAAATACAAATGTAGAACCTGTAAAATGTAAACCTGAAAAATCAGGAGAATTTAAAACAGTATCTGTTATCATTACAGGGTCTCCATATACTACATTAATAACACCATCAGGTAAACCAGCTTCTTTAAAAAGGTCTACAATAACCTGAGCAGAATAGGCTTGATGATCAGATGGTTTCCAAACCACAACATTACCCATTAAAGCTGCTGCTGCTGGTAAGTTAGCTGCAATAGATGTAAAGTTAAAAGGCGTTATAGCGTAAACAAAACCTTCTAAAGGTCTATATTCAACTCTGTTCCAAATACCTGGTGCACTTTCTGGCTGATCTTTAAAAATATCAGTCATGTATTGTACATTAAATCTAAAGAAATCTATCATTTCACAAGCAGCATCTATTTCTGCTTGATGTACATTTTTAGATTGAGCAATCATAGTAGAAGCATTCATTTTTGCTCTATATGGGCCTGCTAATAATTCAGCAGCTTTTAAAAAGATAGAAGCTCTTTCTGTCCAAGAAATAGAACTCCAAGCTTGTCTTGCTGCTAAAGCAGTTTCTATAGCTTCATTTATATGACTTTTATCTGCTGTGTGATATTGACCAACTACATGTTTATGATCATGAGGAGGAGTTACATTTTTTGTATTGCCAGTTCTCACTTCCTTTCCATTGATATGCATAGGAATGTCTATATTACTTGCATACATCTTTTTATAGGTTGCTAATAATTCTTCTCTTTCAGTAGACCCAGGAGCATATCCTTTTACAGGTTCGTTTACTGCGATTGGAACATTAAAAAATCCTCTTGCCATTTTGTAAGTTTTTAATTTTTATTCTACTAATTTTGAACAACAAAGTTACAATTAATTTGTTAGTTTATTTGCTGAGCAGATTAATAGGATATAATCCAAATTTGATACTATATATGTGTACAGTAACCTATTTACCTATAGCTGATAATCAATTTATTTTAACATCTAATAGAGATGAAACTCCACTAAGAAAAACGATACCTCCAAAAAAATATGTAGAAGATGGTGTAACATTAACGTATCCAAAAGATGAAATTGCTGGTGGTACATGGATAGGTGTGAGTTCTAAAAATAGAGTGGTCTGTTTGTTAAATGGGGGTTTTGTTAATCATAAAAGAAAATTACCTTACAAAATGAGTAGAGGTATTATTGTAAAAAATATTTTAAAAGCAGATAATGCAATTGCTTTTATAAATGATTTTGACTTTACCAATATTGAACCTTTTACCTTAATTTTAATTGATTGGGATCTAAAATTAGCGACTTACGAATTGGTTTGGGATGGTGTAAAAAAACATTTTAAACCTTTGGTACAAGAACCAAAAATTTGGTCTTCTTCTCCTTTATATACCCCAGAAATGAAAGCAGAAAGAGAGATGTGGTTTACAAATTGGTTAGAAAATAATAAAAAAGATTCTTTAAAAAATATTTTAGAGTTTCATAAAAATAATAGTTTAGGGACTAAAGAAACTTCCCCAAAAATGAAACGTAAATTTGTAGAAACTGTAAGTATAACATCAATAAAAAAAGAAGAAAATGTTGAGATTTCTTATATAGATTTTAATACAAAAAATCATTCTTTTTAAATTAAAAAAAACTTACCTAAAAAATGGCAAAAGAAATTACAAACAAAATTGCTGCCCCAAAAATACCTATAAAACCAAAGCTAATATTTAAAAGAATAAACTTAAAGAAGGTTTTTATATAACCTTGTTGATAAAACTTTTTCATAGCTAAATACAAATAGAGTAAAAATAGAATGATAAAAATCCAAAGTTTAGGTTCTAAATGAAAGATTAAGAATATAAAATGGAACGCAAACAACATAAAGAAAACTGTTTGTACATGAAAAACAAAAACCAAATGGTCTATGTAAGTAAACTTTCTTCTGATGTAATAAAACTTTAAAAACAAGGTAAAAATGGGTAAAAAGATAAAGAGTGCTATAGAACCATAAGACAATAATTGATTAAAGTATTGCTCTCTAGTTTCTTTACTTTTTGTAAATGAATGCACTGTTTTTGCTCTTGTATATAAGAATCTATTGGAGAAATTTTTCTCATAACCTAAAGAGTCTAATGCAATATCTATTTCTGCTTCAGGATTTTTATCTACATAAGAAACAAACTTATCTAACCTTGTATCGCCTCCAAATTCTAAGTTTATATCTTTACCACTATTATCATTTATTTTTTTTAAGTTGGTAGAATCTTTAAGTTCTTTATCTAACTCTTCCATTAACTTTTCTTTAGCCTTTTTTGGGATAGGGATAAATGACTTATCCATCTTATCGTTTAATTCTTGTTTTATAGAATCTAATTTTTCTGGAGTCAGTTTTTCTTTTTTATCCTTAGTAGTGGTGGAATCTTTTTTAACATTAGTAGTTACCTCTTTTATACTATCTTTTGTAAATTCTTCATATTTCTGAATGGTTTTGTACAAACCAACAATTAAGAAAAAGAGAATGGATACTGTTAGATAAAATCGAAAAGGATTTGAAAAGCGTTGTCTTTTACCATCTATATAATCTCTAGAAACTTTACCTGGTTTTGTTAACAGAGGAATAATGGTTGTCCAAAATCTACCATCAAAATCAAAAAAGCCATTAAAAACGTCATGTATAAAATTCCAAAACGTAATTTTGTTACCCTTATTAGCTTGCCCACAATCTGTACAAAATTTTTCGTGACCACTAAAAGGATGTCCACAGTTTAGACATTCTGGGTCCTCGAATTTACTTACCTTATTATTAGATTTAGCTAGTTTGATAATATTGGTGTTGCAAGTTGAAATGTAGGTATAGCAACTTTAAATTGCTCAAAAGTTTTAATATCTTTCATGGTGTAAAAACCTTTCATAGCTCCCACATTAGATTCTAAAAAGCAACCAGAACTGTAAGAATAAGTATCATTAGGTTTTAAAACAGGAGTTTGTCCAATTACGCCTTCACCTTCTACAAATTCAGTTTTGTTTAAAGAATCAAATATCTCCCAAAATCTATGTGTTAGTTCTATTGTTTTGCTAGAATAATTTTCTATAGTAATAAAATAAGCAAAAACATAATACAACCTATTGTTTCTGTAACTGGTTCCATTGTATTTTGTTTTTACAGAGATTTTAACGCCTTGTGTAATTTGTTTTACCATACATGGTAAATGTAGTTTTTTTGATTAAAAAACACAAATCAAAAACACAAACTATCTATCTGGGTTAAAAAAACCTGTTCCAACAGCAATAACTCTATCATATAAACTACCAAAAGGTTTTAAGTACACCAAAACTTTATATTCGTTTTCTGTTTGAAAAAAAGAGCCATTTACTTTATTAGTATTAACTTCATTAAACTTGTTTACAGTTGCAAAAGTATAATTATAAAAACCTTGTTTTAATAAAATCGTTGCTTTGTAAGCATTGTCTTTAAAATCGTAAGTCATTTTATTTTCTTCTTCAATTTTAAAGTTATTAAAAGCACCATACACATAAACGTTTTCATCTAAAAAAGGAGTCTCCATATTTAAGGTAAAGTGCATCATTATATAATCTGCTTCTGTATCTGGATTGCTACCTTCTAAACTTCTAATTACAAATTGGCCATTAATATCTGGGTTATATCTGTATTCTAGGTAAGGATTATATTCAAAAGGATATATATAATGATGAAAAACATCAGTACCATTTTGAGTAATTTTAATGGTATTGATACTCTTATTTCTTAAGATTTTACTGTCAAAATTTAAATACTCATTGCCACCTTCAAAATTAGTTTTATTCGTGTAAGTGTATCTTAATAAATTAGGTTGAAAAAAAGTAGGTTGTAAATCAGTAATGGTCTTATTCCAATTTTCATTTTGAATTATTACAACATTTAGTTCTTGTTGTGGGTTGTTAATACGAACATTTGGATGGCTAATTGTAAATTCAACAGTTTGTTGCGAATCTAATTTTTTAGCATTTCTACTTCTAGAAATAGCAACACCAGCTGTTGCAATATTTTCATACAAAACAAATCTTCTTGTAAAAACAACCTCATCATAATCATCTAAAACAGATAATAAATAATTGCCACTTTTAGTAATTACAGTATTTGTATTAGGTATTCTTACCTTATAATGTGAGTAGCTTTGAAATGTATTAAAAGAATTGGTTACGTTAATAATTGTGTTTTGGTTAAAACCATCTACATATTGGCTAGATAATAATCTGCTTTTTTGCCAATCATGTGTCATATGTTCTATTTTGTACTTGTAATCTTTTCCATCTGCTTCTAAATCATCAAAAGACAGTTCTAATACAGTACCTAAAGGAACAATACTCGAATACTTATTTTCTTGTAAAGGTCTTAATTGAATCGATTTTATATTCTGAGCATTAGAAAAAAGTGATAAAAAAGTAAAAAAAATGAATGTAACAAATGGTTTCATAATTACAAAAATAGGTTTTGATTTTTAAAATGTATCAAAATATAAGCCAAAAGATAATTCGAAAACGTTTTATAAAAACAAGTTATTTAGAATTGTTATAAATAGTATTTTTTAACGAACATATAAGAAGTATTATCTTTATAATAATTGTTAAAAGCCGTAAATTTGCATGATTTTTTTTAGATAACTAACAATTCCAATTTACTATGTCAAAAGACATTCGTATTAAAAAAGGCTTAGATATTAAGCTTGTTGGCGAAGCAGAAAAAACCACTACAGACATTTCTTTAAGTAGTGTGTATGCAATAAAGCCAGAAGACTTCCATGGAATTACACCTAAACTTATGGCCAAAGAAGGAGCTGTAGTAAAAGCGGGTCAATCTATTTTTTATTCAAAAAGTGATGAGCGTATTTTATTTCCAAGTCCAGTTTCTGGTAAAGTTGTAGAGGTTGTTCGTGGGGCAAGAAGAAAAGTATTAGCCATTAAAATTGCTGCTGATGCTAAAAATGAACACGTAGATTTTGGTGTTAAAAAACCATCAGAAATGACTGCTGAAGAAGTAAAAACTCATATGTTTACTTCTGGGTGCTGGCCATTTGTTAAGCAACGTCCTTATGATGTTGTTGCAAATCCAAATCAAGCACCAAAGGCTATCTTTATTTCTGCATACGCAAGTGCACCTTTAGCTGCAGATTTAACATATACACTTCAAGGTAAAGATTTAGAAATAAAAACAGCTTTAGCTGCTCTTTCTAAATTAACAGAAGGTAAGGTACATGTTTCTGTTGGTAAAAACGAAACTACTGTTTTTGATGGTGTAGAAGGAATTGAATTACATAAAGTTTCAGGACCACATCCATCAGGAAACGTAGGTACCCAAATTGCTAAAATAGATCCTATTAACAAAGGTGAAGTTGTTTGGACTGTTAACCCAATAGATTTAGTTGTAATTGGTGAATTATTTTTAACTGGTAGATTTAACATCACTAGAACAATTGCACTTACAGGTTCTAAAATAAATAAACCACAATATGTTACTGCAATTGCAGGAGCAACTATTTCTGATGTGGTAAAAGGTAACCTAGAAAATGACAATACTAGAGTTATTAGTGGTAATGTTCTTACTGGTACTCAAGTAGAAGAAGATGGCTTTTTAGGTTATTATGACAATCAAATTACGGCTATTCCAGAAGGTGATGATTACGAATTCTTTGGATGGAATAAACCTGTTTTTGATAAAATTTCACCTTCAAGAGCATTAACTTTTTCTTGGTTAAACCCAAATAAAAAATACGATTTAACTACCAATACAAATGGAGAACACAGAGCATTTGTTGTTACTGGTTCTTATGAAAATGTATTTCCACTAGATATTTATCCAATGCAATTATTAAAAGCATTTATGTATAAAGATTTAGATGAAATGGAAGCTTTAGGAGGTTATGAAGTAGCCCCTGAAGATTTTGCATTAACCGAATTTATTTGTGTGTCTAAACAACCACATCAAAAAATAATTCGTGAAGGTTTAGATTTAATGAGAGAAGAATTAGGATAAGATTATGGGCTTAAAACAAAATTTACATAATTTAAAAGAGAAATATAAAGGAACAAAAATGGCACCTGCATTTAATGCAATCCATACCTTTTTATATTTGCCAAATGAAGTGACTCATGGAGGAACTCATATAAAAGCTGCAGACGATTTAAAGCGTACCATGAATACTGTAATCATGGCTTTAATTCCGATATTAATTTTCGGAATGTTTAATGCTGGTTACCAACATTATGCAGCTATAGACAATTCACTACGTTTAGATCCATTAGCAAATTTCTTTACTTGGGATAACTTATGGATAGGTATCATAAAAGTATTACCATTAGTTGTAGTTTCTTATGCAGTAGGTCTTTTAGTAGAATTTATTTTTGCTGTTATAAAAGGTCATGAAGTAGAAGAAGGTTACTTAGTTACAGGTATGTTAGTGCCATTAATTGTGCCAGTAGATACACCACTTTGGATGTTATCTGTAGCAGTAGTTTTTGGTGTAGTTATTGGTAAAGAAGTTTTTGGAGGTACAGGTATGAATATCTTAAATCCTGCATTAACAATAAGAGCATTCTTATTCTTTGCATATCCAACTTGGATGTCTGGAGATAAAGTTTGGGTATATGATGCTGTAAACAGAGCAGGAACTGCTGATGCAATTTCTGGTGAAACTATATTAGGTAGCTATGCACAAAACCAAGAAGTTGTTTATTCTACTTGGGATAAGTTTATGGGATTCATTCCTGGTTCAGTGGGTGAAACATCAACCTTATTAATTTTATTAGGTGCTGCATTTTTAATTTTTACTAAGATTGGAAGCTGGAGAATTATTGTTTCTACTTTTATTGGTGCAGCAGCAATGGGATTAATTTTTAATGGAGTTGTAAATGCAGAAATTATTACAGAATCAAGCAAATTTTATGGATTAATGAGGGCTCCTTTTTGGGAACACTTAATCATAGGTGGTTTGGCTTTTGGTGCTGTATATATGGCAACAGACCCTGTAACTGCATCACAAACAAATAGAGGAAAATGGATTTACGGTTTCTTAATTGGTTTTATATCTATTATGATTCGTGTATTTAACCCTGCATATCCAGAAGGAGTATTCTTAGCCATTTTATTAATGAATGTTTTTGCTCCAACTATAGACCACTATGTAGTTCAAGGAAACGTAAAAAGAAGATTAAAACGTGCTAAAGTTAAAACTGCCTAATTATGAGTAAGAGAACAGATAGTAATGTATATACACTAATTTTTGCCATAGTTATGGTAATAGTAGTGGGATCAATGTTGGCATTTTTTGCATCGTCATTAAAACCAAATATTGATGAAAATAAAAGAATAGAAAAGCAACAAAATATTCTTTACGCAATGGGTGTAAATGAAAATGATGAATCTAGTGCAAACTTTGTTTCAACTGCAGTTGCTGGTCAAGAGTTTAGTAAGTACATCAAAAAACAATTAGTAATAGAAGGAGACAATATTACAGAAGATGAAAAAGCTTATTTAATAGACGTTAAAAAAGAACAAGCTAAAGCAAAAAAAGGAGGTACTAGAAGATTGCCTTTATTTGTTGGTGAAAAAGATGGAAACACTTTTTATGTAGCACCTATTTACGGTAAAGGTTTATGGGATGCTATTTGGGGTTATGTTTCTATGGATGAAAACATGGTTGTTCAAGGTGCTTATTTTGATCATAAAGGAGAAACTCCTGGATTAGGAGCAAACATAAAGCAACGTTATTTTATGGATGATTTTTACGGAGAGCATCTATTAACAGAAGCAGGTGTTTTTAAAGGAATTACTGTAGCAAAAGGAAATAACGATCCTAAAAACGAAGACAAAACAGATTATGAGGTAGATGCAATTGCTGGAGCAACCATTACAGGTGATGGAGTTTCTGCAATGATTAAAAACGATTTAGCATTATACGTGCCTTATTTTAAAACATTAAAAAAATAATTTATGGGACTTTTATCAAAAAAAGACACAGCATTAATTAAAGATCCATTATTTGATAACAACCCTATTACTATTCAGGTATTAGGTATTTGTTCTGCTTTAGCTATTACAGCAGAGTTAAAGGCATCTATTGTAATGTCTATCTCTGTAATGTTTGTATTAGGTTTAGGAAACGTAGTGATTTCTTTAATGAGAAATATTATTCCTTCTAAAATTAGAATTATAGTACAATTAATAGTTGTTGCAACATTAGTAATTATAGTTGATTTAGTGCTAAAAGCCTTTGCTTATGAATTAAGTAAAACACTATCTGTATTTGTTGGATTAATTATTACAAACTGTATAATTATGGGACGTTTTGAAGCCTTTGCTTTAGGAAACGGACCTTGGAGATCTTTCTTAGATGGTATTGGAAACGCTATAGGTTATGGATTAATCTTAATTGCTGTTGGTTTCTTTAGAGAATTATTAGGTTCTGGTACTTTATTAGGTATTAAAGTGTTAGGAGATCCAATAGAAAAAACAGGATTGTATGCATTTGGTTACGAAAATAATGGTTTTATGTTATTATCGCCAATGGCATTAATTGTGGTAGGTATCATAATTTGGGTACAGAGAACTAAGAATAAAGCATTAATAGAAGAAAATTAGACGCTAAGCGTCATTCTGAACTTGCTTCAGAATTTTAAAATAAAATTATGGAACATATAGAATTATTTTTCAAATCGATATTTATAGATAACATGGTTTTCGCAACCTTTTTAGGGATGTGTTCTTACCTAGCTGTATCTAAAAAAGTATCTACAGCTGTTGGTTTAGGTGCTGCTGTTATCTTTGTATTAGCAGTAACAGTTCCTTTAAACTGGTTATTAGATCAATATATTTTACAAGAAGGCGCTTTATCTTGGTTAGGTGAAGAATATGCGAGTTACGATTTAAGTTTCTTATCATTTATCATGTTTATTGCAACAATTGCAACAATGGTACAATTGGTAGAAATTATCGTAGAAAAATTTTCACCATCATTATATAACTCATTAGGTATTTTCTTACCATTAATTGCTGTAAACTGTGCCATTTTAGGTGGTAGTTTATTTATGCAATCTCGTGAAATACCAAGTATTGGTTTAGCATTAACTTATGGTGTTGGTTCTGGTATTGGTTGGTTTTTAGCGATTTTAGCGATTGCAGCTATTCGTGAAAAAATTAGATATTCTGCTGTGCCACCTGCATTAAGAGGTTTAGGAATTACTTTTATTATTACAGGTTTAATGGCTATTGGCTTTATGAGTTTTGGAGGAATGTTAACAGGTGGTGATGAAAAGAAAGAAGAAAAACCTAAGGTTGAAGCCAAAGTAGAGAAAGAAGAAATTAAAAAAGAGGCTAAAGAAATTGTAGCTGAAAACACAAATATAAATTAAAGAAGAATGATATTAGCAGCAGGTACAACAGGTACTATTATAGCAACAGTAGCAGCTTTTTTATTATTAACTCTGTTATTAGTAGCTTTATTATTATTTGTTAAGCAAAAATTATCTCCTTCAGGTCCAGTAACTATTACCATTAATGGAGAAAAGAAAATAGAAGTTGGTTCTGGTAGTACATTATTAACTACGTTAGGTAACGAAAAAATATTCTTACCATCTGCATGTGGTGGAGGTGGTTCTTGTATTCAGTGTGAGTGTCACGTTTTAGAAGGTGGAGGAGAAGCTTTACCAACAGAAGTACCACACTTTACAAGAAAAGAATTAAAAGCTGGAGCACGTTTAGCATGTCAAGTTAAAGTAAAACAAGACATGAACATTACGATTCCTGAAGAAGTTTTCGGAATTAAAAAATGGGAAGCAACAGTGGTTAGAAACTACAATGTAGCATCATTTATTAAGGAGTTTGTAGTAGAAATTCCTGAAGATATGGGTTACAAAGCTGGGGGTTATATACAAATAGAAATTCCACCTTGTGAAGTAAAATATGCAGATATGGATATTACAGCACATCCAGAAGAGCATGAAACTCCAGATAAGTTTCAAGCTGAGTGGGATAAATTTGGTTTATGGCCTTTAGTAATGAAAAACACAGAAACTGTAGAAAGAGCTTATTCTATGGCTTCTTATCCAGCAGAAGGTAGAGAAATTATGCTAAACGTACGTATAGCTACTCCACCCTGGGATAGATCTAAAAATGGTTGGATGGATGTAAACCCAGGTGTTGCATCATCTTACATATTTAATCAAAAGAAAGGAGATAAAGTAACTATCTCTGGACCTTATGGAGAATTCTTTATCAATGAGTCTGATGCAGAAATGTTATATGTTGGTGGTGGTGCAGGTATGGCTCCAATGCGTTCTCACTTATACCACTTATTCAAAACATTAAAGACTGGTAGAAAAGTAACGTATTGGTATGGAGGTCGTTCTAAAAGAGAATTATTTTACATTGATCACTTTAAATCTTTAGAAAAAGATTTTCCAAACTTTAAATTTTACATGGCACTTTCAGAGCCTTTAGAAGAAGATAACTGGAAAGTTAAAAAAGATATTAATGATGAAGGTGATGGTTTTGTTGGATTTATTCACAACTGTGTAATAGATAATTACTTAAATCATCATGAAGCACCAGAAGATATCGAATTATACTTCTGTGGTCCTCCTTTAATGAACAAAGCAGTTCAAAAGATGGGAGAAGACTTTGGAATCCCTGATGAGAATATCAGATTTGATGATTTTGGAGGATAATATCTAAAATCGCATATAAAAATAAAAAACCGAGCAATTTGCTCGGTTTTTTATTTATGATTAATAAAGTTTATACTTCTGCTAAAAAAGTTTCAACATGATAAATAGGTTCACCATTTTCTTGTTCAAATAGCTTAGAATAATCCATTACATTTGGTATGTTGTCTAAAGCACATAATAAATCTACAACTGCTGCTAAACCATTAAAAAGCACTTCGTTTGCAGTCGGATTTTCTGGTTTTTTATTGTAATGACAAAGAGGTGTTTTAAACCCACAAGCATCTAAAAAAACTTTCTCTATTTGTAAGATTTCTTGAGGAGTGTACCCATTAAATTTTCTTCCTAAATTTTGATGTACTCTACCCACATAACTTAATTCTAAAGACCCATGTTGATTGGAAAGATGTTTCCAACTATCATGATTATCTAAAATATTACCTACTGCACATGCAGTGCAATCTTCTGGATTTAATTTGTTATTATGATAAGCATTATATAGCTTTATAAGGGCTGCTTCTAAACGTTTTGTAGTTTTCATTCATCATCTTTTATTACTCTAAAATAACAAATAATAAAGATATTATAAAATCATCTATGTTAAAATTGATGAGTTTGATATACTATAATCATCTTTTTTATGATGATTATAAGTCGTATTTTTGATGATATAATATATATAATGAAAGGCATTCAGAAAATTCTAAAGAAAAACAATTACGTTACAATTAAATTAAAAAAAATTGCAACCAATCATTTAGAATTAAAAGCAACTATTAATGGTATAAAAGGTAGGTTTATTTTAGATACAGGCGCTTCAAATACTTGTGTTGGATTAGATTTAGTTGAACATTTTAAACTTACAGCAGAAGTTAGTGAAACTAAAGCTGCTGGGGCTGGAGCTATAGATATGGAAACACAGCAATCTAAAAATAATATACTTAAAATAGGTGATTGGAAAACAAAAAAGAGCCACTTAATTTTATTTGATTTATCTCATGTAAATAGTGCTTTAGAGCAACATAATGCAAAAAAAGTAGATGGAATTATTGGAGCAGATGTTCTACAAAAAGGAAAAGCATTTATAGATTACAATAAGAATATCTTATATTTAAAGAAGAAAAAATAAATAATTAAAATAAGAAATATGAGTTTGCAAAAACAAGTAATGGAGAAAATGAAAGAAGCAATGAAAGCTAAAGATACAGTTGCCTTACAAGCATTAAGAGCTGTAAAATCTGCTTTTTTATTAGCTAAAACAGAAAGTGGAGCAGGAGATGATTTATCAGAAACTCAAGAGATAAAAATTATACAAAAGCAAGTTAAGCAAAGAAAAGATAGTGCAGCTATTTTTATCAAACAAGGTAGAGAAGATCTTGCAAAACCAGAATTAGACGAAGTTGCTGTGTTAGAGCAGTTTTTACCAGAAGCCTTAACAGAAGAAGAAATAGAAGGTGTGGTTATTGCAACAATAGATAGCCTTGGAGCAAGTGGTATGCAAGATATGGGTAAAGTTATGGGTATTGTTTCTAAAGAATTAGCAGGCCAAGCAGATGGTAAAACAATTTCTACTTTAGTCAAAAAGAATTTAATGAAGTAAAATTTATTTTTTAAAAAATCAGTAGAAAACTATTCTTTTTTAAAGAATTTATAATCAGTTTTAGGTTCTTAAGTTTAGTTGTTAATCTAATCACAGTAATAAAAAAAATGATGTTAGACTTAAAAAGAATTATTTTTTGTTCACTGATTTTAGTAATTAGAACTACTTTTTTTTCACAATCTATAGAAATCATTTCCTATAGTCAAAACCCACTAGAAGTAAGTCCTTTATTAGGTGCAAATCTAGAGTTAACTATTCAATATTCTAGTGAATCTGGAGCCACAAATAATCATATTTATATTGGTTTAGAGGAGTTAGATAACAACAATAATTTTGTTAAAACTATTGCTGAAGTAACCTTAGAAAATCAAACTTCTGGTCAAAATTTACAATTATCTGTTCCTCTTTTTATAGCTAGTTTGCATAAACTTTCTAAAAACTTACCTTCAGGTCATTACTATCAAGCTAAAGCAATTCTGTATAAAAGTGGTACATGGACAGAAAATGCTTGGGTAGGGTATTGGAATACTCCAGCCTTGGTCTTAGAAAACAATAACACTTATAATTTTAGCACAAAATCTATAAGCAAAGGAGCTGATATAAGTTGGATGACAGAAATGGAATCTTTTAATTTTACATGGAAAGATAATAATGGTAATCAAAAAGAATTAATGCCATTGTTAAAAGAATATGATATGAATGCTGTTCGTTTGCGAGTTTGGGTTAATCCTGAAAATTCTGGAGCAAATGGGTGGTGTGATATAGATGATTTAGTAGAAAAAGCAACATTAGCAAACGATGCTGGACTAGATATAATGTTATGTATACATTATAGTGATTGGTGGGCAGATCCAGGAAAACAAAACAAACCAGATGCTTGGATAAATTATTCTGTAAGTCAGTTAGAAACTGCTGTAGCAAATCATACAATAGATGTTTTAACAGCTCTTAATACTAAAAGTATAACCCCTAAATGGGTTCAGATTGGAAATGAAACTAATGATGGAATGTTATGGGATACAGGAAAAGCCTCTACAGGAGGTTTTGCTAATTATGCAAAGTTTATAAATGCTGGTGCTAATGCTGTAAAAACATTTGATTCAAGTATTAAAACCATATTGCATTTAGCAAATGGCGATAATAATGCTTTGTATAGATGGAATATTGATGGATTAATTTCTAATGGTGTGATGTTTTCAAATTTAGATATTATTGGCCTTTCTCTTTACCCTTCTTTAGGAGAATGGAAATTAAAAGTAGATGAAACCTATAACAATCTCTTAGATTTACAAACTCGTTACAATAAAGAGGTAATGATGGTAGAAGTAGGATATCCCAATGACAATTTTGATGTTACCTATCAATTTTTAATTTATATGATAGAAAAAACAAAACAAGCAAATGGTTTAGGTGTTTTCTATTGGGAGCCTATAGCACACAATAATTGGCGTTCCTATAACAAAGGTGCTTGGGATGCAGATGGTAGCCCTTCTGTAGCCATGGATGCTTTTAAAAATGAGGCTATTTTAGGCATAAATTCAATAAATTTACCATTAGAAAAAACCTTCAAAATATTTCCAAATCCTAGTAATTCAAGTGTAACATTATCAGCAAATCATCAAAAGATACAAATTTTAAAAATTTATAATGTTCACGGAAAACTACAAAAACAAGTTACTATCAACTCAATTCTAAAAGATGTTGATATTTCAACTCTAGCTACAGGAGTATATTTTTTTAAAGCTGATGGTTTTGTAGTAAAATTTATAAAGAACTAAGGATTTTATCCTTAGTTCTTTACTTTAAACACTTTTTGTAAAATATCCTCCATCAAACACCATTTGGTAATGGAAGATTGTAATAAATTAGCGCCAACAAATATGGTAAACCATAACCAATTTTGGTTTATAAACATGCCTAATAAAACACTAATTATTACAAAAACTCCAGCAATTGCTCTTATATATCTGTTTAACATTGTATTTGATTTTTTGTTATATTGATTTTTCTATTGGAATAACAACAGCCCTAATAGGATTGTTTGTTTCTAAGCTTAGGTTAAATTCTTTAATTAATGTAAAAAGTGTGTCAATAAGATTTTCTTCTGTAAAAGAGAAAAACATTGTAGATTCATTACTCGACTTTTCTGCTCCAAACCAATTTGAAGACATTAATAAAGCAGTATTGTTTTTATAACCATCAATTCCAGACTCACTAAAGTTTTCTATCCCAGCTTTTTTGAAAAGTTTTATAACATCTTTGTGAAACTCTTCTACTGCAGTAACTAATACTAATTTCATAAGTAATTTATTTATAATTCTTTTTTTCAATCATATAATACACCAATGGCACTACTAATAAAGTTAGCACTGTAGATACTATGGTGCCTCCCATTAAAGAAATTGCCAATCCTTGAAAAATGGGGTCAAACAAGATTACAAAGGCTCCAATTACCACTGTTCCTGCTGTTAATAAAATTGGTGTTGTTCTTACGGCTCCAGCTTCAATTGCAGCTTGTTTTAAAGGAATACCTTCTGCTGTTCTTAGGTTGATAAAGTCAATCAATAAAACTGAGTTTCTTACCATAATACCTGCTAGTGCAATCATACCAATAAATGAAGTTGCTGTAAAAAAAGCGCCCATCATCCAGTGTCCTAAAATGATTCCAATTAATGATAAAGGAATGGCAACCATCATAACCACTGGTGCTTTAAAGTTTTGAAACCAACCCACAATCAAAATATAAATTAAGATGATGGCTCCTAAAAATGCGATTCCTAAATCTCTAAAAACTTCTAAGGTAATTTGCCATTCTCCATCCCATTTTACTGTAAAATCATCTTCGTATTCTGGCTGACCTAAATACATTTCGTTTAATTGATAGCCTTCAGGAAGTTTAATTTCTTTTAACTTTTTATCCATCCCTAAAATAGCGTATGCAGGACTTTCCAATTCGCCAGCCATATCTGCCAACACATACACCACTCTTTTCTGATTTTTTCTATAAATACTTTTTGCAGCAGTCGTTTGTTTAATTTCCACTAAATCTGCAATAGGAATCATATTTCCTTGTTTCGATTTTACTTTTAATTGAGAAATATCAGAAATGGTAGATTTCTCTTTTTCATCCAAAGTCAACACCAAACCAACCTGATTTACAGCATCTTCATCATACAAATTGGTGATTGGATTGTTAGCTAAAGCCATATTCATAGTATATGCAATTTGCTGGGGCGCAACTCCATACAACATCGCTTTTTCTCTATTAATTTCAAATTGATATTCTTTTTGATTGGCTTCTACCATCCAATCAATATCCACAACATCCTCTGTATTTTTTAGAATATTTTGAACATCATTTGCAATTCTAATTTGCTCATTATAATCTGGTCCATAAACCTCTGCAACAATAGTGGATAAAACTGGTGGTCCAGGTGGCACTTCTACCAATTTTACATTAGCATTATGTTTTGCTGCAATTTTCTGAATTTCTGGTCTCAATAATTTGGCAATTCCATGACTTTGAATAGAGCGTTCTCCTTTATCTACCAAATTCACTTGAATATCTGCCATATTAGAGCCACCACGTAAATCGTAATGACGCACTAAACCATTAAATGTAATAGGTGCAGAAGTACCAATATAGTTTTGATAATTCACGACTTCTGGTCTTGTGGCTAAATATTGTGCAATTTCTTGGGTAACTACTGCTGTTCTTTCTAAGGTAGTTCCTTCTGGCATATCAATTACTACCTGAAACTCATTTTTATTATCAAAAGGCAACATTTTTACAGCTACAGAATTGGTTAAAAACAAGCCCATTGTTGCTAGTAACAAAAAGAATGTTCCTCCTAAAAATAACCATCTTTTGGTTTTACTTTCTAATAAAGGTCTTTCTAGCTTATTGTAAATTTTATAAATAAGGGTATTTTCTAAAGGTTTTTCAGACTTTTCTTCTGCTCCTTTTTTATCTTTTTCTCTTAAGAAAATATAACCTAAATACGGTGTAATGGTTAAGGCTACAAATAATGATAAAATCATGGCAATAGAAGCTCCTATTGGCATTGGTGCCATATAAGGCCCCATTAAACCAGATACAAAAGCCATTGGCAACACAGAAGCAATTACGGTAAAGGTTGCTAAAATGGTTGGGTTACCAACTTCATTAATGGCATATAAAGCCGCTTGTTTAAAAGGCAAGCGTTTCATTTTAAAATGCCTGTGCATATTTTCGGCAATAATAATAGAATCATCCACCACAATACCTGTAACAAAAACCAACGCAAACAACGTAATTCTGTTTAAGGTGTAATCTAGCATATAGTAGCTCAACAGGGTTAATGCAAACGTGATTGGTACTGATAAAAACACCACCAAACCACCTCTCCAGCCCATAGCTAGCATCACTACTAAAGTTACTGCAATGATAGAACCAATAAGGTGTAACAATAATTCTGATACTTTATGAGAAGCTGTTTCTCCATAATTTCTGGTAACTTCTACGTGTACATCATCAGGAATTAAAGAGGTTCTTAAATGGTCTACTTTATCGATAATTACTTCTGCAATTTTCATAGCATCTGCACCTTTTCTTTTAGCAACAGAAAGGGTAACTGCAGGGTATTCTGATTTGTATTTTTCTGATTTATCACTCGCTTTTCCAAAACCTAAAGACACATAATTTTGTGGAACTTCTGGTCCGTCAACAATTTTTGCAATTTGTTTTAAATAGATAGGCTGATTTTGTTGTACACCAACCACCAAATTTTCTACATCTGTTTTAGAGGCTAAAAACTTACCTGTCTTTACTAAAAACTCAGTATCATTTTTATCAAAACTACCCGAACTTAATTGGGTGTTATTGGCTTTTATCATTTCTGAAACCGATAAGAAATCTAATCCGCTTGCAGCCAACTTGTCTTTATCTAAAACCACTCGTAATTGTCTGTTTCTTCCCCCAATTTTGTGGGTAATCGAAACATCATTTACCTTTTTAATTTCGCTTTCTAATTCTTGTGCCATTTGCCCAAGCTGAAAATCGTTATAATTTTCGCTCCACAAGGTTAATCCCAGCATTGGAACATCATCAATAGCACGCGTTTTTACCAAAGGAAAAGTTACTCCTTTTGGCATTTGATCCATATGCTTATTAATTTCGTTGTATAGTTTTACAAACGAACGCTCAATGTCTTCGCCCACGTAAAACTGCACAATTACCATCGCTTTTTCGTTCATCGAAGTAGAATACACATATTCCACCCCTTTGATATTTGAAATTAATTTCTCTAAAGGTTTTACCACTCTAGACTCTACTTCTGTAGGACTTGCACCTGGATATCCTACAAAAATATCTGCCATTGGCACATCTATTTGTGGTTCTTCTTCACGCGGAATTAAAAACGAACTATACACACCAATGACCATAAACACAATCATTAGCAATACCGTTAATTTAGAACCGATAAAGACTTTTGCAATTTTTCCTGCTAAACCTTCTTTCATATTGTTTCTATTTTTGGGCGTTTTAACAGGCTATCCGTTTCAATCTTTTTTTGCCATTTATGGCAGCAAAAAAAGGATTTTCACTTCTATCCTTAACGCGACTTTTTAGTTATTGAATTGAAATTTTTGCTCCGTTAAATAATTTTCCATCAGCAGAAATGATATAAGATTCTGATGCTGATAAACCAGATAATACCTCTACTTTATCTCCATAAGTTCTTCCTAAACGCAACCAACGTAACAAAGCTGTATTACTCTGACTTACAGTATATACACCCGATAATTGTCCGTTTTTTACAAGAGCTTCAGTAGGAATTAGCACCATTTCTGATTTTACTTTTTTATCTACAGGAAACTGAACTGTGGTAAACATTCCTGATAAAATATTTGCATTGGTTTTTTCTAAATTGATTTTTACCAAATACTGCCCACCTGTATTTTTTGCAGAAGTGCTTACTTCTGTTACTTTTCCTTTAAGAGTTGTATCAATAGATTTTACTAAAACATCTATAGAAGTTCCTGTTTTAATTTGTGAAATTTCTGTTTCTGGTACCATTGCCATTACTTCAAATTCTTTTGGAGTTTCCATACTAAGTAAAGGCATTCCTGGATTTGCCATATCTCCGTTTTCTACATTTTTGCTTGTAATTACTCCATTAAAAGGCGCTGTAATATTGCTGTAAGCAAATTGTGCATTGATCTCGTTTTTCATTTGTTTGGCAGATTCTAATCCTGCTTTTGCCATTTGGTAATTCGCAGTCATGTCATCCATTTCTTTTTGAGTAACACTGTTGCTTTCAAATAAGTTTTTAAAACGATTGTAGTTTTTCTCAGCATTTTTAAAAGCAGTTTCTGCTTTTGTAATTCCTGCATCTATTTGTGCTTTTTTGGCTTGTAAATCGGCATTGTTAATTGCAATTAACAATTGTCCTTTTTTAACTTTATCGCCCACATTTACGTATACTTTTTCTACAAAACCCATCATTCTTGTGCTTACTTCTGCACTATTTGTGGCTTGTATTTTTCCGCTTACAGATAAAAAGGAATTGTTTGCATTTAGCTGAACTTTAGCAACTTTAACAGGTATTGTTGGATCGTTATCTATAACAACTTTTTTGTCTTCACTACCACAACTATTAAATACTAATGATGTGGAAATTAGTGCGATGATGTATATATATTTTTTCATTTTAATAATTATTCTTTAGTTAAAAATTGGATGTACGTTTGGGTAAAATTGTATTCGAAAACAGTTTGATAATACTCTAATTGTTTTTGAGCAAATTGCGTTTCTGCTTGTAATAAATCAGACGTTTTTTCTAAACCTTCTTTAAATCTATTTTTACGGATTCTTAAAGATTCTTTAGATTGTTGCACAGCTAATGCTGTTAATTTTAATTTGTTTTTAGCATCTATTAGTTGACGTTTAACTTTGTTCAATTCTAAATTACTTTGCGATACATATTGATTGTAAGCCAACTTTGATTTTTCGAACTCTGCTTTACTTTTTTGTGTTTTTCCAAATCGTTTAGAACCTTTAAAAATATCCCAGCTTAATTGCGCACCAATTAAGTATCCACTTGCATTTCCTTGAAAAATGTTGTTGTCATATAGTTCATAACTTCCAAAAGCATTTAAACGTGGTAAAAAAGACATTTTATCGGCTTTATTCATTGCCTCATAAGCTTTGGTAGAAAGTTGCATTGCTTTGATATCTGATCTATTTTCTGAAATCGTTTTGTTATCTATAGAAAATTTAGAAACCGTTAAACTATCTTTAGGTTTATAAATTACATAGTGCTCATCATTCATTAAAAAAGACAAATAATTAGACGCATTTTGTACGTTGCTTTTTGCTGTTTGCAACTGATTTTTAATTTCTGTAACACGTACTTCTACATTTAATACATCTGCACGTTGCAAATACCCTTGTTGAAAACTGTTTTCTGCTAACTTTTTGTTTTCATTTGCTGTCTGTAAAGCTTTTTCTAGAACTTGCTCTCCTTTATAAGCCAATTGCAATTGCATGTAGGCTTTTTCTACTTCAAAAAACAAATAATCTTCTGTTCTTTGCGATTGTAGAGACATGGCATCCATTTTAGATTTGGCAGCTTTTCTTTGATAAACTCCATCTAAGTTAATTAGAGGTTGTTCTACTTTTATAACAGTTGCAAAATTCTGATTTTGTTCTGGGTTGTTTAACAACGTTGGATTAAAATCATTCTGAGTTAAAATACCTTGATTTAACTTAGAACCAAATGCCATTAACGGATTTGTAGTAGAAATACTTGTATGACTTGCTGTAATATTTGGTAAAAAAACAGCGTTGGTTTGTTTATAATCTGCTTTGGCAGCATTAAACTCTTCTTTAGAAATTTTTAAGGATAAGTTATTTTTAGAAATTTTAGATAAAACCTCAGACTTACCTATCGAAATTATTCCTTGTGCAGGCAATTGTTTAGAAAACAATAACACAATTATAAGAATGCTTTTAACTATTTTTTTCATTTATTAAATTTTAACAGTACAAAACTAGTTTGAATAAAAAAGTTTTTTAGTAACATTAGTTACCAAAGAAAAAGCACTTAAATCTTTAAGACTTAAGTGCTTTTTAAAAATTAACTACCATAAAAACTAACTAAACCTATTTAAAATACTAACTAATTCGTTTTTTTGTACTACTCCAGATTGTTTCCAAACTTGTTTACCTTCTTTGTAAATTATTAGTGTTGGCACTCCTCTAACTTGATATTTTGCTGCTATAGCCTGATTTTTATCAACATCTATTTTTAGTATTGAAACTTTATCTTGGAATACATCTTTAACTTCTTTTAAAATGGGGCTCATCATTTTACATGGGCCACACCATTCTGCAAAAAAATCTACTAAAACAGGTTTTTCTTGATTGATAATTTCTGAAAATTTACTCATGCCTAATACTACTTTTTACTAAATGAAACGTTCCAAATACCTCGAATTTGATTTATATCATACCCCATAGCTTTATCATTAGGGTATAATTTTTTGATTTCTGAAAATGTATTTTCTGCTACTTGACTTTTAGGTATGCCATGACATTGCAAACACATACTATTTGTTTTTATAGGATAATACACATTTACGTTATTTGAAGACTCTACAACTATGGGTTTTGAATCTTTATTATTTTTAACATCATTTTTAAAGATATCTATCATCTTTAATTCTTCTATGTTGGCTTTATTATTGGGGTTTCTAGGTTTATCTGAAACTCTTTTTATAGTTGCATTGTGATAAACAGACATACTATTTGTTAACGGATATGCTTTTTCGTTACAAAATTGTAATGCTGCAATAGTACCTTCTTTTTGTATTTTACCCATTAAGTTTTTCCCTAAAATAGCCTTCGTTGAAAGTGCGTATTGTAAACCTCTTTCTGAATTGGGTAAATTTTCTAAATTTTGTCCCATTTTATCATTTTGCTTTCCTTTCATCTGTCCTTTTCCTTTTCCATTTCCTTTTCTTTTTCCTTTTTCTTCGTTAAAATGAGACTCGAACCATTCTGGTTGTTCAATATCATTTTCAAAAATATATTCTGCTATTTTTTTAATATCGTTTTCTAAAAAAACTTGTTTTGGCATTACCCCAAATCTTCTAACTGCACCTCTCATTTTTGTAGTTTCTTCTTTTGGATTTTTTACAAAATTTTGTATAGATTGTACAAATTCTTCTTGGGTGGTTTCAGAAGAAATATAATGCTTCTTAATGGCAATCATAGGGGGTGCAATTCTATCATCATGAGAAGCAGAAGGACTATGACAAACATAACACTTAGTTTCCATGAGTTTTTTACCCTCATGTTGTTGTGTTTTGTTGGCAACCTCATTATTCTTTTTTGAATAAAAGGGTCTATTGGAATCTTTACAGCTAAAAAATACTGCAACCCCTAAAAGTAATGTAAGTGTTTTCATCTTTTTTTTTACAAAAATAAGATGCTATTTTAGTTTTTACAGTAACCTTTGTTACAGTTCTAAAACTCTTATATTATTTCTATAAAGTTTAATTTTTTTCTCGTTCTCGAGCTTTTTTAAAATTCTTGAGACTACCACTCTAGAAGTATGTAGGTCATCAGAGATTTTTTTATGAGTAGTTGTAATTACGTCATTATTAGTAACCATGGCTTTATCTTTTAGGTACTTAAAAAGTCTATCATCCATCTTTAAAAAAGCAATAGTATCTATGGCTTCTAAAAGTTCGTCCATTCTATTATGATAACTTTGTAAAATAAATGATTGCCAAGAAGTGTATTTACTTAACCAGCTATTCATATTGTTTTTAGGAACTAAAATTAGCTCTACATCATTTTCTGCAACAGCTCTAATTTTACTTTTTGTTTCACCCATACAACAAGATAAAGTCATTGCACAAGTGTCTCCTTTTTCTAAATAGTACAATACAAGTTCATCACCATTTTCGTCTTCTCTTAGTATTTTTATAGCTCCATTTATTAATAAGGGCATAGATTTTATATAGTCGCCAATTTCAATAATATTTGTATCAGCAGAAAACTTTTTAAAAATGCCTTTTTCTTTAATTTCGTTTAATAAATCTTCTTCAAATAAGTAACTGTAGTAAGTATCAAAATTTTGATTCATAAAATCTTTTTTAATTATTAATTACTGATATTCAGAAGTAAGCTCGTCTACAATTAAGCCATCTTCTAAAGTTTGTATCACACCTAATGCAGCTCTTTCTCCAGCAATCATAGCAGCATTTAAAGAACCATTTAATAATTGATCTCCTGCTAAAAATATAGTAGATTTCAACTTGGTTTCTGTACTTGAAATTTCGTACTGTAAGTTACTTAATTTTGGTAAAGCTTTTTTAATTTGATAACATTTTAAAAAAGTAGTATTTGAAATAGAACAATATTTTTCTAATTCTTTTTGTACAGTTTCAATTAATTCTGTTTCATTTAAATCATGATCTTTAACAACAGTTACAGATAATAATTCTTTATTTCCTTTAGATGCTGTCGCAACAGAAGTATGATAAAAAATGTTATTTATTAAAGCTTCTTTATCAGCAATTAAACCAATTAAAGCTTTATTTATTTGTTTTGTATTTGTTTCAAAATATAAAGTATCACAAGATTTCCACTCAGTTTCTTGGTTTTTTAAATTTGAAATTAATTGAGAAGCTTCTGTAGCTATAATTGTAATATGGCTTTTTATTTCTGAATTATCTGATAAAATAATTTTAGCATCTAATATTTCTTTAGCTTTTTGATTGAATTTAAAAGTTGTCTTTTTTAAATTATTCTTTAATTGATTAGGGATAGCTTGTATTCCTTCTTTTGGAATTACAGCTAAACCATCTCCAAACATTTTATAAACAAACTCGAACATTCTGCTTGAAGTTTCTAAGTTGGGTTCAAGAAAAATTCCAGTAAAAAAAGGTTTAAAAAAGTTATTAATGATATCCTCAGAGAAACCTATATCTTGTAAATATTGTAAGGTTGTTTTTTCTTTTTCTTTAAAAATTTCAGCTGTTTTCTTTTTCTTTAAAATTGAATTTAATTTTAAGATTTTAAGTTTATCAGAAAAATGACCAATTGATGAGAATAATGTTGGAAACAAAAAAGAAAAACTTCTTAAAGGATCGCCTATTGATTGAGCTTTTCCTTCTTTATAAATAGTGGCACCAGGCAATAGCTCTTGTAAATCTAAACTTTTATAATTCAAGTATTTTTTTGCTGCTGGATAAGCACTTAATAAAACTTGAAATCCTTGATCTAATATGTAATTATTAACAACATCAGATTTTACACGACCACCAACAGTTTTAGAACTTTCTATTATAATTGGCGAATACCCATGATTTTCTAAAATTTGAGCAGCAATTAAACCACTAACTCCAGCTCCAATGATATGAATTTTATAGTCAGACTTTTTCATAATCACAAAGATAATATATCATTTAGCTATTAACTGTGAATTTTTGTTATTTATAAATTAAAAAAATGACACAAGGATGACATAAATCATCTTTTTTAATAAAATAATTATTGAAATTTGATGTAAGATTTTAAAACTTATAGTCATGAAAAATACAGCAACAGTAAAAGATATTATGACTACAAATGTAATAACGTTAAGTAGTAGTGATAAGTTAGAAAACGCAGAAAAATTATTTAAGAAAAATAATATTAGACATATACCTATTGTTGATAATGGTGAAATAGTAGGGATGTTAAGTTATTCAGATTTATTAAGATTAAGTTTTGCGGACTTAACAAATGAAGAATTTGAAATAGATGCTTTTATTTATGAGATGTTTACCATAAAACAAATAATGGCAAAAAACTTAACAATGGTACCACCTAATACTACAATTAAAAAGGTTGCTCAAATGTTAGTAGAAAAAGAGTTTCATGCATTACCTATAGTTAAAGATGAAAAACTTTTAGGTATAGTAACTTCTACAGATTTAAGTCGCTATTTAGTTGCACAATTAAACTAATAATAGATTAAGAGCTTTTTAAAAGCTCTTTTTCTTTTTTTAAATAAGCACTTAAAATTCTTTGTACATCTCTATTATCTCTTTTTGGTTGTACATAAAATTGATAATCTTCAGCTAACTCTAATTGATTGTCTAATTCTTTATCTATATAACCAAATCCTTGGTATACACCTCCTAAAATTAAGGCAAAACCAATTTCATTTTTAAATCTACCTTTTTCTTTGATGACTAAATTTTCTGAAGCTAAACCAATAGAATTAATAGCTTCTTTTACTCTTTGGTTATATTCTTTTGGTGATTCTTTATCACAACAAATCCCTTTACATTCTTTTAATTGATGATGAAAGCATACTTTAACATTGGTTTGTAAATGACAATATTTTGGACATAATTTATACTCTTCACAAAGTTTTTCTAAAAAGTTTCTACATTCTTGAATTGAATAAAAAGTCATTATTGCATCAGCAACCAATTTTATTTTATTAAAAGCAAGATGAATAATTCCTTTTTGATCTTCGTAAGTAAATAACCCTATACTTTCTTTATTATTTTTTTGAGCTCTATTATATTTAGGATACCTCTTTTTAATTTCGGATGATTCCAATAACAAGGCTAACAAATCGCTACCAGTTTCAGAAAAAGAAATACTTGCTGTTTCTAGACACATTTCTCTTTCTTTCTTTTTTTTATCGTAAAAATGACTGATTACTCTTTGCTTAATATTAATGGCTTTACCCACATAAATGATTTCTTTAGTTTCATTTTTAAAATAATATACCCCAGGTGTTGATGGTAAATTTTCAACATCACTTTTATTTAAAAGAGGAGGTAGAGTAGCTTGTTTAGAACGAGGGTTTAAAAAAGAGTTGATGATAAAATGGTCATCTCTTTCTATTAATCTTCTAAATAATTCTGTAGTTGCTTCTGCATCACCTTTAGCTCTATGCCTGCCATTTATTGGTATATTTTCTCCAGAACAAATATTTCCTAAGCTATAAGAACGTAAACCTGGCATAATTTTTCTTGATAAACGAACTGTGCAGAGTTTTTTTCTTTTATAATCGAAACCTAAGTTTTTAAACTCATCTTTAATTATGTTATAATCAAAGTTAACATTATGAGCAACAAATATGGTGTCTTTGGTAAATTCTTCTACTTGTTTTGCTATTTCGTAAAACTTTGGAGCATACCTAACCATAGCATCTGTTATGCCTGTTAAATTGGTAATAAAAGGAGGGATGTGTTGCTCTGGATTTACTAATGAGGTAAACTCATCAATAATATTTTTACCATCAAATAAAAAAATAGAAATCTCAGTAATTTTTTGACCTTTATAGCCATTTCCTGTGGTTTCTATGTCTACAACACTGTACAATTATCCAACTATGTTTTTTAAGTCTGCAATGGTTGCTGTTGGATCATCGCTTTTAAAAACATAGCTTCCTGCCACTAATACATTTGCACCTGCTTCAATTAAAGCATTTGCATTTTTATTAGTTACACCACCATCAATTTCTATTTGACAATTAGATTCAGAAAACTCAATTAAATGTTTTAATTGGCTTACTTTTTTATAGGTGTTTTCTATAAACGACTGCCCACCAAAACCAGGGTTTACACTCATTAAACACACTAAATCTAAATCTGCTATAATGTCTTCTAAAACAGCAATTGGTGTATGTGGGTTAAGTGCTACACCAGCTTTCATTCCTGCAGCTTTTATAGCTTGTACAGTTCTGTGTAAATGTGTACAAGCTTCATAATGCACAGTTAAAATATCTGCACCTAAATCTGCAAAAGTTTGTATGTATCTATCAGGGTCTACAATCATTAAATGCACGTCAATTGTTTTGTTAGCATGTTTAGAAATAGCTTTTAAAACAGGCATTCCAAAAGAAATATTAGGTACAAAAACCCCATCCATAATATCTATATGAAACCAATCTGCTTCACTATTATTTACCATTTCTATGTCTCTCTGTAAGTTAGCAAAATCTGCTGCTAAGATTGAAGGTGCAATTAAATTACTCATTTGTATAAAGTTGTGTTTTAAGGTTACAAAAATAGGTATATAAAATAAAAAACTCTCGAATTTAGTTCGAGAGTTTTTTAATAAAATATTTATACAATGATTATCCTAAATAAGTCATTAAAATTTTACTTCTAGATGTATGTTTTAATCTACGAATTGCTTTTTCTTTAATTTGACGAACACGTTCTCTTGTTAAATCAAAAGTTTCACCAATTTCTTCTAGAGTCATTGGTTGGTGCTCACCTAAACCAAAATACAATTTAACAACATCTGCTTCTCTTGGAGTTAATGTTTCTAAAGCTCTATTAATTTCAATTCTTAAAGATTCGTGTAATAAAGTTCTATCTGGATTTGGAGACTCACCAGAGTTTAAAACATCATATAAGTTAGAATCTTCACCTTCTATTAAAGGTGCATCCATTGATACATGACGTCCTGAATTTTTCATAGATTCTTTTACATCATTTACAGTCATGTCTAATTTCTTAGCAATTTCTTCAGCACTTGGTGGGCGCTCATTTTCTTGCTCTAAGAAAGCATACATTTTGTTAATTTTGTTAATAGAACCAATTTTGTTTAATGGTAAACGTACAATTCTAGATTGTTCTGCTAAGGCTTGTAATATAGATTGACGAATCCACCAAACAGCATATGATATAAATTTAAAACCACGTGTTTCATCAAAACGTTTTGCGGCTTTAATTAAACCTAAGTTTCCTTCGTTAATTAAATCTGGTAAAGTTAATCCTTGATTTTGGTATTGTTTTGCAACTGATACAACAAATCTTAAATTGGCTTTTGTTAATTTCTCTAATGCTCTTTGATCACCTGCTTTAATAAGCTGTGCTAATTCTACTTCTTCATCAGCAGTAATTAAGTCTACTTTTCCAATTTCTTGTAAATATTTGTCTAAAGATGCAGTTTCCCTGTTAGTAACCTGCTTTGTAATTTTAAGCTGTCTCATCTAATAATTTGCATTTTTTAAGGATTAATACTAATGCTCAAATTATTATACGTAACAAAGATTGTTTTTGTTACAAAAAAGCTAAAAAATATTTTATTATTATTAATAATAAAACCTATAAATCTGATTTATTGATATTTATGTTCTATTTTTATATTTTTTAATTATATTGGCTATATCTAGTATTATAAAATAAATTTTCTTTTTTTATAAATATGAACTTGATAATTAAGTTTTTATAAATTATATTTGTTAAATTTTTTGAAATACTAACCAATTTTAATTTCTAAAGTTGCTTTAAAATATGCCAATTGAATACAATCATTCAATTACAATTTGATAGAAAGTTGGGGGACTATCTATCATGAGTGATTTATTTCACAAAAAAAGAGACCGCAGAAATGCGGTCTCTTTATATTTATAACTATTAGATTTTTAGAAAAGTCCGTTTATTTGTGAATCTATCCTATCTATAATATATCCTAAATCTTCTTGATTTTTCACAAAGTCTAAATTATCTACATCAATAACTAATAATTTTCCTTTTGTGTAAGTAGATACCCAAGCTTCATAACGTTCGTTTAATCTACTCAAATAATCTATAGATATTGAGTTTTCATATTCTCTACCTCTTTTATGAATTTGACCTACCAATGTAGAGATGTCTGCTCTTAAGTAAATTAATAAATCTGGAGGTGACACTAAATTTTCCATCAATTCAAATAAAGAGCTATAATTACTGTAATCTCTATTTGTCATTAAGCCCATTGCATGTAGGTTTGGTGCAAAAATATGGGCATCTTCGTAAATGGTTCTATCTTGAATGATATTTTTACCAGATTCGCGTAATTCTAATATCTGTTTAAAACGACTATTTAAAAAATAGACTTGTAAGTTAAAAGACCAACGCTCCATTTCTGCATAAAAATCATCTAAATAAGGGTTTTCATCAACAGACTCAAAATGTGGTTTCCATTTATAATGTTTGGCTAAAAGTTTGGTTAGTGTAGTTTTACCTGCACCAATATTTCCTGCAATTGCAACATGCATATGTTATAGTATCTTATGATTAAAAAAGAGAAAACAAAGTTACTAAAAATAAAAGATTTTAAAAGCTTAACAGATTAATTTATATCCAAAACCTCTAACATTTAGTATTTGTATGGTTTCGTCTTTTTTTAATTTTTTACGTAATTTACTTATAAATACATCCATACTTCTAGCGTTAAAAAAATCATCATTACTCCAAAGTTTATTAAGGATAAAAGATCTATCTAAGATTTCATTTTTTTTCTCAAATAGATAAAATAACAATTCTGCTTCTCTATGAGTTAATTGCTCTATATTATTATCTATTTCTAGAGTTTGTTTGGTTAAATTGAAAATATATTTTCCAATAGTTATGTGATCAACATTACTTTTAATTTCTATTCTATCTAATAAAGCTTTAATTCTAACAATTAATTCCTCTATAGAAAAGGGTTTTTTTAAGTAGTCATTTCCTCCTTTATGAAAACCTTCTAAAACATCACTTGTTTGCGATTTGGCTGTTAAAAAAATTATGGGAATTCTTTTGTTTTCTTTTCTTATATCTTCTGCAACAGAGAATCCATCTTTTTTAGGCATCATTACATCTAACACTAAAATATCAGGTTGTTCTTTTTTGTAAATCTCGACTGCTTGCTCTCCATCTTCAGCTAAAAAAACTAAAAAATCTCTTGTTTCTAAGCTTTCTTTAACAATCATTCCTAAGCTAGCTTCATCTTCTGCTAATAGAACTTTAACTTTACTCATTTGGAATATTTATTTTAAAAATGGTGTTGTTTTTATCTGAAACTAAACTTATAGTTCCTAAATGTTTTTCAATAATTTTTTTACAATAATATAAGCCAATACCAAAACCTTTAACATTATGAGTATTACCTTTTGGCACCCTGTAAAATTTATCAAAAATCTTTTCTTGTTGATTTTTTTCTACTCCATTTCCATTATCTGCAACTGTAATTTCTGTATTATTTAAAATTGAATTGATATTTATTTCTATTATATCACCTCCATATTTAACAGCATTATCTATTAAATTAGAAACTACATTTTCGAAATGAAAAGCATCAACATTTATGTATATAGGTTTTAGATTGGTAGAAAAATTAAGTGTTTTTTTATTTGCTAGTAGCTGGTGTTTAGACACTATTTTTTGAACTACTTCTGTAATATCTATTGTTTCTTTTTTTAATAATAATTGTTCACTATCAAGAGTAGCTGTTTCTAGAAGTTTCTCTACCATTTGATGTAATTTTTTTAACTGAATAGATGATAATGATAAATATTTTTGAGTCTTTTCTTTATCATCTAATAAATTAAAATTCTCTATGGCTTCTATAGCAGTAGAAACTGTAGCTATTGGGGTTTTAAATTCGTGGGTAATATTACTAATTAAATCATTTTTAATTATAGAAAGCTCTTTTTGTTCTTTGATGATTTTTAATAAATAAAACAAACAAGAAACAATTAATAAAGCTAAAATAAAAGATAATAAAATGCCTCCAAACCCTCTTTTTAGAGCTTCGAAATTAGGATTAGCATAATACAATTTAAAGGCTTCTCCTTTTTTTAAGTATGTAGATTTAGAATCCACAGAAAAAAGATCAGATATTAAAGTAGTATCTTTTGTTTTTTTAAGAATAGAATCATTTTTTATGTGATGAAAACTAGTTTTTAAATCAATACCTTTTTTATTTAGTTGGTTTTCAATTAAAGAATCTAGTTTTTTATATTCAATAGATTGGTCTAAAAATGAAATAAAAATGGGTTTTAAATTGGTAATTAGTTTTAAACTGTCTGCTGCAGCTTTACCTTTAAAATATTTAATCTCAGATTTATTTCCATGGTTATCAATATGAAGACCATTAATAGAATCTTTAAATTGTGTTTGTGGTTTGTAGGTGTCTAAAAATGATTTAGATTTTGTTGAATCTTCTTTTAAATTAAACTTGGTCACAAAATCTTTAGTGGTAAGTAAAATAGAGTCAATCTTTTCTTTTGAATAATTTTCATCTGTAGTAATTTTTATACTATTTAAAGTGATTTTACTGCCAAATTTCTTATTACTCTTTTTTAGTTTATTGGTGTCATTACTAATAGCATCAAAAATTTTAAGTTTTTTACTATCTGTAGTGTTTTTACCTATAATAGTAATAAAATTACTTTTCGCTAAAGAAGAATAATATTCTTCTACTGCATTGTCTAAACTTAATTGAATTTCGTTGGCAACCCTTTGTTTATTTTCTTCGTAGTTTTTGTAATTCCAATAAAATTGCACACCAATTGTAGCCACAATAGTAAGTGTTATAAAGTAGAAAAGCCAAGTATATTTTTTGGTGTTCATGCTACAAATATATAATGTAATTTCAAGAAAAATAGCGAGTTAACACTCGTTAACACTTGTTAACCAAAATATATTGATTTGTATCTCATCTTTGTAGTGAATTTAAAAACCAACAATTTATGACTAAATTAATTATAGCCTTAAGTTTTTTTATAACTTCAAACTTAATTGCACAAGAAAGTAAAATACAAAACACCAATTTTAATGTTAATGCACTAGAATTTAAAATTGATTCTGTTTCTGAAATTGAAACATTAAATTGGAATGAAATTAAAGAAACTTTTCAAAAGAATGATCCTGAAAGTAATATTACTTTAAAAGTTGTTTTAAATCAGAAAAAAACAGAAAACAATAAAAGAAGCTTTAGTTATAAAGTAGATGGTAAATCGAAAAATATAGATGATTTAATAGAAAAATTAAAAAAAGGAATATCAATCTTAAAAAAAATAAAAAACAAGAAATAAAATGAAAACTAAATTATTCGCAATTTTATTTGCATTCGCAACAATAGTAAGTTTTAGCCAAGATTTTTCTGGTAAAGCAATTTATAAAACAAGCAGAAAGTCTAACTTTAAAATAGGAGGCGATTCAAAATTAACAGATCAGCAAAAAGAACAATTACAAGCAAGGTTTCAAAAAATGAATCAAAAAACATTCATTTTAAACTTTGATAAATATACATCTACGTATAAGCAAGATGTAAAATTAAAAGCACCAAAACCAAATGTTGGAGGTGCAAATGTTATGATGATGTCTTTTGGTGGTTCTGGAGAAGGTAGTATTTATTACAAAAACATTAAAGAAGACAGGTTTACAAACCAAACAGAAATTATGAGTAAGCGTTTTCTTGTAAAAGATTCTTTACCTAATTACAAATGGGAAATGTCATCAGAATCTAAAAACATAGGTAATTATACTTGTTATAAAGCATCATTTACTAGAGATGTAGAAAATGTAAGAGTAAGTATAGTTAATGGCGAATCTAAAGAAGTAAAAGAAACTGTATCTGTAACAACAACTGCATGGTATACACCACAAATACCCATAAGTAATGGTCCAGATGATTATCAAGGATTACCTGGTTTAATATTAGAAATAAATGATGGTACTACCACTATTGTATGCACAGAAATTGTTTTAAATCCTTCAGATAAAATTAAAATAAATGAACCTGAAAAAGGAGATGTAGTGAACCAAACAGAATATGATGAAATTAGCAGAAAAAAATCTAAAGAGATGATGGAGCGTTTTAAAAGTAGAAATGGAGTAGATATGGGTAATGGAATCAATATAAAAATAGGTGGTTAAAATTTTGTTAAAGCTGTTTCATTTTTATTTGATAAGATTAAACTTTTAAGTTTTTTTTAAGTCTTACCCTATAAATTAAAAGTACTTTTGATAAAAAATTAAACACTACAAAATGAAAAACCTTTTAACACTACTGTTTTTAGCAGTATCTATTACAACTTTTTCACAAAAAGAAATTACTGGTAAAGCAACTTACATGTCTAAAACAACAGTAGATATGAGTTCTTGGGGAAGAAATGGACAAATGTCTGAAGCTCAAAAAAAGCAAATTGCTGCAAGAATGAAAAACATGTTAGAAAAAACATACACTTTAACATTCACAAAAAACGAATCTGTTTACAAAGAAGATGAAAAATTAGAAGCACCTGGTGCTGGAGGAGGATTTAGATTTGGTGGTTTTGATGGCAGTGGAACACAATATAAAAATACTAAAGATAAAGTAGCCTTAGAATCTACTGAGTTTTTTGGTAAAAACTTTTTAGTTTCTGATGAAATGAATCAACCAAAATGGGAGATGTCTACAGAAACTAAAAAAATTGGAAACTACACTTGTTATAAAGCAACTATGATGAAAGATGTTGATCCTTTAGACTGGACTAACATGAGAAGAAGAAGAAATAACGATAACAAAAAAGATGAATCTAAAAAAGATTCGAGTAACGTTACTAAAATTTCTGATGAAATAGAAATGCCAAAACAAATTGAAGTTACAGCTTGGTATACTCCACAAATTCCAATTAGTAATGGTCCTGGTGAATATTGGGGATTACCAGGTTTAATCTTAGAAGTTAATTCAGGTAGAACAACTGTTTTATGTACAGAACTTGTTTTAAATCCTTCTGAAAAAATCGAAATAGAAGCTCCAACTAAAGGAGAAAAAATTAAAAGAGAAAAATATACTAAAACTATCACTCAAAAAATGGAGGAAATGCGCCAAAATTTTAGAGGTAGAGGTAGAGGAGGTAAAGGAAGATTCTAATAAGTTTACCCAAACAAAAAAACTAATCAAATAAATTATTCATGAAAAAAATATTACTTATCACCATCTTTATGGTGTCATTAGTAACTAGTGCTCAAATTAAACTTAGAGGTGTTGTAAAAGACTCTATAGGTGCACCACTAGAAATGGCAAATGTAATCGCTTTAGATACTGTTGCTAAAAAAATTAGCTCATTTGGTTTTACAGATGCTAAAGGTAATTTTAAATTAGACTTAGATGAAAACAAGGTATATAATGTAAAAATAAGTTATATAGGTTTTAAAGAAATTAGTGAGTTTATTAAAACTGGTACTACTAATATTTCAAAAAACTATACCATGTTCGAAGACAACATGTTAGATGGTATTAATATAGTTTCTAAAATGCCTGTTACTGTTAAAGGAGATACAATTATATATAATGCAGACTCTTTTAAAAATGGTACAGAACGTAAATTAGAAGACGTACTAAAAAAATTACCAGGAGTAGAAATTAACGATGCTGGCCAAATAGAAGTAGAAGGTAAAGCTGTAGAAAAAATTACTGTTGATGGTAAAGAGTTTTTTAGTGGAGATACAAAACTGGCATCTAAAAACATACCTTCTAATGCTGTAGATAAAATACAAGTATTAAGAAACTTTGCAGATGTAAATCAATTAAGAGGTGTTCAAGATAATCAAGATAGAGTTGCTATAAATATTAAGTTAAAAGAAGGTAAAAAGAATTTTTGGTTTGGAGATGTTTATGCTGGTGCAGGAAGTTCACCAAATGAAGGCTTATATTTATTTCAACCAAAACTATTTTATTACACACCTAAATACACCCTAAATATTATTGGTGATATTAATAATATTGGAGAAGCTGTTTTAAACAGAAGTGATGTTAGAGGTTTAAGAGGTGGTTTTAGAAGTCAAAGTCCATCTAATGGAACAAATATTAGTTTGGCAAGTGCAGGTATTGGATTTTTAACAGCAACTGCAAGAAATGCAAACCGAATTGAAACAAAATTAACAGCTTTAAACTTTAGCTATTCACCTAACAAAAAGTTAGATTTAAGTGGTTATTTAATTTGGTCTGGTAATTCTAATGGACAAAGAAATCGTAACATTGTTGATTATAATGATCCAAGTATTCCTGACGATATTACTGATAATACTACAGACCAAACCAGTAATTCTGGGTTGTTAAACTTTAAAGCAATTTACAAGAAGAATGTAGATAACCAATTAAATTACGATTTAAATGGTCGTTTTACAAACGAGTTTAGAAATGATGTTGGTTTTTCTCAAGTTATTGGTAGTAATACACCAATTACAGAAAATGAAAATGCAACACCTTTTACCATCACTCAAAACTTAAGTTATTTCTACACAGCTAGTGAAAAAAGTATTTTTGCATTAGAGATGCAACATGCTATGCAAGATGAAGACCCTTTTTATATGGCTTCTATAGAAAATGCAGATACAGACCCAAATAATAATGTAGATGGTTTTGATGATGTAGCAGATGTTTTAGGTTTAAATAAATCGCAACAGTTTTATAGATTAGATCAAAATAGAAGAGTAAAATCGAATCAATTAGATGCGAAGTTAGATTACTATTATATTTTAAATGACAAGAGTAACTTAAATTTTGTTGGAGGTACAATTTTAAGTCAACAAAATTTTGATTCAAGATTTTTTCAAGTATTAGATAATGGAAATTCTTTAGACCCAAATTTGAATATTCCTAATGTAGCTAATGCGCAAAATACAAATGACACTGAGTATAATTTTACAGATTTATATGCTGGAATGCGTTATAGAGTAAAAACAGGTATTTTTACTTTTAGACCTGGTTTTACTGTACATTCTTATAATGCTAATAATACACAATATGGTACAAATTATTTTAAAGATACATTTGTAAGAGTGTTACCTGAGTTGAATATTATTGCTCAATTTAAGAAAAGTGAAAACATGACTTTTGATTATAGACAGAGCGTAAATTTTACAGATGTAATCCAAATAGCAGAAGGTATTGTAGCTAATAGTTTTAACTCATTCTTCTTTGGGAATAATGATATTATGAACGCTCGTTCACATTCAGCAAATTTAGGTTACAGAAGTTTTAATTTATTCAATAACACTTTTGTTTTTGCACGTTTATCATATAATAAAACTATGGAACAAATTTCTTCTATAGCAAATTTCGTTCCTCGTTCTGTTGTATCTACAAGAACAAACTTAAACTTACCATTTGATATTGAAAGTTTTAATGCTTTTGGTACAGTTACTAAAACTTTTGGTAAAATAAGAACTAGTATTGGTGGTAGTTATTCAGATGCTGAATTTTATCAATTATTTGATTTAAGTTCTGGTAATATTAACACTACTAAAATTAACACAAAAAATTATAGTGTAAGTCCAAGCATAAGAACTAATTATATAAAAGCACCAAATGTAAGTTTAAGGTATAGAGCTTCATTTAATGATCAAGATAGAGTAGAAACTGGTTCTGGAAATATGTTTAATTTTAAAACTGTTACTCATGCACCATCTATTGATTTTGATGCCTATTTATGGAAATCATTAACAGTTAGAGCTGATTATACTTACAATGAAGTGAGACAAGATGGAGTTTTTCAAAATGCTTTTGATATTTTAAACTTTTCTATGTCTTATAGAAAAGACAGAGATGCAAAATGGGAATACGAATTTGAAGCAAGTAACATTTTAGGAACAGAATCTAGAATTTCTGTTAATAATGGAAATATATCAAACTCTATTAACGAAACATTTATATTACCTAGGTTAATAACTTTTAGATTACGTTATCAGTTATAATCATCTAATTTGAATTAATTAAAAAGGCTCTTTTAGAGCCTTTTTTTGTTTTGTTTAGTATTTTCGCAGCATGAGTTTATTAGCATCAAAATCTCCTTGGTATGCAACAGGTAAAAGTTTAGGGCTGTTGTATTTGTTTTTACTAACGGGTCTTTTTTTAGATAGTTATCACTTTGTAAAAATAACAGCAAATGCACAGTGGTTTGCAAATGCAGCTATGTTTATTGTTACTGGCATTGTGTTTTTTAATGTAACAAAAAGAAACCGAGAGCAAATGATTACTGCAATTCTTATTGCAATAATAGGCGAATATTTATTTTCTATTGTTTTAGGGATGTATACTTATAGATTAGAAAATGTACCTCATTATGTTCCTCCAGGTCATGCACTAGTTTATATTTCTGTATTGTATTTTTCTAAAGCAAGCTCAATAACCAAACATAAAATTTCTTTAGAAAAAATATTTACCATTTTTATATTTATATATGCCTCTGTATTTCTAATTTTTAAGAATGATGTTTTTGGTTTTGTAATGACTGTAGCTACTTTGTTTATTTTAAGAAATAAACCAAGAGAACGCTTGTTTTACCTAACTATGTATATAACAGTTGCTGTTTTAGAAATTATAGGTACAAATTATTTATGCTGGAAATGGCCTTCTACTGCTTGGGGTGTATTTGACTTTTTGCCAAGTTACAATCCACCAAGTGGCATTAGTTTCTTTTATTTTGGTTTAGATTTAGGCTCTTTATGGTTGTACAAACAGCGACATAAATTGGCTTGGTTACGCATGAAAAATATTAGAAGAATTCGCTCAAAATCTGTAAACTAATTTTATATTAGTTTCGTTTAATATATAAACACACATTTAATGTCTATTCGAGTTTCATCGGTTAATAAATTTTATAATCAACAACAAGCTTTAAAAGAGGTTTCATTTGATGTTGGTAAAGGGGAAATTGTAGGGTTTTTGGGTCCAAATGGAGCAGGAAAATCTACGATGATGAAGATATTAACAGGCTTTATTAAACCAAATTCTGGAGAGGTTTTAGTTGATGAAATAGACGTTTTAACTTCTGCATTAGAAGCTCAGAAAAATATAGGTTATTTGCCAGAACATAATCCATTATATGCAGATATGTATGTTAGAGAATATTTACATTTTCAGGCGGCTATTTTTAAAGTTGATAAAACTCAAATAGAAGCGTGTATAGAGAAAGTTGGTTTATCACTAGAGGCTCATAAAAAAATACATCAACTGTCTAAAGGATATCAACAAAGAGTAGGTTTAGCTGCAGCTATATTACATAATCCAACTGTTTTAATTTTAGATGAACCTACAACAGGATTAGATCCAAATCAATTAGTAGAAATTAGAACTTTAATTAAAGAATTAGGTAAAGAAAAAACAGTGCTTTTTTCTACACATATTATGCAAGAAGTAGAAGCAGTTGCAGATAAAGTAATTATACTAAATAAAGGCAATATTGTTTTTAAGACTGATATGAATCAGCTAAAAGCAACAAATAAAAGCTTAGAGACATTATTTAGAGAGGTTACTTCTTAAAAAGGGGTTTGCCTAATTTGTATTTGGCATCATAATCATAAACATCAGGAGTAAAACTAAAAGAAGGCTCGTCTTGTTTTTTAATAGTGTATTTACCACTTTCTAAATCATAATATAAACTGTTATCATTTGCTTTTACAGAAATGTATGGTCCTTCGTATTTATGATAAGTTTCTTCTAAAATAGTAACTTGTTGAGGTTTTTTCTCTAAAAAATAAGCAATTAAATCATCTATGTCATCTAGTAATGTGAAAAAGAAAATGATTGCTCCAAAACCTATAAATAGTAAACAACCACTAGCAACACCTAATTCATTTGATTTCTTTTTATTTCCTTGATGATAAAAAATCATATTAGTTTAATTTATAATTTATTTGCTGCCTTTCAAGAGTTGATAAAAGTTCATTTGATACCTTAATTTTGGTGTTTCTACTTGGTAAATTCACTTCAATTTTTTCTTGAGCATCCCAAATGGTAAATCGTAAAGATTGTTTACCAGCATTGTTTTTTAATATGCTTTCTAGATTAAGTATATTTTCTTCGTTTACGTCATTAACTGGTATTTTTATAGTGAGTTTTTTGCATAACTCATCCATAATATCATGCAGTAATTTAAAGTCTGTAAATTTAATTCTTGGCTCTCCTGTTACTCCATCTTTATTGGTCCATCCAGGTTGAATTGTTGCTCTTACATACAAGAAAGAATTAGGTACTAAAAAGTGCTTAAACTTTAAATATTCTTCTCCAAAAACTCGAAACTCATGACTATCATTATAATCTTCAATAGTAAATGCAGCCCAACCTTTTCCTGCTTTAGAAACTCGATGTTGTACATCTGTTATAATACCAGCAAACGATAAATTATTACCCACTATTTTTTGAAGTTCTCCTTTAAAATCTTTTAATCTTGCATTGCAAAAAATCATTTCGTTTTTAAAATCATCTAAAGGATGAGCAGAAATATACATACCAATTACTTCTTTTTCTTGCGATAATAATTCCATAGTTCCCCAAGTATCACAATTAGGAATATCTGGTTCAGGAAATTGTACTGTAGAAGCTTCACCAAATAATGAGACCTGTGCTGAATTTTGGTTTTCTTGATATTTACTACCAAATTTCATGGCACGTTCTAAAAACGTCATTCCTTTTTCATCTAAAGCAAAATATTGAGCTCTATGTGTATCTGTAAAAGAATCGAAAGCACCAGCTTTTACTAAACTATCAAAAGATTTTTTGTTTGCTGCACGTAAATCTACACGTTTTGCTAAATCAAAAATAGAAGTAAAGTTGCCATTTTCTTTGCGTTCTTTTATGATAGCTTTAACTGCAGATTCTCCAACTCCTTTTACTGCTGCCATTCCAAAACGTACAGCTCCTGCTGCATTTACAGAAAATTTAAGATAAGATTCATTAATATCTGGGCCTAAAACTTCTAATCCCATTCGTTTACATTCTTCCATAAAAAAGGATACAGCTTTAATGTCTTTCATGTTATTAGAAAGTACAGATGCCATATATTCTGCAGGATAATGTGCTTTTAAATACGCTGTTTGATAGGCAATCCAAGCATAACAAGTAGAGTGACTTTTATTAAAGGCATAACTTGCAAAGGCTTCCCAATCTTTCCAGATTTTTTCTAATTTTTCTTCATCATGTCCATTGGCTTTGGCTTGTTCTATAAACTTAGGTTTCATTTTAGCCAAAACAGCAGCTTGCTTTTTACCCATGGCTTTACGTAAAACATCGGCTTCACCTTTGGTGAAATCTGCTAACTTTTGAGAGAGTAGCATTACTTGCTCTTGATACACTGTAATACCATAAGTTTCAGCCAAATACTCTTCCATGGCTGGTAAGTCGTATTCTATTTCTTCTGTACCATGTTTTCTGTTGATAAAACTAGGAATATATTCCATTGGTCCAGGTCTGTAAAGCGCATTCATAGCAATTAAATCCCCAAAAACAGTAGGTTTTAAAGAACGCATATGTTTTTGCATTCCTGGTGATTCATATTGAAAAATACCTACAGTTTCTCCTCTTTGAAAGAGTTCATATGTTTTTTCATCATCTAAAGGAAAACTCTCAGGATCTAAGGCAACACCGTGTTTAGCTTTTACAATTTTAACAGTGTCTTTTATTAATGTTAATGTTTTTAATCCTAAGAAATCCATTTTTAATAACCCAGCAGATTCAACAACAGAGTTGTCAAACTGAGTTACATACATATCTGAATCTTTTGCTAAAGCTACAGGAACATAATTGGTAATATCTCCAGGAGTGATGATTACACCACAAGCATGAATACCAGTATTTCTAACAGAACCCTCTAAAATTGCAGCTTTATTTACAGTTTCTGAAGCTAAATCAGAACCAGCAGCAATGGTTTGTAATTCTTCAACCATGGCTTTTTCTTCGCTTCGTAAGCCAGCAATTTTTCCTTTACTTTTTTCATCATCACCAAAAATATTTTGAAGTTTTACCCCAGGTATTAATTTAGCAATTCTGTCTGCTTCAAATAAAGGTAAATCTAACACTCTTGCTGTATCTCTAATAGATGATTTAGCAGCCATGGTTCCATAAGTAATAATTTGTGCTACCTGATTTGCACCATATTTGTTAATTACATAATCCATAACTCTACTTCGTCCTTCATCATCAAAATCAATATCAATATCTGGCATAGAAACACGCTCAGGGTTTAAGAAACGCTCAAAAAGTAAATCGTATTTAATAGGATCTATATTTGTAATCCATAAACAATATGCAACTACAGAACCAGCTGCAGAACCTCGACCAGGACCTACAGAAACATCCATATTTCTGGCTTCTCTAATAAAATCTTCAACAATTAAAAAATATCCAGGATAACCAGTTTTGGCAATTACATCTAGCTCAAAATCTAAACGTTCTTTTATGGCTGGAGTTATTTCTCCATAACGTTTTTTTGCACCTTCATAAGTTAGATGGCGCAAGTAATTATTTTCTCCTCTTTTACCTCCATCTTCATTATCTTTTGCGTCTTTAAATTCATCAGGAATATCAAAAGCTGGTAATAATACATCTCTAGCTAAAGTAAATTCTTCTATTTTATCTACAACTTCTTGGATATTGATGATGGCTTCAGGTAAATCTGCAAAGAGCGTTTTCATCTCTTCAGTTGATTTAAAATAATACTCTTCGTTTGGTAAACCATATCTATAACCACGACCTTTACCTTTAGGTGTAGCTTGTTTTTCTCCGTCTTTTACACAGAGTAAAATATCATGTGCATTTGCATCTTCTTTTTGTAAGTAAAAAGTATTGTTTGTAGCAACAACTTTTATATCATGTTTTTTAGAAAATTTTAATAAGGTTTCATTTACAATGGTTTCATCTTGTTGATTATGACGCATCAACTCAATATATAAATCATCTTTAAATTGGTCTTTCCACCATAAAAGTGCTTCTTCTGCTTGATACTCTCCAACATTTAAAATTTTACTAGGAACTTCACCATATAAATTACCTGTTAAAACAATAATATCGTCTTTGTACTTTTTAATAACCTCTCTATCAATTCTTGGAACATAGTAAAACCCATCTACAAAGGCAATAGAAGACATTTTTGCTAAGTTGTGGTATCCATTTTTATTTTTGGCTAATAAAACAACTTGATATCCATTGTCTTTTTGTGATTTATTGGTATGATCTTCACAAACATTAAATTCACAACCAACAATTGGTTTAATTGGTGTTTCTGCATTTTTATTGTGGTTTAATACTGCACTTACAAAATGAAAAGCAGCCATCATATTACCTGTATCTGTCATAGCAACAGCAGACATATTATCTTTTGCAGCTGCTTTTACAATATTACCAATTTGGATAGTAGATTGTAAAACAGAAAATTGTGTATGATTATGTAAGTGAGCAAATTGAACATCTTTAAGTT